>OCHH01000304.1_pt1 | contig 26649 bp, 19 predicted proteins | sample 1538781 | NCBI WGS metagenome assembly OCHH01 (sample SAMN04571726, study PRJEB22368) | human gut metagenome | biome: human gut; material: stool | host: Homo sapiens | place: Luxembourg | collected 2012-12-05
TCAACCAACTTTACAATTAAGACTGAAAGTAGTCAACTAAAAGCGTTAAACTACACCTTGTTCCTTTTTTTTATACAGAGAAACCCCGATTACCGCAGGGCGGAACTGCTGTTACCGCGGGGCTGTAATATTGTAGCCGATACGCGGTAATGGGCTTACCACGCTGCTGTAACAAGATACTTGTTTTGTCTGTTTGTTTTTATCATCAACATGGCGCCTAAAAAACTTGGTTTTTCGGATAATTCTCGCTAACTTTGTCATCTAAAACGGGTCTTGTATGTCGTTGACTTGCAAAACCTAAAATTAAACCTTTCAAGCAATTTTGATAATAACCTTTTAAGCGATTCGGATTATGAAGAAGACTCTACTCCTGCTGGGCTTCGTGCTCACCGCAATAGTTGCCAACGCGCAGTCGTTCAAAGACGCCGTGTCGGGCAACGCACCACTTCTGAAAACAACATCAGCCAACAATGCAGCCGCTCCTGCAGAGCGCGTGCTGAAGGCTCCCAGCAAGGCTTTGATGCACAAGCTGAGCGTGCCTAAGGACGAGAAGCCCATCTTCGACCCCGAGGGCGAGGATGAGGCGTACATCATGGCGTACACCGAGAACAACGGCTTCTACGAGCAGCAGTACACAAACGGCAAGGTGACGGTGCGCCAGGACGGCACCACCTACTACTTCAACGGACTCACGCCGGGCGGCAACCGCGACTACCGCGGAGCCAAGGAGAGCTGGCTGAAGGGCGAGAAGGAGGGCGAGGAGATTGTGGTGAAGGCGGGCCAGGTGCTCGTGCAGAACGACGCCAAGACGCTCTACCTTGAGATTGTACACGCCGACGAGGAGGGCAACATCACGAGCTTCGAGAAGGAGGCGCGCCTCGCCATCGGCTCTCAGGGTGAGCTGACAACGCAGAACGGCGACATCTTCGCCATCTACGAGGACGCCGAGACAGAGGACGAGGCTGGCTTCTTCGGATTCTTCTACACGATGGAGCTGCGACCGCTCGGCGAACTGGTGCGCTTCGAGTTCCCGAAGGGCGTGAAGCCGCAGACCTACGTGCTCAGCGGCACGGATGCGAACGGCGTGAAGGCGTCGCGCCAGGTGAAGATAGCGTTCAGCGACGGCAAGTTCTTCATCAGCGGACTCGCTTCGAAGTCGCCCGAGGAGGTGTACGAGGGCACGTACAGCGGCACAACGGCTTCCATCCCGTCGTTCCAGATTGTGAAGGACGCCGACCTCTTCTTCTACCGCATTGCGCCGGTGAGCGTCGACGAGGACATGAACTACGAGTTCCTCCGCACTATCAACTTCAACTTCTCTGCCGACCGCAAGCTGCTCACGATGGCGCCCGAAAAGGCGTTCCTCTGCGAGACGACATACGACCTTAAGGACTTCGTGACGACAGCCACGGGCGTGACGATGACCTACTACGCCGGCGACCACGCTGCCAAGCCTGCCATGCCGACCGACCTGCAGTGGGACGATCTGAACTCGGCGCTCGTGTTCAACATGCCGACCGAGGACGTCGACGGCGAGTATATCAACGCCGACAAGCTGAGCTACCGCATCTACGCCGACGGCAAACGCTATACGTTCACCACCGACCTTTACGACCACCTCACGCAGGACATGGACGAGATTCCGTTCGGCTTCACCGACAACTTCGACTTCGTGAACAACGGCACGCAGAAGGTCATCTACTTCCACAACCTGCAGGCTAAGAAGTTGCACGTGGAGAGCGTCTACACCGTCGACGGCACGGCGACCGCGTCCGACCGCGCACTCTACGACTTCGACCCGACGGGCATCAGCAGCAACACCGCAGCGAAGCAGCCGGTCAGCACACGCTACTACTCTATGGAGGGTGCACAAATCGCGACACCTGCTAAGGGCGCCATCGTGCTGAAGAGCGTGACATACGCCGACGGCGAGCGCATGGTTACAAAGGAAATAGTGAAGTAGTACTCCGTAGCGGAGGTCTCCGGCCTCCGCATCACCAAATAGAACAAATATTATTGCTTGCTGCGGAGGCCGGAGACCTCCGCTACGAATAAAAAAGAAATGGATATACAGCAATTCAACAATACCAACTGGAGTCGCAACATAATCCTCGTAGACGGCGACTATGTCGACTCCGTAGCCTTCAACCTCTCTGTCAACTTCGAACGCATGCTCGGCAGACGCATCCCGAAAGCCGACCTCGCACGCTGGATAGACTGCGTGGCGCTCGACGGCGGAATGCGCGAGAGCCGCGACAGCGAGGGCGAGACGCAGGTCATCTTCATCCACTCTAAGGAGAAGGCTGCGCTCGAGAACTTCGCGCCCGGCAACTACGAGGCAGACCTCAACGCAAAGGCGTTCAAGGACCAACTGGGCGAGTTCATCCTCAGCTCCTACCCCGTAGAGGAGGTGGTGAAGCACGACGACTTCTTCCTCGACATCCTCAAGACCGTGGTCAACCACAAGGACGTGCACCGCGTGATGGCTATCCCCAACGCTGAGCACCCCGCGCTCTGGGACGCTCTGCGCCACGCCCTGCGCGACGTTGACGACGAGGAGAAGCGCGTTACGCTCTTCGCCATGCAGCCGCTCGAAGGCGGCAACTTCAAGCAGGAAATCTTAGGCTACTCGCTCATGAACGCCCTCGGAATAAAGGGCAGCGAGCTGTAAAGCGGTGGGCTGGAGTGCTAGGCTTTCTAGGTATTCTAGGTGTTCTAGAAAAACTAGTTAACCTAGAACGCCTAGAAAAACCTAGCCCATAGTAAAACCGAAAAAACAACAAACTAAAAAAATAGAAACAATGGGAAAAGTACTTATGATCGGCGCCGGTGGCGTCGCTACAGTTGCAGCGTTCAAGATTGCACAGAACGCTGACGTTTTCACCGACTTCATGATTGCAAGCCGCACGAAGTCGAAGTGTGACCGCATTGTCGAGGCAATCGGCAACCCCAACATCAAGACCGCTCAGGTGGACGCTGACGATGTTGAGCAGCTCAAGGCTCTCTTCAACGACTACAAGCCGGAACTGGTCATCAACCTCGCCCTGCCCTATCAGGACCTCACCATCATGGAGGCTTGTCTGGCTTGCGGATGCTCGTACCTCGACACCGCCAACTATGAGCCGAAGGACGAGGCTCACTTCGAGTATTCTTGGCAGTGGGCTTACAAGAAGCGTTTCGAAGAGGCTGGTCTGACAGCTATTCTCGGCTGCGGCTTCGACCCGGGCGTTACAAGCATCTTCACCGCTTACGCAGCTAAGCACCACTTCGACGAGATTCAGTATCTCGACATCGTAGACTGCAACGCCGGCAACCACCACAAGGCGTTCGCTACTAACTTCAACCCGGAGATCAACATCCGCGAGATCACTCAGAAGGGTCTCTACTGGGAGGACGGCAAATGGGTGGAGACAGCTCCGCTCGAGATTCACAAGCCGCTCACATACCCGGAGGTGGGTCCGAAGGAGAGCTACCTGCTCCACCACGAGGAGATAGAGTCGCTCGTGAAGAACTACCCGACCATCAAGCGCGCTCGCTTCTGGATGACTTTCGGCCAGCAGTATCTCACATATCTCGACTGCATCCAGAACCTCGGCATGTCGCGCATCGACGAGATAACATACGAGGCTCCGCTCGCCGACAATCCTTCGGAGAAGGTGAAGGTGAAGATCGTGCCGCTGCAGTTCCTCAAGGCTGTGCTGCCTAACCCGCAGGACCTCGGCGAGAACTACGACGGACAGACTTCTATCGGCTGCCGCATCCGTGGCATCAAGGACGGCAAGGAGCAGACCTACTACGTCTACAACAACTGCTCGCACGAGGCTGCCTACAAGGAGACCGGCATGCAGGGCGTAAGCTACACAACGGGTGTTCCGGCTATGATCGGCGCTATGATGTTCTTCAAGGGTCTGTGGCGCAAGCCGGGCGTTTGGAACGTAGAGGAGTTCGATCCGGATCCGTTCATGGAGCAGCTCAACAAGCAGGGTCTGCCTTGGCACGAGCTGTTCAATGTAGACATTGAATTATAATTCAAAATTCAAAACTTAAAAAGAAATGGCTAAAGAAGAAATGAACATCGACCAGGCGGGCAAGCTCAAAGCCCTCCAGGCTGCGATGTCAAAGATAGAGAAGGACTTCGGCAAGGGCTCCATCATGAAACTCGGCGACGAGCAGGTGGAGAACGTCGAGGTAATCCCTACCGGTAGCATCGGTCTCGACGCCGCACTCGGTGTCGGCGGCTACCCGAAGGGCAGAATCATCGAGATATACGGCCCGGAGTCGTCAGGTAAGACAACGCTTGCCATCCACGCCATCGCCGAGGCACAGAAGGCAGGCGGCATCGCAGCATTCATCGACGCCGAGCACGCATTCGACCGCTTCTACGCAGCAAAGCTCGGCGTAGACGTAGACAACCTCTGGATCTCGCAGCCCGACAACGGCGAGCAGGCTCTCGAGATTGCCGACCAGCTCATCCGCTCATCGGCTATCGACATCATCGTCATCGACTCTGTGGCTGCGCTCACTCCGAAGGCGGAGATTGAGGGCGACATGGGCGACAACAAGGTGGGTCTGCAGGCTCGTCTTATGTCGCAGGCGCTGCGCAAGCTCACCTCTACAATCTCGAAGACCAATACTACGTGTATCTTCATCAACCAGTTGCGCGAGAAGATTGGCGTGATGTTCGGCAACCCCGAGACAACAACGGGCGGTAACGCCCTGAAGTTCTACGCTTCGGTGCGCCTCGACATCCGCAAGGTGACGGGCATCAAGGACGGCGACCAGATCATCGGCAATCAGGTGCGCGTGAAGGTGATCAAGAACAAGGTGGCGCCTCCGTTCCGCAAGACCGAGTTCGAGATTATGTTCGGCGAGGGCATCTCAAAGGTTGGCGAGATTGTAGACCTCGGCGTAGAGTACGGCATCATCCAGAAGTCGGGCTCGTGGTACAGCTACAACGGCTCGAAGCTGGCGCAGGGTCGCGACGCTACAAAGACTCTGCTGAAGGACAACCCCGAACTCTGCGAGGAGCTCGAGATGCTCATCAAAAAGGCTATCGCGGAGCACCGCGAGGCGTAAAGCGCGGAGAGTCGTGCAATAGGAGGGTATGGCATTAGCTTTCCGCTACGCGCCGCTGACTTTCAGTTCTTGCCATACCCACGCACCCTCATTCTTGGAATAGCCTTCCACAGATGCAATCTCAGGGGGTGCAGCAGTCTCTGCTGCACCAACCAAGCAAGCAGTGGTTCTCCCACAGAAGGCACAGAACATATTTACACAGAAATTTATTGCTGAGAAGATTCTCCCACAGATCACACAGATTTACACAGAAGTTATGGTGCTTTAAGGGGGAGAAGTTCTGTGGAAGAATATATCACAGCAAGTAACGACTGACAAAAGGCTGGTAGATAGGCTGGAAGATTTTGCATTTCCCAGTCTATCTACCAGCCTTTATTGTTCTTATACCGTGAGAGTTACGGCGATGCTGGCAGATATGGTGGATATTTTCGCCAAACAATATTTTTATAACTTTTGTGTCCTTTATAGTTTTACCGGACAGCAATAATAAAAGAACGACCACGAATAACTCGAACAGTACGAATACGTTAGATTGATTCGGGAAATTAGTGGTCGTAATATAACGATTTGATTGCGACATTGCTTGCTGCGGAGGCCAGAGACCTCCGCTACTAAGGCGGCATCACTCCGTCTTGATGCTTTCTACCGGATTCTGCGTCGCTACGCGCCACGACTGCGCCACGACCGTTGCAATGACAACGGCAGAGACACCGACGAAGCTGAGCGGGAAGAGCCACCAGTGGAGCGGCGTGTGCTCGGCGAAGCTCTGCAGCCACTGCATGCTGAGCCACCAGCCCACGGGAGCAGCAACGGCGAACGACACCACGAGCGGCACGGTGTAGCGCATGGCGAAGAGGCGCACGATAGAACCAACCGACGAACCCATCACCTTGCGAATGCCTATCTCCTTGCGGCGATACTCGGTCTCGAACATAGTCAGCGAGAACACACCGATAACGGTGATGATGATGCAGATGATGGCGAAGAACTTCACCTGCGATATGAAGCGGAACTCCTCGACGTAGGTCTGCTGTAGGTCGTTGTCGAGGAAGTTCATCTCGTACTTCTGCGACGCGTCGAGACGGTTGAGCACATCGGCTATGCGGCGTTTTGCCTCCACCTTGTCCTGACCTTTTGCGACGCGCACGAACACCTGGTTGCAGCGGTCGCCCCACTGCTCCATATCCGGTCCGAAGATGATGAACGCCACAGCCACACGACTGTTGTCGTTGCGCATCGACTTCAGCTTGAAGTTGTTACAGACGCCCACAATGAGGTAGTTTGACGTAGATCCCCATTCGTTCTGACGACCGATAGAGTCGCCCACGGCAAGCCATTTGTACTGCTGCATGGCAGCCTTGTTGAGCACGTAGGCACCCGTCTTCATGTCAGCCTCGTTGAAGTTGCGACCCTCCAGAATATTCAGTCCCATAGTTTGCGTATACTCATAGTCGCAGGGCAGCACCTGCAGCGACATCTGATGCTCATCGTTGCCACGTCCCCAGCCCATATACTGGTCGCTTGTGCCGATGGCGCTCTGCGCGAAGCCCACGCTCTCCACGAACGGCAACTTCTTCAGTTCGGTGCGTATCGTCTCGCGCTTCGCCTTCGCCTCTTCCGAGAGTTTGGTGTAGAACACCTCGTTCTTGTTGAAGCCGTAGTCGCAGTTGAAGATGTAGTTCGACTGGCTCGACATTACACCTATATATATCGCGAGCACGAAAGCCACGCAAAACTGCACCGCCATTATCGCCAGGCGCAGCTGTCTGCCGCGCGGCGAGAGTCCGAACGATCCTTTCAGCACCAGAGCCGGAGCGAACGACGTGCTGTAGAACGCCGGCACAACAGCCGCCAACGCTCCCACAACGAGTGCCGACACAGCCATGACGGCGGCAAGCAGCCAGTGTGCCGAGAAGCTGATATCGCCAGAAACGAGCTTCATGCACGCCTCGCTGCGCTGGAACGCCACTACAAACAGAACGCCGACTATCAAAGCCACAAAGGCGAACAGCACGCTCTCCATTATCATCTTAAGGCGCAGACTGCCTACAGAGGCTCCCATCACCCGGCGTGTGTTGACGCCGCGCATACGCATCGGCACCTCGGAGAGCGAGAAGTTGAGCAGATTGAGCAGGGCGATGAACAGCACGAAGACAGAGGCCACGGTGATCACGTCGACAAGGCTGCGGTTGCCCTTGTCCTGCTGTCCGATGCCAGAGAAATAGACGTCGTCAATGGAGGTTATTCTGAACTTCATCTGCTTGTCAAACTCTTTCTCGTCTTTAGGACTGATGCCATTGGCTTTCATGAAGCCCTGTTTCAAGCCACGCACTACCTTTTCAGGACTTGCACCATTGTCAAGTCGCACATATATATAGTAGCTCCACTCGCTCCAGTCGGTCATTCCGCTCTCGTTATCGCAGAGATACATGCCGTTGGGTATGGTGCAGTTGTCGGGCATATCCTCGCTCACGCCCACCACGGTGATGGGTTTCATTCCGCCATCGTCGGTGTTGATTTCGAACGTCTTGCCAGCAGCGTTCGCCGTGCCGAACATCTTCTCGGCTGTGCTGCGGTTGAGGATGACTGTAGGCCCTGTGCCCCAAGCCTTGCTTGAGCCGGAGATGAGTTTGCCTGTAAAGAACTCGATGCCAGGCTTGCTCATGTTCACTACAGGCACGGTTATGGTGCGGTTGTTCACCTTAACATCGGTCTTATTGACATACGGACAGTAATAAACAACGCTCTTAACCTGCGGTACATCCTTCAGCATTGAGGCGAACGGGCGGCAGATAGTGCAACCCCAGTTGTCGCCGAACAGATTGCCGTAGATTTCGAGGCGGTACGTATGCTCGTAGTCGTTGATGTTGTGGTTGTACGTGCGGTTGTATATCACCTGTGTCATGAACAGGTAGAACGTCGCTACAGCCACACTCAAGCCGAAGAGGTTGAGCAGCGTGGCTATGCGGTAGCGGCGGAACATATATAGGAATGTCTTCATATTTATGATATTTTATTTTGTTGAGAATTGAGAGTTGTCTCAATTCTCAATTATAGACTAAAAGAACTGCCCTCCACAACCTGTCCGTCGAAGAGGTTGATGATGCGGCTTGCCATCTGCGCATCGTGCTGCGAGTGAGTCACCATTACGATTGTTGTGCCCTCGGCATTGAGTTGCGAGAGCAGTTCCATGACAGCCAGACCGCTCTTCGAGTCGAGATTACCCGTAGGCTCGTCGGCGAGAATCAGCTTCGGCTTGCCCACCACGGCGCGAGCTATCGCCACACGCTGCTGCTGACCGCCCGAGAGCTGCTGCGGATAGTGCTTTGCGCGGTGGCTCAAGCCCACCTTGCGCAGAATCTCCGTAACACGCTCGCGGCGTTCCTTCGCCGCTACGCCCATATAGCGCAGCTGCAGGTCGACATTCTCCTCAACGGTAAGCTCGTCGATGAGGTTGAAGCTCTGGAACACGAAGCCGATGCGTCCGCGACGGTAGCGTGTGCGGTCCTTCTCCTTAAGGTTAGCCACGGGTTCGCCGTCGAGCAGATAATCGCCCGAGTCGGGATTGTCGAGGAGTCCGAGGATGTTCAGCAGCGTCGACTTGCCGCAACCGCTCGGTCCCATTATGGCGACGAACTCGCCGTCTTCTACATTTATACTAACGCCGTTGAGGGCTACTGTCTCCACTTCTTCCGTGCGGAAGACCTTGGTAAGGTTCTGAGTCTTTATCATAATTTATGCTATTTATTTTGGGGGGAATAGGCCGAACTAAGCCTCTTTAGGCCTTTCTAAGCCTTGGGAAAACTAAGCCTTTAAGCCTTTCTAAGCCTTGGAAAATCAATGGTAACCAAGCCCTCCCCGACGGGGAGGGTTGGGAGGGGCTTTTACTTTATCACCAACACCTCATTATCCTTAAACGCTTCGTATCCGCTGGTGATGACGCGCTCGCCAGGCTCCAGTCCGTCTGTCACCTCGTAGTATTGCGGGTTCTGGCGGGCTATGCTGATATTGCGGCGGTACGCCTTACGTCCCGACTTGTCGAGCACGAATATCCAGTTGCCGCCTGTGGTCTGGAAGAACGTGCCGCGCGGTATGAGCGTGGCCTGCTGCGACTTGCCGAGAGCCAGCTCCACGTAGAAAGTCTGTCCGCTGCGCATCTGCGCCGGGCGTTCGCCAACGAAGACAAAGTCGGTGCGGAACGTTCCGTTGCGCACTTCGGGATATACCTTGCGCACACGCAGCCGATAGGTCTTGCCGTCGCGACTGAACGAAGCCGAGAGGCCGGGACGCACGCGGTCGATGTAGTGCTCGTCAATCTGCGCCTGCACCTTGAAGTCGGAGAGGTCGTTTATCTGTCCGATGTTCTGTCCGGCAGCGATGTTCTGTCCCAACTCAACGTCGAGCAGTCCGAGTTCGCCGTCGATAGCCGAACGCACCTCGAGCTTGTTCTTGCGGTCGCGCACTAAGAGCACGTTCTTGCGCATGTTGTCGAGGTTGTCCTCCATCTGCGACATCTGCACGTGGCGGTATAGACTGTCCTGCTTCAGGCGCTGCGAGATAAGACTCTGCTTGCGGCGTGCGAGCTTATAGTCCTCACGACTCTGCAGATACACCTCCTTGCTGATGAGGCGCTCCTTGTAGAGGCGTGCGTTCTGTTCGTAGGCGCGGCGCTTGCGGTCGCAGTCGGTGTCGAGCGTAGCCTGCTCGGTACGATTGTTGAGTCGGTCCTGCTGCATAGCCACCTGCGTGTTGCGCAGCAGGTTCTGCTTCTCGGCGAGTTCGGCCTCAGCATTCAGAATCTGCAGGTCGAGATTGCTGTTGCTGAGTCGGAGTATCACGTCGCCCTTTCTGACGCGTGTGCCCTCCTCCACAACCTTCTCGCGCACTATGCCGCCCTCCTCGGGCGAGATCTGCACCACCTGGATAGGCAGCACCTGTCCGTTGAGACGCACATAGTCGTCGAACTTGCCGTGAGTGACGTCGCTGATGGTGATGTCTGTGGCGTCTATGGTCATCGTACTGGCGGTTGTGCCGAGCACTATCCACACGAGGAGCGCAGCGAGTGCGGCAGCCGCAGCGATATACCATGCGTAGCGGCGGAGGAATGATTTCTTTTCTATTTGTCGGTCCATAATGGTTTGTTTTTTAAAATTAAGCCTTTTAAAGCCTCTCTAAGCCTCTTTAAGCCTTTCGAAGCATTGTTTACTAAGCCCTCCACGATGGGGAGGGTTGGGAGGGGCTTTTTTACTTTTCATAGTACGCCAGCACTTGGCGGTTGTACATCATTGTGAGCTGGCTCTGCAGCAGTTTTACACGGCTTTGCAGGAGCGTGACCGCCGCCGTGCGCACGTCGATAGACGACGCCATGCCCTCCTCGAACTTGCGCGTAGTGAGATAGGCGGCTAAGCTGTCAGCCTCAACCTGATCCTTCATCTTCTGCACTTCCTTGGCGCTGTTCTCCACATCGGCGACAGCTTCGGCAATGATGCGCTGCAGTTCGGAGCGCTCGTAGCAGAGCGATTCGCGTGCCCGGTCGAGAGCTATGCGGCGCGAGCGAACGGAGGAAACGGAGCCGAGACGGTTGAAGATAGGAATGCTCAACGAGAGAGCCACGTATTCGCCGGCGTTGTTCTTGAACTGCTTGCTGAACGGAGCGTGTCCACCCACATCCATATTGCGGAAGAACGAGGTGGAGACGCCGCCGGAGAGAGAGAGCGTTGGCAGAAAGGCGCCGCGGGCTGCGCGCAGGGCGTAGCGGGCTGCAGCCACACTGCTCTCAGCCTGCGCTATGCGCGGATTGGTTGTGAGCGCCACATTATATATATTATACGCATTGCCTGAAGACTGTAGCGGAGCATCTACCGAAGGCTTCTCAACGATGAGCGTGTCGGCGATGGGGAAGTTCATCTGCTGCTTCAGCGCGAGCAACGCCTTTGTGGTCTGACTCTGCATGTGTGTCAGCTCGTAGTCGTCGGCAGCCAGTGTGGCTCGCATCTGCGCCACGTCGGCTTCGCTCTTCTGCCCCACCTCAGCCATCACTTCTACTTGATGGAGCAACGCACGACTCTCGTCGCGTTTGCGGCTGGTGTGTTCCACGGCACCTTCGCAGTAGAGCAAATCCATGCACGCCTTGTACACCCTCAGTCGCACGGCGTCTTTCTCCGCCTGCAACGCCGAGCGCCCCATCGCCACATTGGCGCGAGCCATGCGCAGTTCGTTGTAGCGCTGCAAGCCGTCGAAGACGACGAGCGACGCCTGCAAGCCATAGCCGTTATAGAAGGTGTTAACATCGGTGTAGGTGTTGGTTTCGGGGTCGATGGCGCGTCCGAAGTTCATCTGTGCGCCTACCGATCCATACACGTCGGGCAAGAAGGCGCCGATGGCGCGTGTGCGTTCGGTGCGACTTGCGTCGAGGTCGTACTGCTGCAGGCGCACCGTGTGACTGTGCTCGGCGGCGTACTCCATGCAACGCTCCACGCTCCACGGCTCGGCTGCCTCAGCCGACACAGCGGCAAGCAGGGCGAATAGGGTTACGAATATTGGTCTCATTCTTTCTGTTTTCTTTGTTTCTACGGCAAAATTACGTCTTTGCGCAGGCAAATGAAAGTGTTTGGTAGCAGAAAAACGGCGGTTGTATGATTATCATACAGCAGAGTGTATGAAAATGATACACATGTGCCAGTGGCTTGCACTTTTTTTTGTACTTTTGCAGTAGAAACATAAAGTGCTTAATATGAGCAACTATTACAACACGACACTCATCGTCGACAACAACCCGACGATACTCACCGCCTTGAAGATTTGTCTTGCAGGGGTGTTCACGCGCATCGTGACACTCAGCAGTACGGACCGGCTCGTAGCCACTATGAGCGAGGAGCAGGTTGACGTGGTGCTGCTCGACATGAACTTCTCATTAGGCGTGAACACGGGGCAGGACGGATTGTTCTGGCTGCGCACGCTGAAGAAGCTGCATCCCGACACACCGGTGGTGCTGATGACGGCGTATGCCGACGTGCAGTTGGCGGTGAAGGGACTGAAGAACGGGGCTGCCGACTTCGTGACAAAGCCTTGGGACAACGACGAACTGGTGCGCACGCTGCGCGACGCGGTGGAGAAGAGTCGCGAGGTGGTGACGCTCGACGAACTCGAACAGCAGCACGTGCATCGCGTGGTGGACCAGTGCCACGGCAACATGAGCAAGGCGGCGGAACTACTGGGAATAACAAGGCAGACGCTGTATAGGAAGTTAAAAGGTTGAGATATGATGTTGTAATGGTGAGGTGGTGATGTGGTGACAATAGTGAGAAATCTCAACATCTCAACATCATATCTCACCACCTCACCATCTCAACACCTCAACCCCTCAACATCTCAACACCTCAACATCTTAACATCACAACATGGCACCATATATAACAATTCTTCTCGCCGCACTCCTCGTAGTGCTCTTCGTCTTTGAGTGGCTCCACCAGCGACGCCTCTCCACCCGAGTGCGCCTTATGCGCGAGGCGCTGCGCAACCGCGACTTCATGTTCCGACTGCCAACGGACAGCATCATGCCCGGCGAGCGCGACCTGCAGAAGATGCTCAACGAGATGGGCGGAGAGATTAACAAGCTGATGGCACGCAGCGAGGTGGAGTCGTGGCAGCGGCTGACACGCGTGTTGACGCACGAGATAATGAACGCCGTGACGCCGATACAGAGCATCACGCAGGCGTATATAGGCAGCAAGATGGTGAAGGGCACGCCGCTCGAGGAGGGCATCCAGGCGATATACGACACGAGTCGCAGCCTGTCGGCATTCGTGGAGAGCTACCGCAAGATGACGCAGCTGCAGACGGTGAGCTTCGAGGAGATTGACCTGCAGCGACTCGTCTCCAACCTGCAAGCGTTCTATCCCTCTCTCGCCTGGCACATGGACATCAACGACATGCAGACGCTGCGCGCCGACGCAAGCATGATGCACCAGGTGCTGACCAACATCGTGAAGAATGCGGCGGAGGCTGGCGCGCACAACATAGATATCTGCGCACGACGCACCGACCAGTGCACGCAACTGCTCATCAGCAACGACGGCACGCCGATAGCGGCTGAGGTGGCGCGCGAGGTGTTCGTGCCGTTCTTCACCACGAAGCGCACGGGCTCGGGCATCGGTCTCTCGCTCTCTCGCCAGATGATGATGGCGCAGGGCGGCGACCTCGCTCTCGCCGAACGCCCACAAGCAGGATACCACGCCACGTTCGTCGTAACGCTATAGAAGGAGCTAAGCTAACTTCAGGGGGTGCAGCAGTCCCAACTGCACCAACAAACAAAATGGCGCTATTAACTTGGCTACTTCAGGGGGTGCAGCTGTCTCAGCTGCACCAACAAACAAAATGGCGCTATTAACTTGGCTACTTCAGGGGGTGCAGCTGTCCCAGCTGCACCAACAAACAAAATGGCACTATTAACAAGGATGATACACTTATACTATGATGGTGCACTTGAGACAAGTGCACCCCCTGAATGCACCCCCTGAGTGCACCCCCCCAAAAAAAACAAATAAAAAGTTCTCGAATGAAAAAGATTAGTTTCGCAAGCGACATATTGCCAATAAAGGATATCCTTTACCGCCTCGCGCTACGCATCACGCTGAGCCGCGAGGAGGCTGAGGACATCGTGCAGGACACGCTCATACGTGTCTGGAACCGTCGCGACTCATGGGACACCATCGAGAACATCGAGGCGTTCGCACTCACCGTCTGCCGCAACATGGCGCTCGACCGACTGCGACTGCACGAGAACCAGAATGCGTCGCTCGACGACACGCCCGTGGACAGCAACCCTACGGCGACGGCTAACCCGTACGAGCACACCGTGCAGCGCGAGAAGGTGCAGATTGTGCGACAGCTCATCGACGCTCTGCCCGAGAAGCAGCGTGCCTGCATGCAGCTGCGCGACATCGAGGGCAAGACATACAAGGAGATTGGCACCGTGCTCGGCATCACGGAGGAGCAGGTGAAGGTGAACATCTTCCGCGCCAGACAGACAATAAAACAGCAGTTCGAACGCTACGACAACTACGGACTTTGATTCTCAATTATTGCTGTCCGGTAAAACTGCAAAGAGCATAAATATCCTCCCCGAAGCCCAGTAAAAATGGACTTCGGGGTTTATTTTTGGTTCAACTGACATTTCGAGTGATACACAGCCTAAGCTTTTCTCACCGTTTGCGTCCGCCGTCCAATCAGATTGCGTCCGCCGTCCAATCGGATTCCGTTCGCCGTCCGATCGGATTCCGTTCGGGTGACGATGACTTTTCGTGAGGTTTTACTGCGAAAAAATAAAAACTATTGTTGTCCGGTAAAACTAATAATGTGGTCAAAGACGGGCTGCGCTCGGCTTTGCCACTTGCCAGAGCAAGAAGTGCACCTACCATTCTGTTGGTGCACCTTTTGCTTTGTTGGTGCTCCTTTTGCTTTGTTGGTGCTCCTTTTGCTTTGTTGGTGCTCCTTTTGCTTTGTTGGTGCTCCTTTTGCTTTGTTGGTGCTCCTTTTGCTTTGTTGGTGCACTTGAGACAAGTGCACCCCCTAAAAGATACCCCCTAAAAGGCACCTCTAAAAGCGTTTTTTGTTAAAGGGCGTTAAAAGCACAATTTCTCTGTAACCTTTTCTCCGTTCAATCGTCGTACATATAGAAACACCCAAGAACACCCCGAGAGATATAACAAGAGGCTCAATACCCAAACACCTCAACATCTCAACATAACAACATCGTAAATATGGACTATAAATACATAAACCAACTCTTGGACCGCTACTGGAAGGGCGAGACATCGCTTGAAGAAGAGCAGATACTACGCTCGTTCTTCAGCCAGATTTGCGTGCCGGAGGAACTCGCAAAGTATCGTCCGCTCTTCAACTACGAGCAGACCGAAACGAAGACCGACCGCCTCGGCGACGACTTCGACGAGCGTATCATGTCCATGATCGACGAGCCGCAGGAGCTGAAGGTGAAGGCACAGCCGATACGCATCAGCCAACGCTTCGCACCACTCTTCAAGGCGGCAGCAATGGTAGCAATAGTGCTCACACTGACACAGGCTGCACAGCTCTCGTTCCAGAGCAACGATGCGAACAACACGGCGATGCCGGAAGTCTACTCTACGCAGCCCGTGCCCGGAGTGTCGGTGGCGCTCAACGACTCGGCTCACCTCGACTCGGTGAAGAAGGCAGACGCAGACGCCGTGCCACAGCAGTTGGAACAGCACGACATCTCCATGCTCAAGTAAGACAAAAAAGACAATTTCTATGCTTTCTCAATAAAATCATGTTTAGTTAAAACACCAAACGAGCTGAGGCTGTGAAGTCTCCGGCTCACCAAAAAAATTCATAACATACTAATGATTTGCTTGCCGCACGACCCTCAACGAGGTGTTGTGCGGCAAGTTGGTTTTTATGGCCTTATGTCGCCAGACATGGCGGCATGGCGCATATACAGCCAGTTTTAACACTGCCCTTTGCAACAAACGCCACAAAAAACGGCTCATTTTCAAAAGTTTTATCTAACTTTGCATGTTGCTTTTAAACATACTCTATATGGGTTTCAGCACAATAGAAGCCTAAGATACTATAACATTCAAAATACTATTGACTCTTATGCGAGCACAACTATTCACAGCATTGTTCGTTCTGATGGCAGTGGCAGCACCCACAAACGCACAGAAGCGAACCTTTGCAGAGGCACAGAAAGTGGCTGAAAACTTCTTTTTGGCTAACGACAACAAAACTGCAGTCAGCCTACTGCGCATCAACAACAAAAGCGGACGCCATCTGCTGAAGAAGGCGCACGACGAAAAGCAAGCGGAAGCCTTCTACCTCTTCACCGACGAACGTGAGAAACAGTTGCTCATCGTGTCGGGCGACGAGCGCATGCAGCGCATTCTCGGCTACACCGACCGACCGCTCGCTGGCAACGCTATACCCGACGGACTCGCCGACTTGCTCGACGGATACACGGCGCAGTACAACGCGCTGTGTAACGCTGCCAGCAACGCCGTTACAACGCCCGCCCGTTCGGCTCTCTATAAGGGCGAACGCCTGCTCAGCACAGCCGCTTGGGGACAGTGGGCACCGTTCAACAACCTCACGCCGCAGCACTACCCCACGGGTTGCGCCGCTACGGCGATGGCTATCGTGATGCGCTACCACCAGTGGCCCGACGTGGGCAGCGGCAGCAAGACGCATATCTGGAAAGACTCGGTGATGACAGCCAACTTCGGCTCGACGCACTACGATTGGGCGAACATGCCCGTAAGCTACGAGTCGTACAACGACGCGCAAGCCAACGCTGTGGCTGTGCTCATGCGCCACTTGGGCGTGTCGGTCGAGATGTACTACGACGCGGAGAGCAGCGGAGCACGACAGACACTCGTGCCCGTGGCGCTGCAGCAATACTTCCGCTACGGAGCTACGGCGCGTCTGCTCACAGCGAGCGACTACGACGCCGCTACGTGGGACGGCATGATGCGCAAGGAGATTGACAGCAACCGACCGGTTATCTACACCGGCGAATCGATACAAGGACGCGGAGCGCACGGCTTCGTGCTCGACGGCTACCGCGACAACCTCTTCCACTTCAACTTCGGATGGAACGGCAGCGGCAACGGCTTCTTCGCCATATCAGCCATAACATCAACCGACCGCAACTTCGAGTTCGCCAACAAGCAGCAGGCTGTGATAGGCATCACACCCGTGAAGGCTGAGAAAGCCGCACCGCTACAGCTCGACTGCGAGGGCAAATATGAAGGATTCTGCACCACAATATCTTCATTGAAGGCGGGCGAAAAGCAAAGCGTGCACCTCTCGGCACTCTCGGCGCTCAGCACATGGCGAGGCAAGCTGCAGTGGAACCTCTGTAAAGCTGACGGATCGGTAGTGGAATCGTTGGGCAGCAAGCAGATTGACATGAACGGAGGCAGCACGCAGGCCGTCGACTTCGAACTGACGGCGAAGAACAATGCCGCAAAGGGCTACTATCTGCAGCTCATGGCGTGTGCGGACGGCGCTACAAAGTGGCTGCCGGTGCTCAACGCGCTGGGCAGAGAGGTCGTAGTGCAGGCATACGACCGCAAGGTGCCAGTGGTGGAGATTGTGAGCGACACGAAGAACGCCACCATCGATTGCAGCAATGCGCAGAACAAGACATACAACGGAAAACCGCTCCTCGGTTCTACATATATATATAAGGTGAGCTTTGACGGCAACGTCGAGAAAAGTCTCGACATGCTGAGTCTCGACGGAAAGGCTTACACAGCGCACACCGACGGCGTGCAGCTCACCGCCGACACGCTCTACATCAAGGCGAAGGGATACACGGCAGAGCAGCTTGTGGCTGAGTGCAGCGTCAACGTTGAGAAGCCCAGTCAGCTCAAGGCTGCCATCAATAAGGCCACGGCTGACGCCGACGCTGTAGAGGCGCTCACCATAACGGGCGAACTCAACAACGAGGACTTGCAGTATCTCTCTTCACTGCAGTCGCTGAAGCTGATTGACCTCGAGAACGCCACCACTCCGCAGGGACTGTTCGGCGCTACGTTCAAGAACTTCAGCCGTCTCAGCAGTTGTGTGCTGCCTCGCTCGCTGAAGCAGATAGGCAGCGAAACATTCAGTGGCTGCTCGGCTCTGCAATCCATCTCGCTGCCCGTATGCTTGCAGGCTACCGGCAGCAAGTTGTTCAGCGGATGTCAGGCTCTGGCGGATATCTACGCTCATCCGTCGTCGCCCGACTGCGTGGCGGCTGACGCTTTCGACGGACTTGCCAACCCTGGCAAGGTGACGGTTCACGTGCAGCAGGGTCTTGCCGGTGCTTTCCAGCAGAGCAGCAAGTGGAGCATGTTCCAGCGCTTCACCGACGACCTGCCCGCTCTGCCGCAGCGCTTCACATACGACGGCATCGACTACAAGGCGATATATGCCGGCGACGGCAACTTCGCTGAGGTGACTTTCCCGAGCGGCAACATGTACGCCGGAGCAATCACCATTCCCGCCACAATCGCTTACGAAGGCATAGAATACACCGTACGCGGATTCGACAACACCGACGGTATGTCGCCGTTCGTGGGCAATATGTTCGTGACGGCGCTCAACCTGGAGCTGCGCATCGACACGCTGCGCGCAATGCAGTTCATGGGGTGCACCAGGCTTGCCGACCTGAAACTGCCCGAGACGCTGCGATATATCGGCAGCGAGTGCTTCCGCAACTGCCCGATGCTCACGCAGATCAAGCTTCCGGCAAGTCTGGAGGCGCTCGGCGACAACGCATTCTGCGGATGCCAGTATCTTACGGACATCTACAGCTACGCACAGACGCCGCCCGAAGGCAGCAACACCGATAGCTATCCGTTCGCTCAGTGTCGTCCGCAGAACGTAAGGCTGCACGTGCCGGTTTCGAGCGAGGCAGCTTATCGCGCTACGGGCTTCTGGACCAAGTTCAGCAACGTTGTGGCTGACCTGCCCGACGCTCCGACAGACGCTATTACGGACGCCGCAGCCGACTACTGCACCACATTCCCAGTGAAGGTGGCTGGCAAGCAGTGGACAACGCTCCACTCACACAAGGCGCAGACTGCATACATCTACACGCTGAACGGCACGCTGCTGCGCACAGTCCAACTGCAGAAGGGCGCCAACAGCGTATGGACTGACGAGCCAAGCATAATCATCGCAAAATAAAACAACTTTAAAGATATAAGTATGAAGGATATTTGTTGCATAGGACACATCACGAAAGACAAGATCATCACCCCGCGTCAGACCGTATACATGGCTGGCGGCACGTCTTTTTACTTCTCTTATGCCATAAACAATCTGCCCGACAATGTTTCGTTCCAGCTTGTGACGAAACTCGGAGAGGGCGAGATGAAAGCTGTAGAGGACATGCGCAACGTGGGCATCGACGTGCTTACTTACCCAAGCAGCCACACCGTTTACTTCGAGAACAAGTACGGCGAGGACCAGAACGACCGCACTCAGCGTGTGCTCGAGCGTGCCGATCCGTTCACCATCGAGGAGATGAAGAACGTGGATGCACGCGTCTACCACCTCGGAACGCTGCTCAACGACGACATCTCGCCGGAGCTTGTGAAGTATCTGTCTACGAAGGGCAAGATTTCTATCGACGCTCAGGGCTATCTGCGCGAGGTGCGCAATCAGGAGGTGTTCGCCATCGACTGGGCTGAGAAGCGCGAGATACTCGCTAACACCGACATCATTAAGGTGAACGAGCACGAGATGGAGGTGATTACCGGACTGCGCAACCCGCGCATGGCTGCGCTCCGTCTGGCTGAATGGGGCGTTAAGGAGGTGTGCGTGACGCTCGGAAGCTATGGTTCTATCATCCTCGTCGACGGCGAGTTCCACGAGATACCGGCTTATGAGCCGAAGGAGATTGTGGACGCTACGGGTTGTGGCGACACCTACTCGGCTGGTTATCTGTGGTGTCGTGCGCAGGGCATGGACGTAGAGGAGTCTGGACGCTTCGCCGCTGCCATGTGTACACGCAAACTGGAACACAGCGGTCCGTTCGAGGGCACAATAGACGATGTGCAGGCTGTGCTTGCAACCACGCCGTGCTTCAATGAGTACGCGGAGTAAAAGCCCCTCCCAACCCTCCCCATCGGGGAGGGCTTAGTTAGCAGTTCTTCCTTGGCTCAGAAAGGCTCAGAAAGGCTTAAGAAGGCTTAGAAAAGCTTAGAAAAACCTCAAAGGCTATAAAAGCAAAAAGGTCTGCCTCCCGCAAGGGAAGCAGACCTTTATTTATTTGGTCTTTATCGTAAAGTCTACGAATGACGCAAGCTCTTGCGCTGAAGCGAAGAGCTTACGCTGTCAGACCCATACTTACGTATGGATTAGAGCTGAGGACCAGCAGCAACGAGAGCCTTACCAGCCTCGTTGTTTGTGTACTTAGCGAAGTTCTTGATGAAGCGAGCAGCGAGGTCCTTAGCCTTCTCCTCCCACTGAGCAGCGTCAGCGTAAGTGTCGCGCGGATCAAGAATCTCAGTAGCTACACCAGGAAGCTCTGTCGGAACCTTGAAGTCGAACATCGGGATCTGCTTTGTAGGAGCCTTGTCGATGTCGCCGTTGAGGATAGCGTCGATGATACCACGTGTGTCGCGGATAGAGATACGCTTGCCTGTGCCGTTCCAGCCAGTGTTTACGAGGTAAGCCTTAGCGTTGTTCTTATTCATCTTCTTAACGAGCTCCTGAGCGTACTTTGTCGGGTGCAACTCGAGGAATGCCTGACCGAAGCAAGCTGAGAATGTCGGAGTCGGCTCTGTGATGCCGCGCTCTGTACCTGCCAACTTAGCTGTGAAGCCTGAGAGGAAGTAGTACTGAGTCTGCTCCGGAGTAAGGATAGAAACCGGAGGCAATACGCCGAATGCGTCAGCTGAGAGGAAGATAACCTGCTTAGCAGCTGGTGCAGAAGAACCCGGCTGAATGTTGTTGATGTGGAAGATCGGGTAAGAAACACGTGTGTTCTCTGTAACGCTCTTGTCAGCGAAGTCGATCTTGCCGTTAGCGTCAACTGTTACGTTCTCGAGGAGAGCGTTGCGGCGGATAGCGTTGTAGATGTCCGGCTCTGACTCCTTGTCGAGGTTGATAACCTTAGCGTAGCAGCCACCCTCGAAGTTGAAGATGCCGTTGTCGTCCCATCCGTGCTCGTCGTCACCGATGAGGAGACGCTTCGGGTCTGTAGACAGAGTAGTCTTACCTGTACCAGAGAGGCCGAAGAAGATAGCTGTGTTCTGACCGTTCTTGTCGCAGTTAGCTGAGCAGTGCATAGAAGCGATGCCCTTCAACGGGAGGTAGTAGTTCATCATAGAGAACATACCCTTCTTCATCTCACCGCCGTACCATGTGTTGATGATAACCTGCTCGCGGCTTGTTGTGTTGAATGCTACACAAGTCTCAGAGTGGAGGCCGAGCTCCTTGTAGTCAGCAACCTTTGCCTTAGAAGCGTTGTATACAACAAAGTCAGGCTCGAACTTCTCGAGCTCCTCTGCTGTCGGACGGATGAACATGTTTGTTACGAAGTGAGCCTGCCAAGCAACCTCAACGATGAAACGAACAGCCATACGTGTATCCTTGTTAGCACCGCAGAAACCGTCTACTACATAGAGATTCTTGTTGCAGAGCTCTTCCTTAGCGATAGCCTTAACCTTGTGCCAAACTTCCTCAGACATCGGGTGGTTATCGTTCTTGTACTCCTCTGTTGTCCACCATACAGTGTCCTTAGAGTTCTCGTCCATCACGATGTACTTGTCCTTAGGAGAACGACCGGTGTAGATACCTGTCATAACGTTAACTGCACCAAGCTCTGTCTGCTGACCTACTTCGAAGCCCTCGAGACCTGCCTTTGTCTCCTCTTCGAACAACTGCTCGTAAGAAGGATTGTGAGCGATTACTGTAGAACCAGTAATGCCGTACTGTGTCAAATCTAACTTTGCCATTTTTAAAAAATAATTATTTAGATGTGAATTGAATTATCCTTTAAATTCCACCGCAAAGGTATTAAAAATCTTCTATAAACCCACGTTTCATACGTACAAAATTTGCATCGCATTATCTTATTTTTGTTAAATAATCAGAAATTGCGGCGTACGCATGGCGTATTGCAATACGCAGTTTGCAATTAAGCCGGCTATCGGGGGCGTTCTGTGCAATAATATTTGTAACTTTGCACTGAACATTTAGCATTATACATAATTAAGGTGTAACAGGTTGTGTGTAATGCGGCGTAATCGCATATAAAAATACAATATAACAATGACAATAGAACAGCAGATTATCAACGCTGCCCTGGCGGCAGTGAAAGAGCTTTACGGTCAGGAAGTGCCCGAAAAGATGGTGCAGCTTCAGAAGACCAAGAAGGAGTTTGAGGGCAACCTCACGCTCGTAGTGTTCCCGTTCCTTAAGATTTCGCGCAAGAAGCCCGACGAGACGGCACGCGAGATCGGCGAGTACATCAAGCAGAACTGCGAGGCTATCGCCGACTTCAACGCTGTGGGCGGCTTCCTCAACCTCGTCATCGACAAGAAGGCGTGGCTCGGACTGCTCAACGAGATGAACCAGAACGAGAAGTTCGGCGAGAAGCCCGTCACCGAGGCTTCGCCGCTCGTGATGATAGAGTATTCGTCGCCTAACACCAACAAGCCGCTCCACCTCGGACACGTGCGCAACAACCTCCTCGGATGGTCGCTGGCGCAGATCATGGAGGCTAACGGCAACCGCGTAGTGAAGACCAACATCGTGAACGACCGCGGTATTCATATCTGCAAGTCGATGCTGGCTTGGCTGAAGTTCGGCAACGGCGAGACTCCGGAGACTTCGGGCAAGAAGGGCGACCACCTCATCGGCGACTACTACGTGGCGTTCGACAAGCACTACCGCGCTGAGGTGGCTGAGCTGAAGGCTAAATACGTGGCTGAGGGCATGGACGAGGAGCAGGCTGAGAAGAAGGCGAAGGAAGAGTCGCCGCTCATCAAGGAGGCCCACGAGATGCTCGTGAAGTGGGAACAGAACGACCCTGAGGTGCGTGCGCTCTGGAAGAAGATGAACGACTGGGTATACGCCGGATTCGACGAGACATACAAGGCGCTCGGCGTGGGCTTCGACAAAATCTACTACGAGTCGAACACCTACCTCGTGGGCAAGAAGAAGGTGGAAGAGGGACTGGCTAAGGGCCTGTTCTTCCGCAAGGACGACAACTCGGTATGGGCTGACCTCACCGACGAGGGTCTCGACCAGAAGCTACTGCTGCGCAGCGACGGCACCAGCGTATACATGACTCAGGACATCGGCACAGCCGAGATGCGCTTCAACGACTTCCCCATCGACAAGATGATATACGTTGTGGGCAACGAGCAGAACTACCACTTCCAGGTGCTTTCTATCCTGCTCGACCGTCTCGGCTTCAAGTGGGGCAAGGAGCTCGTACACTTCTCTTACGGTATGGTGGAGCTGCCTAACGGCAAGATGAAGAGCCGCGAGGGCACTGTCGTAGACGCCGACGACTTGATTGCAGCAATGGTGGCTGACGCCAAGCAGACAAGCGAGGAGCTGGGCAAGTTCAAGGACATGAGCGAAGAGGAGCGCAACGAGATTGCACGCATCGTGGGTCTCGGCGCACTGAAGTACTTCATCCTTAAGGTTGATGCTCGCAAGAACATGCTCTTCAACCCAGAGGAGTCAATCGACTTCAACGGCAACACCGGTCCGTTCATCCAGTACACATACGCTCGTATCCGCTCTATCCTGCGCAAGGCTCAGGCTGAGGGCATCAGCATCCCGACTACTCTCGAGGGTACAATGCCGCTCAACGAGAAGGAGATTGAGCTTATACAGAAGCTCAACGAGTTCGGTGCGGCTGTAGAGCAGGCTGGCAAGGACTACTCGCCGAGCGGCATCGCCAACTACTGCTACGAGCTGACAAAGGCGTTCAACCAGTTCTACCACGACTACTCTATCCTCGGTGCCGACACCGAAGAGGAGAAGGTGGTGCGCCTCGTGCTCGCTCAGAACGTAGGCAAGACGCTGAAGAACGGCATGGCACTGCTCGGCATCGAGGTGCCGGAGCGCATGTAATTAGAGCGTATAATAATAAGAAATGTTACGCGCGGCGGACGGAATCTGATTGGACGGCGGACGGAATCCGATCAGACGGCGGACGGAATCCGATCAGACGGCGGACGCCGCACACCGCATAAATCAAAAAAAAGCCACGCTTTCCATCGGGAAGCGTGGCTTTTTCGTAGGAGGGTATGGCAAGGATGCCATACCCTCCTATATTAGTCCCATAGCGATTCGCTCTCTGACCATGAAGTGTCATCGGAGGAATCATCTGTAATTTCTTGCCTCTTCGGAGCACAAGCACCACCAAAATCATTTTGATCTCTACCAAGACCAGAGACAGCTAACAAGCTGGATTCTAAGACTGCAGAATAAACCGAAACACTTGGTTTTATATAAATCTTTTTCATTTTCTTATTCGTTATCACGTTCTACAATCTATATTCTTATTTTACTACAAACTTCTTGCCATTGTGGATATAAATACCACCCGCTGTAGGTTTCTCTACCTGCTGACCACTCAGAGTGTAATACTTACCATCATTATTCTTAACTGTGGTGTTCACCACCTCATCGATACCTGTTGTACCACCAGCATTGGCAAAGTCGAAGAAGAGTGCTGGAATTTTCCTACCTCCAGTAGAACCGAAGTCATTATAGCTTACTCCCAAATTCATCTTCTCAACATCAGCCTCAGCGATAGGCAAGCAAGCACTGTTGCTATAGAATTTGCCTGTACCATTAGAAATCCAGAAACCCAAGAGGAATTCATTAGGTTTATAGGTATCAACACCCAAACCCTTATTGGCTTGATAGAAACCGAAGAGATAGTTGTAGTAGGTTACATCTTCCTTAGTTTCCTTAGTAGGAACCACCTGAGCCTCGATGAGCGGCTTCAGAAGATTATTACCTTTATGGTCGGTAGAAGTTGTGGCTGTGGTAGGGCTATACTCTTCCATCGGAAGCACCATGGTGTTGTAAGATGTATACGAAGCACGCTCATGAAATACAGCGCCGCCTTCTATATCGGCAGCCTTCTTCTTCTTGGTAGCCAAGATTACACCTGTGTTAGAAGGAATTACGTTATATTTTTTTGTAGGATCGGCATTAATCTCGTCATTAATATTCGTGAGAGAGAACGTCACGACACCTTTTTCATCCTTATTCTTTTCATTTACTACGAAAATATCTACATCCTTAGAAATCTTCCAAGCCTTAGCCGAACTCCAGGTTCTGAAATACTTATACTCACCTCTATTGAAAATTTCACGTTTATTGTCTAAGCTCTTGTAAACCACGTCATCGAAGTCACGCAACTCCAACTCATCGTTCTCAGTGATGGTGTAGTAGTAGTCGGTGACAGGGTCATTACCATCACTATAGGTATAGAAGAAGAGACGTACTGTCCAGCGACCAGCAGGACGGTTCCAGATGATATCCCAATCTTTTCCTGAATTATCATTATTCTGAGTATAGTTCACCTGGTTAGGATCGTAAGAAGTTGCTGCATGACCTTTGCCATTACCATCATAAGGTGTCTTTGCCTTCATGTTGTCATCGGTGTTAGAATCCTCATGCCAGTTGATACCCTTAGTGTGGTTACCAACAAATCTGAACTTCCCCTTGCCATCATCGACTGTTGTCTCGAGCGTCAACTTATAGCACTTCTCTGTTTCATCGTATGTCATATCGGCTGCTGTAGATGCATAATCCCAAGTGCCATCAGCCTTGACTGTACCAGGAATAGCGTCACCTACCAAAGATACAGAGGTAAGTAGCGTACGAGCATTATCACGAATAATCACCTCACCACGAATACCAAGGTGATTATCAGTCTTTGCACTTTCATCATTACCTTTAGAAGGATTATACTCAATGACAAGAGAACCTTGCTGAGTCTGAGATGGCTTCATTGGGTTTTCGTTAGGAGAGAACTCATTATGTTGGTCTGTTGTCTCTACAGAAAAACCTCCGTTACCCAACAAGAACAACTTATTAGTGGTAGGACAACTAACAACTTGGCCATCAGGGGCAAGGGTGCCATATTTAGAACTTGTGGGCGCTATCCAATCATTTTCCTTTTTCAATACGTAATTGGATATAACGTAATATGAATGTTCAGCAGAGAGATTGACAGAAGCAAAGAATTTATTACTAAACTGATCAGCATCTTTCTTGTATGTATCGTATACTGGCATTGCTGTCGCATTCTTAGCATCGCTAATAAAGAAAGCCACACGCTTTTTAAGAATATGCTTAAACTGCCATTTAATTGGCTCGCCTTTTTTATCCACAGTGATAAACACCTCGTACATACCGTCAGAATATTCATCTGCTCTCTCATTACGCGTTTTTATATTCCAATAGTTGGTACCCTCACCAAATGTTTCAGGATTAGAACCTGCAAGAGCCAACTGGCCTGCTATAGTCATATCAATTTTAGGGCAAGTATAGCTAATGCCATAAGCACTACCAGGACCATACACCTTCTTAGGCTTACCAAACGCATCAACACTCATCACCTGAGCATGAGCAGTAAGAGAAGCAGGAATCTCTACCTTATATACAGCATTACCATCAGTATCATTCCCCTGCTGCTGGAACTTGAACACTGCATCATCATAGGTCACCTTGTCCCCGCTGAAGCTGAAGAAGTTTCCTGCAAGATAGTAGCCCTGAGAATAGACACGACCAGAGAGAGGATTAGTATTAGTAGCCTCTGTCTGTGCAATCATTTTTAGCGGTATGCACATCAAGATGCACAACACCATCATTAGCGAAAATCTTTTTTTCATAATCTATTTTTTAAACATCTATTTTCGTTTTTATTTCATTAGTGGCCCGTTAAAATCGGGACAAGTTAAATATTAACCTGTTGGCGGAATTAATTTAGTGCATACTTAATTCTGCCAATGGGCTTGTCGTTAATGAAGTTTACGTATTGCAGAATGGTAAGTGCACTAA
>OCHH01000319.1_pt1 | contig 25993 bp, 20 predicted proteins | sample 1538781 | NCBI WGS metagenome assembly OCHH01 (sample SAMN04571726, study PRJEB22368) | human gut metagenome | biome: human gut; material: stool | host: Homo sapiens | place: Luxembourg | collected 2012-12-05
TGTAAATAGTAACGAAATGAAAAAGGAAGGCTATTAACTACGATAACAGTATAAATCGTAGTTGATAGCCTTCTTCTTTTCGTTTCAATAAATTATATTTACGGTAGAAGGAATGTATACATTACCACAAAGTGACAGATGCTTCCGCCCATTACGAACAGATGAAAGATTTCATGGCTTCCGAAATTCTTATGCTTGCTGTTGAAAATCGGGAGCTTCAGTGCGTAGATGACACCGCCAACAGTATAGATGATACCACCGGCTAAAAGCCATCCGAAAGCAGCAGCTGACAGATTATCAAGGATTGTAGAAAATGCAAGCACGCAAGTCCATCCCATGCCAATGTATAAAACGGAAGATACCCATTTCGGACAGAATACCCAGAAGGCTTTGATAAGGATGCCGACAATCGCGAATGCCCATACGATACATAACAGTGTGATACCTTTGCGTCCACCGATTACCAGCAGGCAGACAGGTGTGTAGCTTCCGGCGATCAGAACGGAGATCATCATGTGATCGATCTTCTTTAAAACCGTATTCACTTTCTCGGAAATATCAAATGTGTGATAAGTGGTACTTGCCGCATAAAGCAAGATAAGGCTGGCTGCGTAAATTGTAAGCGATACAATATAAAGTTTGCTCGGTTCACGAGCTGCTCTGTATAGAAGTGGTATTGCAGCAATAATTGCCATGATCATTCCAATAAAATGTGTAATTGCGCTTCCAGGTTCTTTGATATAAAGTCTTTTTTCCATAATATATACCTCCAATTTGTCTATACAATAACACATAGTTTTAAATACTACATCTCGAATATGTATATACTATAGCACATATTTCTAAAAAATCAAGAGATATTTTGAAATTAAAAGTATCTTATTCCACAAAAAAACAGGATGAAAGAAATTTGTGATAAAAAGTAAAAAACAGGCCGTGATTTCACAAAATTAAAATGTGAAATCACAGCCTGTTCCAGGTTATGTTTCTAATAAGTTCAATCTGTCAATCTATTCGATTACTGTTCCGGTCTTACCATTCAGAGCATCAGAGACTTTATCAAAGGAAGTAATGTAAGCTTTGCGGCCTTCGTGTCCTTCTACGAATTCAACTGCTGCACGGAATTTTGGAAGCATGTTGTAAATTCCAAAATGTCCCTCTTCCATGTAAGTTTTTGCCTGATCAACAGTAATTGTATCCAGTGGTTCCTCATTCGGTTTGCCAAGGTTGATACATACTTTCTCAACATTTGTAAGAATAATAAGAAGATCAGCATTAATTCCTTCTGCAAGCTTTCCGGCTGCGAGGTCTTTCTCGATAACAGCACTTGCGCCACGTAAATGATTATCCTGCTCAAGTACCGGAATACCGCCGCCACCTGCTGCGATAACAATCTGATCTGCATCAAGAAGAGCTTTCACTGCATCGAGTTCAACAATCTTGACCGGATTCGGAGCAGAGACAGCACGGCGGAAACCTTTACCAGGTTCTTCCACTACGAAGTTGCCTTTCTTACGTTCCTCATTCGCTTCCTCAGCGTTCATATAACGGCCGAGAACCTTTGTTGGTGTGTAGAAAGCATCATCGTAAGGATCTACGATCACCTGCGTGAGGACTGTGCTGACTGTACGGTAGATACCGCGGTTGAGAAGCTCTTCACGGATTCCGTTCTGAAGGTCATATCCGATATATCCCTGGCTCATGGCAGTACATACAGACATTGGGGATGCTGTATATTCCGGATGGTTCTTTGCAAATTCATTCAATGCAGTGTGGATCATACCAACCTGCGGAGCATTACTGTGTGTGATAGCAACCTGATAGCCTGCTTCAATCAGATCAGCAATACATTTGGCAGTGCTTTTAACGGCTACTTTCTGTTCTGGAAGTGTAGTTCCAAGTGCACGGTGTCCCAGTGCAACAACGACTCTTTTTTTCATAATATTTCCCTTTCTTCTAAGCTGTAATAGTTTGTCAGGGGGAACAGGTTCATACTGTATTAGAAAAAATCACAACAGTAAAACCAACCTTACTGATAATTAAGATTTTACTATTATTTAGCAGTAAAATCAATATTGGATTATGCCTGATAGAAGGTCAAATACAAAAATTGCTGTCAAAAGAATACAAATTGAAATTCTCATCCATTTCTTTAATTTTAAGAACAGACTATTCCAGCGTGGAGCAAAATAATAGAAAAATGCACAGCCAAGAAGTGCGAATACTGCTCCGTCTCCCAAATATGCTTCTCCATTCATGAAAGTAAGGTAAGAATGATATTTCGGAAGTTCAATTCCAAAACCAAAATCAAGAAGCAGCTGAACGAGATAGTCAAGAGCCGTGTATACAACAAAGTTGATGATAAACATAGTAGCCGGTTTCTTGATATATTTCTTTAACAGCAACAGTATGAGCAGCCCACAGATTCCGTACAACGGGAGCCATGGGAGTGTCTTAAGAGTAACATTTTCCAGTGTGCCGCAACTGAGCAATTCGGAAATGATTTCCAGAAGCCATCCGAAAATAGAAAAGGCATGGAATAAAAATACACAGGATAGAAAGTCATAATTCTGCGCCGGATTGACCGGTGATTTTACTGCAGCAATAGGTGGTTGCACAGAAAAAAGAAATACCGGATACTGATGCGGTGCAAAATAAGAGATCTTTGTGTAAGGACCTTCAGAATCGTCATAAAGTGCTTTACTAATCAGAAGTTCATCTTCAGAAGGAACATGCTCAAGATAAGAATCATTGAGCTGCTCATATTTAGGAGCTCTTGAAAGCACATAGTTTCTTCGTAAAAACAGATATAAGGATGCTTTACAGTTCATTTTGTACGGGCGGACATAAAGGATGTCCAGAATTCCAAGTGTAAAGAGAGATAAAAGCTCCCAGCCGAGGAAAGAACAATCTAACAAAAAGAGCCTCCATTTATTTCCCTTTGTAAGCTGCTTTGAGAGAAAGAATGCATTCTTCTGACTGATCTTCGGATTCTCTGCGAGGATATACGGAATCATACTGTATTCATAGTGTTTAATAATTCCACCGATAATTGTTAAATCCCAAAGTTTCTGAAAAAGCGTGTAGCAGAACATCACCCAGGAAGGATTTGCCAGGTAACGCAACTTATATAAAAAGAATATTTTAGAAATATTCGTATCCTCATAGTTATAAGATTCAACAAAAAAACGTTTCTCACCGACAATCAAAAGATTACTGACAAAAAACTTATATAAAAGCGAAAAAATGACTCCAAGTGTGAGAAACGAAGTGACAATAAAGTCCGGACGCTTCAGGGAATTCTGAATCGTATGTAAAAAGGATGCAACTACGAAATTATCAGGAATAAAATCCAGAAATGCACTGCTGAGGCTTTCAGCAGAAATAAAAGCAGGTAAAATAAGCTCTGCTTTCGTCTGAATCTTATCAGGAAAATAGTTCAAAAATAAAGAGCGGGAAATCGGATACGAAGCCGTAAGCATCGCAATCAGAAAGCAGACAGATACACTTCGCCAATAGTTTGATTTTATTAAAATACGCGCTTTTTTCTTGAGCTCTTTTCTTGACCACATAAATAATATCCCCCATTGAATCGTTGCTGCGGTTCACATGCGTGCAATCAGCAACGCATCGTTTCCATAGATAACATCATTATAATTTAGTTGCGCACGGTTTACAAGATAAGGTTCGATTCATGAAGAAATATGTTATACTATAACTGTTGAGTTTAACATAAACTGCAGGTGAAGCAATTGTGTACCTGCATCAGACATAAAGAAAGTGGAAAGAAAAGAGAAGTACGATGAACAGACAAAGCACATTATGTTATATTGAAAAAGACGGAAAATATCTGATGCTTCACAGAGTAGTGAAGAAAAATGATGTGAATAAAGATAAATGGATCGGCGTCGGCGGACATTTTGAATATGCAGAGAGTCCGGAGGAATGCCTTTTGCGTGAAGTGAAAGAGGAGACTGGTTATACGTTGACTTCCTGGAAATACAGAGGAATCGTGACATTTGTATACGGTGAAGATGTGGTGGAGTATATGTCATTATATACAGCAGACGGATTTACAGGTGATCCGATCGAATGTGACGAGGGGATTCTTGAATGGGTGGAGAAAGAAAAGATAAAGGATCTGAATTTATGGGAAGGGGACAAGATTTTCTTCCGTCTGATGGACGAAGAAGAGGAATTTTTCTCTTTAAAACTTGTGTACAATAAGTCAGATGTGTTAGAGTATGTGGCACTCAACGGAAAGCCGATGGAACTTTTTGATGTGATTGATGAAGATGGAAATAAAACAGGTCAGGTGAAAGAACGCGGTGTTGCACATAGAGATGGCACATTGCATGCAACGGTACACATTTGGATTGTACGTCCGAATCAGGAGAGTGGTTATGATGTACTCCTTCAGAAACGAAGTGAATGTAAAGATTCAAACCCGGGAGCGTATGATATTTCTTCTGCAGGGCATGTCAGTGCCGGGGATGAACTGATGGAAAGTGCATTGCGTGAGATGGAAGAGGAACTTGGAATTCATGCGAGAGAAGATCAGCTTCAGTTTATCGGAACACACAGAGGTCAGTTTGAAGCAGAATTTCATGGAAAACCATTCCGTGACAATGAGCGCAGTACCGTATATCTTTACAGAGAACCGGTGGACATTAAAAATTTGAAATTACAGGAATCTGAAGTGGAAGAAGTGATCTGGATGGATTTCGAAGAATGCAGGAAGGGTATTGTGGATGGTACCCTGCCGAACTGCATTTATGAAGGAGAGTTCCAGATGGTAGGAAAAGCACTCGGGATAGAGTAAGAAAACGGAATAGAAGATAGAACAAGCGTGAGAAAAAAAGAGTTGAACCTTGCTTGTCCGGGACAGTAGAATGGTCCGGACAGAAGTTTCAACTCTTTTTTAAAGACTGACGTATATTTTCAGTGTGGTTTCAGCTTATGCTTCTTCTGACAGTTTCTTCACAATCTCAGGGAATTCCATGAAATGGGAAGCTTTGATCAGAATTGTATCATTATCTTTGAGAATCTGTCTCATGTTCTGGTAAAAGTCTTCTTTTGTGTCAAAATGGAAAACCTTCATGTTCTTCTCTGTCGCAAGAACAGTTTCCTTCGCAGCTTCTGCCATATCTTTGGAAAGTGCTCCGATGCAGACTAAAACATCAGTGTTTTTAAATGCTGCATATGCTCCGACTTCGCGGTGCATCGCAAGCTCATCGGCACCAAGTTCACCCATATCGCCAAGAATAGCGACCTTTCTTGTGTCTGCATATGCAAGTACGTCAAGAGAGGACTTCATAGATGCCGGATTGGCATTGTAGCAGTCATCAATGATCGTGTAATGTTTTGCTTCGATCAGGTTGTTACGTCCGGCAATCGGAACGAGCTTTTCAATTCCGCGTGCAATCTCATCATTATTCATGCCAAGCGCATATCCGACAGCAACTCCGGCTAAAGCGTTATAGATCATATGATCTCCCGGGATTGAAATATGTGCATGGAAATGGGATGTTGGAGTAACAAACTCAGCGTATGTTCCTTTTAATCCTTTACGTTCAATATTTTCCACATGGAACGGGCAGGAAGAGGTAAGACCGAAGTAAACAGGAGTTCTTCCATCACGGGAAGTGTAGCTTTTCAGCTTATCATCATCCCCGTTGAAGATAACAGAACCTTCCGGGTTCATGTAGTCTGTCATGGAACTCTTTTCCTTCAGGATGCCGTCTCTTGTTCCAAGATTCTCAAGATGTGCATAGCCAATATTAGTGATCACACATACATCCGGACGGGCAATCTTAGCCAACGGTTTCATATCTCCAAAGTGGCTGATTCCCATCTCAAGAACTGCAACCTCATGTTCCTCACGGATATTGAATACGGTCAGAGGAAGTCCAATCTCATTATTGAAGTTTCCTTCTGTTTTCAGTACATTATATTTCTCGGAAAGTACAGATGCGATCATTTCTTTTGTGCTTGTCTTTCCAACACTTCCAGTGATACCTACAACTTTGATATCGAGGGAACGGCGATAGTGTTCAGCTAAGTCTTTCAATGCTTCTGTGCAGGATGAAACGCGGATATAAGGATAATCAACGTCACCAAGATCCTGCTCAGAGAGGGAACAGAGTGCACCTGCTTCCATGACCTGCGGGATAAAACTGTGTCCGTCAACACGGGCACCTTTGATTGCAACGAAAAGAGTATCTTTTACTACTTTACGGCTGTCGATCGCAACACTTGAGACCTCACAGTCTAAGAATGCAGGATCACCGCAATAAATTCCGCAGCAGGCATCTGCGATTTCAGATAATGTCATATGTTTCATTAATATCTTGCCTCCATGGACTTCTTAATGATCAGTTCGCAAAGATCGCCGTATTCGATTCCATAAACCTTAGCTTCCTTCGGGAGAAGACTTGCGGAAGTCATTCCAGGAAGGGTATTCATCTCCAGGCAGAACAGATTCCCCTTAGCGTCAAGCAGGAAGTCTGCACGGCTGTAAACATTAAGTTTCAGTGCATTGAACGCTTTTACAGTAAGTTCCTTCATGCGCTCTGCAACTTCTTCCGGAATATCAGCCGGGCATACTTCAGAAGTAGCTCCGTCCTGATATTTATTTGCGTAATCAAAGAATCCTGTCTTCGGGATGATCTCGATCGGAGGAAGTGCTGTTCCGTCAATGATACCGCATGCAAACTCACGCCCCTTAATGTATGGCTCAACAACAAGTTCATCTTCGTAGCGGAAGGACTTCTTCAGAGCCTCTGCATATTCTTCATCTGTATTTACAATATATACTCCGATACTGGAACCACCGGAGCAAGGTTTAACAACAACAGGAAGTGTCAGACCAAGTGACTGGTAAGACTGATCTTCAGAGTTCTTATAAATCGTTCCACCTCCCGGAGTGTCTACGCCAGACTCAAGGAAGATCTGCTTTGCAACACCTTTGTGCATTGCAACCGCACATCCAAGAGAGTCAGGTCCTGTATATTTAATACCAAGCAGATCGAAAGATGCCTGCAGCTTTCCGTTCTCACCCTCTCCACCGTGAAGACCGAGGAAAGTAATGTCAGCCAGACGGCAAAGTTCGATTACATTCGGTCCGAAGAAACAATCAGACTGATCCGGACGGGAAGCCTTAACAGCTTCAAGATCCGGTTCCTCTGTGCTGATATTCTTCACAATCTCAAGTCCGTGATCCGGAAGAGTAAAGACATCCTCCAGATTCTCCGGCGCATTCTCTAATCCCATGAATACATCCAGAAGAAATGCATCATGTCCTTTTTCAACTAATGTACGACAGATTCCGGCAGCAGAAGAAAGTGATACGTCACGTTCTGTGCTTAAGCCTCCTGCTAATACAATGATTTTCATAATTTTATACTCCTTAAAAATTTAATCCAACTATACTTTTACGATTATAGCACATGTTAGCAGAAAGTAAAACAGGAGGAATAAAGATTTAGCGGAGGGATTCTTTTTCGAGTGCGGACGAAATCAGATAGCGCTGATAAAGTTTATTCTAATAGACAGACATTGAGGGATTGCTTCATGCTCCGGGTTCTGTATATAGGAAAGACTAAGAAAAACGAAAGATTACTTTTGATGATATATTCAATGTATTAAATCCCATTGACAATTCACAGAAAATACTACTATTATTATATATATAAACAGTTTTTAATTGTTCAAATAAACATTTTATTATTAAAAGAGAGGTAAATCCACTGGAAGTCATAAAAAATCAAATCAAATTTTTTATTGAAAGGGGAAATTATATGAAAAAGGTTATATGTTTATTTTCCGCATTTTTAGTACTTTTATCATCTGCCATGACAACATATGTACACGAAACAGACTCTCAAGATTACCTATCAATTCCAAGTTATAACGAAACATACTCTGCACACCCAACGGATAATAATTTTTTGTCACTAAAAGAATATAATACAAAATACTCCAATGGAGAAAATCCTCTAAAAACAAATTCTCAAGATTACCTATCAATTCCAAGTTATAACGAAATATACTCTGCACAACCAACAGATAATAATTTTTTGTCACTAAAAGAATATAATGCAGAATACTCCAATGGAGAGAATCCTCTAAAAATAGATTCTCCTTTAACCACTCAAAATGTCCCTGATATATGCTATTTCCACTATCCAAAAACAAAAACCATTATTTTACCTATCAGGGGGAAAACTAACAGATCTTAGAGAACGAATGGAAAGCAAGAAATAACACTTTGAGTGCAGAAAGTTGGTGAAAAGTTTGGATATAAAACAATTAATCGGTGAAGCAACTGAATATGACAAAAAGCTATCTTTGGAAGCGAAGAAACCAAAGAGTTGGTGTAAGAGCGTAAGTGCTTTTGCGAATACACTTGGTGGAGCATTAATCTTTGGAATAGCCGATAATGATGAAATTGTAGGACTTGAGAATCCGAATAGTGATGCTGAGAAAATAAGTGAAATCATTAAGACAAGGATGGATCCAATTCCAGAATTTCGTCTTCGATTTGAACAGGTCGAAGATGGAAAAGTATTAATTATACTGGATATTTTCAAAGGTGAAGAGACACCGTACTATTATTCGGGTGATGGTGTGCTGGAAGCATATGTTCGTGTTGGAAACGAGAGTGTGAAGGCGACATCAACGGAATTGAAAAGACTGGTGTTGCGCGGTAGAAATACATCTTATGATTCACAGATTTCTACGTATAAGGTGGAAGATTTTGCTTTTTCCAAACTCCGGGAAAGATATAAAAAATGGACAGGAAATAGTTTTGATGAGAAAGATCTTATATCATTTGGGTTGGCGAATGAGCGAGGATATTTGACAAATGCAGGTGCCTTGGTTGCAGATGAAAGCCCTATTCGATGGTCAAGATTATTTTGTACCAGGTGGAATGGATTAAATAAAAGCGGTGGTATAATAGATGCATTTGACGATGCAGAATATTCTGGAAGTGTATTGTCATTAATTGATAATGGAGAAGCTTTTATTAAGAGAAATGCGAAATTAATGTGGAGAAAGACTGCTAATTCTAGAGAAGAAATGCCGGAATATGTAGAACGTAGTTATCATGAAGCATTGGTTAATGCATTGGCTCATAGAGATTATCTTGTGAATGGCAGTGAAGTGCATATTGATATTTACGATGATCGTATGGAAATATATTCGCCGGGAGGCATGCCAGACGGTTCCATTATTCAGGACAGAGATCCGCTTACAGTTCCATCAACGAGAAGAAACCCTGTTTTGGCAGATATATTTAATCGGCTAGGATATATGGAACGTAAAGGTAGTGGATTTGGAAAAATCATCGGCGGATATGAATTTCAGATTAACTATGATGAAAGTAAAAAGCCATCTTTTAGGTCAGATCGGTACCAGTTTACAGTTGTGATGCCAAATTTGAATTACAATGTCCCTCAGGATGTCCCTCAGGATGTCCCTCAGGATGTCCCTCAGGATGTCCCTCAGAAAAAAGAGAGCAATCCATTGGAAATTCAAATATTGAATATGATAAAAAAGGATAATAAAATCAGTACAGAAAAAATGGCAATGACGTTAGGGATAAGTTCCAAGACTGTAAAACGTCACATCAAAGATATAGGTATTGTCCGATTTATTGGTCGTGGTTCCAATGGACACTGGGAAATAATTGATGATTAGAAATACAACTTAATATCATGTATAGCAAAGCTATAAGATTTCAAAAATGGAGTCTTATAGCTTTTTTTGTATTTGCCCACTGTATTTTACCCTCTGAGCGTTTTGTTATATGAGGGCATAAAAAAGAAAGTCTGATGCAATGGCGATAAATTGTTTTTGTGCTCTCAATTGAATTCAGGCCTGATTCATATGGAACAAGTAGATCAGAACAAAAAAGGAGGAAGATGAGATGAACAAAGTGATTTTAATTTAGTTTTACTTATGGTTCACTTCAAGATCATGCATGGGTATATTTTTACCCCAGCTAAAATCAAGTTGTACGGTTATTTAATCTTCCCAGCCAGATAAAGCAGCACCGCATCCTGAAATTTCCTCGGATTCAGTGAACATTTCTTTTGAATCGCATTCAATTTATACTGCAATGTATTTTTATGGAGAAAGAGTCGTTCGCTTGTGGCGGCAAGGGACATTTCTTCAGAAAAATAAACTTCCAGCAGGTGCAGTTCTTGTTCATTGAGCGGGGCAATTGTCTTGGCTAAAAATTCTTTCTGATTTTCCGGTGTGATCGTAGAAAGAATCAGTTCAAGTGTCAAATCATCAAAAATAACATAGTGTTCAGATGAAATTATAAGGCTGTGCAAAGCAGTTTCAGCAGATTGATAGGAGGTATGGAGCTGGAAGAGTGATGTCGGTTTTCCAACTGCAATATCTAAAATATCGAAATGTTCTTTTGCAAAGAGTTTAAAAATATAATTCTGTTTTTCAAAATCAGTTTCTTCGATCAAAGCAATAAAATCCCCCGGATAATTAAATGTGTGAAGACAGACATGTGCCTGTGCAAACATTTGTTGAATTTTCTGTTCTAAAATAGAGCGGTTTGTAATTGGATTTTGTTTATTTGTGCGAATAAGAACAATTCTTTTCTTTGTGTTGAGATCAATCTTAAATTCATGTAGACAGGAGGTGAGGTATTCCTGATTGTCGGTTTCATTTCTGATCAAAGACTGAATGACAAAATGTTTTTTATCGGCCTGTCTGCGGCTGTACTGATTTAGTTCCTGCTCCCGGATCAGAAGATTGGTGATGCGTTCTGCGAGATAAGCATAACTGCGGACTTTATCAGGTATACCGGTGATTCCGATGACGGCCAGCAGATGTTCATTATGATAAAGCGGAAGATTGATTCCCTGTTTTGTGCCGGAAAAATTGTTGTCTTCTGTTACTTCCAGTACAGAACCGGAAGCAGCGGCCTGTTGTCCAATCTCGTGAAAGGTTCCGACACGGGATGAGTCTGTGCTGGCGAGAATGATACCAGATGGAGCAATAAAGTTGATGTCATGATCACAGACATCTTTGATCGTATTTACGATTTGTTCTGCGAGTTCGCGGTCAATTTTAGTTATCATAGAATTTTTATTATATCCTTTCTTTTGACATAACTGTTCAGAGCCAACCTCCAAAATGCTACGCATTTCGTCGGTGTGGCGTATCCGCCAAATAAAATTTCAAAAACAGTCTTAAAAATGCAAGCATTTTACATCTGTTTTATGAAATTTTGCTTGGCTCTGAACAGTTACCATTTTACTATAAAATGTTATATATAACAAATAATAATAGAATAAATTTAAAATAATGTTACATGTAACATATTTGAGAAACAAGAAATTTGGTATCCTAATATTAATAAAACACAGAACAGACATGGAAAGGAGTTTATTATGAAAATAGTAACAGCGATAGATTCATTTAAAGGAAGTATGACTTCTATGGAAGCAGGACAGGCAGCGGCAGAGGGAATCCATAGAGTGGATGCGGATGCAGAAGTGATTGTAAGACCGTTAGCTGACGGAGGGGAAGGTACAGTAGAGGCTCTTGTATCCGGAATGAACGGAACATTACAGAAAGTACAGGTGACAGGACCACTTGGCGAACCGGTGATCTGTGAGTATGGTATCATTGAAAACACAAAAACAGCTGTGATCGAGATGGCGGGGGCAGCAGGAATTACATTGGTTTCTGATGAAGAGAGAAATCCGCTGAATACAACAACATATGGCGTGGGAGAAGTAATTCGTGATGCGATTGACAAGGGATGCAGACGTTTTCTCGTCGGAATCGGCGGAAGTGCGACAAATGACGGGGGAGTCGGGATGCTTCAGGCATTAGGTTACGGTTTCCTTGACAAAGACGGAAATCAGGTTCCATTTGGTGCAAAGGGGTTGAAGGTTTTGGAGGAAATCACAGATACTTATGTGCTTCCGGAATTAAAAGAGTGTAAGTTTAAGATTGCATGTGATGTAACAAATGCTCTTTGCGGAGAACAGGGATGCAGTGCAGTGTTTGGTCCTCAGAAAGGTGCAACACCGGAGATGATTTGTCAGATGGATCAGTGGCTGGGATATTATGCAGCATTGGCGAAAGAAAAATTCCCAAAGGCAGATGCAAAGCAGGAAGGAACAGGAGCAGCAGGAGGCCTTGGATTCGCATTTCTCACATTTACAGATGCTGTGTTGGAATCAGGAATTAAAATCGTGCTGGAAGAGACACAGTTAGAAGAGTATGTAAAGGATGCAGACCTTGTCATCACGGGGGAAGGCCGGATGGATGGTCAGACAGCGATGGGAAAAGCCCCGGTTGGAGTGGCTGTACTCGCAAAGAAATACGGCAAGCCGGTACTTGCATTTGCAGGCGCAGTCGAAAGAGATGCCAGAAAATGTAATGAACATGGCATTGATGCATTTTTCCCTATCCTGCGTGGTGTGGTTACGCTGGAAGAGGCAATGAAGAATGAAAATGCTAAGAGAAACCTGGCAGATACTGCGGAACAGGTGTACAGAACATTTACAATTCTTTGATCATACAATATTGTTTTAACTGAAAATGAGGTTTCTCCACGATTCCGAATGTCTTGAATCCAAGATGCTCATAAAATGGTACATTTTTCGGATTATGTGTCTCAAGAGAGATCATCATATCATTGCGGTCGGCGCAGGCAATGACTTCATTCATCATCATTTCTGCGAGACCGTGATGTTGAAATTTCGGATCAACGGCGAGGTAGATGACATGAAGTCTTCGGGTTTCATGAAGCTGGGCAGTCCAAGCGGAGTTGAGGTAATCTTTTCCGAGGACAAAGTTGAAAAATGTCTTCATAGTCGGATCCTCGTGGAGCAGCCAGCCGTCTGTGATGAGGCTTTCTTTCAGGCTGACAAAATAATTATAAAATGCATGACGGTGATCGGATTCGTCAGAAAGGATCAGGACTCCCTTCAACTCAGGGCTGTCAGCAAAGACTTCACAGGTTTCAAATAATTCAGTTACGTCGCACTCAAGAAGATGTGGCAGCAGACGTTCTTTTGTTGCTTCATCTTCGATCAGAGTGCTGTAGAGCGGGTCGTTCTGAAAGCAGACAGTCAGTATTTCTTTAAGGCGGTCAAGATCCTGTTCCTGTACTTTGTAGAGCTTATCGCTATTCATTGGTTTTCTCCATTCTTTTCTTTATTATAATGTGATGATGTTTCAAGGCAATCGTTTATCAAAGCCTGGATTTTATCAACAGATTGTTTCATATAATGTAAATCATCTTTTAAGTAGGCCTGCTGGCGGCGGATAGCGGCTTCAAGTCTTCTGATCTCAACATCAAGAGAACCTGGGATTGCCATCTGATCCAGTTCTTTCAGACGCTGGACAAGGCCGTAGAGATTCTCATGGTGAAGAATGCGTCCGGCGCCCCACATCAGACGGTCTTTTGGCTGATGTAAAATATATTCCGTAAAGTGATAATAGACTTCTTCATCGAATAAAAATGCGTAGCAGTTATTATCAACTTCATAGAGTGCCTCCAGTGCGGCGGTGATGTTCTGGCTTTCCAGTGCATGGACTGCCTGCTCCAGGTGACAGAGGTTCTGACTGGCAGCAGCATGAGGGAAGCAGACTGCGTCCTGCCAGTCGAGGCGGACGAAGTAGTCCTGCATCTTCCGAAAAATGTGCAGCAGTTTAGAAGAAAGTCCGGACACCATTGGGAAGTCAGCGGAAACAGTATGGTTGTTGATCTCCTGAATCTTTTCATATAATAAATCGGCAGATTCACATACCTTTGAAATACTTTCCAGAAGCGCCGGAATTTCTTCCAATACTTCTGCCGGGGCATTGGACTGTGCTGCAAGACAGTCGGCGACGGAACTTTTCATTGCCAGAAAATGTCTGGAAAAGTCAAGTGGCGGAAGTGTCAGCTGATCCAGTGTAACTAAAAGCCTTGTATAGAGCTCATGGTGGAAACGGTAAACTGCTTCCTGATAGAATTCTTCATTGTCATATTGGGAGTGGTAATGCGTTTCCATAAACGGTCCTGCACTGAAATCATTTACGGTAGATGGAATACCGGAGATGGCGATGGAAAAATCATCCGACCATGTCTCGATTGGTGCAAGTACTGTCAGTCCATCAGGGTAAGCCTCCTTCGGAACAGTTATATTTTCACAAAAATGTTTCAGAAAATCAGCAGACTCATAAGTAGAGCGGATTGCATCCTGTGTGTTATGGGCGTGAGCCGGAAGTTCAAAGTTGAGATCAGCGATCACGCGACCCTGCCATTCCGGGTGAACACGGAATACCTGGTTCCAGGCTCCGGTTGACCAGTCGAATTTAGAATCACAGACACCCCACTCTTCGGCAGCAAGGGCACATACTGCGATTGTATAGCGCGGTTGATAGCCACTGTCAATCAGAGCCTTTATGATTCCAAATGTCATAGAGACCGCACAATTGTCATCCTGAAATCCGTCAAAATAGGAATCGTAGTGTGCGGAAAGCAGAATCATCCGGTCGTCCCCTTCAGAAGCGGCAGTTCCCGGAAGATATCCGGTAATGTTATAAGCCGGGCGGTTACGTTCAACCCAGGAAGAGGCGTTGAGTTCAACTGCGACAGAGGACGGATGAGATACTGCAGGATCTTCGGGACAGAGAAGTTCTTTTAAATAAGAAGCATCCTGTCTCGAAAGAGAGAATGCAGGGGCATATTCCGGTCCGGCGATATCCTGAGCGTTGAGTGCCCGTGGATCAATCTCAGCATAACCCTGTGTCTGGACAGCAATCAGTCCGACAGCACCCTTCAAATATGCCTGATAGACAGGGTAGTTGATCCACCATTCATCACGCTGGTTGATATCAGCAAGAACGAGCTTTCCACGGACATTGAGCCCTTCATAGTCCGATACGGTTCCACGGCCGACATAGACAAGATCATAAGTCTCGAATCCATCTGTCTCAAAATTCGTCTGATAAGCACCCATCTGACAAGTATGCAGTTCTCCATGTTGATCCTGGAAGCGGAGCACAGCACGTTCAAAGGTCCAGGAATCCAGCCAAAATTCATCCTTCGTCACATTCTGAAGTCCGATGCGTTTCATTTCTTCATATAAAAAATCCCCTGTCTTATGTTCCGCATCAGAACCGGCAGTTCGGAAACCGAGTACCGGATTGGTTTTGTGAGTCTCCATCTGCTTTGCCAGCTGATAAGAGTAAGTAATGTCTAGATGTGAAATGCATTCGTTGATTCTGTTTTCTGTCTTTGATTCCATTTATATCACCTCTGAAAGTCTGAGCCTGTTGTATGTGTTTGAGTTTCTGCGCTTATTTTAGCACTGCATGCAGAGTGTGACAAGAGTAGAAATAATTTCCCGCAAGCTCGATCAGTGTCCGCGCCGGCTTGCTGATATAATGTCCCTTGCGATATGCAGCAACAATCTCCCAGGAAGGATGGTCAGGTAATTGAAAATAGGTAATTGCCTCATCTTCCGGATCTATATAATACATCGGTAAAATTCCACAGCAGATATTTTCATGGATCATGGAGATGATCGCATGGTTATTTGAAGTCTCGAACAGAACATTAGGGGTGAATCCGGCATTTTTAAAAATGGAATCAACGCTCTCCCGGATGGTAGAGGTTTTCTGCGTGAGGACAAAAGGCTCTTCTCTGAGCAGTGCCAGATCGCCGTTCCTCATATCTAAAGCAGTCACAAGCTTTGTTGGAACAGCAAGAACCATTTCTTCCGAAGCTAGTGTTTCATAGATGATTCCTGATTTTTGCTGCGACCTGGTCAAAGTCATAAAACCAAGGTCAAGTTCACCGGATAAGAGAAGTGGATGCTGATCACGAACGCTGCGTTCAATCGGTTCCACTTCTATACTTGGACAAATATTGTGGAACTTAGGGTAAACACTGGTGAACATGGCAATTCCGCGGCCGGGAGTAAATCCGAGAGTGATATGACCTTTCTGTGCTTCGCAGAGATCGTGAATCTGATTGTAGGCATTCTTCTTTATAAGAAGAATGTCTTTTGCTGCGTTGAGATAGATTTCGCCGGCAGGGGTTGGGTGCCAGTCAGTCCGGGAACGGTAGAATAGCGGAGTGCCGAGCTCTTTTTCCAGCTTGAGAAGCTGCTGGTTGAGGGCAGACTGGGTGATGAATAGCTTTTCGGCTGCATGGGTAATATTTTGTTCTTCTGCAATTTTTAAAATATATTCAATCTGTTTTAAATCCATAGGAATAACCTTTCTGCTGATTCTGTGAATGATCCTTTACATTTCTATTTCCAGTATAATTCGACCGATATGGAATGACAAGAAAAACTATTAAAAAAATTAAGAGAAGTAGAAAAACAATGAATTTTACTTATTAACAGTAAGAGCGTATGATAAAACCATAAAGAACAGCAAAGAAAAATGAAACATTTCTTGCTAAGCGAAAAGGAGGAATCATTCGTGGCTAAGCGACTTCTTGTAAAAGTGAATGAAGCAGACAATGTTGCAATTGCAGTGAAAGAAATCAAAGCCGGAACACAGGTTTCAGAAGATCTGGTTACCCGTCAGGATATTCCACAGGCTCATAAAGTAGCGCTTGAGAGAATCCCAAAGGGACAGCCGGTGATTCGTTACGGTGTTATTCTGGGGTATGCTCTGGAAGATATTGAAAAGGGAGACTGGATCAATGAATTTATGTTGGAGCTTCCGATACCACCATCTGTTGATGATATGGAGTATGGAAAAAAGATTGTAACAGATCTTCCGACACCGCCGGTAACAACATTCGAAGGATATAGGAATCCAAATGGTGGATATGCAGGAACAAGAAATATTCTTGGAATCAGCACAACGGTTCAGTGTGTAACCGGTGTACTTAATGTGGCGGTGAAGAGAATCAAAGAAGAACTGCTTCCAAAATATCCACATGTGGATGACGTAGTTCCAATCAATCATGCGTATGGATGTGGTGTCGCAATCAATGCACCGGAGGCGAAAGTGCCGATCCGTGCTTTACGCAATCTTGTACATCATCCGAATTTTGGCGGACAGGTGATGGTTGTTGCGCTTGGATGTGAGAAATTAACAGTGGAAAAATTGCTGGACGAGGCAGATATTTCCCCGGAAAATGTAATTGTTCTTCAGGAACAGAAAGGTTTCGATGCCATGGTAAATGCCATTATGGAGATGGCAGATAAAAAACTTGCAATTCTTAATCAGAGAAGAAGAGAAACATTACCGCTTTCCGATCTTTGCATCGGTATGCAGTGTGGCGGAAGTGATGCATTTTCAGGCGTCAGCGCAAACCCATCTGCCGGATACGCAGCAGATATGCTTGTAAATGCAGGTGCAACCGTAATGTTTTCAGAAGTTACAGAAGTAAGAGATGGCGTACATTATATCGCAGAACGCTGTGTGAGCAAAGAAGTCTGCGACAAACTTGCGGCAGAGATGAAATGGTATGATCATTATCTGGAAGAGGGAAATGTTGACAGAAGCGCTAATCCAACTCCGGGAAATAAGAAAGGCGGACTTTGTAATATTGTAGAAAAAGCAATGGGATCAATTGCTAAATCAGGAAGCTCACCGATCGTAGAAGTATTATCTCCGGCAGAGCGCCCGTCAAAGAAAGGTCTTATCTATGCAGCAACACCGGCCAGTGATATTGTCTGTGGACCTTGCCAGCTTGCATCCGGTATCACACTACAGGTATTTATGACCGGAAGAGGAACACCTTATGGACTTGCAGCAGCACCGGTTATTAAAGTCTGTTCCAGAAATGAGATGAAAGAGATGTGGCAGGATCTGATCGATATCAATGCAGGTCCGGTTGCTACAGGTGAAGCACAGATCTCAGATATCGGTACAGAATTATTTAATAAAATTATTGCGGTTGCAAGCGGAAAAGATCAGAGCTTTGCAGAAAAATATAAACTCCACAATGATCTGTGCATCTTTAATCCGGCACCGATCACCTAAGATATGTTTTTGAAAAATTCATAGTCTTCTAAAAAGAATATAGAGCTGGCCGCAGAGCGTGCTGCGGCCGGCAAATACACGAACAGAAAAAGAATCTTGTCCCAAATGCTGCGGAGAAGATTCTTTTTCTTTTTATAATAGTAGGGAATAAATTTGTTGATAAAATAGTGAAGTGCGTGATAAGGTAAAAGAAATTGAATTATAGTTGGAGGCATTTATTATGGTTAAAATAGGAATGCTTCTCCCGGAAGAGCGGATGGTCGAACCGGCGAGAAAAATTATAGAAGAAAATCATCTGGATGTGGTCTATCTTGAGGCTGTGCATACAGTAGATGCAGTGAATAAAGCAAGAATTGCAGTGGAGACCGGAGCCCATATTCTGGTTGCCAGAGGATATCAGGCGAAGTTAATTAAAGAATATACAAATATTCCTGTTGTTGAGATTCGTTTTCATGCACAGGAGATTGGTCTGCTCATTCAGAAAGCAAAGACGATTCTTAAGAAAGAGCATCCACATATTGCATTGATCGCATTTGAAAATATGCTCTGTGATATGTCGTATATGGAGCAGCTGTTTGATATACGACTGGATGTGATTTATCTAAAACGTATTGAAGAGGCTGAAAGCATTATTGCAGATTTTGAGGAAAGACCGGATCTGATCATTGGTGGAGAAGGAACCTGCAGGGCAGCAGAAACGATGGGATATTCGACGCTGTTTTATCAATCCACGGGAGAATCGTTAAAAGAAGCCCTTCTTGCAGCAAAGAATGCGTCCTATGCAGCTGAAAGTGAGAAGCGTAATACTGCGCAGTTTGAAACAGTACTGGATACGTCCTTTAATGGAATCATCAAGGTGAACGCAGAAGGAAAAGTGATTGTAGTCAATAAACTGGTTGAAAATCTGTTAGGAAAGAATAGTGAAGATCTGGTTGGAAAGAGTCTGACGGAGATTCTCCCCGGAATCGATTCGCTCTTGATCGAGAATATTTTAAGCGGAAAGAGCGAAAGCTATTCCACTTCTGTTTCTGTCAGGAAAAAGACCTGGATGGCAATGATCGCACCAATCCAGTATGACAATCAGATTACAGGAGCAATTTTGTCTCTTCAGAAGCTGGCAGACAATTCAAAAAAGACCAAGGATATCCAGGGAGATATGCTACTGCATGGATTTGCGGCGCAGACCAAATTTGAAGATATTCAGACAGAGAATGCACAGATGCGAAAAATGCTTGAAACTGCGAAAATGTATGCCTTGTCTGAACACGCAGTTATGATTTATGGGCAGGCAGGTACAGAGGATTATCTTTTGGCAGAAGCAATTCACAATAATAGTATCCGCAAAGTGGGTCCATATGTCAGCATTAATATGCGGGGAATGGATAAAGAACATCAGATGGAAGAGCTTTTCCGAAGAGAAGCCGGAGATACAGTTTCAACTTTTGGTGCAAAGGGTGCAATGATAAAGGCAAATCACGGAACCTTATTTATAAAAGGAATCGAGCATCTGACTTTGCGTGTACAGCATCAGATTTTGCGTACAATGTTAAGCAGGGCGCAGATGAGAACAGATGCACAGCCACTTGACACGTTGGATGTAAGAATTATAGGATCATCAAAGATAAATCTGAAACATCTGGTGGAAAAGGGAGAGTTTAGCGAGGAATTATATTATATGCTGCAGAGCCTGGTACTTGAGATTCCTTCATTGAATGAACGCCCGGAGGATCTGAGAAATTGTTTTGATAAAGAATTGAAGATATATAAGGAAAAATACAACCGTCCGCTTAGCGTAACAGAAGGAGCATATAAGAAGCTGCAGGAGCTGAAGTGGACCGGGAATGGAATCCAGTTACGGTCATTTTGTGAACGACTTGTTCTTACAGCCAAAAAACGCATGATTGATGAAGTTGTTCTTCAAAATTTATATGACGAACTGTTTCCGCATGTGGAAGAATCCCATGGAGAGAAGAGGATCCTTGTGTATCGTTCTCAGGAGACAGATGAACTTGAGGAGTTGCTTGAACGTTTCCACGGAAATCGGAAACTGGTGGCAGAAGAGCTCGGTATCAGTACGACAACTCTCTGGAGAAGAATGAAAAAGTATGGAATAGAAGCCAATTATGGTGGAAATGAATTACTATAGGAACAGGTAAATGCATACAGGGAGATGGTTTAAAACTGTCTCCTTTTTTGATGTGAAAAACTGTATTTTGCTATGTATAAAAATGAAGTGGGAATTTGTGTAGAATTCATAATGTTTCAAAAAATGAAAAAATAATTACATATGATGAAATAAATGGAAAGAAATTGAAATTTAAACAAATAGGAAAAAACAGAAGCGAAACATAATGAAATAAAAATGAAATACACAATTCAAAAAATGAAAACTTATGAAAACTACATAAATCAGAGCATACTCCATTGAACAATCTGTCAATGGAATCTTTGTACTCAGTTTTGTACAATAAGCATGTCAGATAGATAAGTTACCTGACCAAAGGCAAGGCAGGCAATAAGAAGCGCGCAAATTATCAAAGACGATTAGGAACAAGTTGAAATAGCAGTAATACAAAATATCAGAAATCTGAGAGGAGAAGAACAATGAAAGTTGGATTTATCGGACTTGGAATTATGGGAAAACCAATGTGCAGAAACCTTATGAAAGCAGGATATGAAGCTGTTGTATATAACAGAAGCAAGGCAAGCGTAGAAGAATTGGCAGCGGAGGGAGCACAGGCAGCAGGAAGCCCGGCAGAGGTGGCAGAGAACTGTCAGGTGATCATCACAATGCTTCCGAATTCTCCTCAGGTCAGAGAAGTCTGTTTAGGAGAAAACGGAATCGCTTCCGCAGCAAAAGAAGGAACGATCGTGATTGATATGAGTTCAATTGATCCGGTACAGTCGAAAGAGATCGGAGCAGAACTGAACAAAAAGGGAATTGACTTAATGGATGCGCCGGTCAGCGGCGGAGAGCCAAAGGCGATTGATGGAACAATTTCTGTTATGGTCGGAGGAAGCAAAGAGAACTTTGATAAGTACTATGATTTATTAATGGCAATGGCAGGATCTGTAGTGTATGTCGGAGAACTTGGATCCGGAAATGTAGCAAAGCTCGCAAATCAGGTGATTGTAGCATTGAATATTGCGGCAGTGTCTGAGGCACTGACACTTGCAGTGAAAAACGATGCAGATCCGGAGCTTGTATACAAAGCTATCCGCGGAGGTCTTGCAGGATCTACAGTGCTTGATGCAAAAGCACCAATGATGATGGCTCACAATTTCAAGCCGGGATTCCGTATTGAACTCCATATCAAAGACCTGAATAACGCACTGAATGCAGGTCATGCAGTAAATGCAGCACTTCCACTTACTTCACAGGTAATGGAGATCATGCAGTCACTTAAGGCAGACGGAAATGAAAAAGATGATCACAGTGCAATCGTAAAATATTACGAGAAGATTTCTGATACATCTGTTGAGAAAAAGAATTAAGAGAGGTAAGAACTATGAGTGAATCAACCAGAATGATGCTGGGGCTGGTGATCGGAATAGCGATAATGATCGTCCTGGTTATGAAGACGAAGGTACATACATTTATTGCATTATTGCTCGCAGCATTGATCACAGGCTTGATCGGGGGCATGCCGGTCGCAGATATCACAAATGCAGCCGGAGAAACGACAGTCGGAGTTATGACCGCTATCAAAGACGGATTTGGAAACACATTGAAAAGTACCGGTATCATAATCGGACTTGGAGTTATGATGGGTGGAATCCTGGAAGTTTCAGGAGCAGCGGAACAGCTTGCATTTACTTTTATCCGTGTGATTGGTAAGAGAAAAGAAGAATGGGCACTGGCAATCACAGGATGGGTTGTATCCATCCCGGTATTCGCAGATTCCGCAATCGTTATTTTTGCACCACTTGTAAAAGCAATGTCCTCTGTAACAGGAATCTCTGTTGTAGGACTTGCACTGTCACTGGCCTGTGGACTTCAGCTGACACACTGTCTGGTACCGCCGACACCGGGACCGCTGACAGCAGCCGGAATGCTTGGAGTTGATGTGGGACAGATGATCATGGTCGGAGCAGGAATCTCTATTCCGATGCTGATTGTTGTAGTATTCTACTGTAAATATATTGGAAAGAAAATCTATCAGATTCCGAATGAAAATGGACATGGATATGAAAGAAAAGAATTCAAAAAAGAATATATCAAATCCATGGAAGAAGTTGAAAAACTGGTAGGAGAGAAGAATCTCCCATCATTTACAGCATCTATTCTTCCGATTATCATTCCGATTGTTTTGATTTTTGTTAAAACATTCTGGGGACTGTTTGGAACAGGTGAAGGAGTGGCAAACACAATCATCAGTCTTGTAGGTGAACCAATCTTCGCACTTGGTGTTGGAACAATCATTGCAATCTATGGACTGGTAAGAAAAGAAGATAATAAAAAAGTTATCGGTATCATGGATACAGCAATCAAAGATACAGGTATCATCATGCTGATCACAGGAGCCGGCGGTTCTCTTGGAAATGTAATCAAAGTCAGCGGTATCGGAAATGTTCTTGGAGAGACAGTTGTAGGACTTCCGCTTCCGGCAATCTTGATTCCATTTATCATTGCAGCACTGATGAGAATCGCGCTTGGATCTGCAACAGTAGCAATCACAACAGCAGCATCCCTGACAGCACCACTGATGGCAGCTATCAGTGTATCCCCAATCTTGCTCGCAGCTTCCTGTTGTGTAGGAGCAATTTCCTTCTCCTACTTCAATGACAGTGGATTCTGGGTATTCAATGGAATGTTCGGTCTGACAGAATTAAAAGATCAGGTAAGATGTAAAACAGCAGTGTCATTGATCATGTCAGGAGTTGGAATTATAGAATTACTGTTATTACAGTTTGTGTTATAAATTGAAAGGAGTTTTTTATTATGACATTCGTACCAAAGGGAATTATCCCTCCAATTATTACACCATTAACAGACGAGGGTGAAGTAAACTATCCGGTATTAAGACAGATGGTAAATCACCTGATCGACAACGGAGTTCACGGTTTGTTCCCACTTGGAACAACCGGAGAATTCTACGCATTCGATGATGATACATACAGAAAGATCCTTGAGACAGTCGTTGATGAGACAGCAGGACGTGTTCCGGTTTATGGTGGAGCAAGCCATATTACAACAAGAGGAGTTATCAGACTGGTAAAGATCTGTGAGGAGGTCGGAGTTGATGCAGTTTCCGTACTGACACCAATGTTTGTATCCCAGACACAGGATGAGTTGTACAATTACTATAAGACAATCGCAGAAAATACAACACTTCCAATCATCATGTATAACAATAAACCAAAGACAAATGTGACAATCACACCGGCAACAGTTGCAAAACTTGCTGATATTGAAAATATTGTTGCTGTAAAAGACAGTACAGGTGATATGACAAATGCTGCAGAGTATATCCGTCTGACAAGAGGAAAAGATTTCTCTGTACTGATGGGAAGAGATACTTTGATCTACGCAGCTCTTTGCTACGGAGCAACAGGAGCAATCGCATCCTGTGCAAATGTAGCACCGAGAATTGCAGCGGATATCTATGATAAATACGTTGCAGGAGATCTTGAAGGAGCTCTGGAAGCACAGTTTACATTGGCTCCGTTCCGTATTGCATGCGGTATGGGAACATTCCCGGCAGCAATCAAGGAAGGTCTTGTTCAGGAAGGAATTCCGGTAGGAAAATGCTTAGATCCGATCGGCGAACTGACACCGGAAGAGAAAGAGAAGCTGCATAAAGTACTTGCAGATATGAACCTTGTTTAAAACAAGAAGTTATTAAAAAATGTTAATAAACTAAAATTTGCTGCCATGATTTCGGTGGTCGGACTGCAAGTCAATCTCCGGTCCGATCACTGAAGTAAAAATAAAAGTAGAATAGAAACAGATAGAGAAAAAGTTCGTGTATAAAAGGAGAAATTGTTATGTCTAGAATCGTAAAGATGGAAGTATATCCAGTAGCCGGAAAAGACTGTATGGAACTGAATTTAAGTGGAGCACACGCACCATACTTCACAAGAAATATTGTTGTTCTTTATGATGAGAACGGAGAGACAGGAGTTGGAGAAGTTCCGGGAGGAGAGAAGATCACAAAAGCACTTGAGGAATGTATCCCGCTTGTTGAAGGAACAAGGGTTGCTGAGTATAAGAGCACACTGCTTAAAGTAAAAGCACATCTTGATTCTAAGGGGGAGGAAGATGTCAGAGGAAACCAGACATTTGACCTTCGTACAGGAGTTCATGTAATTACAGCGATCGAGGCTCCATGTCTTGATCTCCTTGGAAAGCAGCTTGGTGTTCCGGTTTGTGAACTTCTCGGAGACGGACAGCAGAGAGATAAAGTAAGAATGCTTGGATATCTCTTCTTTGTAGGAGACCGTAACAAGACAGATCTTCCGTATGATTCAGAGCCGGATTCAGATTGTGCATGGTACCGTCTGCGTCACGAAGAAGCACTTACAGCAGATAAGATTGTAGAGATGGCACTTGCTACAAAAGAGAAATACGGTTTTAAAGATTTTAAACTGAAAGGAGGAGTTCTTGCAGGAAACGAAGAGATGGATGTGATCCGTGCAATGAAGAAAGCACTTCCGGACGCAAGAATCGACCTTGATCCAAATGGTGGATGGCTTCTTGAAGAAGCAGTTGAATATGTAAAGGGAATGGAAGGAATCCTTACATACTGTGAAGATCCATGCGGAGCAGAAGGTGTTTACTCAGGAAGAGAGATTATGAGTGAATTCCGCAGACGTACAGGTTTCCCGACAGCAACAAACATGATCGCTACAGACTGGAGACAGGTTGGACACTCTCTGGAATCTCAGGCAGTTGACATCATCCTTGCAGACCCACATTTCTGGACAATGAGTGGTTCTGTACGTGTAGCTCAGATGTGCCATGATTTTGGATATACATGGGGATCTCATTCAAATAACCATTTTGATATCTCCCTTGCAATGTTTACACAGGTTGGAGCAGCGGTTCCGGGAGAGTACAATGCACTGGACACACACTGGATCTGGCAGGAAGGTCTTGAGAGACTGACAAAAGAGCCACTTCAGATCGTAGACGGATGTGTAGAAGTTCCAAAGAAACCAGGACTTGGTATTGAAGTGGATCTTGAGCAGGTAAAGAAAGCACATCAGCTGTACCTTGATAACTGTCTTGGAGGAAGAGATGATGCAGTAGGAATGCAGTATCTGATCCCGGGATGGAAATTCGATCCAAAGAAACCTTGTCTTGTAAGATAAGGAGATTTTCAGAAGAAATTTTCACTGAAAGGGACCGATGTAGCAGGAAAGACACTCGGGATCATCGGTCTTGGAAAGATTGGAAAAGAGGTAGCAAGAAAGGCAGCGCTGGGGCTGGATATGAGAGTCATTTCTTATGTGCCGCGTCCGGAAGGGAAAGATATTCCAGAGTATATAGAAATCGTGTCCTGGGAAGAACTTTTGCAAACATCGGATTATATCAGTCTGCATGTGCCGGGAGGAGAAAAGAACCAGGGAATTATTTCAAAAAAAGAGTTTGCCATGATGAAGAAATCCGCTTCCCTGATTCAAGTTTCCAGAGGCGGTGTTGTTGATGAAGAGGCGTTAGCAGAAGCAATCAGGAACAGTCAGATCAGAGGTGCAGCAGTGGATGTGTTCTCAGAAGAACCACCCAAAAAAGACAATCCATTATTGAAACTGGAACAAGTGATCCTGACACCGCATATTGGTTCCAATACGGTGGAATGTATGGATCGGATCGCACTGGATGTAGCGGAAGATGTGCATCTTGTCCTTTCCGGAGAGAATCCAAAACATCCAATTAAAAGATAAATTATGACAGAAGAGGGAAGGCAGCGGGAAAATGGAAAAAGTGACTTTAGATCCGGCAATTAAATTTGGAGCCGGGAGATACAGACAGGAAAAGAATTTACTTGAAGAGTGTGGAAAAGAA
>OCHH01000351.1_pt1 | contig 24366 bp, 16 predicted proteins | sample 1538781 | NCBI WGS metagenome assembly OCHH01 (sample SAMN04571726, study PRJEB22368) | human gut metagenome | biome: human gut; material: stool | host: Homo sapiens | place: Luxembourg | collected 2012-12-05
AGATGTCAAAGGGTATCACAAGCAGTGCCTCTGATATGTTGGTAGGTAAGATTGCTGGTGTTGACGTACAGACTGGTGGCGGTCAGCCTGGTTCTGGAGCACAGATCCGTATCCGTGGTGGTGCCTCTCTGAATGCTTCTAACGACCCTCTCTACGTAATCGATGGTTTGGCTATTGATAATAACAATCTGAAGGGTACAAGTAACGTCTTGGCGATGATTAACCCTAACGATATCGAAAGCTTCACTGTATTGAAGGACGCTTCGGCAACAGCCATCTATGGTTCTCGTGCTTCTAATGGTGTCATTATCATCACCACCAAGAAGGGACGTGCTGGTCAGAGACCTACCGTTACCTATAATGGTGATGTTACCTTGTCAACCATCCAGAAGAAATATGAAGTGATGAATGCTGGCGAATACAAGCAGGCTCTTACCTCTTTAGGCATTGATACAAGTGCTTTGGGTACAGCTGACACAGACTGGCAGGACGAGATTTTCCGCACAGCCATCTCTACCAACCACAACATCAGCATACAGGGTGGCTTGAAGAATATGCCTTACCGTGTTGGCTTAGGTTTCGAAGACAACAACGGTATCGTTAAGACCAGCTGGATGAAGCGTTTCAACACTTCTGTCAATTTGGCTCCTTCCTTCCTCGACAAGCACTTGAACATCAACTTCACAGCGAAGTATATGTTCGAAAAGGACCGCTATGCCAATTTTGGTGATGCCATCGGTAATGCACTGACCATGGATCCTACACAGCCTGTTCGTGTAAACGATGAGATGTACAATACTGTAGGTGGATATTTCCAGTATCTGGACAACAAAGGCGACAAGATTACAGATCCTAACTGGACAAAGATAGCCAAGAGTCAGGTTCCTCAGAACCCTGTAGCTCTCCTCAACAACCAAAAGATGATAGCCAATACTAATGACATATCTTCAAACTTAGAGGTAGATTATAAGATTCATGGCTTCGAAGACTTGCATTTGCACGCTGCCATCGGTGCACAGTACACTGATGCCAAGCAGCATAATGATATTAACAAGTATTCATCATCCAACAACTATTTTGGTTGGTATGGTACTGACCATCAATACAAATACAGCATCGAAGGAAAAGCTTTTGCTGAATATGCCCACAAGTTTGGTGTGCACGACATCGACATCATGGCAGGTGCTGAGCAGAGCCACTATCACAGAACAACCTATAACTTCGGAAGCGGTATCGATGAGTATTTGAGAGATACCAATCCAGAGTTAAAAGATGGAGAATGGAACTACGTGAATAACCCACAATATATGGCAAACACCATATATAAGAGTCACAACTCTTTGGTATCCTACTTCGGACGTTTCAACTATAACTTGCTGGATCGCTATTTGCTTACAGCAACCTTCCGTGCCGATGGTTCTTCTCGCTTCAGAGAGGGCAAGAAGTGGGGTTATTTCCCTGCAGCAGCCTTTGCCTGGAAGATCAACAACGAGTCTTTCTTGAAGAATGTAAAATGGATTGATGAGTTGAAGCTCCGCTTGGGTTGGGGTATGACAGGTCAGCAGAATGGTATTGACGACTTCTACTATACTCCTAAATATACCATCAGCGACACTTATGCACAGTATCCATTTGGTGACAAGTATTATCAGACCATGCGCCCAACAAGATACAACACTGAGCTGACATGGGAAAAGACCACAACCTATAATGGCGGTCTTGACTTCACCGCTCTCAATGGTCGCTTCGGCTTCAATATTGATGGTTACTATCGTAAGACTACCGACCTTTTGGCAACAGTTTCCATTGCCGGTGGTACCAACTTTGGTGACAATCTCTTGAAGAACATCGGTGCTGTAGAAAACTATGGTGTGGAATTGGCATTCAATGTGAAGCCTATCGTCACTAAGGACTTCTTGTGGGATGTAACCTACAACGTAGGATGGAACCACAATGAAATCACAGAGTTAGAGGCTGGTTTGCAAGACTGGGTTTGGACAGGTAGCAAGGTATCTCGTGGTAACAACACATTGGTACAGGTGAACAAGGTTGGCGAACCTCTCAATTCGTTCTATGTTTACCAGCAGGTTTACGACGAGAACGGCAAGCCTATTGAGGGACTGTATGTTGACCGTGATGGTAACGGCAAGATTGATAATGACGACCGTTATTGCTACAAGAGCCCAGCTCCTGATGTCATCATGGGTTTCACCACCAAGTTCATCTATAAGAACTGGGACTTCAGTGCTGCCTTCCATGCATCTATCGGCAACTATGTGTACTACGATTTCTTGAACTCAAAAGCTGAGTTGATGAAAATCAACGATACCAATCTCTTCAGAAACACAACTGCAGAGGCCGTCAATCTTGGCTTTAAGGGTACAACAGATCTCACCACCAATACCAGTGACTACTTTGTACGCAATGCTTCTTACCTGAAGTGCAGCAACATGACTTTGGGATATAGCTTCCCAGCATTGATCAAGGCAGGTGCAGAGAAGATTTGCAGCGGACGCATCTTCTTCACCGTACAGAACCCATTCATCATTACCAAGTACAAGGGTATCGACCCAGAGGTAAGCAGTGGTATCGACAGTAATCCTTACCCACGTCCAATAAGCTTCCAGCTTGGTTTGAATCTTAACTTCTAAAAATAAAAAAGGAGACAATTATGAAAAAAATATTTATAACGACTGCAATGGCGAGTGTTTTGTGCATGGGCTTTGTCTCTTGCGCAGACGAACTGAATATCAAGTCCATTGACCCACAGTCTACCCCAACATATACAGTAGAGGGTCTCTTGGCCAAGCAGTATGCTACTCTTGGTCTTACTGGACAGAAAGGTCCTGCTGGTTCAGCAGACTTGAGTTGCGATGAGGGTGAGAGCGGATTCATCCGTACCATTTTCAACCTGCAAGAGTTGATGACTGACGAGACAGCATGGGCATATCAGGCCGATAATGCCATCGCTCCTATCACCAATTTAAGTTGGAATAGCGGTAATGACCGTGTAAACTGGGCATACCAGCGTCTCATTTTCGACATCACCTTGTATAACCAATTTATTGCTGAGCAGACTGGCAAGTTAAGTGATGATCAGATTGCAGAAGTTCGCTTCCTCCGTGCACTGAACTACTATTATTTCCTTGACCTGTATCGTAGGGCTCCATTCAAGCTCACTTTCGACGATAGTCTCCCTACCGAGAAAAAGGGAAAGGATCTCTACGACTGGTTGGATAATGAGTTGACCACCATTGAGCCTCTGATGGCTGAGGTGGGCGCTTATGATAACAGTGAGAATTTCGGACGTGCCGACCGTGGCGCAGCATACGCACTTCATGCCCGCTTGGCTCTTAACTCTGAAGTTTATACCGATGGTAAGGTGAAGGACTACCAGAAGGCTATCGATTATTGCGACAAGATTATCAACAGCGGTAAATACGATCTTTGTCGTACAGAAAAGAATGGCTATAGCGGTTATCAGCAGTTGTTTATGGGCGACAATGACTGCAACCCAGAGGCTATGAAGGAAATCATCTTCCCTATCCGTCAGGATGGTTTGAAGGCCCGTGCGTATGCAGGTACCACTTACCTCGTATCGGCATCCACTATCGCTGGTATGCCTTATGCAAGCACAGGTGACCCATGGAAATGTATGTTTGCCCGCGAAGACTTGGTTAAGAAGTTCATCCCTGACGGGAAAATTCCTATGGCTACTGTTGATGATGTCTTGAAAAATCCTACAAAAGAAGAGGTGATTGCAAAAGATAGCGAGAAGGGTATCGGCACTGCTGACGTAATCGCAAAGGCTCAAGACGATCGTGCCCTGTTGTATATGGGTGTAGGTGGCTGCGAAGAAGGCAAAGTTCGTACTATCAATCCAGGTGAGAACATCACAGGTCCTCTGAATGGTGCATCTTTTGTAAAGTGGAGCAATCTCCATGCAGATGGTTCCACACAGCACGATCAGAACTATTCAGATACAGACTTCCCTATGTTCCGTTTGGCAGAAATCTATCTGACCCGTGCAGAGGCTAAGTACCGCCTCAATGGTAGCCAGGACGGTTTGGAAGACATCAAGAAGGTTCAGAATCGTGCCAATCGTACTGATTTGGCAGCAACTGTAAATGATCAGACTCTTATCGACGAATGGTGCCGTGAGTTCTACATGGAAGGTCGTCGCCGTTCAGACTTGGTTCGCTTTGGCTTGTTCACTGGTTCTAAGTATCTCTGGAGTTTCAAGGGTGGTGCAGAAAATGGCGCAGGTATTCCTGCATACTATGACGTCTATCCTATTCCAGACAATGAGATCAAAAACAATCCTAACATGAATCAGAACCCAAAATATTAATTGTTTGGAAACCAGATTTAATTAAATGAAATCAATTATGAAAAAGATATTCAAATTCATGTTGCTGCCAGCATTGGTACTCCCTTTGCTCTTTACATCCTGTGATGAAGACAGAGACAGCAACCCTACATTGGACCTGAGTCATCTTGCAGAGGGATTTGTATTGAACACTCCTGCTCTTGCAGAAAACAATACCTACGACTTCTACAATGCAAAAAACTTGGTACTGACATGCTCTCAGCCAAATTATGGTGGAGTACCTTACCCTGTGAAGTATTATGCACAGGTTTCTATCGACCCTGCATTCGTCAGCGATCCTACAGTCACTCATAAAGAGTTGGCGACATACGCAGAGAATCCAAGCAGTTTGGATTTTAATGCATACGAAGCTAACAAAGCTGTTGTATCTCTCTTCCGGGCTGCCAATCCTGAAGCAAATATTCCAGAGAAGATGTCTGTTTATATCCGCCTTCGTGCAGTCATTGGCGGTACTTTGAATCAAACCTTGGGCGAGACCTATTCAAATGTCATCACCTTGCCTTCTGTGAAGGCTACTATTCCTGACGCTAAGTTCACAGAAAACCTCTTCTTGACTGGAAGTTCTATCCAGAAGCCATGGGAGAGTTGGAAAACTATTCCTCAGGTATATGACATGGATGGCAATTACTATGGTATCATCTACGTGCCAGCTGGTGGCGAATTCAATTGGGGTACTGAGATCAATGACAAACTCGGCATCAACCAAATCAAGGAAATCAACGATGTAGCTGGTGCAGGTATCACTGCAGGTAACGACCAAAACCTCAAGGTAGCCAACGCAGGTTGGTACACTCTCCACTTCAAGGGTAAGATTTCCAAAGACAAGAAGAACATCAACTGGACACTGAATGTTTACAAAACTCAGGTTTGCCTGATTGGTGCTTGTATTGGTCAAACCGATTGGGGCTTTGCTAACGAAAATGCTCTGACACCTCCAGACGATCCAAGTGGTGATTGGGTTTCTCCTGCATTCGCTGCCGGCAGCGAACTTCGTGTTGCTGTCAAGGTCGGTGACATCGACTGGTATCGCACAGAGTTCTCTATTTACAAGGGCAACGTGTTCTGGCGTAAACATAATATTATAGACAGCTGGGCAAAGAACGTGGGTTCAGATTACTCTGTAACTACCACCCCTGGCAAGAAGTTGTATGTCAACTTTGATACAAATAAAGCTGAAGTTAAATAATTTAAGATGAAAGCAAAATGAAAAAGAAATTTTTATATAGCTTAGCAGTCTTGGCAAGTATTACACTTGCCAGCTGCAACGGCGACTACGATGATTGGGCTCAACCACAGCACAATCCAGAGGAAGAAGCCATCACGATTCCTGGCTTTACTGCAACACCAGTAGTTCAGGCCATCGACTTTGCCAATGTGACAACAGATAGTGTCAGCACCTTCACATTGAGCGAAGCAGCTCTTCCTGAAGGTTTTACACTTGAGAATGCTCGCTTAGAGATTATGCCTCAAGGAGAAGATAATGCAATCAAGAAAACCGTTAATTCAAGCATTGAGGGTAAGTCCGCTGTTGCAGATCTTTCAGAAGTAATAGTGTCTTATTATGGCAAGCGTCCTAAAGCTCACTCTTTTGTTACCCATGTTTATTTAAATGCGATGAAAAATGGTGATGCTGTTCTTATTGATGCTGGTGAATTTAACCTTGCGATGACTCCAAAGGCTCCGTTCATTGACTCTGGCTACTATATGGTTGGCCTAATGACAGATTGGAAATTGGATACCAATCTCAAATTCACTCACTCAGAAAAAGACGTTTATGAAGATCCAGTATTTACCCTCGTGTTTACTACTAAAGATGCCGATCAATACTGGAAGATCATTCCACAGGGTAATGTAGATAAAGGTAATATTTGGGCAGTAGAAAACAATCCTAAGGGTGTTGTTGGTGTAGAAAAAGACGGTGATGACGCAATGAGAGGTACACTTCTCACGACCACTTCAAAAGGTGAAACGGCTAAAGCTGGTAAGATTGCAAAGCCTGGTACCTATAAGATGACAATCAACATGATGGACTACACTTATTCCATCGAACAACTCGCATCAGAATATTATCTTGTTGGTAAATTACAGGGATGGTCTGACAAAGCTGAAGGCAAAACCTGTCTCATGTATGCAGAATCAGCTGTGGTTCAGAGCTATACAACTCAATGGAATAGTGATGCAAACCTGAAGATTTGGAAGGGCAGCGACTTTGGCACCTGGGACAACGCTTTTGGTACAGAGGTAGATGGTGATCAATCAGTAAAAGGCTCGTTGGCTGGAAGCAATGCTATAAAATGCCCGGAACCAGGCTCATTCTATACGTTCACAGCCGACTTCTCTACCATGACCTACAAGTGGACTAAGCTTGAGAATCAGAATCCTACCGAATTCGAAAATGTTAGTCTTATCGGAGTTGGTGGCAAATGGGGGGACAATGACGACGTTGACATGACCCAGGTTACTCCTCACAACTGGTTTATCGAAACAACTCTCCCTGTAGGAGGATTTAAGATTCGTGCTAATCACGGTTGGAATGCAGGTGGAAACTGGGGCTACACAGCAGATCAGAAGTTCACTTCTACAGGTAAGTTGTTCAACGATGGTGGCAGCGGAGATATCAAGATTGCAACTGCAGGTAAGTATCGTATCTTCTTCAACGATATTACTAACGAGTATGCTATCATTGCTGTTGCAGAATAAGCATTTATTTTATTAATACATTATAGGCGGCTCTCAATTCCGGGAGCCGCCTATTTTCTTTTTCTCCTCCCCCTTTTCAAGTATTTTTTTCCTAAAACCTTGGAAGTTACAAGGAAAAGTCGTATCTTTGCATAAGAAAAGCTATAAAAAAGAAATTATGGGACATCAAGAAGATATTGTAAAACAGAAAGTAAAATCATTGTCATCAGGGATACGCAAGTTATCCTTGACAGAGATGTTGCTGAATTGTATGGCGTAGAAACCAGAGATATAAACAAAGCGGTTAAAAATAACCCCAAAAAGTTTCCCCCTGGTTATATTATTGAACTGAATAGCAGCGAGAAACAGGAACTGGTGGAAAATTTCCACCGGTTCAATACCCTCAAGCATTCCACTGTTGCACCTCACGCATTTACTGAACAAGGACTTTATATGCTTGCCACAATTCTGAAAGGTGATTTAGCCATCAGTACAACCATTGCCATCATTGATACTTTCACTCAACTTCGCAAATTGGCAAGAACTATAGATAAGGTGAATGAAGATGCAAAGGAGCATGGTATTTTACCAGACAAAGCAACAGAAGGTAAGATACAAGCTGCCATGAACGAAGTCTTCGCAGATAAGCTGCCATTAAAAATGCGCAGATTGACTTTTGGGGTAAATTTAGGAGTGCTGAAATTTTCTATAGAAACCACAAGAGAATCTAAAGAATAAAACAACATAAAAAGGAGAGAAGAATATGAACATGTTTGAACAGATGCCATTCAGCGAGAAGTATCCAGTCTTCCCCAAGTTGGCAGAAATAGGCGACCTCCGCAAGCTCTCCCGAGAGGAACTAGAGCTATATGACGAGGACATCAAGAATATGCGTGATATATATGCCACCAGAAAGTTTAGTGCTTCATTCTGCTACTTCAGCCACTTCATTCTGCCAACGCAGCCATATTATTCTGCCAACGCAGCCACTTCATTCAGCCAACGAAATTGACTCTTCCACCCAGTGAAGTCGTATCTTCCACCCAGTGAAGTCGTATCTTTAACCCAGCGAAGTCGTATCCGTCACCCAGTGAAGTCGTATCCGTCACCTCAATGAAACGTATGAACTTGTGCAATGACGTGCATGATTCCATCTGCTTACTCTCAAAGCCGAATTCTTTAAAAGAAAATTTTTTTCTCCAAATTAATGCCACATCTGCCACCTCGCACCTTAACCCACTGATTATAAACGAATAACGGGTGGCAATAAGGGGTGTTTTTATTGTCACCTTATTGCCACCTGTTACCACGCCCCAAACCACCTGTAAACGATCTGATAAGATACTTTTTCAAACGAGGCTCTTTTGATGGGAACCAGGATGCTTCTGAAATTACGTCCCGACGTATCTGTTACTGCGTCGGGACGTAGCAAATGCTGCATCGGGACGTAATTTTCATTTCCTCAGTTGGCTATGATTCCTCCTCTCACCAGCCATTTCGCAAAGAAGCGGTCGCTAACCAGATAGCCAGTCGGAGTCTTGCTTACCAGCTGCTTATCTACCAATGCCTTTAATGCCGTTTTCACGCTGCTCGTAGCTGGAAGATGGTGGGTGCTGATAAACTGCTGGCTCAACGGCGAAGATACCAAATGCTCACGAGCTATCGCCCCCAAAAGCATCTGCTGGTTCTCGGTTAGCCAGGCACAATAGTTCTGATAAGTCATCGCCTGCTCCTCAATCAGCTCCAGAATCACCTCATCTACCAGAGACTTCGTAATCTCGGAAGAAGCATGCTCGTAGATGCCATGCAATATCGACTGCACATACCAGGTTACACGATCAGACTGCTGATAAATATAAGAAAAGGTAGATTCATCTACCGACCTGTGCTGAGATGCCAACAAGCGATTGGCAAACTCCCGATACACCTGCTCCCCGATGCAAGGCAAAGACAACACCAGCGAACTCTGGAAGAATGGACGGTTTGCCGACAGAAACATCTCCTGCATCATGTGCTGTTGACTGCCCGAAAACACGAAATATACATTCGGCAAGAACTGGATATAAGAACGGATCATCGCCTCAACCCCATCCTCCGGATAACTTAATATCTGCTGAAACTCATCAATGGCAATGTAGCATCGCTTTCCCGATTGCTTCAAATACTCAAAGATTCGCTTCAAACTCTCCTTCCCTTCACTCGGTTTCAAGTCTAAAGAAAAAGAAGGAATGCCTGTCAATTCATCTATCGTCAGAGTAGGACGCCAGCTGCTGAAGAATTCCTGTACCTTCCGAAGGGCTGATTGGGAAACAGTATCCAGCTTTCCGATGATTTCAGAAGCCATCAGTTGCACCATCTGCTCCAGATTCTTGGTGGCAAAGATGTCGAGATAGAAACACTTCACTTCCGCGTATTGCTCCTCCATCTGATGGAATACATGATGAATTAATCCCGTCTTACCCATACGGCGTGGGGCAACCAACGTGATGTTACGTTCATTATGTAGCGAAGAAATCATTTTCTCCGTCTCTTTCTGGCGGTCACAGAAATACTCTGCGCCCTTATAGCCATATACCACAAAAGGATTGTTCAATCTTGCCATATCTTGTTATCATTCATTATACAAACGTTCATTGCGCTTTTTACGCAACGCAAATTACGCAATAAAAAACGAGACCGCCAAATGTTTTCTAGTTTTTTAATAATAATTATCTCCTAAAGCCGCCTCTGATGTACAGACAACGGAATAAGCAAAAATACTTCACACAGCACTACTGCAGAAAGGTAAAGGCTAAAGCTGCTAGCCCAGGGCATAAAAAAACTCCCACAGATTTCACAGATTCACACAGATTCATTATCTTTAACCCAAGTTTTACATAAACGAAAATTTTTTTTAAGCTATTTGGTGGCAAAGAAAATGCAAACGAGCGCAAAGAAAGCTAGCTTTCAATTTGCCGAGTGCAGCTTTTCTTATGCAAAGATACGACTTTATCCTGAAACTCGCAAGGATTTAGGGTGGAAAAGATTTTTTGAGAAGAAAATAGGCGGCTCCCGATATGTTCGAGAACCGCCTAGTAATCTCTTCTTATTCCTTCATTTTCTGGATTTCCTCCAGTGGAAGTTCGGTGGCTGTTGATACTTGCTCATCAGAAAGGCCCATTGACAGAAGGCGGCGAGCTGTGGCTAGCTTTTCTTTTTCCATACCTTTCGCCATACCTTTCGCCATACCTTTCGCCATACCTTTTTCCATACCTTTCGCCATACCTATTTCCATACCTTTCTTTTCATCAAACTTTCTGGTGGCATATATATCACGCATATTCTTGATGTCCTCGTCATACAGCTCTAGTTCCTCTCGGGAGAGCTTGCGGAGGTCGCCTATTTCTGCCAACTTGCGGAAGACTGGATACTTCTCGCTGAATGGCATCTGTTCAAACATGTTCATATTCTTTACTATATAAATCCAACAATCAAATATATCCATACACTCTGCCTCCGTGTGCTTGTCGAACAATGGCAGTTGGAGGTACACAATACGCATTCTGTCGGACACTCGCTGGCGTGTCTGCAAGTCGGTAAGCACCAGATCGGTGCGAAACTCCTTTAATATCGGACTTTGCGATACAAAGTCCATGAAACATACCGTATAGACTGGAGCCAAGTGGTAGTCCCAGATTCCACGGATGCCTTGCTGCACAATGGCACGTGCCGTGTAATACAATGCCCTGTCGGCAAAGTATTCCTGCTCTTTCTTCTGCATCTCAACGATGACATGCTTGCCTTCGTTAGTGATGCAATAGACATCGAAGACCACACCGCGGTCATCGGGGCGCAAGCCAAGTTTTTCGGTCTTGGCAAACGTCACGTCCTTGATTACCAACTCGTCTTCAAACAGTCCGTTGAGGAATGTGATCAGACATTCTTTCGTGTCTTCGCTTCCAAATATCCTCTTGAAAGCCCAGTCAACACGTGGGTCTATAAATCTTGCCATCTGCTTACGCTTTATAAGGTCGTGGACGCAATATTGCTATTCGTTGGCAAAGATACGACTTTTCCTCGTAACTTCCAAGGAATTAGGGAAAAAATACTTGAAAAGGGGAAGGAGAAAAAGAAAATAGGCGACTCCCGGAATTGAGAGCCGCCTATTGAATGTTATTCTTTTATCTTCTAATAATCTCCAAATGTTTAGGGGGATATTATTCTTCCTTGTTTTTTAGCAAGTCCATCATTTTCTTCATATCAGGCAAAGCCTTGCGTAACCTTTCAGGCATGTCATCCAACGTCTTGTAGGTAGCAACTCCCATCGGCTTGCTGTAGTCTCGAACAGCATATTCTGCATAAGAGTAGTTTGCTGATTGGCAAAGAATGATTCCAATAGACGGATTCTCGTGTGGCTTACGCACCTTGTCGTCGAGAATTTGGAGATAGCCAAAAAGTTGCCCAAGATAAGAGGTCTTAAACTCGCCAAGTTTTAGCTCTATGCAAACCATGGCGTTCAATTCTCGATTGAAAAACAGCAGGTCTGGGAATTGTTCAACACCATAGATTTCCAAATGGTATTGGTTGCCGATGAAAGCAAAGTCTCTGCCAAAGGTCATGATGAAATTCTTGATGTTCTGAATCCCTAGGATTGTTGATGGTCCTGGTAAAATTGTTAGGCATGCGTCCTTGGCTATGGTAAGCATCCTCCTTTATAAGTTGGCGGAGCTTCTTTACGGAAAGATGTTCCTCTACAGTGCGGTGAATATAATAAAAGCGTGCCGAAGTTTCTTTTGGTCCACTAATGATGGCAGAGTGGTGTGTGAATGGTACTTTAAAGAAGTCCTCAACAGGAAAATCTGGAATATTAGAAATAGATAAAGTATGGAATATATCTATCTGATTTTCACTATTTTGTAATTCAGCGGTTGCAACCGCTGAATTCTCAAAGCACAATTCGGCGGTTGCAACCGCCGAATTGCTGTCAAGCATATTCCATGCTTCATAAAAACGTCTCATATCCTTCATTTGAGTTTCCGAGAATCCTCGAAGACCTGGTAGTTCCTTGCGAAGTTGTTCGCTGATGGATGCTAATGCGCCCTCGCCCCATACTCCTTTGCGGGTATGTTGTGAAAGATATTTTCCGATGGCAAAATATAAAGCAAGTTGTATGCGGTTCACACCTTTGGCTGCTTCATATTGTCCTTGAAGTATGGCTGTCTTTATAGCGTTGACAGCATTGTTATATAGTATCAAACTGTCCATAGAGTAATGTTTTAATTTGGTCTTCTAACAGAAGGCATACGGATTTTGGGACAAAGAAAATGCAAACGAGCGCAAAGAAAGCTTGCTTTCAATTTGCCGAGTGCAGCTTTTCTTATGCAAAGAAAATGCAAACGAGCGCAAAGAAAGCTTGCTTTCAATTTGCCGAGTGCAGCTTTTCTTATGCAAAGATACGACTTTTCCTCGTAACTTCCAAGGTTTTAGGGAAAAAATGTAGAGAGGGGGATAAAGAAAAAATAGGCGACTCCCGGATTGGAGGAGAGTCGCCTATTCTATGAGTTTTTAACCAAATCAGTAAAGTTCGACCAACTTTCAACTTTGAATCCTCTTAAATCTCTGACTGATTTCTTAAACCACTCTATTTTAGAAAGCTCCATAACTGTTTTTACAAGTGCAGTCAAATCATCATTCATCGTCATGTATGTACTGCCTTGCACCCACTCGAAACCATTCTTCTTTAGAAGCTCTTTTATTTCGTAGTAAGCCTTGTTGTAAGGTTCGCCATAGTATTTCTGTAAATCAGAAATTACCATATCAAATGCTAGTGCGTACATACTGCCTCCTTTGCTGGCTCAAATAAGTCCTTATATCCAAAGAATATGTTCCCATCTGCGGTTTTTGCGGAGATGACAATTCCTACGAAAGGATTGTTCTCAACTTCAATCACTTCGCCCTGTGTCCAGTCTTTGGCATGTGTCAAGTCTGGAGATATTAATACTTTGTCGCCTGTTCTCATAATCATAAAATATAAATGTTGTACTTATTCGGTGCAAAGATACGACTTTTCCTCGTAACTTCCAAGGTTTTAGGGAAAAAATACTTGAAAAGGGGGAGGAGAAAGAAAAAAATAGGCGGCTCCCGGAATTGAGAGCCGCCTATTGAATATGAGATAAAAAAGAGTTATTTACTTGATTTCACCTGTGCCTGCAGTGAAGTTAAGAGTAACCTTTTGACCAGCCTTTACATTTACACGATTCTGGTCGTCACCACGGCCACGATATTCAATCTTGCCATCGAATACCATAAACTCAGACTGCCACCAATCGAAGCCATCAACGCTTACACACATACGAAGCTCTGCATCAGCAGCGAAAGCAGGAGACTCGAATACTCCGTCTTCGGTAGTAGGAATGGTGAACTTGTGAGAATCTGCAATGTTCCATTCGCCAGCAGCATCACCCATGAGATATACATTTGGCTGAAGCACTGTTAAGGTTTTTGTAGAACCATTCTGAACCTTTAGGAGATACCAACCAGCCTTACCTACAACAATATTACCATCTGAGCTACTGGTAATGTTTGCACCTGCTTCATCATTTATGGTAGTACCGGTGTAACCGAAGTCATCACCCCAATCTGCCTGAGGAGCAAACTTTAACTGCTCGCCCTCGTGGAGATAGATAATAGTCCAGAAGTCTTCCATTGAGCTATGGAAAGGAACCAACTGTAACCACTTGTCACCCCAACCATAGTTGCTACCTGTCAAGAAGAGATCAGGCTTAACCTCTTTGATAGTGTATGTCAGGTTGTTCATGTCGAGTGTTACAATCCATGTACCAGCACCTGGAATAACCATGGTCTGTAATTCACCCCAGCTGTCGCCGTTATAATAAATGTAACCTGAACCATCTTTGCAACCATTCACTTTACATCCTAAGGCTCCTTTATTTATGTCATCCCAGCTGCCGCTTATGAAGTCGCTACCTGCAAAGAACTTAAACCAGTTCTCATCTTTCTCTGTAGTAACTTTTGCCTGGTAAACTCCATCTGCAATTTTTTCCATCCATATAGGATCGGTATTGTCCCAATCTGCTTTGCCATTTAAATGTCCCAGCATGTAGTAACCATTTTCATCGATTGCAGGAGTTGCGGTTGGAGTGAACTTACCTGTAGTTTCACCTACAGAATTAATGGCAACGGCATCGCCTGATGCCAAGTTGACAGATACCTTTGACTCAACATTCATATCACGTGCAACGCTGGCGCGTGAATTATTCTGATTGCAAAGAATCTTCTCTAATTCTGCTGCGTTTACCTGAATGTTGTTGCCATTGATTTCACCATTGATGGCTTCACCATTTACTTTCAGGCTTTTAAGCGTGTAGCCAGTTACATTGGCATCTGTTGAATTGACAGTGACGAGATTGATGATTCCATCTGGGTCTAGCATACTACTTTCTGCTTCTGGACCTGCTGCAAAGGTAATTCCATATTTTGCAGCTGAGGCTTCCTGCTCATTGGCCTGTGGGTTTGCCCAATCATCGTAGTCGCCGTTGCAGCTGGCAAGTGTTACACTTGCCAAGACTGCTAAGCTATATAATAATGTTTTTTTCATTGTGCTTTGGTCTTAATTATTTAACTTCTGCTTTATTAGTATCGAAGTTGACATACAACTTCTTACCTGCGGCGGTTGATACACTGTAATCTGCGCCAAAGGTCTCTGCCCAGTTGTTTGGCATATCTTTATTTCGCCAGAAGATGTTACCTTTATAAATGGTGAACTCTGTACGATACCAGTCAATATCACCCACCTTGACAGATACACGAAGCTCTGCGCTGGCAGTGAATGCAGGAGAAACCCATTCGTCCTTCGGGTCGGCTGGAGGAGTTAGAGCTACGTCGTCTGCAAAACCCCAAGTACCTTGACCCATACAAGCACCAATCAAGCAAACTTGTGTCTTGTAAACAGTCATTGTCCAGTCAATGTTCTTCTTATCTTCTGTGATCTTACCCTTGAAATAGAGGGTGTACCAGCCTGCGTTAGCTACCTTGATGTTTTGGTTATCACCTTCAGTGACACCTGCTTCGGCTTCATCAACGATTGTAATACGGTTGAAACCACGGTAGTCATTGTTCTTTGTACCCCACTTGAATTCACCACCTGCTGGCAGGTAGACAATTCCATAGTATTGTCCAGGTACACCTTGTACCTCAGGAATTGGTTTCCAACTCTTCCATGCTTCCTGGATAGAACTGCCAATTAAGTAGAGGTTATCTGTGAACTCAGCGTCAGGAGCCTTGTAGGTTGCCTTTACAGAAGGCAAAGTTATTACATTTGAGAATGTCTGACCATAATTAGGGTCTGTAGTACCACCAATAACCGCACGAAGACGGATGTAAACAGGCATTTCCTCAGGAACGCTTGTGTCAGGATGGGCATCCTGGAAAAGTGCAACTACAGCACTGTTTACTTCAGATGCGTCGACATCCATATTTGCTCTTTTGTAGAATGTCTTCAACTGAGTGTGAGTAACAGTTGAGTCGTTCTTGAATTCAGGATCGATAGCGACCTGTACATAGTATTCTACTCCGTAAGGTGCTCCACCATAGTTTGGCTGAGTACATGTCAAGTTCAAAGTTTTTGCACTGACGAGGTCGTAAGTATTGTTTTCTGCAATAGCAGGAGTGTTCAACACAAATTCCTCATCAACATGACTCAAGTCCAATGTTGGGTTGCTGTCTCTATCATCATCGCATGATGTAAAGAGCAAAGGAAGAACCATTGCTGGCAGCAACATGAATTTATATATCTTTTTCATAATTGATTTCTTTTATTTTAAATCTGGTTTCCTAACAATTAGTATTTTGGATTCTGCGTCATGTTAGGGTTATTCTTTGTCTCATTGCCTGGGATAGGATAGATGTCGTAGTATGACTCAATACCAGATCCGTTAGATACGCCGCCCTTGAAATTCCAGAGATACTTAGAACCAGTGAATAATCCAAAGCGAACCAAGTCTGAACGGCGACGACCTTCCATGTAGAACTCACGGCACCATTCGTCGATAAGAGTCTGATCATCTACACCTGTTGCCTTTGCCTTACGATGGGCACGATCCTGAACATACTGGATGTCATCCAAAGCTTTCTTACCATCATTACCTACCTTGTTGACATCACCAAGGCGGAACTTAGCCTCTGCACGGGTCAGATAGATTTCTGCCAAGCGGAACATTGGGAAGTCGGTATCTGAATAGTTCTGGTGGTGCTGTGCTTCACCATCTGCGTGGAAGTTGCTCCACTTAACGATAGATGCACCATTCAGAGGACCTGTAATAGCATCGCCTGGTGTCAGAGTACGTACTTTGCCATCGCAGCCACCTATACCCATATAGAGCAGGGCGCGATCGTCTTTAGCCTTTGCGATAACATCTGCAGTGCTGATATGCTTCTCGTTATCCTTAGCAATAACCTGCTCTTTGGTAGGATTATTTATGAGATCTTCTTTCTCAGCCTTTGGCATCTCCTCCTCGTTAGGGAAGAACTTCTTTACCAAGTCTACACGTGCAAACAGACATTTCCAAGCATCACTTGTACTTACGTAAGGCATGCCTGCTATGCTGGTAGCATTTACAAGGTAAGAAGTACCTGCATAAGCACGAGTCTTAACACCATCCTGACGGATAGGGAAGATGATTTCCTTCATTGCTTCTGGGTTTTTGTCATTATCGCCCATGAACAACTGTTGGTAACCGCTGTAGCCATTCTTTGCTTCACGGCAAAGATCATATTTCTTGCTATCGATAATCTTGTCGCAATAATCGATAGCCTTCTGGTAATCCTTCACCTGACCATTGGTATAAACGGCAGAGTTAAGAGCCAAACGAGCATGGAGTGCGTATGCTGCACCACGGTCTGCACGTCCGAAATTCTCACTATTATTATAAGCGCCCACCTCAGCCATCAGAGGCTCAATGGTGGTCAACTCATTATCCAACCACTCGTAGAGATCCTTGCCGCTCTTCTCGGTAGGGAGCTTGTCGTCGAAAGTATCCTTGAATGGAGCCTTGCGATAAAGATCAAGGAAATAATAGTAGTTCAAGGCACGGAGGAAGCGAACCTCTGCAACTTTGTCTTCTTCCAGTTTGCCAGTCTGCTCTGTGATAAACTGGTTGTACAAGGTGATGTTGAAAATCAGACGCTGGTATGTCCAGTTTACACGAGCATTATCCTTGGTCCAGTTCATGTGGGTAATAGGAGCTATGGCTTCATTGTCCTGGTATGCCCACAGAGTTTCGTCTGTCATCAACTCTTGTAAGTTGAAAACTGTACGGATAAATCCGCTTTCACCTTCATCGCCACTTAAGTCTGCTATACCTGCAGGACCTTTCTGACCTGTAAGACCAAGAGTAGCATACTGCTTAGCCAAGAGTCCCTCTACTGTGTATGTTGGGTAATTATGTGGGTCAACAGACTTGATGTTCAGTTCGTCTGCGCAAGAGACAAAGCCCATGCACAACATACCTGCCATTGCAGTCTTAATCAATATTTTTTTCATAATAGTCTCCTTTAAATATTTTAGAAGTTAAGATTCAAACCAAGCTGGAAGCTTATTGGACGTGGGTAAGGATTGCTGTCGATACCGCTGCTTACCTCTGGGTCGATTCCCTTATACTTGGTAATGATGAATGGATTCTGGACTGTGAAGAAGATGCGTCCACTGCAAATCTTCTCTGCACCTACCTTGATCAAGGCAGGGAAGCTGTAGCCCAATGTCATGTTGCTACACTTCAAGTATGAAGCATTGCGTACGAAATAGTCGCTGGTATTGGTTGGGTTTGTTGCTGTACCCGTGAAACCAAGATTAACAGCTTCTGTTGTCGTATTTCTGAAGGCACCACTTGCGTTGATTTCGTTCAGAACTGCTTTGCTATTCAAGAAGTCGTAGTATACATAGTTGCCGATTGATGCATGGAAGGCTGCACTGAAGTCCCAGTTCTTGTAGATGAACTTGGTAGTGAGACCCATGATGACATCAGGAGCTGGGCTCTTGTAGCAATAACGGTCGTCATCATCAATTGTACCATTTCCGTTACGGTCAACATAAGCACCCTCGATAGGCTTGCCGTTCTCATCGTAAACCTGCTGGTAAACATAGTATGAATTGATTGGCTGACCAACCTTGTTTACCTGAATCTTGGTGTTGTTACCACGAGATACCTTGTCGCCTGTCCATACCCAGTCTTGCAAACCTGCTTCCAATTCTGTGATTTCGTTGTGGTTCCATCCTACGTTATAAGTAACGTCCCAAATGAAGTCCTTTGTAACGATAGGCTTAACGTTGAATGCCAACTCAATACCGTAGTTCTCCAAAGAACCGATGTTCTTCAGAAGTTGGTCACCAAAGTTTGTACCACCGGCAATGGCAACGCTTGCCAAAAGGTCGGTTGTCTTACGATAGTAACCATCTACATTCACACCGAAACGACCATTGAGAGCAGTAAAGTCGAGACCTGCATTATAAGTTGTTGTCTTTTCCCATGTCAAGTCTTGGTTGCTTGCTGTTGGGCGTAAAGTCTGGTAATAATTATCACCGAATGGATACTGTGCATAACCATTGCTGACCCTGTACAGAGTAGAATAGTAGAAGTCATCAATACCATTCTGCTGACCGGTCTTACCCCAGCCCAAACGGAGTTTCAATTCATCGAGCCATTTTGCATCCTTCAGGAAAGGCTCGTTGTTGATCTTCCATGCAAAGGCTGCTGCTGGGAAGTAACCCCACTTCTTACCCTTTCTGAAACGAGAAGAACCATCGGCACGGAATGTAGCTGTAAACAAATAGCGATCGAGCAAGTTGTAGTTAAGACGTCCGAAGTAAGATACCAGAGAGTTGTGGGTTCTCCACATTTCGTCATCTTTGCTTACTGGGTCATGCTCGTAATTCCACTTGCCTTCTGTTGTTTCATACAGAGGATTGTTGTCTCTCAAGTACTCATCGATACCTGCTCCGTAGTTATAGCCAGTTCTGTGATAGTGGCTCTGCTCTGCACCTGCCATGATGTCGATGTCATGAACACCAAACTTGTGTGCATATTCTGCAAAAGCTTTACCTTCTATGCTATATTTATAGGCGTGGTCATAGCCATAATAACCAAAATAGTTGTTGGAGTAAGAATACTTGGAAATAGTTTCATCCTGCTTACCATCTGTATACTGGGCACCGATGGCAGCATGCAAATGCAAGTCTTCGAAACCATGAATCTTGTAGTCTACCTCAAGGTTTCCTGAAATATCATTAGACTTGGCGATACACTTGTAGTTGTCAAGAACTGCCACAGGGTTCTGTGGCATTTGAGCCTTTGCAATACTTGTCCAGCTAGGATCGGTAACTTTGTCGTCCTTAGCCTGCAAGTACTGGAAATATCCACCGACGCATTCATATGCAGCATCATCTACGCGAACAGGCTGTGTAGGATCCATCGTAAGTGCGCCACCGATGGCATCACCAACCTTTGCATAACGGTCCTTCTCGAACATATACTTCGCTGTGAAGTTAACGTTCAAGTGCTTGTCGAGGAAGGTAGGAGCTACGTTGATAGATGTGTTGAAACGCTTCATCCAGGTAGTCTTGACGATACCATTGTTATCTTCAAAACCTAAGCTGACACGATAAGGCATGTTCTTCAGACCGCCCTGAATACTGACGTTGTGATTGGTAGAGATAGCTGTGCGGAAAATCTCATCCTGCCAGTCGGTATCGGCAGTTCCCAAACCGCTAGTGTCAATACCCAGATTGGTAAGAGCCTGCTTGTATTCGCTGGCATTCATTACCTTATATTTCTTCTGGACGGTAGACAATGTTACATCGCCATTATAGGTAACAGATGGTTTCTGGCCAGAACGTCCCTTCTTGGTTGTAATGATGATGACACCATTAGAAGCACGGGAACCGTAAATAGCTGTAGCAGAAGCATCTTTCAATACGGTGAAGCTCTCGATATCGTTAGGGTTTATCATAGCCAAGACGTTACTCATACCCTTATTGGTATTGTTGTCAATAGCCAAACCATCGATGACATAGAGAGGGTCATTAGAAGCATTCAGAGAGGCACCACCACGGATACGAATCTGTGCACCGGTACCAGGCTGACCGCCACCAGTCTGTACATCTACACCGGCAATCTTACCTACCAACATATCAGAGGCACTGCTTGTGATACCCTTTGACATCTCATCTGGCTTGATAGCTGTAACAGAACCAGTCAAGTCGTTCTTCTTAGCGCGACCATAACCAATGACAACGACCTCGTTCAAAGACTTCTGGTCGTCAACCAAGGTAATCATCATGTTAGATGTTGCTTTGATTGTTTTTGGTGTCATTCCAAGATAGGTGAAAGTAAGATTGGCACCTGGCGCTGCATCAACTGAGAAGTTACCATCCATGTCGGTAATGCCCACTGCCTTACCGTTAACTGTAATGGTAGCACCCATGATAGGCTCACCAGAAGCATCCTTCACATGTCCCTTTATTGCATTACTCTGCGCAAAGGAACTCACCGTCAGAAGCAGACCGCTTGCTAGGGTCAACGCTCTGAGAGGCAATTTAATTTTAACCTGCTTCATCATTTGCTTGATTTTTAAGTTTGCAACTTGCCCTCTCCTTCAAGTTTCTGAAAGCATCATGTACCTAAAAGCGTACCTAAAGAGGCTTGATTTGGTCCAAAAGGTTCACCGCCTCAACCTTCTTTCTGTTCACTATCTCGGCATATACTTGCGTGGTTATGATGTTTTGATGTCCCAACAGTTTGCTGGTGGTATAGAGGTCCACTCCCATCGTGAGCAAGGTGGTGGCAAAGGTATGACGACTCATGTGAAAAGTAACTGGCTTGTCAATGCCTGCCTCCCTAGCCCATTGCTTCAATCGATAGTTGACCGAGAAGAACGATGGCAGCTCAAATACCTTGTTATCAGCCCTTGCCTGTCCTCTTGCTGGCATCCACGACAAAGCATTCTCCGACAAGGGTACCGTTACCACATGACGGGTCTTCACCATCAACTTGCTAATATAGTATCCCTCCGTACCTTTTCCGATATCTGCCCATCGCAATGTCCTGACATCACTGATGCGCAAACCACAGAAACAAGCGAAGAGGAAAGCTTGCTTCACGGTTTCATCCTTGCAAGGAGTAGCCATCAACAATCTGATTTCCTCGATGCTGAGATAGCAGCGTCGGCTCTCTCCCTGACCAATCAGCTTTTTCTCTTCTTTCTTCAGTAGTTTGGTGGGATTCTCAGGTATGATACCTTCTCTCACCGCCTCATTCAATGCAGTAACAAACGTATTGTAATAGAGGCGTGCCGTACCCTTCGCCAAGTCTTTCTCATGATGTTCGCCCCGCTTGGGCACATCCGTACCAATGGTCTTGGCATGAGCCAGATACTGTACCAAGCCTTCGCAATACACCTTGTCCAGTTGTGCCATGCGAATATTCTCACCCTTGTATCTTATCAAATGCAAGAGGGCATGCTGGATGTTGACAGCATGACTGCCGCTCTGTCCCTGCTGTCTTTTTTGATCAGCATATAGCAGCATCCAGTCTTTTAAGAGCATATCCTTAGTCACCATCTCTCGCTGATAGTTACCGTAGCTCATACTCCACTCCCTGATCCGCTCACATCGGATGAGCATAGCGGTGCGCAAAGTAGCTTCATTCTTTGCCTTAGCCTCCTTGTCGCTTCCTCTTTTGTCATCTACCAGCACCAATCCCTTCAACCGCTCGTAGGTATAGCCTCTACCCTTGCTTCCAGCTTGGTAAGTACGCAGATAGATTGCCTTGTTGCCACTCTTCAAAGGTTTCACCCAAATCTTGATGGGTTCCTTTGCTTTTGTTTTAGTTCTCTTTTTCGCCATAATCTTTACTGTTTCATCTGTGCAAAATTATAAGCAAAATATATCTTCATCAAGTCTTTCAAGTTAAAGTACCTAAAGACGTACCTAAAGAAACAACTTTATTAGTAAATGCAAACGTTTGCACAATTTATTTGCTTGATTTGCATCAATTTTTGAACAAGCTAATGAAATAAATCGTAACTTTGCCAACGTATAACAATACAACTTGCAATTAAACATAAAATAATAATCACAAGATACAATGATAATTATGAAGAAGATATACCTTACACTCCTTGCCGCAATGGCACTCACACTTGGAGCATGTTCTAGCAGCAATGACCCTGATCTTCCAGATCCTGAGCCAACGCCAGCGCCTACCCCAAGTCCTGAACCTGAGCCTGAACCAAGTCTCAATTCGCAAGGCTGGGCTAGCGATTATAGCGGCGTTATGCTGCAAGGATTCTCTTGGGATTCTTATAATGAATCACAATGGAAGGTCTTAGAGAAGCAGGCTGATGAGCTGAAAGGTTATATCGACCTTGTTTGGCTTCCACAAAGCGGAAAATGTTTGGAGACCACTCAGGTGATGGGTTATATGCCATATTACTATTTTAATCAGAACTCTTCTTTCGGATCTGAGGCTGAGCTCAGAAGTCTGATTACTAAGTTTAAAGCCGCTGGTATAGGTGCTATTGCTGATGTAGTCATCAACCACCGCAATACGGAGGGCTGGTATAATTTCCCTGCTGAAACATACAAGGGTGTGACCTACCAGATGCAATCTACAGACATCTGCAAGAATGATGATGGCGGAACTACAGCAACCCAGGCTGCCACAGACGGGGTAAGCCTCAGCCAGAACATTGATGAAGGTACAGACTTCGGAGGTTGCCGTGACATCGACCACAAGAGCGAAAATGTGCAGAAGGTGATCAAAGCGTATCTGAAATATCTGAAGGATGATTTGGGTTACACCGGTTTCCGCTATGATATGGTGAAAGGCTTCGATGGTAGCCATGTTGCCGACTATAATGATGCCACAGGTGTAGAATACTCTGTAGGTGAATACTGGGATGGTAACGACAAAATAGAAAGTTGGATAAACAGAACTAACAAGAAGAGCGCAGCCTTCGACTTCCAGTTCCGTTATAACGTACGCGATGCCGTAAACGGAGCGGCTAACGGAAAGGTGGCAACATCTTCAGACTGGTCAAAGCTCAACAGTAACGACAATCTTATGCACGATGCCAATTATCGTCGTTATGCGGTTACTTTTGTAGAAAATCATGATACACAGAAACGCTCTGAATCAGAACAGAACGACCCTCTGCGCAAAGATACCATAGCAGCCAATGCCTATATGCTCGCCATGCCAGGCACACCATGTATCTTCCAGCCACACTGGAATGCTTATAAGTCTGAGATAAAGGAGATGATTGCAGCCCGCAAATATGCAGGCATCACTAATATGAGCAATTATGCCAACAAGCAGAGCAAGAAAACTCTTTATGTGAACAAGGTTACTGGTACTAAGCACAAACTTCTTGTGGCTGTAGGTAATGATGCTGATAAATATGCAGGAGAAACAGGCTATACAAAGATTCTTTCCGGTTATCACTATGCCTATTTTCTCTCTAATGATGCAGAAACCTCTTGGACCGACGTGCCTTCCGGCTCATACGAGGAAGGTTTCAAGACCACACTTACTGCAGTCAGCCAGACAGAGGGAGCCAAATTGGTTTATACCTTGGACGGCTCTACCCCTACTGCAAAGAGCACAACTGTAGAAAGTGGTAAGGAAATCAGCATCAATGGTACTTGTACCTTGAAGGTTGGATTGCTTGTGAATGGTGAAGTAAGAAATATCGCCACTCATCAATATACGATTGAGAAGTTCAAGGCATATAAATTTATGGTTTATGTGAATGCCGATGCTGTGAACTGGAATTCATTATACTGCTATACATGGAAGAAAGCAGCATCTGTTGAGTGGCCTGGTGAAAAGATGACAGAAACAAAGACCATCGGTGGTAAGACATGGTACTACAAGGAAGTCAGCATTGATAATGCAAACGAGGTGGTAAATGTCATATTCAATAGTACAGGTACAGATAAGCCGCAGACTGTAGATATAACAGGTCTCAATAGTACGGCTTACTTCGAAATCGAAACATCCAAAGAAGGTAAGAAAAATAAAGTGAAGGATGTTACTGCAGAATACAACAAATAAGTTCAAAGAATAGTTTCAGTTTTTAGTTTAAGTTTTTCAGTTTTAAGTTTTTAAGTTTTTAGGTTTATTAAGGTTTATGTTTTTAGGTTTAGTTTTGTGTGAACAAAATTATTAGTTAGTTGTTTTAGGTTAGGAAAAAGAGGTATACCCAAGATTCATCTTCGGGATATACCTCTTTTCTTATTTTAA
>OCHH01000361.1_pt1 | contig 23790 bp, 16 predicted proteins | sample 1538781 | NCBI WGS metagenome assembly OCHH01 (sample SAMN04571726, study PRJEB22368) | human gut metagenome | biome: human gut; material: stool | host: Homo sapiens | place: Luxembourg | collected 2012-12-05
TATATTCGTGCTATGTTGAGTCGAGCATTTCCAACATCGCATATATCGTGATTGTCACGGTGGTTTGGGCTGCGGTCAACCATCATTACCGCAAGGTTGGGCGCAGCATTGACGAAGTGAGGCAGATTATGTCGGAAAAGCAGCCGGCGCTGGAAGGTATGCCCGACTTCAGCGCGGAGGTGGAGGCACTGTTTGTTGAAAAGAAACTGCACCGCAACCACGATTTGTCGGTAAGCCAGCTGGCACGCGAGATAGGCACCAACCGCAGCTATTTGTCGGCATGGCTCAACAATACGCTCGGCACTAATTTCTGCGACTTTGTCAACGGCTACCGCATTGCCGATGCGGAGGCGATGCTTGCCGGCGGCGACTGCTCCATGACGCAGGATGAGATAGCCACAACGGTGGGTTTCAATTCGCTCAGCACGTTTCGGCGCGCCTTTATCAAGAAACACGGAATCACACCGCGGCAATATTGCCGCGACAAACGGCATAAAAAATAGTTGCGGGCGCGGAAAAAGGGGCTCTTTTTTGCGAGCCAGCAATTAAATGTATAATTTTGCGGACTGCGGACAGGCTGTTTTTTTTAGGTCTGCCGGGTTTGACATTTTAACAATTCGAAGCAATGAGATACAGACGTAATTGGATTGTGCCTAAGGGCAAGGAACTTACGGACATGGACCGCAAGATTTTGTTTTATCAAGAGCACGGACACCTTGTGCCGTCGCCGAAACTCATAAAGACACCAGAACAGATTGAGGGTATCCGCCGCAGCGGAAAAATCAACACCGGAGTGCTCGACCTCGTGGAAAAGGAAATACATGCCGGAATGAGCACGGCGGAAATCGACAAACTGGTTTATGACTACACTGTCGACCATGGAGCCATCCCGGCGCCGCTCAACTATGAGGGCTTCCCTAAGAGCGTGTGCACGTCGATCAACGAGGTGGTTTGCCACGGCATTCCGTCGGAGGACGAAATCCTCGAGGAAGGCGACATCATCAATGTCGACGTGTCGACGATTCTCGACGGATACTATTCCGACGCCTCCCGCATGTTCATAATCGGAAAAACCACGCCGGAGAAGGAAAAGCTTGTGCGTGTGACAAAGGAATGCCTTGAATTGGGCATGAAGGCGGCAAAGCCTTATGGCTTTGTCGGCGACATCGGACACGCTATCGAGCGCCACGCCAAAAAGAACGGGTTCTCTGTGGTGCGCGACCTTTGCGGACATGGCGTAGGACTGGAGTTCCACGAAGAGCCTGAGGTGTTGCACTTTGGCCGTCCAGGAACGGGAATGCTTCTCGTGCCGGGTATGGTATTCACCATCGAGCCGATGATCAACATGGGCAAATGGCAGGTGTTTGTCGACGAGGAAGACGGTTGGACCGTAGTGACCGACGACGAGTTGCCGTCGGCGCAGTGGGAGCACACGTTCCTGATGACCGAACGCGGGTTGCAGATCCTTACTTATTGACAACCGTCGGGCGAAAACATAACGGCAGGGGAGAGACATGCAGGTGTTTCTTTCCTGCTTTTTGTTAAAAACAACATTAACTCTTGTTAAACGAGAAAATACCGCTTAAAAATTTATTTTCTCAGAAAAATAGTTGTAGTTTTGCAAGCGTATTATTGTTGTTGTATGTAATCAATGGAGTATTAAGATCTACCTTAAAAGAAGAATAACGCAGAATCTATGCCTTGAATCTGCAATAACGATATGCACAATAGAGAATAAATTGAGATTATTAAATACCTATGTAAAACTTAATCAATTCTTGAATGAAGAGCTTTAGTTTTCAGTTGAATCGTAGGGGACTTATCACGTTGCTTATGGCGATGTTGTTTGCGCTGCCTGCGTTTTCACAGAAAATGGCTGTACAAGGTACGGTCATCGATGAAAATGGCGAACCAATAATTGGTGCCAGTGTTGTTGATTCGAAGACGAAAGCGGGAACCGCTACCGACTTCGATGGAAATTTCGTGTTGAACGTTGACAAGAACGCTGTCCTGCAAGTCACTTATGTGGGCTACAAGACACAGAACGTTAATGTTGACGGCCGCAACAAATTAACAGTAAAACTTCAAACCAACAGCGTAGTGCTCAACGAAGTTGTGGCTATCGGTTACGGTACAGTGAAGAAGGAAGACGCCACTGGCGCCATCTCTACTTTGAAACCGGACGAAATCGAAGCCGGTCTTGCAACTTCCGCACAAGACCTCCTCGTTGGAGCCGCTCCTGGTGTGGTTGTCACATCAAACGGTGGCCAGCCTGAAGGCGGCGCTACAATCCGTATCCGTGGTGGTGCTTCTTTGAACGCAACCAACGACCCGTTGATCGTGATCGACGGTGTGCCTATGGACACAAAGGGAACACTCGGTTCGAGCAACCCATTGTCGTTTGTATCGCCTGAGAACATCGAGAACATGACAATCCTCAAGGATGCGTCGGCAACAGCAATCTACGGTTCGCGTGCATCAAACGGTGTCATCATCATCACTACAAAGAAAGGACAGAAAGGCAGACCACAAATCAACTTCACTGCCAACGCTTATGTCAACACTCCACGCAACTACGTGAATATGATGACAGGCGACGAGTTCCGTTCTTTCATCAACAATTATTATGGAGCAGAGTCGGCACAGGCACAGGCACTTGGCACATACAACACAAACTGGCAGAAGGAAATTCTCCGCACGTCTGTTTCACATGACTACAGCCTCGGCATTGGCGGTACAGTAGGATGTCTGCCTTATCGCGTGAGCCTTGCCTACACCGGCAACAACGGTATCATCAAGACTTCAAAGATGGACCGCGTCACTCTCGGCATCAACTTGACTCCAAAGTTCTTCGACGACTTGTTGGCAGTCAACCTCAATCTTAAAGGTGCCTACGTAGCCAACCGTTTCTATGACGGATCGGCACTTGGCAACTCAATCGGTTTCAACCCGACTCTTCCTGTGAAGAACCCTGACGGCAACGCTTTCAACGGTTGGACAACATACGTCAACACTTCTGTTGCAGGTCCTAACGACCCAGGTACGTCGATCAACACTCAGAAGGCTCTCAACCCGGTGGCGTTGATTCAGGACTACGACAGCCGCTCTAAAGTATGGCAGAGCATCGGCAACTTGCAGCTCGACCTCGCAATGCCGTTCCTCCGCGATTTGCACGCAAACTTGAACCTCGGTTACGACTACAGCAAGTCGGACGTTACAAACATTACCGGAGAAAACTCTCCAATGGCTTGGAAAGGAGGCTACACCATCAAGAACTCTGACGGAAGCACTTCAATTATCCACGATGGCAAAGAAACTACAAAGTTTGAATGGCAGGAGAAATACAACCTTCTTCTCGACTTCTACCTTAACTACAAGAAGGACGTGAAGAGCATCAACTCCAACTTCGACATTACCGGTGGTTACTCTTGGCAGAAATTCCACCGCATCGGTCATGACTACAGCTATGCAACAAGCGGAGAGTATGCCGGTGAGAAATATCAGGGTGTGGCTACAAACTACTCTGGCTCACAGAACCAGTTGGTATCTTTCTTCGGACGTGTAAACTACTCTCTGCTCGACCGCTACTTGCTCACTGTCACAGTGCGTGAGGACGGAACAAGCCGCTTCTCCGAAGAGCACCGTTGGGGTACATTCCCATGGCTCTCGCTTGGCGTTTGCTTGAAGAGCCTTGGATGAAGGGCGCAAAGAGCGTGATGAACGACTTCAAGATTCGTGCAGGCTGGGGTATCACCGGTCAGCAGGACCTCGGCGACGACTTCTTCCCTTATTTGCCTGTTTACATGATTGGTAAAGACCAATACCGCTATCCAGACGGAAACGGCGGTTGGATCACAGTTATCAAAGCCAACGGTTACAACGCCGACCTTAAATGGGAGGAGACAACCACTTGGAACGCCGGTATCGACATGGCATTCCTCAACAACCGTGTGACTACAAGCATCGACTTCTACAAGCGCAACACTGAAGACTTGTTGAACTGGGTGACTGTCGACGCTGGTTCAAACCTTACCAACGCAATGAACGCAAACATCGGTTCGTTGGAGAACATCGGTGTTGAATTCGCAATCACTGCCCGTCCAATTGTAAAGAAGAACTTCACTTGGACAACTTCTTACAACGTGGCTTGGAACAAGAACAAGATTACAAAACTGCTCAAGGGCGACGACAAGAATTACTTCGTTGCTACCGGCGACGGTATCTCTGCAGGTACAGGCGGCACAGTGCTCGCTCACAAAGTGGGATATCCGGCAAGCAGCTTCTATGTTTACGAGCAGGTGTATGATGAAAACGGAAAGGCTATCGAAGGCATGTTTGTTGACCGCAACGGTGACGGCGTGATCAACTCTGACGATAAGTATATGTACCACAGCAAGGATCCTAAGGTGACAATGAACTGGACCAACACGTTCAACTTCAAGAACTGGGATTTCGGTTTCGCATTGCGCGCAAGCATCGGCAACTACGTGTTCAACGATGTTCAGGTTGGCAACTCTTCGATTTCTTCTACAGCGTCTCTCCCAGTCAGCAACTTGATGGCAGACACTCAGCTGTTTAAAGAAATCAACTTGACTCAAGGCACAAGCGACTACTTCGTGCAGAACGCAAGCTTCGTGCGTTGCGACAACATCACGCTCGGCTACACATGGCCTACTCTTTTGAACAACAACCTCCGTCTGCGTCTGTATGGAGCAGTTCAAAACCCATTTGTTATCACAAAATATAAAGGTCTTGACCCAGAAGTCGGTGGCGGTGTAGACAAGAACATCTACCCACGTCCTGTGACATTCTCTCTCGGTCTTGTGGCTCAATTCTAATCATTAAATCGTTACAGACATGAATAAGAAATTCAGAAATATATTGGCTTACGGATGCCTCGCATTCTCAATGATGGCTATGCCTTCGTGTGTGGGCGACCTTGATATGAAGCCAAACGACCCGAACAACAAGACCGAACTCAATTCGGCTGCTGAATATGAGGGCTTCTTCTATCAACTTTACAACGGACTTGTAGTTTCTGGTCCTCAAGGTGGCTCTGACATCACTGTAGACGACGGCGGTGCCGGTACTTACATGCGTCAGCTTTGGAACCTTGAGGAGCTTCCGACCGATGAGGCTCTTATCGGTAAGAACTGGAACGACGCCGGTATCGATGAGCTCGACTTCTCTACATGGAGCCCTGACAACCACTGGCTTTATGAGGCAATGTCGCGTTTCACGTTCCAAATAAATATGTGCAACGAGTTTATCCGCACCATCGACAAGGCTGCAGGTATGATTTCCGATGATGAAATCGCAGCGATGAAACGTGAGGCAATCGTATTGCGCGCATTGTCTTACTATCACTTGATGGACAACTTCGGCAAAGGCCCGTTCACTGATGAGAATTCTACGGTAGGTGCAACGCCTCCAACGTTGACACGTGCTGAGATGTTTGAGAGAATCGTGCCTCAGCTGGCAGAGACAGTGAAGGATCTTACTCCTGCATCGGCTCAGAAATACGGCCGTCTGTCAAGAGAAGCCGGTTATATGCTGCTTGCAAAGTTCTATCTTAATGCGGAAGTCTACACAGGCACTGCCCGTTGGCAGGACTGTGCAAACGCCTGCAACGAGATTTTGAAGACTATCAACACTCTCGCGCCTGAATATAAATATCTCTTCTGTGCCGACAACAATCGTTTTGTAGGTAATGGCGAGATTATTTGGGGTCTTCCTCAGGATGAGAACAACCAGCAGACTTACGGCGGCACAACTTACCTTTCTATAGGCGCCTACAATGCCAATGTCGTTGCAACAGCACAAGGTTTGCAAGGCACAGGATGGGGCGGTCCACGTATACGTCCGGAACTCGCAGATATGTTTGAGAGTGGCGACAACCGCTACCTCATCAGCAACAACGGTGGCAAGCTCAAGAACAATCTTGAGGATCTCGGCGACTGGGGTGCCGATGGTTGTGGCTTGATGTGTATTAAGTATGTATACACAAAAAGCGATGACTATTACAACACAACAGGCGCAACTCAGGTCAACACTTTCAACGGCACCGACTTCCCGTTGTTCCGTCTTGCCGACACATTCTTGATGCTCGCCGAGTGCGAACTCAACGGTGCAACAGGCTGCAACGGTCAGGATATGTTTGACAAGGTGCGCGCACGCGCAGGTTTGGCTCCTATCCTTCTCACTAAGGACAAACTCTTCGAGGAACGCGCCCGCGAGCTCTACTGGGAGGGACACCGCCGCAGCGACATGATCCGTTTCGGCAAGTTTACAGGCAGCTCCTACAAATGGTCGTGGAAGGGCGGCGCACTCCGCGGACGTTCAATTCCTGACTACCGCAAGGTTTACGCTATCCCAACCAAGTTTGTCCCGACACTCGGACAGAACGAGGGATACTAACATCAGTCTAACTCTACTAAACACAAGAAAAAATGAAAAAGTATATAAATGTATTGATGCTGCTGGCGGTGGTGGTGTTCGGCCTTTGCTCTTGCGAGGACGACAAGGATCCGGTGCTCCAAAAACCTACCGAATTTGTGCTCAATCAGCCAGCCACTTCTGAACTTTATTATGCTCTGAACCCAACGGCAACATTGAACCTTACGTTCTCTCAGCCTAACTATGGTCCGGGCATCATCGCAAAATATTTCGTACAGGTGTCGCTCACTCGTGAATTTACCGATTTCGTGCAACTCACAGAGGAGTATACCACTTGCTCTGTCAACGTTCCTGAGGGCAGCATCGCCGAGGCTATGTGCAAACTCCGCGGCGTTACAAACGAGGACAACTACACTGACGAGCCTGCACGTCCGGTTTATTTCCGCGTGCTCTCTACTGTTGAAGATTATCTTGGCGGCAAGGAAGACGCTGCCGGCTATTCAATCCTCTCAAATGTTGTTTGTCTCAGTCAGGTGAAGGACTACTATGCAGTTAAGTTGCCGGGCAAGATTTACTTGGTTGGTGACTGCAATGGATGGAACGAACCGTCGAAGGCAAATGCTGCCTTGTTTGTTGGCTGGACGCTTTCAGAGGCTGACGACGCTATCGACAGCAAAATCTACACAGGCGTGTTCGATATTCCTGCAGGCAAATTCCAATTCCGCTTCTATCGCTCTCTCTCTGGTTGGGATGTTGATTCAATCGGTGCGCAGGTTGATGACAATCCTGTTGATATCGAGTGGATTGACGGCGTTGGCTTCAATGGCTCTGTTTTTGATGGGGGCAAGGGTTCGTTCCAGTACAGCAGTTGGGCTGGCGGTAAGATTAAAATCACCGTTAACCTCAAGGCGATGACCGTAGAAATGGTTCCTGCCGAATAATATGAAATCAGGCTTACCGCGGCGGTTGTCAGCAACCGCCGCAAGGAAGCCGGTTATTACAGAATTTACAAATAAAGACAAAAAATGAAAAAATTCAGTATATTACTTTCATTGGCATTGGCTGTAGGTTTCACAGCCTGCGACGATATCGAGGATCCAATGCCACCGCAAAGCAATCCGCAGGAAGCGATTATGGCTGCAGATGGTATCGCTGTGGCTCATGTGTTGCCTACTGATTTGAACCTCAAGGACTTCGTTGATAGCGAGCTGGGTGTGCCAGTGCTCAAAATCACCAGCGTTGACAATCAGCCATCCGGCAGCGAGGTGAATGTTGAAATGCAGGTTTCCGCCACAGAGGATTTCAAGAAGCCTGTCAGCGTGCTTACAACAGTTGTCGACAATGTGGCTTATGCCAACTATCTCGACATTGACAACGCTCACCGCCAGCTGTTTGGCAAGAGCCCTGCCGCAAAGACCACTTATGTGCGTTTCGAACTCACGTTGACCCACAACGGAACAACAGTGCGTTTCGGCGGCGCCGACACTTATTTCGACGCTTCATCGGTAAATGTTACGCCTATTGACCTTGGCATCAAGATTGAGTCGGCATACTACGTAATTACCGACGCTGCGTTTGGTGATGGATGGGATGCTTCTGCCATCAAGCTCGGACATAGCGACCAGAACGTATACGATGATCCTGTATTTACATCTATCTGCACTCTCCCTGCCGGCTCAATCCAATTTATGGGCGCAGAGTCGATGGTGAAGGCTAAGGCCGACGCAGGCAATGAGTTTATGTATGCTTGGGGTCCTGCTGAGTCGGCTATGAGCGGCGAACTTATCTACGGCGAGAACTCACGTCCTGTAACTATTGCAAAGGCAGGAGAGTATACCGTGACAATCAACATGATGGAAGGCACATTCACTGTCAAGGCTTACTCACCGAAACTCTATGCTGTTGGTGGATTCAATGGATGGGGTCACGATGTAAACGTGTTCATCTACGAGCGCAACGGCGGCGTACACAGCGGTTTGGTTGACATGTCAAAGGCTGGCAACAAGGCATTTGAATTCAAATTCTCGACACAGCCCAACTGGAACGAAGGCAGCACTGCCTACGGTGTCGGCGCAGAAGCCAACCTGTTGAGCACTGACCCAGGAGCCAAAAACTTGAAACTTGACAAGGGTGGTATCTACTACTTCAAAGTCGACACAGACAAAATGACTTGGGAGGCGATGGAAATCACTTCGTTCGGAATTGTCGGCGACGCTACTCCTGGCGGATGGGACGCTGAAACGCCACTTACTTACGCCGGTGGTCTCGTTTGGAAGGGTGAGGTTGCTCTCGTAGGCGGTAAGGAATACAAGTTCCGCGCCAACAACAAATGGGACTTCAGTCTCGGCGGTTCGCTCGACAATCTCAACGAGAACAACGCACCAAACTTCAAGTGTGCAGAAGACGGAACGTATGAAATTACGCTCAATCTCAGCAACAACCAGACTTGGAAAGCGTCAGTTGTGAAGAAATAATACTCCAATTGATATAATTTGTATTGAAAAAGGAGTCGTCTCAGGGATGAGACGGCTCTTTTTTTCTTGTTTTGTGGCATAGTGTTTTCATTTGTAAACTGAAATTTGTAACTTCGCACACAAACTTTCAGAATATTAATCATAAACTAAGCAAAATAATGGAAGACGAAAGACAAAAGCAGGAAGCAGGTATTCCTGAAAACGCTTTCCGCGAGCTGAAGCCGGGCGAGGAGTATATCCCCGTGATGCGCCCCGACCGTCAGTATCCGGAAGTGACTCCCTACTCTGTGATAATGGGTCTTGTGATGGCGATTATCTTCAGTGCCGCGGCGGCATATCTCGGACTGAAAGTGGGGCAGGTGTTTGAGGCGGCAATTCCTATTGCAATCATCGCAGTCGGAGTGTCGGGCGCGTTGAAGAAGAAAAACGCCCTCGGACAGAACGTGATAATCCAATCTATCGGCGCCTCGTCGGGAATCGTGGTGGCAGGAGCCATCTTCACCCTCCCGGCGCTCTACATCCTTCAAGCCAAGTATGGCGACGCCATTACGGTAAGTTTCATTGAAATATTCCTCAGCTCGATGCTTGGCGGCGTGCTCGGCGTGTTGATGTTTATCCCGTTCCGCAAATATTTCGTTTCCGACATGCATGGCAAGTTCCCGTTCCCGGAAGCTACAGCCACCACACAGGTGCTTATCTCCGGCGAGAAGTCGGGCAGCCAGGTGAAGCCGCTTATCATTGCGGGCGCTGTCGGCGGAATCTACGACTTCCTTCTCTCCACATTCGGATGGTGGGCTGAGACATTGACGTCGAAAGCGACAGAATTCGGCGCCCACGTGGCAAGCCAGGCCAAGATGGTGTTTAAAATCAACACCGGAGCGGCGGTGCTCGGTCTCGGCTACATCGTAGGTTTGAAATACTGCTTCATTATTTTTGCAGGTAGCGCGTTTATTTGGTATGTCATCGTACCGTTGCTCGGAATGAGCCCGGAGGCAGCCGCCATCGATCCCGAGGTGCTGTTCAAGACACAGGCACGCTACATCGGTATCGGCGGTATCGCCATGTCGGGCATCATCGGCATCATCAAGTCGTGGGGCATCATCCGCTCTGCCGTAGGTCTTGCCGGACGTGAATTCCGCGGCAAGGGCGGCAATGTGGCAAAAGTGAAGCGCACCCAGAAAGACATTTCGATGAAAGTGCTTGCCTTCAGCCTTATCGCAGCGTTGGCAGTGACATTCGCATTCTTCTACTTCGGCGTAATCCACAACCTCTTCCAGACCCTTGTGGCATTCCTGGTGGTTACGGTGATAGCGTTTCTCTTCACCACGGTGGCTGCCAATGCAATTGCCATTGTGGGATCGAACCCGGTGAGCGGAATGACACTGATGACGCTGATTGTAGCCTCAGCGGTGTTTGTGGCTATCGGACTTAAAGGAGCCAGTGGCATCGTCACCTCGATGATTATCGGAGGCGTTGTCTGCACGGCTCTCTCGATGGCAGGCGGTATGGTTACGGATATGAAAATCGGCTACTGGCTTGGCTCCACTCCGCAAAAACAGCAGCAGTGGAAACTTGTCGGCACACTCGTGTCGGCAGCAACTGTCGGCGGCGTTATCCTGATTCTTGCAAAAGTGTATGGTTTCTCAGGGCCGAACGCACTCGCCGCACCGCAGGCCAACGCGATGGCAGGCGTTATCGAACCGTTGATGATGGGTGGCGACACGCCGTGGCTGCTCTATGGCGTAGGCGCAATCCTCGCCGTGCTTCTCAACTGGCTCGGTGTGCCGGCATTGGCTTTCTCGCTCGGTATGTTTATCCCTATGGAGCTCAACGCGCCGCTGCTTGTCGGCGGTTTGGTCAACTGGTTTGTGTCAACCCGTTCGAAAGACAAGGAACTCAATGCGGCACGCACAGAGCGCGGCACGCTTCTCGCCAGCGGATTTATCGCCGGTGGAGCATTGATGGGCGTGGTCAGCGCCGGAATGCGCTTCGCAGGCTTTGAGTATACTTGCGGATTCAGCGAGTCGACGCTCCAGATTGGCGGTGTGGCTGTCTATGCGCTGCTCATCGGCTATCTCGTTTGGGACTGTATGCGCGGAAAGAAAGCGTAAGCGGGGGCAACCTCCTGAGCTTGAAAAATCAAAGAAAAATGTCGTGGATGCATCATGTGTGTCCACGACATATTATTTATTCTTTTTATTTATCAACAAATTAATTTAATGAACAAGACAATTTTCAACAAGCGTGCAAGCCTGAAGTTCTCGCACTTCTCCAACAAAGGCTACTCCTTGTTTTCTGTGCTTGGAAGAGTGGTGGCTATCGGTGCGCTCAGCGTAACCACGCTTACCTACGCCAAGGCAGAAGGCATCAGCGTGGAGGGAGCCAAGGCTGATTCAGTCTTTATCCGTGGAGGAAAGGCTTACGAACTGGATGGTGTGACCGTAACGGGGTCGCGCGCGCCGATGACAGTCGAGCTGTCACCAAAAATTGTGACGGTCATGACCCGCGAGGACATTCAGCGGTCGGCGGCACAAACAATCAACGACGTTTTGAAACTGGCTACGGGCGTGGATGTGCGTCAGCGTGGAGGTTTCGGGGTGCAGACCGACATTTCGATCAACGGCGGCACCTTCGACCAGATTGCAATTTTCCTTAACGGAGTGAACATCTCCAATCCGCAGACGGGGCACAACGCTTCCGATTTTCCTGTCGCACTTGCCGACATCGACCATGTGGAGATTATCGAGGGCGCATCGTCGCGCGTGTTTGGCACATCGGCGTTCAACGGCGCCATAAACATTGTGACTAAAAAAGCAAGCGCAAACGGCGTCGAGGCAAATGTGGAAGCCGGCAGCTTTGGCAGCCTCGGGGCACAGGGCAGGCTGCAGATGGCTTTCAGAAGCGGAAAGTGGGAACAAGCCTATTCCGTAAGCGGCGGATACAAACGCTCGGACGGAGGCACCGAAAACAGCGACTTCGAGAAAGGACAGGGCTATGCCAACTTGTCGCTGAGCTACGACCGTCGCCTCGACATCGGGACGCAGCTGGGCATAGCCAGCCAAAGTTATGGCGCAAACACATTCTACAGCGCCAAATTCAACAATCAATATGAGAAAACCGACCATGGAATCGCTTCTCTTAATGTGAGCGTCCACAACCAAGGCAGGACTTGGGAAGTGACGCCTGCGGTATATTACAACAAATTCAAAGACCATTATCAATTGACGCGTGGCAAGGAAGGCGCCGCGGCGGGAGAGAACTACCACAACCTTGATGTTTTTGGCGGTGCGGTCAACGCCTATGTCGACTGGATTGCGGGAAAGACCGCCGTCGGTGTCGACATCGGTAAGGAACGCATCTATTCCACGGCTCTCGGCAACCAGCTCGATGCGGCCGACTATAAAAGCATTCCGGGCTCCGACAGGCAGTACACCCGTAAAGGAGAACGCACAAACACGAATGTGATGCTGGAGCACAATTTCATATTCGGAGGGTTCACACTCTCTGCCGGAGTGCTTGTCAACCGCAATACGGGACTCGACAATAAATTCAGATTCTATCCGGGAGTGGACGCCAGCTACCGTCCGAACGCCAATTGGAAGGTATACGCCTCATGGAACAAGGCTCTCCGCATGCCCACCTACACCGACCTCTACATAAGCAATGCTGTGCAGCAGGGCGACGCCTCGCTGAGTCCGGAGAAAAACTCCGCATTCAAAATAGGCACACGCTATCGGCAGACGGGATTTTCGGCGGTGCTTAGCGGATTCTACACACATGGCAAGGATATGATTGACTGGGTTCAGACTACGGAAACAGAGCTGACCGACAGCAAATACCACGTGATGAACATCGGAAAACTCGACAATATGGGCTTCAATGTTGACGCCGAGATATATATGAACGAGCTGTTGCCGAGATGCTTCGTGACAAACATCAGACTGGGATATGCCTACATCAACCAAAACCACGAGACGGAAACAGAGATACTGAAATCGCTGTATGCGTTGGAATATCTGCGCCATAAGGCCGTGTTCGGCTTGGACCATAAGATTTGGAGCAAGCTGTCGGCGTCGTGGAGCGTAAGATGGCAGCAACGGATGAACGGCTATCATCCGTACACGAAAGTGGACTGCAAGGTGATGTGGAACGACCGGAAATATAGCGTATATGTAAAGGCCGACAACATCACGTGCCACCGCTACTACGATCTCTCTGCCGTAAAGCAGCCGGGGCTGTGGGTGATGGCAGGTGTAAGTGTGAATCTTGGATGGTGACAGCCGCCACAGGAGTGAAAGCAAACGGGAAGCAGCATATTGTTTCCCGTTTTTCCGTTTGAGCCAGCGGTGATTTTGAGATTCCTGGAATAAAAAAACAGCGCGCTGTTATGTAGCACACTGTTTTTGCGGAGTGAGCGAGATTCGAACTCGCGATACGCTTTTGGCGTATACACGCTTTCCAGGCGTGCCTCTTCAGCCACTCGAGCATCACTCCTCGTTTTTGCGTTTGCAAAGATAGTGCAAATTGAGAGAAGAAAAAAGAGCTTGCTTGTTTTTTCTTCCGAAATGCAGCCTATCTTATTGAAAGATAGTGCAAATTGAGAGAAAAACTGTGCAAACCGAGCGAAAAATGAAGATTTCCTTCAATTTTTCCGAGGTGCAGCCAGTTTTATCAAAGAAAAAAGAGCTTGCTTGTTTTTTCTTCCGAAAAGACAGCGATTTTAGTCTATGCCAAAATCGAAGGTTCCGCTGTAGCCGCCGGTTCCCATAGAGTTGAAGATTATGCAATATTCTCCGGGTTCAGCGGTGATTTCCATTATATAAACGCCCTTTTCAAGTTCTTGGGTTGTCGCTTTGACTCGGTCAGACTCTTTTACGCCTGTTGATGATGTGCCAAAAGGTTTGATTTTGACCGTTGCAAGATATCTTTTATCCTTCTTTACCTCAAATTGAGCAATGCCAAAGTCGTTGACGGAATACATCGGCGCAAACATATAATGTGTCATCGAGTGATATGCGTCGACTGCGCCAAAGACGAATTTGAATTTTGCAGTTCCTGTAAATCGGTTTTGGCTTTTAGCATCAGCAAACTCTAATCGTGCAGTCTTGCTGAACGTTCCCGATATTTTTATATTCTTATATTTGATTGGAGTCATTGCCGTTTCCGTGTCTCCATTTATCATATATAATCCAACGGCTTGCTGTTGTGCAAAAGATACAGCACTGCAAATAATTGAAATTAGAAGAGAAATGATGATTCTCATATTGCGTAAAAGACGATAATGTTTGTTCTGTAAAATTATATATTTTAATTGAACCGACAATGAAAATGAGAGGTATTATAAACATATCCATATAATAAATTGTGAGATTCTTATGCCATGTTATTTCCGCTTCACGCCCCTTACGGCTTCGGCGTCGAGAGGATTTTCCGGCCAATAGTGCTTTGGGTAACGTCGCTTCAACTCTTTGCGCACCTCAAAATAGGCATTGCTCCAGAAGCTGTCCATGTCCTGGGTCAGCTGCACGGGCTTGAATCCAGGCGACAGGAGTTCCATAAGCACGGTGCGTTTTCCTCCGTCGACACAGGGCGTGTGGAGCATCCCGAAGCATTCCTGCAGGCGTACGCTCAGCACCGGTGCTTCGGCGGCTTTGCGGTAGTCCACGCGGATTCTGCTGCCTGAAGGCACTGTGATGTGCGATGGGGCGAGTCGGTCTACCTCTTGCTGCATGTCGTAGGGGATGAGAGCCCACAAAGCATCGTGCAGATTTATCTTTTTCAGCTCGGCTGCCGTTGTCAGCACTTTTCCGTTCTGCTCAATGTAGAACGGCAGCCATTCAGAAGCTGTCGACAGGACGTGTTCCGTAGACAGGTCGGGTAGAGCCATTTCCGGATGCCATTCCGCCACCGCGTCCACACGCTTTTGAAGCCTGGCAACGTCGTCGCTCCAGTCGAGCAGTCCGAGTCCTTCTTTCTGCACAGCCTCGCAGACCGTCGAGACAACAGCGCTTTTGTCGGCATTGTGCAGAGGCTGGCTGTCGACAGTCAGCACCCCGATTGTGCGTTCGCGCAGCATCGCTACACCGCCGTTTTTTGAATCCCAGAAAATCCGTTCGCGTTGTCGTGTCTCGATGTCCTCTGGCCGCAACGGTGCGGCGAGAAACACCCTTCCGCATTTTTCGGAAGCGTTGAGGGCAGCCACCGCCAGCCAGTCGTAGGAAGCAAGATTGCTACCGTTGTCAATCTGCACGTTGACGCCCGAAGCCAGACGGAAGTGCCCGATGCTGTCAATGGCTTTAGCCACCCGTTCAGGATATGCCGTCGCCACAAGGCAGCCGGCATCCTCCGGGCATATATCGTCGTTGCATTCTGTGGCTTTGATCATATTTCGATATTCCTCGGCAATCTGCGCTATGCGCGACCATCTGCCGAGTCTGTGCTGTCGCCGCGCCGTCCGGAGCAGGCTGATGCGCAGGCATAGGTCGGCGGAAGTGTCGTCGGTCAGAGGATCCTTCTCCTCCAGTATGGCGGCAATGTCGCAGGCGAGACTTTTCTGCACAGGCGATTCGGCGCGCACCATCATTTTTGAAATATGCGGATGGCACGGCAGTTTCGACATCTGCCTGCCGAGGCTTGTTATGCGGTTCTGGCTGTCGACGGCACCAAGCGTTGCCAGCAGTTTCCGGGCTTGCGCAACGGCTGATGGCTGAGGTGTTGTCAGCCATGGCAACGCCTCTGCGTCGCTTTCGCCGAAAGCCGCAATGTCGAGAAGTGTAGGCGCAAGGTCGGCATCAGAAATCTCAGGACGCCTGCGCTCGTTCATGCGATGCTCGGAGGCCTTTGTCCACAGTCTGTAGCAGACTCCAGGAGCCACGCGTCCAGCGCGTCCCGACCGCTGCGTCGCCATGTCGAGGCTTATGCGCACCGTCTCAAGGTGGCTAAGTCCCGACCGGGGATTGTAGACCAATTGCCGGCAATATCCCGAGTCGACCACAATGCGTACGCCTTCAATCGTAATCGATGTCTCTGCGACAGGCGTTGCAAGCACTATCTTGCGCTCGCCTTTGCCCGATGGCGCCACCGCCCGCCTTTGCTGCTCCGGCGACAGATTGCCGTAGAGAGGGAATACGGCAGTCGGCGACAGTTTGTCGGCAAGCAGCCGCTCGCATTGCGCAATGTCGGCTTGTCCGGGCAGAAAAGCGAGAATGTCGCCCTCGTGCTGGCTGTGTGCCTTGTTTATCGCCGACGCGACTGCCGTCGGGATGTCGGCGGGCGAAATGTCGGTCGTCGCATAACGTGTCTCCACAGGAAACATCTTGCCCCGGCATTCGATGAGAGGAGCGTTGAGGCTTGTGCAGATAGACGACGTGTCGATTGTAGCCGACATGATGACAATTTTCAGGTCGGGACGCAGAATCTGCTGGCATTGGCGCGTCAGGGCGAATGCCAAGTCGGAATTGATGCTGCGTTCGTGGAACTCATCGAAGATTACAACCGACACCCCTTCGAGCAAAGGGTCGGCGATGAGCATACGCGTCAGAATTCCTTCTGTTATCACTTCGATGCGGGTGGACTCTGACACACGGTTTTCAAAGCGCACCCGGTAGCCAACCGAGCCTCCCGTGCGCTCCGACAACATGTCCGCCATGCGCACAGCCACTTGCCTGGCAGCGAGACGCCTGGGTTCGAGCATGAGAATCTTGCCGTCGGAGGGCAGGAATCCAGCCATGACGGTAAGCGGCAGGAGAGTGGACTTTCCCGCTCCCGGAGGCGCGGTCAAAACCACGCAACCGTTGGCTGTCAACGCCTTGTTGACGTCGGCGGCAATCTCAGTCGTCGGCAACGAGGCGGCGTTTCTGATTATGTCGTTAAATTCCATCATTGTTTCTGTCTGAAAATAAGTTTCGCCAGACCGTACACATAACGTCGGAATCCAGGTCGGTATTTAAGGATTTTGTCAAACCAAGCCATATGCCTGCCTGCTATTTTCACAACGATTCCCACATAGAGCATAGCGAACAGTGTGCCCACACCAACGATATACCATTGCCATGCTCCGAAAAACACATAGCAGAAAGCCACGGCGAGAACCACCAGCGAGCAGTCAACAACAATTTTTATCTTCGGGAAGTCGATGCCTGTCACGCAGCTTACCGCCACCGGGAAACCCTCGCCAGGCATTGTCACCGAGCCGCATCTCACCTCAAGGGCGATGCCAATGCCCAGGACGGTGCATCCCGCAATCTGCGCCAGTGCTTGCTCCGTTATGTCGTCGGGCAGAAGCCACGATGTGAGAGCCATATTCAAGTCGATGAGTGATCCGAAAACGAATCCCACCAGCAGCTGGAACAACTGAACCGATTCGAAGCGGCGGCGCAGCACGGCAATCTGCCCAGCCACCAAAATGGCGTTCATTATGTAAGTGTATTGTCCGATTGTCAGCGACGGAACGCCAAGTCCACGTTTGCCGGCAGTCTCGAAAACGTAAGGCAGAGTGGAGATTACGCTTGATCCCAACTCGCTCTTTACGCATACGGCGACACCGAGAGTCATTATAAACAAAGATACAAGCAGCCATAGGTGCTGCCACAAAAAAGAGATTGTCCGTTCTTTCTTATTCATAGATGAAAAATTGTAGATAATGATAGTTTTAATGACTTGTTTGGATGTGGTGATGGTTGCTGCAGAATTGTGTCGAAAACGACATAACAAAGTTACAGAAAAATGCTGGAATAACCTCGGAAAATTTGAAGAACGACGCTAATTATCTTAACATCAATGTCGTTTCGGTGACAAAACGGAAAAGTGTAAAGCGCAAAGAAAAGCGGGATATGAAGAAAAAGAACGATGCCCTTGATATGGAAAACAAAAGGTTGCAGGAACAGAAAGCCGAAGCCGAACAGGAACTCAAACGAGCCAAGAAAGAAGTACAGACCGAGAAACTGAAAGGGGCAGCCACTACCGCAGCGACCAACATAGCCGAAAGTGTAGGTTCTCTTTTCGGAAGTGGAAAGAAGAAATCGTTGGAACGCAGGAACGAGGATTTGCAAGACCGCATACTTGAACTTGAAGAGGAAGCCCGACAAAGGGAACAGCAACAAGCCGAACAGATACAGGAAATAAGAAACGCTTACGAGCAACAGAACCGTAAGCTGTCGGAGTTTACAGATTTTGTCAGACGCTACTTTCCGTATGTGGAGAAGCTGATACCGACAATAAAGTTCCTTCGTGAACGTTTGGGCTTTAATGATGGGATAATCAGAAGACTGTGCGAGTTCAAGGAGGTCGGGATAAAAGGAGAACTCTATTCTCGTGAGTTCAACCAACACTTCAAGGCTGATGGTGCGGTTTGTTCTCTCAAACAGAATGCGGAGGAGAGATTTGACCTCAATATAGACGGTGTTTCGCATGTCAGTTGGTTTAGACGAAAGAAAGACGAGTTTATGGAAACATTGGGAATGCCGACAAGAAAACAAAATCGAGGTATTAAGCTGTAAATCATAATAAAGTCCGTGATAGTTGAATACTATATTACGGATTTTTTATACTTTTGTATTGCGGATTGTAACATACAACAAATTTACAACTATGAGTGATACGAAGCTTTTATCATTATCAGAAATATTCAATAATAAGATTTTTCGGATTCCTGATTTTCAACGTGGATATTCTTGGGAAGAGCGTCAGCTTGACGATTTTTGGGAAGATATTCAAAACCTTAATCCTAATAAGGTTCATTATATTGGACTACTTACTGTTGAACCTGTAAAAAACAGCGAGATAATAAACATTGAAAAATGGAATGATGATTTGTGGCTTCTCAAAAAGGGAATGTCTGCTTATTATGTAATTGATGGTCAGCAACGACTGACAACATTAATCATATTACTACATGAAATATTGCGTACTTTCGGGGATGATGAGGGCATAAACTTTGGACAAAAAAGTGAATGGATTGACCGTTTCTTGTATCGTTCATATAATCAGATATATAAATCATTCGTATTTGGATATGAAAAGGATAATCCAAGCGATGAATATTTTAAGACAAAAATATTGGAGCAAGAATCATCTGCTGCAGACAAATACCCAGAAACATTGTATACTGCAAATCTAATGTTTGCAAAAGAGTATTTTGCAAAGAAACTTGCAAAATTAAATAAAGAGAACAAGGAGGCTATTTTTGATAAAGCTATTAATCGTTTAAAATTCAATTATTATGAAATAGATGAATCCTTAGACGTGTATGTGACATTTGAAACGATGAACAATAGGGGAAAGGATTTATCTCATTTGGAACTTCTTAAAAATCGTCTGATATATTTATCAACGCTACTACACGAAGATGATGAAACCAAAGGACGCTTGAGACGAGATATTAACGAAACATGGAAAACAATATATGAATTTTTAGGTAAAAATAAAGATAATCCATTAGACGATGACTTTTTCTTATTCAATCATTGGATTATGTATTTTACATACGATAGAAGTCAGTCCGATGTGTATGCGGATTTTTTACTAAAGAAGAAATTTACATCAAAGAACGTATTAAATGGTAAAATCTCTATAAGCGACATAAAAGCTTATATAGACAGCTTATCTAAGTGTGTGAAGCAGTGGTTCTATATATTTAATATTCAACATTCTAATTATTCAGATAGAATAAAAGAGCATATCCAAAAATTAGAACGAGTTGGTTGGGGTGCATTCCCGCCTATGATAATGGCAGTATTTACCAAAGAATGTAATGAAAATTTGATTTGGAATTTCTTAGATGCCTGCGAAAGATTTAATTTCCTAATTTTTGCTGTATCACATCGTTCTTCAAATACTCAAAATAGCAATCTATACAGAAAGACAAGAGAGTATTATGTAGGGCAGTTGGATATAGAAACAATTACGGCAGATATTGATTTTCTGACGGATGGAGAAGACGAAGATAACTATTGTGGATGGTTTGACTTAAATAGATTTAAGAATCATATAAGAGAACTGTTTTCCAAAAATGACAGGGATGGTTTTTATTCATGGAATGGGCTAAGGTACTTTCTTTACGAATATGAATTATTCCTACAAGACAACGCCAATATAAAAGTTGTTTGGGAAGACTTTAATAAAAGAAAGAAAGAGGACACAATTGAACATATATATCCGCAATCACCAACTGATTCTTATTGGAAAAGTCGTTTTGGACATCTTAAACCCACAGAGAAACGTCAATATTTGAATTCTTTAGGTAATCTATTATTGTTAAGCCGTTCTAAAAATGCCAAGTTGCAAAATTACGATTTTGATAAAAAGAAGCGCTTGGTTAATAAGGATGGAAAAGAAATAGGATACTATAATGGTTCGTATAGTGAAATAGCTGTTGCAAAACAAAAAGAATGGACTCCTATAGAAATCAAAGAACGAGGTTTATTGATGTTACAGTTTATGGAAAACCGTTGGAAATTTAGTTTTGATGACTGGGGGATATCAAAAGAAGAAATACTATTTCCGTTGCAAAATTAAGTCATAGTTCTATATAAAATCCTTAATAGTAGTATATTGTAATTTTTCAGATCAGAAAATAATATTTTAGAGAATATGATAGAAGTAAAAAAATATATAGGAAGTTTTACAGGTTGTGTATATTCTAATTATACACATAGTAGTTTATCCGCCTATAAATTGATTTTTGACTGTATATTCTACCCTAATGAAACAGAAAAAGCATCTATCTTTTTTGAAAAAGTAGATGACTTTGTATATGCTGGAGCACATAGTAAATTCAATAAAAATGGCGCATGTGTTACAACGCATTTCTTTTTGGTAAGAGTAGATAATTTGGTAGGAGTGGTTGATGAAGATTGCAAAGTACTAATTGACATTGATTATATAGAAATAATACCACCTATTAATGCAGATGATGCAGTTTTTGTAGTTAAGAATACAGAAAATCAATGGGGTGTTATTAATGCCATTTCAAATGAAATAATAGTGCCGTTTGGTAAATATTTGAAAATATGGGGATATGACACCCATCATGCATTAGTTTGTACGAAATATGAAAACTCTTGGAGTAAAACATATAGGGCAATTATAGATGTAAAGGGAAATTTGGTAAAAGGAACAGAAAACTATTATAAAATTTACCCTTTCTATGGAACAAAGTCCGATTGTATTTTAGTTGAAACGCAAAAGGAGGGGAAGGATGATAGGAGTTATAGAAAAATACACTATCTTTCATTATCAAAGGAATATCCAAGCAGATGGCAATCTCCTTCAATTGAATCGGTAGAAGCTCCTCGTTCTTATGAAGATCGCAATTACCATCCTGTATATGATAAAATGGATGCGTACGAGGGTGATTATGATGCATTGTGGAATACAGACTAATAACGTATTGTTGGAAATCAATAAATAATTTATGGACATGGCTGAATTTGATAAAGTCACATCGGAAATTCAAAAACGAATGGAAGAAATTTCACTTATTCTTATGCAGCACGAGAATAAGGATTTTTGTCTAGCTAAAGTTCATCCTAACAGTTGGCGACTATTGTCTTATGTTAACAATCATAAAGAATGTAGATTTATTATTGTACCAAGTTCAGCATTTGAACGTCTTATTTTACAACGTGAATATCCTAAAATAGTTGATAAATTCCCTGAATATTTTGGTACAGGAAATGATTGGAACATTATTCGTGCGATAAAGAAATATGATAAGAGTCGTTTAGTAAGAGAATATTCGGATAGAGAATTCTTTGATTATATTCGTGGAGAAACAATGGCCTATGTTTTCAAAGTCGAAGATGATGATACTATATCAGAGCGAATTTTGAGATTAGATCTTTGTCGCAACATAAATCCAAGCAATCTATTCCAAGGAGGTGTATTCCATGTATTTAAGCATTTTACCCCTAAGGGATTCAATACTATTTCTAGCAATCATAAAGAATTTGAAATAGAAACTTTTTCAGAAATATATCGGCATATAATTCTAAACTTTTTCTCCGATGTTTTCAATAAGGAAAAAAGGAATTGCTACGAAGCAAAATCACTACTAAGAGATGGTCACGTTCTTAGAGGTATCTATTATAAAGAAGATAATATTCCTGTTTCATTCATAAACTCTATGAGGATAGATTGAAAACATATAGTTCATTTATAAGGTAAATGTTTTTGATGATTGAATACGAGTATAGGATTACAAATAATAGATGTTTTTCTTTGTTAGTGATTAAGTATCGAAGAATTATATTATCTTTGTATTTACAGACGAGATGCCAAGAAAGCATATCAAAGCAGAATACAGCAACAAGAACGGTTTGCAAATCGTTACCTCAAAAACAGGTAATTCTCCCAAAGCCCTTTGTATAAGGCACTAACAAGAGCTTTCCAGATTTACATAAAAATGTTGAACCCCCGTTGGAATACGCTGTTTGTTTTTTTTGTCTGCCTAAAATTTGCGGTGCCGTGAAAACTTTGTAATTTTGGAAGTGCAAACCAACACGGATATTTTTAACCCTAACATAAAACTTAAAATCTATGACAAAGCAAACATTTCTTACATTGGCTTTGAGCATGCTCGGGGTGGCGGCAATGGCGCAGCCACGCAGTGCAAGCGAGCCAACGTTGCTCATCAAGTCTTCTCAAGGACTGATGGCACCTGTGTGGTCGCCAAGCGGCGACAAGATTGCAGTAACTTCCGACAATTATGACGGCATTTGGGTTGCTGATGCCGACGGCAGCAATCTGCGTCAGGTGACCTGCTGCTCAGGTGCCGGCTACAAGATGCAATGGAGTGCCGACGGCACAAAACTGCTCGGCAGAACCAATGTGGTGTCCGACAATCGTGTTTTCCACGAAGTTAAGGTGTGGAATGCCGCCGACGGCGCAGAGACCACGTTGGTTGGCAAGACGCGCGAGCTTACAGGAACACCGTTGTGGAATGACGCTGAGCGCGTGATGATTTCAGGCGAGCGTGGCGCATCGAGCGTCAACACACGCAGCCTCAAGCGCACATCCGCGACAGCTGCCGATGTCTACACAATGATGGTCAATGACCCAGCAGGTGTGGCCGACAAAGTGGCTTCGTTGAAAGAATTCTCAGGAGCGATAATCATCAATCCGGCATTGTCGCACGACGGCAAGCAGGTGGCTTTCCAAGTTCCGGGCAAAGGCATCTTCACATGCAATTCCGACGGCAGCGGTGTGGCTTACCTGTGCAAGGGCTCTCATCCGGCATGGCTGCCCGACAATTCGCTGATCTACACCGTTGTCACCGATAATGGCGAAAGTTTTACGGGCTCCGACATCTACGCTGTCGATGTTGCCACAGGCAAGGCAGTCCTTCTGACCGCCAACACCGATATGATTCCGTTGACGCCAGCCGTGACACGCGATGGCAAACGGGTTGCTTTTGAGAACGCAAAAGATGCTTGCATCTATGAAATTACCCTAAAATACTGATAATCGATGAAAAAGAACAATATTACAAAAATGGCAATCGCTGCCGCCGCATTGATGACGGCATTCCCGGCTGCTACAACTTATGCTCAGAAATCAACAGGCTGGGGCGATTTCAAACTGTTTCTCGACCCGGGACACTCCGCAACTGAAAACCGTGGCTTGTGGGGCTATTCCGAGGCGCAGAAGGTGTTTAGCGTGGCACAGTATATCAAGGGATATCTGACGGAATATACCGATATGCCGGCAGAAAATCTGAAACTTTGCCGCAACAACGAGGTCGACATTGTAGGACTTGAGGAACGTTCCGACATGGCGAATGCCTGGGGCGCCGACTTCTTCTATGCTATCCACTCTGACGCTTCTTCCGACAAAAACACAACCGTCACTCTCTTCGGAGGATGGCGCAAGGATGGCAAAGAAATAGAGAAAACGCCTAACGGCGGTAAGGCTTTCGGAGAGA
>OCHH01000363.1_pt1 | contig 23747 bp, 13 predicted proteins | sample 1538781 | NCBI WGS metagenome assembly OCHH01 (sample SAMN04571726, study PRJEB22368) | human gut metagenome | biome: human gut; material: stool | host: Homo sapiens | place: Luxembourg | collected 2012-12-05
CATCAGAGAAAGGACCACGGAGCGCATCGCGCATATCATCGCTGAAAGCACCGATACCCTTGAGCTGCTGGGTATTCGCCTTCACCGCCAGTTTCTCGGTAGGATAAGCACAACTGCCTGCACTCCATCCCTCACCATAAATATAGATGCTAGGATCGATGCGGTTTACCATCTCACGGATAGCCTGCATGGTTTCAATGTCATGAACGCCCATCAGGTCGAAACGGAAACCATCGATATGATATTCGTCTATCCAGTATTTCACGCTCTCCAGCATAAACTGACGCATGAGAGGCTTTTCAGAAGCAGTCTCGTTGCCACAGCCTGAACCGTTAGAATACTTACCATCCTTGGTCTTGCGATAATAATAATCAGGATAGGTACGCTGGAAATTGCTGCCGTTGATATCGAAAGTATGGTTATATACGGCATCAAAAATCACTCGGATGCCTGCCTTATGCAGCGCCATCACCATCTCCTTGAACTCCTTGATGCGGGTTGCTGGAGAATAAGGGTCGGTAGCGTAACTGCCTTCCGGCACATTATAGTTCTTCGGATCGTAACCCCAGTTGAACTGCGGTTTGTCGAGTCGGGTCTCATCAATAGAAGCGAAATCGAATACAGGCTGGAAATGGATGGCGTTGATGCCCAGATTCTTGAGATATTCGATGGCTTTTGGCTCGGTGAGGGCGAGATATTTACCCTTATATTTCAAGCCGGATGTAGGAGAAATGGAGAAATCACGCACGTGAAGCTCGTAGACAACGAGATCGGCTGGCGATTTCAGAGCAGGACGCACGTCCTGATCCCATCCAGATGGATCGGTATCATACAAATCTACAATGGCGCCACGGTTTCCGTTCACACCTACTGCTTTGGCAAATGTACCAGGTGTTTCACCCTTGCCTATATCAAAGGTATAGAACTTTCCCTTGAGATCGCCCTTTACTGTAGCCTCCCAGCGTTCATCACCCAACTTCTTCATTTTCAGCGTTTTATAAGCCTTTCCTCCCTGACCTTGCTTATAAAGTCGGAGGGTTACAGAAGACTTTTGGGCTGTTGGAGCATTCAGGATAAACATGGTTTTCTCCTTGGAATACATCATCTCATTGAATGTCTGCTGGGCATTCAATGAAATTGGTAAAACGGTTGCTGTCAATGCTGCAATTATTAGTTTTTGGATATTCATATTGTTAAGTTGTTGTTATACAGGACATTAAAGCGAACTGAGCGAAGAAAAGTGTGACAGATTATCTACGCTCATTTTTAGCGTATTTCCGACCAACCGGACAGTTGGACGGAAATACGGAAATTATAGGCTTATTTAGCGAGCAATGAGATGGCGAAACCACCACCACGTGCTTCATTAATCTTCAAAACATCACCCTTCTTCACAGTCTTGTGAACAATCTTGTAAGATTTAGGGTTCTTCTCGTAGTCGGCATTCTTGCCGTCCTGATAAATAGCGCAAACATACTTCTTGCCCTTATCCAGGAAGTCGAGCTTTACTACGGCTGTGCGGGCTGCATCAGTCTTACCGCCTACAAACCAGTTGTCGGTTCCCTTTGCCTTGCGGGCTACGGTGATATACTTAGCTGGCTCTGCCTCCAGATACTTGGAGTCGTCCCAGTCGCAAGCTACGTCGCGAATGAACTGGAAGGCATCATTGTACTTCTCATAATGCTCTGGAAGATCGGCAGCCATCTGCAAAGGACTGTACATTACGAGATAGAGAGAAAGCTGACCACAGAGAGTGGTATGAACATAACTCTTATTGTTGCTCCACTCAGAAAGCTTGGTCTCGAAGATACCAGGAGTATAATCCATCGGACCACCCTGCAGACGGGTGAATGGCAACATTACGGTATGATAAGACTTGTTACCGCCAAATGCCTCATACTCAGTACCACGTGCACTCTCGTTACCCACCAGGTTAGGCCAGGTGCGGCAGATACCTGTAGGACGGGTTGCCTCGTGGGCATTTACCATGATATGATGCTTGGCAGCGGTCTCGATGACACGCTGGTAGTGATTGTTCATCAACTGGCTGTAGTGATACTCACCTCTTGGGATGATATCTCCCACATAACCGGTCTTCACGGCATCATAACCATATTTGTTCATCAGGTTGAAGGCATCTTCCAGATGGCGCTCGTAGTTGAGAGCTGCAGAAGATGTCTCGTGGTGCATCATCAGCTTCACGCCCTTAGAGTGAGCATATTCGTTGAGCATCTTGATATCGAAGTCAGGATATGGAGTCACGAAGTCGAAAACATCGAGCTTCTGATGACCGAACCAGTCTTCCCAACCTTCGTTCCAGCCTTCTACCAATACTTCCTGCAAACCGTTCTTGGCTGCAAAATCGATGTAGCGCTTCACTTCCTCGTTGGTTGCACCATGAGTACCGTTAGGCTTGCACTTGCTGTAATCAGTAACGCCGAGACGCACAGATGGCAGATCGTTGGTATAGCTCCAGGTCTTGGTGCCCACAATCATGTTCCACCATACACCGCAGTACTTGGTAGGATGAATCCAGGATGTATCCTTAATCTTGCAAGGCTCGTTAAGGTTCAATGTCAACTTGCATGAAAGCATATCACGGGCATCATCACTTACCATCACGGTACGCCAAGGGGTATTGAATGGTGTCTGTATGAATCCCTTTCTGCCTACAGCATCAGGAGTGAGCCAAGACTCGAAGGTCAATGTTTTCTCATCCAGATTGAGGTGCATGGTTGGATAATCCAGGCAGGCTGCCTCATGGATGTTGATGTAGAGTCCGTCCTTGGTCTTCATCTGGAGAGAGGTCTGAACACCGGTATCAGAGAAGACGGTGGTAGATGAATTGCTCTTGTAAGCTTCACGGTTTTTCGCAATAATTGGGCGAATGCCTGTCAATGGAGTAATGTTGTAATCATACTCCTGTGTATCATAATCACCAGGAATCCAGTAAGCGGTATGATCGCCTGCCATGGCAAACTGGGTATGCTCCTCCTGGATGACGAAATAATTCAGACTCTCCTGCTGTGGGAACTCATAGCGCAAGCCCATACCATAATCATATACACGGAAACGGATGGTGATGTTACGCTTAGAAGCAGCCTGGTTCAGGTTTACCTCCATCTCGTTGTAATGGTTGCGGATGGTAGCGGTCTCGCCCCATACCGGCTTCCAGGTTTCATCGAAGGTCGATGTCTTGCTGCCGGTTTCAGTAAAACCATCCATCAGGCTGGTTTCCTCCATGCCCTTAGAGGCATGTTTATCCTTAGCCAGTTCCAATCCTAAGTGGGATGGCTTGCATACAGTCTTTCCCTTATAGCTCATCTCATAGGTAGGCTGTCCCTTTTCGGTCAAAGAGAATGTTACCGAGACATTGCCGTTAGGCGACTTTATGGTCTGGGCTGCTGCCAACATAGGAAGCAAGAGACCCATCACTAATACATTCAGTTTTTTCATACTGTTCAGTTGTTGTTTATTCTTGTTTTTGAATCTTCGTTAGTTTATCTCAATCATTATCTGTTTATTCTTAAGATAGTGCAAAGATACAAAAAACAAAAATACCCTCCACGTTTTGGGAGGGTATTTTTCTGCAAATGAGTGTGCAAACGTTTGCACTGTATATATAATCATGTTAGTTAGACTCTTCCAGACTGCGAAATCATTTCGGTGATACTCTGCACGAAACGCTTGTCAGCAGCCAGATCCTCTATGTTGAGGTGCATGCGATAACGCCAGTAATGCTTAGGGTTAGCCGGGATATTGATACGCTCGGCATCGGCATCTGGTAGACGGAGAGCCTCATCGGTAGCCAACCAGTCCTGGATGCTCAATATGCAGAGCATGGATGGAGAGGTGAGATGGCGGCTGATGATGTCACTAGCCAACCAGCCTGGGAGTGGATGAGGTGCTGGTCCCTGACGGTAGAGCATCGTATTGTAATACTCCTGGGTACGCTGGACATTCTCATCCCACCACATGCGCAGAGTAGGCATATCGTGGCTCGAAATGGTACATACCGAGCGGTATGGGTTACGGCTCAGATGTCCGAACTTAACCGATGGATCCTTTGGCATGCTCTGGAGTTCCAGACTCAATATCTTCAACTCGTCCATTACCCAAGGCACACAGTCTGGCACCATACCGAGGTCTTCGGCACAAACCAGCATGCGGGTAGCCTGAACCAGTTTAGGCAACTTTTTCATCGCCTCCTGATACCAGAACTGGTTGTTGCGGCGATAGAAATAGTCGTTGTAAAGGCGGTTGAACGCAGCCTTGTCATTATCATAGAGCGACTCGTAGATAAAGTCGAGCTGGGCTGAGATACGTGGATGGAAGACGCCAGGGTTGGTATGATCGCGTACGAAGAGTACATCGCTAATCAGGGCATACAAGCCATCACGCAGCCAGAGTTCCTTCTCATCTGTTGCGTCAGCAAAGAGTGCTTCTACCTTGCGCTGGGTATCTACCTCAGGCTTCATCTGATAACGCTCGTCATCCAGACGGTCGAGATACTTCTCCTTTACCTCGCCGGCACGCTCATGGAACATACGGTCCAATACCCAATCGGTAATGAACGGACGGGTGAAACGGTCTTCCTGGAAGTGCAAACCATAGCTTTCTATCTCTTCACGGCTCATGGCAAGCGCCGGTGCAAACTGTCCGAGCAATCCATGTACGCTATGTACCGGAATCTCCCAGATACGGAAGAAGCCCAATACGTGGTCGATGCGGTAAGCATCAAAGTATCTTGCCATGTTCTTGAAACGGCGGTTCCACCACTGGCAGCCATCCTTCAGCATCTCAAACCAGTTATAGGTAGGGAATCCCCAGTTCTGACCATTGGCAGAGAAGTCATCAGGTGGAGCACCCGCCTGACCATTGAGGTTGAAGTATTTTGGTTCCATCCAAACATCGCAACCATTGCGGTTTACGCCGATTGGAATATCACCCTTCAAAATAACGCCCTTAGCCTTGGCATGCTCGTGAGCCTCCTGCATCTGTCGGTCCAGTACGAACTGTACGAAATAGAAGAACGCCACGTTCTTGTAAGCAGCAGTCTTAGGGTCGGCAAGCGCCTTGCGCTCAGCCTCATCCCATACCTGATGATCTGGCCACTGGTTGAAATCAGCCGTACCATTCTTATCACGCAGGTATGAATACTGTGCGTAAGGAACCAGCCACAGTTCAGTATCCTGGAAGAAAGCCTTATATTCGGCTGTCTTCATCATCTTTCCACCTTCCTGATTGAAGATTTGGCGCAAATAATTTATCTTGAAATCATTTACTTTCTCGTAATCTATCTTATCCAGTGCGTTCAACTCAGCACGTGTCTTCTCAGCCTCAGCACGAGCCTTGGCATCCTTCAGCTCTGGGAGAGCATGGAGGTCGGCATACTGCGGATGAATAGCGAAGACGCTGATGCAGCTGTATGGATAACTGTCGGTCCATGTATGAGTGATGGTGGTATCATTGATAGGAAGGAGCTGGAGCACCTTCTGACCGGTAGAAGCCACAAAATCAATCATGGTCTTCAGGTCACCGAAGTCACCGATACCGGCACTCTTACGGGTACGCAATGAGAATACAGGCACCTGCGTTCCGGCAAGTTTGCGGTTATACAGAGCGAAGGAAGCCTGGTCGAGTTCATAAGATACCAACTCACCTGCCTTCATCTCCGGCAAATCCACGGTTCTGTTCATGCTGGTTTCCCAGAGAAGCTCGTTCTTTGCATTTCTGAAAGCCACGAACTTAAACTCCAGATGACTGCCCTCAAGATGAGTCGCATCAATATCAGCCACCCATTCATTATAGGTATGCTGAGTCATCGGAAGAATCTTCTGCACATCCCAGGCACCCAAAGCTTTATCTGCACCCAATACAGCCAGACGCTCACCATCACGAAGCTGAGGAGCACGGACTATCAGACGCACAATCTTGCTGCCCGTTTCCGGCTTCATCCCCTGTGGAACCTGATGATTGATGCAATCGGTAAAGGCGCTGCTGTAGAGGAAAGCATCCTCAGGCATAGCCTTCCAATGATCGTAAAGGGTATAAACCGCAGCCTTCTTGGCATTTACATCGAGCTGATGCTTAATCATAAGCCATTCGGTCTTGACTGCTTTTCCTTCACGTTCTACACTATAATAATAGGTATACGATTTTTCTGGTGATTCAACACACCAGTCGCATGCCCATCTTTCACCATCTGTTGTCTCGAGAGGAAGTTTCAGTTCACCTTCCTCCGTCTGAATGTTTACGACGATCTGTTCGCCGAACATTGCTTTATACTCAATATTAAACTGTACTGTCATAAGACTCTTAAAGGCTCTTGAAAATGTTATAATTTATTTTTGATGCTACAAAGGTAAGAAAAACGAGCGAAAAACGTATCTGAAATTTGCATATTTTTTCTCACAAATCGTGCAAACGTTTGCACTACCCCTACTCTGTAGAAACAATAATTAATCGTTCATCTCATTTTATTCTGATTTCTTATCCTTGATGATACTCACAGACAGTGCACCCGCAATCAGCAGGATACCTGCCACAATCATCATATCGCTCTGATGAGAACCCACCAGACTCAAGACAATTCCACCGCAGATAGCAGCCACAATCTGAGGGATACAGATGGTTCCGTTAAACAGACCGAGATAAGCACCCATGTGACCATATCCCTGCAAAGCATTGGTAACAAAGGTGAAAGGCATCGCCAGCATGGCTGCCCAACCGGCACCAATCATCAGGAACGGAATAAACTGCAGATACTGGTCATGCAGGAATGGTATCAGGGCAAAACCCACACCACCGATAACCAGACTGACAGCGTATGCCACCTTCGTATTCTTAAACAGAGGGAGAATCACAGCCCAGATAACACTACCTACAGCCTGAACTGCAAAGAGAATGCCCACCCAGTTGCCTGCCTCCTGGAATGCTTCAGAAGCAGGATCGGTCGTATTCCATACGGTTTCAGCGATGGCTCCCGTAGAATAATTCCAGAGATAAAGGAAACCAGCCCAGCAGAAGAACTGAACCAGTCCCACCTTCCAGAAGGTAGATGGCGCCTTGCGCAGCAAAGTAATCCAACCAGCCTTGTCTTCAGAAGCCTCAGCATTAGAATTCTTCACTCCTCCCTCTTCACTCTTCGCTTCATTATACTCCGCATACTGCTGTGGATTCCACTCTTTCACCTTCATTGTGGTGTAGATAACACAGAGAATCAGGATAGCCGCACCGATATAGAACGACCAGATGACAGAATCAGGAACCACACCCTTCTCAGCATAATTCTTGATACCGAGGAAGGTAAAGAGGAACGGGAAGATATATCCGGCTACAGAACCGGCATTGCAGAGGAAACTCTGGATAGAGTAAGCCTTTGCCTTCTGTTTTTCATTTACCATATCGCCTACCAGCATCTTGAACGGCTGCATCGCCATGTTGATGCTCGTATCGAGGAACATCAGCGCTATCAGTCCGAAGAGCATCGCACCGCTCACGGTCAGTCCGAGCGAACCGGCGTTCGGGAGCAGGCACATCACCAGGACGGCAATCGTAGCACCCACAAAGAGATAAGGGATGCGGCGGCCGAAGCGGCACCACGTCTTATCGCTCAACGTGCCCACGATAGGCTGAACCAGAATTCCCATCAGAGGAGGGAGAATCCAGAAATAACTCAAGTTGTGTGGGTCAGCACCCAACGTTGCAAAGATTCGGGAGATATTGGCGCTTTGTAGGGCGTAGGCAATCTGCACTCCGAAAAATCCGAAGCTCAAGTTCCAGAGCTTCCAGAAACTTAAATCAGGTTTTTGTTTCATCGTTATATTGTTTTTATATTTTTATCTTGTTGTTCCTCTCACCACGAGTCGTGTTCTCACCACTCTCTTCTCCACCTCATCTCTAGGGATGGAGCCTTCCACCTGACCAATCAGGATATTGGCAGCTTCCTCGCCTACGGCTACACCTCGCTGCTCAACCGTAGTAAGCATCGGGTCGCACGCCTTGGCACGGTCACCATTGGTGAATCCGCAGATGCTGATTTCTTCAGGCACCTTGAATCCCATGCGCTTGGCGGTATAGAGAATGCCGATTGCCGTATCATCATTGATGGCGAAGAAAGCATCCGGACGATCTTCCTCTATCAGAATATCCGGCGTTATTGCTTCGGCACTGGCACGGTCATCGCAGATCTTCACCCAGTCAGGGTTTTCCGTCAAGCCATGCTTTACCAGCGCATCATGATAACCGTTATATCGGTTCTTGGAGATTTCCAGATTCATCGGCGAACCGTAGAAGGCAATCTTCTTGCAGCCCGTATCAATCATGTGGGTAACGGCAGTAAAGGCACCCATATAGTCATCTACCACCACTCGCGAGCAGTTCACGCCCGTACATATTCTATCATAGAAGATGAGCGGCACCCCATTCTGCAGCAGTTTTTCGAAATGGTCATACTGCTTGGTATCCTTCGCCTGTGAAACGATGATGCCACAAACCTTGTTCTGATAGAAGTCTTCACAGATGGCCACCTCCTTATCGTAACGCTCGTTACTCTGCGCCACCATCACACGGTAACCTCTGGCTCTAGCCTCTTCCTCTATACCCGAAAGCACCGACATGAAGTAATAGTGTACCACCTGAGGTACAATAACTCCAATCACCTTCATCGGCTTCACCTTATTATGTCTTAAAGCTTCACCCAGGAAATTAGGAAAGAAGTTATGTTCACGCGCGTATTTCTGAATACGCTCCTTTTGGGCAGTACTGATACGAGAACTGTCCTTCAATGCTCGGCTCACCGTGGCAACACTTACGCCCAGATCGCGAGCTATATCTTTCATTGTTATTGTTTCTTTATCGCCCATTGCTATTAGTTGTGCTGCAAAATTACGAAATATCCTTAATATCAGTTCAAAGTTCTTGACTTAAATCAAGTAATTTCTGTGCAAACGTTTGCACAAAATAAATAACGGAATTAACATAAAAATAGTACAACATAAGAGAAAAGAACTTAATTTTGCACACAGAAACGACAAGTTTATGGGCAAGCGCCCCATTCCTACCTTATATAATATAAGTAAGATGCCAGAAAGACTAAACAAGAGCCAGAACGACATTTTGAGTAGGAACGACGACAACTTAAGCCAAAAAGAAAAGAAGAAAAAGTAGATAAATAAATATAATTCATTAACTTAAAAATCAAGCAAATGATGAAGCAGGTAAAAATTAAATTGCCTCTCAGAGCGTTGACCCTAGCAAGCGGTCTGCTTCTGACGGTGAGTTCCTTTGCGCAGAGTAATGCAATAAAGGGACATGTGAAGGATGCTTCTGGTGAGCCTATCATGGGTGCTACCATTACAGTTAACGGTAAGGCAGTGGGCATTACCGACATGGATGGTAACTTCTCAGTTGATGCAGCGCCAGGTGCCAATCTTACTTTCACCTATCTTGGAATGACACCAAAAACAATCAAAGCAACATCTAACATGATGATTACCTTGGTTGACGACCAGAAGTCTTTGAACGAGGTCGTTGTCATTGGTTATGGTCGCGCTAAGAAGAACGACTTGACTGGTTCTGTTACAGCTATCAAGCCAGATGAGATGTCAAAGGGTATCACAAGCAGTGCCTCTGATATGTTGGTAGGTAAGATTGCCGGTGTAGATGTACAGACTGGTGGCGGTCAGCCTGGTACCGGTGCACAGATTCGTATCCGTGGTGGTGCCTCTCTGAATGCTTCTAATGACCCTCTCTATGTCATCGATGGTTTGGCTATTGACAACAATACCAATAAGGGTATGAGTAACGTCTTGGCTATGATAAACCCTAACGATATCGAGAGCTTCACCGTATTGAAAGATGCTTCTGCTACAGCTATTTACGGTTCCCGTGCTTCTAATGGTGTCATCATCATTACAACCAAGAAGGGACGTTCTGGTCAGAAGCCTTCTGTTACTTATAATGGCAACGTAACACTGTCAACCATCCAGAAGAAATATGATGTGATGAATGCCAGCGAGTACAAGCAGGCTCTTACCTCTCTTGGTATCGACACAAGCACATTAGGCAGTTACGATACAGACTGGCAGAATGAGATTTTCCGCACCTCTGTTTCTACTAATCACAACATTAGTATTCAGGGTGGTCTGAAGAATATGCCTTATCGCGTCAGCTTAGGTTTCGAAGACAACAATGGTATTGTCAAGACAACATGGATGAAGCGTTTCAATACATCTGTCAATGTTGCTCCTTCTTTCCTCGATAAGCACTTGAACTTCAACTTCACAGCAAAGTATATGTTCGAGAAGGACCGCTATGCAAAAGTTGGTGATGCTATCGGTAATGCATTGTCAATGGATCCTACACAGCCTGTATATGGAAATGGTGAAGACTACAAATACGTTGGTGGATATTTCCAGTACTTGCAGAACAAGAGCGACCAGATTAGCGATCCTGATTGGAAGAAGATGGCTGCCTCTCAAGTTACACAGAACCCAGTTGCAGCTCTCGACAACTACAAGTGTATAGCAAAGTCTAATGATATTTCAGGAAACCTTGAGGTAGACTACAAGATTCATGGCTTCGAAGACTTGCATTTGCATGCTGCCATCGGTGCCCAGTATACAGATGGTAAGCAGAATGAAGACATTTCCAAGTATTCCTTCTCTAACAACTATTTTGGATATTATGGCACTGACCATCAATACAAATATAGCATCGAAGGAAAAGCTTTTGCTGAATATGCACACAAGTTCGGTGTTCATGATATCGACATCATGGCAGGTGCAGAGCAGAGCCACTACCACAGAACAGGCTATAACTACGGAAGTGGTATTGATGAGTACTTGAGAGACAACAATCCTCAGTTCGTTGAAGCAGATGGTAAAATGAACTATATATATAGTCCAACGTATCAGAAGAACACCATGTGGAAGGCTCACAACTCATTGGTGTCTTACTTCGGACGTTTTAATTACAACTTGTTAGATCGCTATTTGCTTACAGCAACATTCCGTGCCGATGGTTCTTCTCGTTTCAAAAAAGGCAAGAAGTGGGGTTACTTCCCTGCTGCAGCCTTTGCTTGGAAGATTAACAACGAACCTTTCTTGAAGGACGCAAAATGGCTTGATGAGTTGAAGCTCCGCTTGGGTTGGGGTATAACTGGTCAGCAGAATGGTATTCCAGACTTCTACTATACTCCTGTATATACAGTCAGCGATACTTATGCACAGTATCCATTTGGTGACAAATATTATATAACCATGCGTCCATCAGCATACAATCCTGAATTGACTTGGGAAAAGACAACAACCTACAATGCTGGTTTAGACTTCACCGCTCTCAATGGTCGTTTCGGTATGAATGTGGATGGTTACTATCGTAAGACTACCGACCTTCTGTCAACAATTGCCATCGCCGGTGGTACTAACTTTGGCGACCAGCTTCTGAAGAATATTGGTTCTTTGGAAAACTATGGTGTTGAATTGGCATTCGATGTCAAGCCTATTGTTACAAAGGACTTCATATGGGATGTAACCTACAACGTAGGATGGAACCACAACGAAATCACACAATTGGATGCAGGTTTGCAAGACTGGGTATGGACTGGAGATAAAGTATCTCGTGGTAACAACACCAAGATTCAGGTAAACAAGGTAGGTCAGCCTATCAAATCATTCTATGTTTTCCAGCAGGTTTATGATGAAAACGGCAAACCTATCGAGGGTCTGTATGTTGACCGCGACGGAAATGGTACAATCGATGATGACGACCGCTATTGCTACAAGAGCCCAGCTCCTGACGTAATCATGGGTCTCACCACCAAGTTCATCTATAAGAACTGGGACTTCAGTGCAGCATTCCATGCCTCTATCGGCAACTATGTTTACTACGATTTCTTGAACGAGAAGGCAGTTTTAGCCGACCTCAGTAAAGACAACATCTTCAGAAATACTACAGCAGAAGCTGTTGATCTTGGTTTCTGGGGTAAAACCTCAAAAGCAACCAACACCAGTGACTACTTCGTACGCAATGCTTCTTACTTGAAGTGTACAAACATGACATTGGGATATAGCTTCCCTGCATTGATCAAGGTTGGTGCTGAGAAGATTTGCAGTGGTCGAATTTTCTTCACAGTTCAGAACCCATTCATCATTTCCAAGTATAAGGGTATTGACCCTGAGGTAAGCAGTGGTATCGACAGTAATCCTTACCCACGTCCAATAAGCTTCCAGCTTGGTTTGAATCTTAACATCTAAAAATAAAAAAGGAGACAATTATGAAAAAAATATTTATAACGGCTGCAATGGCAAGTATGTTGTGCATGGGCTTTGTCTCATGCGCAGACGAACTGAATATCAAGTCCATTGATCCACAGTCTTCCCCAACATATACTGCGGAGGGCCTCTTGGCTAAACAGTATGCAACCCTCGGTCTTACAGGTCAGAAAGGTGCTGCAGGTTCAGCAGACTTGAGTGGAGACGAGGGTGAGAGCGGATTTATCCGTACCGTCTTCAACTTGCAAGAATTAATGACAGACGAAGTTTTGTGGGCATGGCAAGACAATGAAGGTATTGCCGCTATTACCCACATGAACTGGGATAAGAGTAATGCACGAGTAAACTGGGCATACCAGCGATTAATTTTCGACATCACCCTGTACAACCAGTTTATTTCCGAGCAGACAGGCAAGATGAGCGAAGATAAGATTGCAGAAGTCCGCTTCCTCCGTGCACTGAACTACTATTATTTCCTCGACCTGTATCGCAAGGCTCCTTTCAAGGAAACCTTCGACAGCAATCTCCCTATTGAGAAAAGCGGCAAGGATCTCTACGAATGGTTGGATAATGAGCTGACCACCATCGAGCCAATGATGGCTGAGGTGGGTGCTTATAACAATTCTGAGAATTTCGGACGTGCAGACCGTGGTGCAGCTTATGCCCTCCATGCTCGTTTGGCACTTAACTCAGCTGTTTATACAGATGGTCAGGTTAAGGACTACCAGAAGGCTATCGATTATTGCGACAAGATTATCAATAGCAAAAAATACGACCTTTCTCGAAAAGCAAAGAATGGCTACAGCGGTTACCAGCAGTTGTTCATGGGCGACAATGACTGCAACCCAGAGGCTATGAAGGAAATCATCTTTGCTGTTCGTCAGGATGGTTTGAAGACTCGCCAGTATGGCGGTTCTACTTATCTTGTAGCAGCCTGCACCAAAGCTGGCATGCCATCAGCAAGTACCGCTGACCCTTGGAAATGTATCTTTGCACGCGAAGACTTGGTTAAGAAGTTCTTCCCTAACGGGGATATTCCTAAGGCAACTACAGATGATGTTTTACCTAATGCAACAAAGGATCAGATTATCGCAAAAGATAATGAGAAAGGCATCGGCACAGACGCTGTTATAGCAAAGGCAAAAGACGACCGAGCTTTGTTATACATGGGTGTAGGTGGCTGCGAAAGTGGAAAAGTTCGTACACTCAATCCTGGTGAAGCTATCACAGACCCTCTGAATGGTGCGGCTATCGTAAAGTGGAGCAATTTCCACGCAGATGGTACAGCACAGCATGACCAGAACTTTTCAGACACCGACATTCCATTGTTCCGCCTGGCAGAAATCTATCTGACCCGCGCAGAGGCAAAGTTCCGTCTCAACGGCAGTCAGGAAGGTTTGGCTGACATCCAGTTAGTTCAGGACCGTGCCCATCGTCAATCAAAAGCTACATCAGTAGATGAGCAGACCCTTATAGATGAATGGGGCCGCGAGTTCTTTATGGAAGGCCGCCGTCGTTCAGACTTGGTTCGCTTTGGCTTGTTCACAGGTTCTAAGTACCTCTGGAGTTTCAAGGGTGGTGTACCTAATGGTGCAGGTATTGAATCACATTTCGATATCTTCCCTATCCCTGGTAATGAAACTCTGAACAACCCTAACATGACACAGAACCCAAAATACTAATTGTTAGGTTAACAGATTAAATTTAAAAAGAAAGAATTATGAAAAAGATATTCAAATTCATGTTGTTGCCAGCATTGGTACTCCCTTTGCTCTTTACATCATGCGATGATGACAGAGACAGCAACCCTACATTGGACTTGAGTCATGTTGCAGATGGATTTGTATTGAACACTCCTGCCGTAGCAGAAAACAATACTTACGATCTCATCAGTGCAAAAAGTTTAAGATTGACATGTTCTCAGCCAAACTATGGTGGAGTACCTTACTCTATGAGATATTACGTACAGGTATCTATCGATCCAGCATTCGTCAGCGATGGTACTGCTACTCACACAGAGTTAGCGACATTCTATAGAACTGCCGATATGCAAGTTAATGCAACTGAAATAAACAACGCTATAGTAGCTCTCTTCCAGGCTGCAAATCCAGATACAAGTGTTCCTGCAGAAATGCCTGTTTACATTCGCTTGCGTGCTGTGATTGGAGACGCTACTGATACAAGTTTGGGCGAGACATTCTCAAATACCATCACCTTGCGTTCTGTGAAGGCTACTTATGAGGCTCCTGATGCTAAGTTCACTGACAACCTCTACTTGATTGGTAGTTCTATCCAGGATCCATGGAAGAGTTGGAAACCAATTCCTAAGGTCTTTGGTATGGAAGGTAACTACTATGGTATAATCTACTTGCCAGCTGGTGGTGAGTTCAAGTGGGGTACCGAGAACAATGACGACCGCGGTTACAACCGTATCAAGGAAATCAACGATGAGGCCAACGCCGGTATCTCAGAAGGTGAAGAGCATAGAATCAAGGTAGCCAACGCAGGTTGGTACACTCTTCACTTCAAGGGTAAGATTACCGAAGACAAGAAGAATATTGACTGGACACTGTCTGTTTACCCAACAGAAGTTTATCTCTTGGGTGCTTGTATGAATCAGACCTGCGATCCTTGGGTATTTGATGAAGCTTTTGCACTGACAGCTCCATCCGAGCCTAATGGCAAATGGGTTTCTCCAGCATTCACTGCCAGCGCAGAGCTTCGCGCAGCTGTCAAGGTAGGCAACTTAGACTGGTATCGCACAGAGTTCACTCTTCACAAGGGCAACATCTTCTGGCGTAGATATGATATCGTAAACAACTGGGCAGAGACTGAGGGCGCAGATTACTCTGTAACTACCCAAGTTGGACAGAAGTTGTATATCGACTTTGATAATTACACAGCAGAAGTTAAATAATTAAGACCAAAGCACAATGAAAAAAACATTATTATATAGCTTAGCAGTCTTGGCAAGTGTATCACTTGCCAGCTGCAACGGCGACTACGACGATTGGGCTAATCCTCAGACCAATCCACAGGAGGCCTCAGCTGCCAAATACGGAATTACTTTCGCAGCAGGTACTGAAGCTGAAAGTAGCATGCCAGACAATGACGGTATTATCAATCTCGTCACAGTCAATTCATCAGATGCCGATGTTACAGGTTTCACACTCAAAGACTTGAAAGTAAATGGCGAAGCCATAAAAGGCAAAATCAACGGTAACAGCATTCAGGTAGACGCAACAGAATTGGAGAAGATTCTCTGCAGCCAGAACAAATCACGCGCAAGCGTTGCTCGTGACATCAACGTTGAGTCTAAGGTTTCTGTCAACTTGGCATCAGGTGATGCCGTTGCCATCAGTACAGTAGGTGAGACAACAGGTAAACTCACTCCAACAGCAACCCCTGCAATCGATGAACAAGGTTACTACATGCTGGGACATTTAAATGGCAAAGCAGATTGGGACAATACAGATCCTATATGGATGAACAAAATTGCAGAAGGCGTATATCAGGTAAAAGTAACTACAGAGAAAGAAGAGAACTGGTTTAAGTTCTTTGCAGGTAGCAACTTCAAAAGCGGCAGCTGGGATGACATCAATAAAGGTGCCTTAGGATGTAAAGAGAATGGTTGCAAAGATGGTTCTGGTTACATCTATTATAACGGCGACAGCTGGGGTCAATTGCAGACCATGGTTATTCCAGGTGCTGGTACATGGATTGTAAAACTCGACATGAACAATCTGACATACTCTTTTGCTAAGCCTGTGCTCTATATGGCAGGCAACGCTAATGATTGGAAGCAGATTGACTACCTCTCAAGTGAAGATGCAGTAAAATACACTGGTTATATGTACTTGGACGGTAGTGGTTTCAAGTTCTGTACTCAGCCAAACTGGGATGGAACCAACTATGGTGGAGCATTCTTCGGTGAGGCAGATGACAACATCATTATGACTCAACCTGCAGGTTATTATAAGGTAGATATTGATTTGTCTGAGAAGAAATACGAACTGACTCCTATCACCAGTATTGGTATCATTGGTGACGCAACAGTCAATGGTTGGAGTGGAGACGACATTGATATGACTTATGTTCCTTACAACAAAGAGACTAAGGAAGGTCGCTATTGGGAAGTCAAACACATCACTTTGAAAACTGGTGTAATCAAGTTCCGCGCTAACGACGGTTGGGACATCAGTTGGGGTGGAGAGTTAGATAACCTCACAACAAAGAATGGTGGAAACATCGCTGTAGAAGAAGGCACTTACGACATCAAGCTTTATCCTTGGGCTGATGGCTATGCAAAGTGTGAAATGACTAAGAAGTAAACATTTGCTTCATCAAATAAACTAAATATCAATAGGCGGCTCTCAATTCCGGGAGCCGCCTATTTTTCTTTCTCCATCCAATAACTTTTCCACCTAAACATTTGGAAGTTACAAGGAAAAGTTGTATCTTTGCCACCAACTAACAAAAACAAGGCATGACAGAAACAGAAATTAAGCAAATGCTTGCCCAAGGCGAACGACTTACCCTGGAATGCAAAAAAGCAAAGACGGAGCTCCCTAAATCTGTTTGGGAGTCATATTCCGCTTTTGCCAACACTATTGGTGGCTATATATTATTGGGTATTGACGAAAATAGAAAAGAAACGGATGTTGACAAACGTTTCACTATCATCGGAGTTGACAATATCCCTAAGATTATCTTTGATTTATGGAACACCATCAATAGCAACAAAGTAAATAGAAACATTTTGCTAGACTCAGATGTAGAGGTAACTACAATAGACAAGAAATCTATTGTATGTATCCACGTGCCACAAGCAGATTGGCGAATGAAGCCTGTCTTCTTAAATGAAAATCCTTACAAAGGTTCCTTCAAGCGCAACCATGAAGGTGATTACCATTGCACAGAAATGGAAGTAAGAGCCATGATTCGTGATGCTAACGAAGATGGCAATGACGGAGGATTACTAGATGGTTTTACTCTGGATGACATTGATGCAAATACGCTCCATGGTTACCGTAATCAATTCAAAATACTAAATGCCGACCATGATTGGAACGATAAGGACGATAAAGAATTTTTGCGACTTTTAGGTGGATATACTAAGAATAGACAAACAGGAAAAGAAGGACTGACGGTAGCAGGGCTAATGATGTTTGGAACAGGGTTAGCCATAAGGGAGCGATTTGGAAATTTTCGTATGGACTATCTCGACATGAGCCATCTAGAAGGCGAGGAAAGGTATAGAGACAGACTAACTTACGATGGGCGTTGGGAGAACAACTTGTATCAATTCTTTAGAATTGTTATGCCTAAGTTGACATTCGACTTACCTCACCCTTTTCATATGGTAGGTTATCAGCGTGTAGATGACACACCACAAATGAAAGCTGTAAGAGAAGGATTTACCAACTCGATTATTCACTCTGACCTATTCTTGGATAGTGGTATCTTAAGGATAGAAAAGCATGATGACTGCCTATGCTTACGGAATCCAGGAAATTTGAAACTTCCGATAGAAAACATCTATGAAGGTGGGGTTTCAAAAGCACGCAACCCAAGAATACAGAATATGCTCCGTATGATAGGATATGGTGAGAATATAGGTTCTGGATTTCCAAAAATTATCTCTGCTTGGCAAAAGGCAGGTTGGGGTAAGCCTGAATTAATAGATAAATACGAGTTACAAGAGGTAGAACTACGATTACCTATTCCTAATGAAACTGGTGGTCAAACTGATGGTCAAACTGGTGGTCAAACTGGTGGTCAAACTGGTGGTCAAACTGGTGGTCAAACTGGTGGTCAAACTGGTGGTCAAACTGGATCACCAAAAACAATTGAAAAGGTTTTTGAATTAATAAAAGACAATCCGTATATAACAAGACAAGAGCTCGTGGACAAACTAGCTATCAAGGCAAGTGCAATACAAAAACATATAGAAAAGCTAAAGGCTCAAAAAAGAATAGAGCGTGTTGGTTCTTCTACATTTGGAGGCCATTGGGAAATCAAAGAATAAATAATCCTTCGTTTCATCATCGAAACAACAATATTCAATGGGCGGCTCTCAATTCCGGGAGCCGCCTATTTTTTCTTTCTCCCCATCCTTTTCAAGTATTTTTTCCCTAATTCCTTGGAAGTTACGAGGAAAAGTCGTATCTTTGCCAACGAATAGCAATATTGCGTCCACGACCTTATAAAGCGTAAGCAGATGGCAAGATTTATAGACCCACGTGTTGACTGGGCTTTCAAGAGGATATTTGGAAGCGAAGACACGAAAGAATGTCTGATCACATTCCTCAACGGACTGTTTGAAGACGAGTTGGTAATCAAGGACGTGACGTTTGCCAAGACCGAAAAACTTGGCTTGCGCCCCGATGACCGCGGTGTGGTCTTCGATGTCTATTGCATCACTAACGAAGGCAAGCATGTCATCGTTGAGATGCAGAAGAAAGAGCAGGAATACTTTGCCGACAGGGCATTGTATTACACGGCACGTGCCATTGTGCAGCAAGGCATCCGTGGAATCTGGGACTACCACTTGGCTCCAGTCTATACGGTATGTTTCATGGACTTTGTATCGCAAAGTCCGATATTAAAGGAGTTTCGCACCGATCTGGTGCTTACCGACTTGCAGACACGCCAGCGAGTGTCCGACAGAATGCGTATTGTGTACCTCCAACTGCCATTGTTCGACAAGCACACGGAGGCAGAGTGTATGGATATATTTGATTGTTGGATTTATATAGTAAAGAATATGAACATGTTTGAACAGATGCCATTCAGCGAGAAGTATCCAGTCTTCCGCAAGTTGGCAGAAATAGGCGACCTCCGCAAGCTCTCCCGAGAGGAACTAGAGCTGTATGACGAGGACATCAAGAATATGCGTGATATATATGCCACCAGAAAGTTTGATGAAAAGAAAGGTATGGAAATAGGTATGGCAAAAGGTATGGCGAAAGGTATGGAAAAAGGTATGGCGAAAGGTATGGAAAAAGAAAAGCTAGCCACAGCTCGCCGCCTTCTGTCAATGGGCCTTTCTGATGAGCAAGTATCAACAGCCACCGAACTCCCACTGGAGGATATCCACAAATTGAAGGAACAAGCCTGAAACTGGCTGAACTTTTAGAAACTCAAATGAAGGATGAACCGGTGGAAATTTTCCACCGGTTCAATAAACTCAAACATTCTGTAATTGCGCAACCGCTGATTGCGCAATTACATCAGTAAACTTATTTTCTCCATCCCCTTTTCAAGTATTTTTTCCCTAAAATCTTGGAAGTTACGAGGAAAAGTCGTATCTTTGCCAACGAATAGCTTAAAAAAAAGAAATTATGGGACATCAAGAAGATATTGTAAAAACAGAAAGTAAAATCATTATCATCAGGGATACGCAAGTCATCCTTGACAGAGATGTTGCAGAATTGTATGGCGTAACAACCAAGGTGGTTAACCAAGCCATAAGAAACAATCCAGATAAGTTTCCTTCTGGATATGTTATCGAACTGACTAACAGCGAGAAAGAGCATGTGGTCAAAAATTTTGACCACCTCGAAACATTGAAGTTTTCTCATGCAACAGTAAAGGGATTTACAGAGCAAGGACTTTATATGCTTGCCACAATATTAAAATCACCAATGGCAACAGCCACCGCCATTGCCATCATTGATACTTTCACTCAACTTCGCAAATTGGCAAGAACTATAGATAAGGTGAATGAAGATGCAAAGGAGCATGGTATTTTACCAGACAAAGCAACAGAAGGTAAGATACAAGCTGCCATGAACGAAGTCTTCGCAGATAAGCTGCCATTAAAAATGCGCAGATTGACTTTTGGGGTAAATTTAGGAGTGCTGAAATTTTCTATAGAAACCACAAGAGAATCTAAAGAATAAAACAACATAAAAAGGAGAGAAGAATATGAACATGTTTGAACAGATGCCATTCAGCGAGAAGTATCCAGTCTTCCGCAAGTTGGCAGAAATAGGCGACCTCCGCAAGCTCTCCCGAGAGGAACTAGAGCTGTATGACGAGGACATCAAGAATATGCGTGATATATATGCCACCAGAAAGTTTGATGAAAAGAAAGGTATGGAAAAAGGTATGGCAAAAGGTATGGCGAAAGGTATGGAAAAAGAAAAGATAGCCACAGCTTACCGCCTTCTGTCAATGGGCCTTTCTGATGAGCAAGTATCAACAGCCACAGAGCTTCCACTGGAGGAAATTCTGAAAATGAAGGAATAAGAAGAGATTACCAGGCGGCTCTCGAACATATCGGGAGCCGCCTTTTTTGTATGCCTTTACGTTATGCAAATCTATGAAAATCGTATTAAGCCTTCTGCACGTTTTCAAGATTTTTATGATCATATTCTTTAACAGACAATGGGATGGATTTTTGCACTTGCTTGTTGAATTCGCATTCTTTGTCTTCTATGAAAGATGATGCATATATATATAATAATGTGATAACTTGTATCTTTTGGTGTAAACTATTAGGTTTATTTATACTTTGATATATGTCATGTGATTATACGACATTTGTCATCCGGCCGTACGACAAGTGTCGTATAAACGCATGACAAATGTCACGCAATCGCAAGAAAGGCTTCCTTGCATCGTTATAATTGATTCCTTGCATCGTATAAGTTGCGGCATTGTTATCATCCATCTCACCATAGCCAAGCATCGGGACGTAATTTTCATTTCCTCAGTTGGCTATGATTCCTCCTCTCACCAGCCATTTCGCAAAGAAGCGGTCACTAACCAGATAGCCAGTCGGAATCTTGCTTACCAGCTGCTTATCTACCAATGCCTTTAATGCCGTCTTCACGCTGCTCGTAGCTGGAAGATGGTGGGTACAGATAAACTGCTGGCTCAACGGCGAAGATACCAAACACTCACGAGCTATCGCCCCCAAAAGGATTGTTCAATCTTGCCATAACTTGTTATCATTCATTATACAAACGTTCATTGCGCTTTTTACGCAACGCAATAAAAAACGAGACCGCCAAATGTTTTCTAGTTTTTTAATCATAATTATCTCCTAAAGCTACATATACCTTAATTATATATAGAAGAAAAGCGCACCGGAATGCAAACGTTTGCACAATTTATTCGCTTGATTTGCATCAATTTTTGAACAAGCTAATGAAATAAATCGTAACTTTGCCAACGTATAACAATACAACTTGCAATTAAACATAAAATAATAATCACAAAATACAAAGATAATTATGAAGAAGATATACTTTACACTTATCGCTTTACTGGCAAGCATCAATATGTTTGCACAAGGCTGGCCTGCTAACTACAGTGGCATCATGCTGCAAGGATTCTCATGGGATTCTTACGACTACTCCCAATGGACTGTTTTAGAGAAGCAAGCCGATGATATGAAAGGATTCATCGACCTTGTATGGCTTCCACAAAGCGGTAAATGCATCGAAACTACTCAGGTAATGGGCTATAAGCCATATTATTATTTCAACCAGAATTCCTCATTCGGAACTGAGGCTGAACTCAGAAGTCTGATTGCCAAGTTCAAAGCCAACGGCATTGGCGCAATAGCAGATGTTGTGGTCAACCACCGCAATACAGACGGCTGGTTCACCTTCCCTGCAGAGACATACAATGGAGTGACTTACCAGATGTTGTCTACCGATATCTGCAAGAATGATGATAGTGGAAGTACGGCAACACAGGCAAAAAAAGACGGGGTTAGCCTCAGCAATAACTATGATGAGGGAACCGACTTTGGAGGATGCCGTGATATTGACCATAAGAGCGAGAACGTACAGAAGATTATCAAGGCATATCTGAAATTTCTGAAGGAGGATATAGGATATACCGGTTTCCGCTACGACATGGTAAAGGGTTTCAGCGGTACCCACGTGGCTGACTACAATGATGCAACAGGTGTAAAATTCTCTGTGGGTGAATATTGGGATGGAAACCCTTCTATCATCAACTGGATCAACAAGACCAACAAGAAGAGCGCTGCCTTCGACTTCCAGTTCCGTTATAATGTTCGTGACGCAATAGGCATAAAAGACAATAAGATTGTTTCACCGCCAAACTGGTCGAAGCTGAAGAGCGATTACAACCTGATGCATGATGCAACCTACCGTCAGTATGCCATCACATTCGTAGAGAATCACGACATGCAATACCGTTCTAAAGATGAGCCGCTGGATCCTCTTAAGCGAGATACGCTTGCAGCCAATGCCTATATGCTCGCCATGCCGGGAACTCCTTGCGTGTTCCAGCCACACTGGAGAGCCTACAAACAGGAAATCAAGAGCATGATTGAAGCCCGCAAACTTGCAGGCATCACCAACATGAGCAATTATACCAACAAGATGGCACAGACCGCATGCTTTGCCAATGAGACTACTGGCAACAAGGCGAAACTCATCGTGGTTGTAGGAAACAACACCAAGGCATATACTCCAGGCACTGATTATGCACAGATTCTCGAAGGATACCACTACCGTTATTATCTTTCTAAATCAGCAGAAACCGCATGGTGCAATATACCATCAGGCGAATACGAGGCAGGATTCAAGGCTAAGCTTACGGCTGTCAGTCAGAACAGCAATGCCAAACTGGTATACACTACTGACGGCACAGCCCCTACAGCCAAGAGCAAGCAGGTGGCTACAGGTAGCAACATTAACATAGATGAGACCTGCACCTTGAAGGTTGGCTTGCTCAGCAACGGAACCGTAACAGGTATCCGTACCTACAATTATACCGTCAAGGCATTCGAGCCATATACCATCACCGTATATGCCAATGCTGACCAGGTAACAAACTGGGGTTCAACCATGTATTTCTACGCATGGAATACAAGCGGAGAGCTCACAGAAAAATGGCCAGGTACTGCTGTCACAGCAACCAAGACGCTGAACGGTAAGAAGTGGTACTATATGGACTTCAAGATCAAGAGCAAGGATGCTATCGTAAACATCATCTTCAATCAGGGAAAAGACAAGAAGCAGTCCGTAGACATGAACGCTGGCAACAGCACCAAGTTCTACGAGATTACCACTGCACAGAGTAATGGCAAATACACCTGCAAAGATGTTACCGCCATCTGGGCACCAACAGGCATCACAGGAACTCCAACCATAGGCAATACCACAACAGACAATGCATGGTATACGCTTAGCGGTATGAAATTGGGTAAGAAGCCTGCAGAGAGCGGTGTTTACATCCACCAGGGAAAGAAAGTGATTATCAGATAAGAATACAACAAATAAGTTCAAAGAATAGTTTCAGTTTTTAGTTTAAGTTTTTTAGTTTTAAGTTTTTAGGTTTATTAAGGTTTATGTTTTTAGGTTTAGGTTTGTTTTAAAGGTAGTTTTAGTACATACAAGGTTACTAGTTAGTTGTTTTAGGTAAGAAAAAAGAGGTATACCCAAGATTCATCTTCGGGATATACCTCTTTTCTTATTTTAA
>OCHH01000419.1_pt1 | contig 21869 bp, 17 predicted proteins | sample 1538781 | NCBI WGS metagenome assembly OCHH01 (sample SAMN04571726, study PRJEB22368) | human gut metagenome | biome: human gut; material: stool | host: Homo sapiens | place: Luxembourg | collected 2012-12-05
GGCTGGGTCGGAAATAAGGGGCGACACAAGAATCAACGCCAGATATGCGGCGGCTGGTATGGCAACCTGCATCCACAAGCGTCGCGCGGCAGCCATCAGACGGCTTATGCCGGCATAGACAAGCACCACCTCAAACAGTGCCAGCGTAAACCAATAGCCGTCTTTCCAATACGTGGTGAGAAGTTGCGGCCACGACTGCGACAGGGGCGATTGCAGACGGCTGTGCGGAAAATACCACATCCACAGCGCGCTTACCGCCAGAAACGGTATGATAAGCTGCCAGAAGCGTTTGCGCAGATTGGGCATGGCGAAATCACCGTTGCCGGTAAGCTTATAGGTGAAATAGCCGCTGATAAAGAAAAATATAGGCATATGGATTTGTCCAACAAGCTTGAAAAGCACCGCACTGTCGATGTCGCGTATGCACATCGTCAGCACGTGCCCCATCACCACCAGATATATGGCGATGCCCTTCAGCACATCGAATGCAGCCACCCGTTTTTTAGTTGTTGTCATCGTTTTTGGTTTACTCGGGGCAAAGTTACTCTTAAACTGCCATTTTTCAAAGAAACAGCAGTGGAATAGAGTGCAAATAAACGCTCTGGCACGGCTCTTTCATTTAAGAAAGTGTTGTTTTCTCAAAAATATAGTTATTTATTGGTGTCCGCTAAAACTTAAAAGCGGTATTTCGACTTTTGTTTTTCTCGGACAGCCGATGTGCTAAACGTATAACAGCTCTATTTTGAAGCCAAAAGGGCACACAAGTGCAGCAAAGAGGCAAATAGGGCAATTTCATAGAGAAAAACCTATTCGCACGGAAGCTATTTTTAGCGGACAGCCGACAAATTATTTGATTGAGGGGCTTGTCAAGCGGTAAATCCAATCAAAAAAGGAACTTAAACACGTTTAGCGGACAGTAATATTTGGAAAAAAGAAGTCCGAAGCCTAATTTTAATGGGCTTCGAACAGGGTTATTATGCTCGTTTAAGTTTTACCGGACAGCAATAATAAAAAAGGAACTTCCTCACTTAATCCGAATGATCCAAGTGAGGAAGTGTAGTGTATGGGTTAAGGATATTTGCGCAAGTAGACCAAAACCTTGCAACTTGATGAACGATAGAGAGTTTAACCAGATGTGAAGAACTTTTGTTAAATTTTTATTTTTATCACCTTATTCTTGACAACTACCAGATAAACTCCATGTTGTCCAACATCAATACGAGAATCGGTTCCGCTATAAATTACGTGTCCGTTAATGTCTATAACCTTTACAATAGAACCGTGAGTGAGACCATGAACGAATATAGAGAACGACTCGGTGTTAATATAAATACCATCAGTTGTAGCATTCTTGATGCTATTAGTTTCGTCAGTGACTTCGACATTACATTCTACGAAAACCCCCGAGTCATCAGTTGCTTCAACTCGAATAACAGCGGATCCGATTTTATGGGCAAGCACCAAACCATTTTGAACTGAAACAATAGAAGCATCAGAAGAAGTCCATAGCAATGCTGCGTTAGTCGCATTTTCAGGTAAGACAGTAGCTATGAGTTCTTTAAATTCTCCTTTCTTAAGCGTTAGCTTATTCTCATTGAGTATAATATCAGTTATAAGTGTTCTAACAATGATTCTGCATGTGGCAGTAATATTGGGATTGTTTATTGAGGAAACTGTAATGATAGCTTCGCCATTAGCAACAGCGGTAACAAAACCCGCTTGGTCAATGGTTGCTATCGTCTCATCGCTTGAAACCCATGAAAGTTTAGTCTCAGTAGCATTCTTTGGCAAGACACTTGCAATTAGTTGAAAAGATTCTCCAATAGTTAGAGAAATGGATTCTTTGTTAAGAGAGAGTTCAGATATTAAAATACTGTCATCATAATCTTCTATCAAATCCAATTTGTTATTGAAAAGCCTATAATATGAACTGTAATACTTTTTACCATTGTCTGTAACACATCCGAATCTTATAATGTAACTTAATTGTGGTACTATGGAATTTAATGTCTTGGAGAGTGCTTCCGTACCCTGTTGATTAGATAAGGTAATAGTATTAAAATCATTGGTTTCTTCAACTTTATATTGTAAAAATTTGCTTGAAATCCGTTCTTCGCCTTCAATGCAACTACATTTGATGTTTTGATTTTCAAATCTTGCATTATAAAAACGAGGCTCTACAATATCAATAGTAGGATTTCGTGCATCAATTATTTGCCATTCACCGTCTTTTGCGCTATTTTTAGGATCTGTATAACGACTATATTGCAAGCTAATATAATATTGGAATAGAAAACTATTTATAGGAATAGTTACAGCATAATCTAAACCATTATCAATACATACACCGTCTCTATAAGATTCACTGACATCATCAGAAGCAGTTGCATCCCTATAATAGAATCTAGCGCGATCATATCTATCATAGAAACCTCCAACGATACTACCCATCCCACCAAATAATCCATGTATCATGGCTGCATTAGGAGATAACTGAATTATTCCTTCTCCCCCCCCCAATTCAATGTTGAAAACTTGGTTTCACATTCTCTAAATCGGTTTTCTCCATTTATAGTGTATTTACCAAATATTTCAGGCGTATATCCGTAAAGTAAACTATCAATGGTTACAAAACCTTCTTCATCTAACTCATAATCCCGACTCTCTCCGATTATGCATTCTCCAAATCCATAATACCTAGGGTTTTCAACATGCAAAGCGGGAATAAAATTTTTAATATCTTCATAATTATCACACTTTAAGGTCAAAGAGTATGGACTCTGTGAAATTAAAGAGAACTGTGGTACAATAGCCCTTGTAATAACATTAATTTTGTTGCTTTTGCACTCTATTCCATTTATAGAATATACTAATTCTGCGAAATAATTAGTTTCTTCATCAAGATTAGATATATTTATAGTTGAGTCTTGAACTAAAATTGTTTTATAATCTTGTTCATCACTATAAAAAAATAAGTTTGCTTCTATCTTGTCTACCCCTTTGGCATCACAAGAATGACTGAATTCTATATTATCATATCCAATAAAAGTTGTATTTAAACTAACATTAGGGCGTAATGTTTTGAACTTTCCTTTGTCTAACAATTGCGTACCGTCCTCAGATAATACCTCAAAACAATAATCGGCATCAGGTGAGAGGCCTCTTGATTCTATTGGTGAACTCGAAATCGTTGAGAAAGATTTTTGCGAAGATATCTCCGAAATTTTTAACAGGTATTTCCTGTCAGAGCCATCAGGATATACAAAAATTTGGCAATTCCCATGTTGGGCAATAGGGTATGCAAAATAATCGTCTTTTAGAGTAAGAACATCATTATAAATCCATCTCAGAAGTGTTTCTGGGCTATCGAATGTGGATATAAACGCATTCGCATCGTCAGCATTGCTAATGCCATTATTCAATTCCTTACTGTTTTCACATTCATACTGAGGGATTTGAAAACTAGCACTCATATTCCCAGTATTAGTGCTTGAAACAGAACCATTGCTATAGCAGTTCGCAATATAAGCATTTTCAATTTCCGCACTAATGCCTGCTCCTGTAGCTACCCCAAACCTTGCGAAAACGGTAATGTTGCCGTGATTAATACAATTAATAAAGTGTTGTCTCTTATATGGATTTTTGAAATATGGAATTATTCCTGACACTGAATGAAAACCATAACCCTCATAACCCTCTAGGTCTCCGAAATTTTCAAGATTATATACGTCAGAGTTGCCAACATAACCGGCTATACCTCCAAGATACTGAAAATTACTTTTTACGGTTCCATAGTTTTTACAACGGTTTATCACACAATATAAAACATGACCAGCAATACCACCAACATGTTGATGCTGATATGATTCTACTGTTACATTGCCTTTACTAGGTGATGAGTTTAATATATAACTGTATACCAAACCATTATTCTTGCAGCCCACGATTAATGAATTCTCGGCTGTAGCAACTATGCCTCCTGTTATAGCAAAGTATATCCCCGAATTTTTAATATTCCCTGTGTTGTTGCAATTGACTATTGATGAACCTTTACCTGAATATTTGCATATACCACCACACTCCGAAGTTGCTTTACTCCATGAACCATATATTGCAACTAGTTCAATAGTTAAACTACCTTCATTAATACAATTTAGTATTTGCCCGTAATTACTGTCACATAGACCTCCTATACCAATTCCCTCATTTGATGATGAAGAAAAATTGATACTGGCAGAATTTTTGCAATTAATAATGCTACCATAATTATTAGTGCAGAAGATTCCTGACTGGCGTGACGATCCTGATGCGATATGCAAATTTCGTATTTCTCCTCGGTTTGTGGTTAGCAGTGACGAAGTTATATCATTGATTTTGTAACCCTGTCCATCAAATATTCCTTCAAAGATTCGGTTACCAATCTTTCCTCCTGTTTCAAAAGATATATCTTTTGTTAGAACTATCGTTTTGCCACTAAAAGTGTTGCCATCGCATAACAGACCATAAAATTTGGCGAAATCGTTTGACGAAGAAATCTGTACAATTTCTTCGTTATTGCTGCTAAAGGCTATGCCTTTTATTGGTTGGGATTCACTTACAGAAATTTCGAAATCTGTGTTTGAGAGGACTTTATCAGTTATTGCCTCTTGTCCATAGCTTTTTGCAGAGAGGAGAAAAACTATGGACAACATGATTAAATGGAATTGGTCCATTGTAATTATTATTTTGAGATTTTAATATCAATTTACATTTGTATTCAATACGAATATATTTTTGTAAAGAAACTCAAGACAACTATGCCACGTCTTAACTTGAAGCCTATGAGAAAGTTGTGTACTCAGATGTAGTGACAGTAGCCCACGCTATGCGAGAGAAGCCAATATGAGTTATCTTTGAAGCCGCAATGAGAATTTTCTCAGATTTCAAGTTCAGGATAAGCATAACGCTTCTTATTTTCCAAGATACAGTGGAAAGCCCTTCGTCTTTCCAATCGAAAAGTCTGTTATAATATTTAATGCCTATTAATTTCATAGTTGTATATTGTTTGTGTTCTTTCTCTTGCCAAGAGACGGATATAACGATGCAAAGTTACGCAAAATAATGATTTTTTAAGCTATAAAACACTGAAAATCTTACTTGTTGTCATGTTTTTGTTTTGCGAGAGAAATCAGTGTTGAGGAGATGTTTTAACGTTTGCGGGGTTGCTTGTCTTTTTGTCGGTGGATTTTGGAGGCGGAAAGGTGTCGGGCGGGAGGCTTGGGCTTGATAAAATGACGTTGGACTTCAAATGAGGGCGGCTATAATCAAAAAAACGTTCAAAAAACGGCAATCGATTTTTTTGTTACGATGGGAAATGCTAATTTTGCAGACTGTACGTACAAGAAAGAATTTATGGATATATCTGTTATAGTTCCGCTGTATAATGAGGCGGAATCGCTGCCTGAACTGGAGGCTTGGATTGAACGCGTGATGAAAGCCAACGGGTTCTCGTATGAGATTATTTTTGTCAACGATGGCTCGACCGACGCTTCGTGGAAGGTTATCAACGACTTGAAGGCCAAGAGTGCGGCTGTGAAGGGTGTTTGTTTCCGCCGCAACTATGGCAAGTCGCCTGCGCTTAACGTGGGATTCGAGCGTGCCGAGGGCGATGTGGTGATTACTATGGACGCCGACCTTCAGGACAGTCCTGACGAGATTCCGGAACTTTATCGGATGATTATGGAGGATGGCTACGACCTTGTGTCAGGATGGAAGCAGAAGCGCTACGACCCGCTGTCGAAGACGATTCCTACAAAGCTTTTCAATGCCACGGCGCGCAAGGTGAGCGGCATCAAGAATCTGCACGATTTCAACTGCGGTTTGAAGGCTTATCGCAAGGATGTGGTTAAAAACATCGAGGTTTATGGCGAGATGCACCGCTATATCCCTTATCTTGCCAAAAATGCGGGTTTTGCACGTATCGGCGAGAAGGTTGTGCACCATCAGGCCCGCAAATATGGCACTACGAAGTTTGGCTTGAACCGTTTTGTCAACGGTTATCTCGACTTGCTGAGTCTGTGGTTTATCTCGAAGTTTGGCGGCAAGCCGATGCATATTTTCGGCTTCCTCGGCTCAATAATGTTTCTAATCGGCTTTATCTCAGCGATAGTGGTTGGCGCGATGAAGCTGTGTGCGATGTATAGCGGTATGCCTTACCGTCTGGTTACCGACTCTCCGTATTTCTATATCGCTCTGACGATGATGCTGCTGGGTTCGCAGTTCTTCCTTGCCGGATTTATCGGCGAGCTGATTGCCCGCAATGCCGAGGGCCGCAACAGTTATCAAATCCGTGAGGAGATTTGACGTGGGTATGACGGCTTTGCGCAACATATTGCTGGCGTTGTCGATCGGTGTGATTGTGTGGATGGCGTCGTGCAGCAACAACGGCTGTGAGGAGAATTCTTCAAGCCTTCCGTTGGCAGGGTTTTATTCATCGCAGACGAAGCGTTCGATTGCGGTTGACTCGCTGACGGTCTATGGCATTGGGTCTCCTGGCGATTCGGCGATTATCCGCAACCAGTCGTCGACCAAGCAGGTCTATCTGCCGTTTGATGTCGACGCTGATTGCTCACGCTTTGTGATTCAGTATAACCAGCAGAATTTGGAGGGCATAACCGACACGGTGACGGTCTGCTACGACCGTGTGCCGTTTTTCTACTCCAAGGACTGCGGTGCGTTTTATGTGTTTGACGTCACGGACTACAGCGTGTCGCACAATCTGATTGATTCCATCCAAGTGCCGCAGCGGCGTATAGACAACACCAACACTGAAAATATTAAGATATTCTTCCGGACAGGGGAGGCCGGCGCACAATGAGGCGGCTGGCTGTGATTGCGGTGTTGTTGCTGACGCTTGTTGTGGCAGTGGCTCAACGCAAGGTGACTCCGGTGGCGTCGACCGACGAGCTGAAGCCTGTGACGAAGGAGGAGCTGAAGGAGATACGGCGCCAGGAGAAGCTGAAATTCCTGCGCACCGACTCGTTGACGCTCGACTCGTTGCGCCGTGATTCAATCGAGCGTGCGTCGAAACGCGTATATCGCCCGACGCTGATGGGAGTCACGCTTGGTGTCAACTTTTGGGGGCCTCTAATGCGTGCGCTCGGTCAGGACTATGGCGATGGCGACGTGTGGGCGGCAGTGAATATCAGAAACCGCTATATCCCGGTGGCGGAAGTGGGTTTCGGACAAGCCGACTGCTCTCCTGAGGACGGTAATTTTACATATAAGAGTAAACTTGCTTTGTATGGCAAAATCGGAATGAACTACAATTTCCTTTATGCCAAGGACCCTAAATATCAGCTGTATGCCGGTGTACGCTTTGCTGCGTCAAAGTTTAACTATGACGTTATTGGCATCACTGTCGACAATGGCTATTGGGGCAAGGACCCGTCGACGTTTGACTTGCGCGGGCAAAGCAGCTCTGCGTTCTGGGGCGAGGCAGTGGTAGGCATTCAGGTTGAACTGTTTAAAAATTTCTCAATGGGATGGTCGGTGCGCTACAATTTCCCGTTTTCCGTCAAGGATTCGCCCAATTCGCGGCCGTACTATATCCCGGGCTATGGCGTGCGCGACAATCATTTGAACGTAAGTTTGTCGGTGGCATACACGTTGCCGCTCCATCGTGACAAGCCAAAGAAAGAGGTGTCGCAGCCGAAACCCGACGCAGTGGTCGATGATGTGGTGGTGCCTGAACGCAAGGAATAATAGCGTTTGGAGAAATTCTTGATCTTCCGGAAATTTCTAATGTGAGATAATATAGGCTGCGGCTCGGTTTGCTCGGTTTTTCGCTCGCCTTGCACTATCTTTTGATAATATAGGCTGCGGCTCGGGAAAACAAAATTAAGCAAGCTTATTTTGTTATTTGATAAAACTGGCTGCACCTCGGAAAAATTGAAGTAAACTTTATTTTTCGCTCGGTTTGCTCGGTTTTTCGCTCGCCTTGCACTATCTTTGCACACAAAATAGGGTGGATGTGGAATCTATCTTGTCTTAATAGCATAACTATTTATTGCCTTATGAAAAAATTGGAAAGTATCTTAGCAGAGAAATTGCTGAAAATCAGCGCAATCAAACTACAACCAGATAATCCGTTTACTTGGTCGTCGGGATGGAACTCGCCGATTTACACCGATAACCGCAAGACCTTGTCATATCCAGAAACCCGCAGTTTCTTGAAAGTGGAAATGAGCCGATTGATTATCGAGAATTTTTCTGATGCGGAAGTTGTGGCAGGTGTTGCAACCGGTGCTATCGCTCTCGGTGCTCTCGTGGCCGATACTCTTGGCAAGCCTTACATTTATGTGCGCTCGTCACCAAAAGACCATGGCTTGGAGAACCTTATCGAAGGCAACCTTAAGCCTGGACAGAAGGTGGTGGTTATCGAGGATCTTGTTTCAACAGGCGGCAGCAGCTTGAAAGCCGTAGAGGCAGTGCGCAACGCTGGCGCGGAGGTTGTCGGCATGCTTGCCATCTTTACATATCAATTCCCGTTGGCAGAAGAGAATTTCAAGAAAGCCGGTGTCAAACTGCTTACTCTCGGCAACTATACCGCGATGCTCGACGCAGCATTGAAAATCAACTATATCAAGGAGGCAGATCTCGAGACATTGAAATTGTGGCGACAGGATCCTGAAAACTGGACGCCTACAGCAACTATCGACGAATAAAACAATCCTATGGCTACATTCAAGAGTTCTGAAAGAATCGTGTCGGCGGGTCGTGACTTGATTTATTCACGTCTCAACAACCCTGAGAGTTTCAAGGGGATTGCAGACAATGTACCCGACGATTTGAAGCAGCAGGTGGGCAACATCCGCATCGACGGCGATGTGATAACATTGGAGGCAAAACCGGTGGGTGATGTTTCATTCAGAATCGCCAATGGTGTTGAGAACGAGAAGGTGCATCTGGAAACGGTAAGTTCGCCTTTCCCTCTTTCCATTGATGTGTGTCTTGCCGACGGCGGCGCTCCTGAAACCACCAATGCGCATGTGGAGGTGAAAATCGATTTGAATCCTATCCTTAAGACGATGCTTTCAAAGCCTATGCAGGATGCGGCAGAGAAGTTTGCCGATTTGATAGCGGTTATGCCGTATAATTAGACAATTGCAAAAGAAATAATAAAAAGGTCGCGTCTCTTGTGTGGGACGCGACCTTTTTTTGTGGGGTATGCTGTAGGGCATCAGTCAAGTTTGGAAAGTTTGGGATGAGAGCCGCGGTAGGCGGGCATGCACATCCCGATTTTTGCACCGACAAATGTAGGGTCGGTCAAAACGTAGCGGTGGCCTTCAAACGAGTAGCAGGTGCCGTTGCCTTGATATTCAGGCAGGCGCACGGCGCACGCCACATGCCCGGGATACTCGACGAGCAGGCAGTCGAGCCCCGTCACTTGCCTTATGAGCATGCTGAACAGCAACGCGCGGTCTTCGCAGTCGTTGATGCCGTAGATTGCTGACTCTTCGGGGAAGAGGGGCTTCTCAAATCCGAACTGCTCTTGGTCGGTGGCATATTTGAAAGCGTGCTGCACGAGGTTCAGCAGGGTGCCTACAGCCGCTTCCGGAGTCATCCCGGCTGTTGTCTGCCGCAATTGCGATGTCAGCTCCTTGCGGAACGACGGCTGCAGCGATGAGCGGGAATATTCAATCAGAGGAATCTGTGGATAGTCGTAAAGAAGTTTTGCAAGGTTTGCGTTGACATTGCACGCCACAGATGTCTTTTTGTCGGTTAGTTTTACAGAAACCATCGACTCCGTTACCCTTGGGGCTTGTCGGAACACGGGGTCTATTAGACCTCCCGCGTTGCGCTCGCCCGGCAGACGGTAGGTGCGCACGCTTCCGCAGGCTGTGGTGCGTCCCGACTTTGCGTCGAAAACCAACGTGAACCGCTTCCCGTCAACATCAATGTAACTGCTGCTGTAGATGGTGGTGGAATATGGCACAAGCAAGGCCAGACACCCGTCGTTTTGAGCCACGCGCACATCGTAGCCTGTGTGGCATAGCAGATATTGGCGCATGGCGGTGCGCGTGTCGGCAGATGCCGTCGGCAGTTGGTTTGCCACGTAGGTTTCCACAAGTTTCAGCATCATCCAATCGTTGAAGCGATGGCGTTCGGCAATTTCTTTCAGGGCATTGCCAGTCTTGGAGCCAAGACCCTGACTGTCGAGAGCCTGCCAGAAATCGGCGACGCCATTGTTGTCGGAAGAGCGGAGCGCAGCCTCTTTCAGTGCCGGCAGCATAAGCCGTGTGCCGTAGAAATCAAGCGTAATGTTGTTGTGTACGGCAGGCGCAGGGCCGGGAGCGGGCGGAGTGGCTGCCGGTGTCGGATGATTTGCCGGCGGTTCCGGTGTCGTTGGCTGTGGAGACGGCGAGTCGACAGTAGGGGCAGTGCGTGGCTTCGGCTTGCTGTCGCGGCTTTCGCTGCGGAACACGTTGAAATCCTCCCATGTGGTTCGCAGGAAATCAGTGTATCCAGTCAGCACCTCCTGCCTGAACGACTGGAATCCGTCCATCAAACCGCTGCGGAATGATTCAAAATCGTCATTATCCTGAGCGTGGCAATGGAATGCCGCCCCCATGACAATGACGAATATGAGCAAACGTTTCATCTACAGAGGATTAGTTCTGAGGGGCAGAAGGAGAGATGCCTTCCTGAATGAATTGCGACACGCGGTCGGCATAGCGTTGTGCCGCCTCCGACTCCTTCAGCGCGTTTTCGTAGGCGCGAACACGGGCGCGTGTTGCAGCGTCCTCGCTGATGATGAAGAAAACCTGCATGTCGTATGTGTTGCATTTCTTGCTTTTTGTGTGCGGGCGCACAATGGTGAAACTCTCTTGGAGCTCAGCGCCGATTTCTTTCTGCACCTGAGCCTCGTAGGCGGCATAGAAATGCTCGAATTCAGCGTTGATGTCGGCAGAGTTTGCCGCGATGTCCTCCACGATGCGGGCCTTCACTTGAGCACCGGCTCTCTGGGCGTAAGCCACTTGGGCGTTGGTCACAGCCTGACGGCGTCCGACGTTGTTTGATTTGAAATTGTCGGCAGTACCGATTATTTCCTCAGCCACTTCGCCGTCGTTGTACAGTTTTGTGTAGTGTTCAAGCAATGCAACCTCAAGAGTTTTTGAAGAACCGTAGATTTTCCATCTGTCCTTCTCCAATTCTTTTTTCTTTTTCTTATAGTTCTTTTTCAGTTGCTTTACAAGTTCTTTGTTCAGTTCCTTTTGCAGACTGCTCTCTGCGTTTGTAGTTAAAGCCGGTGCCGCAAGAATCAGCACGAGGCACAATGCGATGAGTTTTTTCATAATGCATTTATTTATTGGTTAGTAAAAAAATTGTTGTTTTAAAAATATCCGGCATCAATCAGCTTGAATTTCGGGTCGGGTTTAGGCTGCCATGTGCGCACCTTTATGATAGGATTTTCGGGGTCGTTTATGTCCACATAGAGAAACAGGTAGCCAGTGTCGCCGTAGTTTGACGAGTAATAGTCCTGTTTTATCTGGATTGCGTACGACTCCATGCCCTTGCCGAGTTTCTTGACAGAGTTGTCGGAGAAGCGAATGTTGATAAACTCCTTGCTTGCAAAACTGCGCGCCATGCGTGCTATATACTCGTTCTTGCCCTCCCGCGTGTAGCGCACATACTGATTTTGGGCATAATGCGAGTTGCTGTCGGCGAATCGGTTTCCTCCAGGGGTGATTACGCACCCGGAAATAATCACGGCATTGTCGTCGAACACGTTTCGCAGATAGTCGATTCTTTTCAGTGCGAATGCAGTTTTATAGTTCTCAAGGAAGTTCATCAAAGCCTTTCGTGTGGCTTCATTCCATTCGTCGTTGTTGAGGATGTCGTGTTCAGCCTTTTCGCCAAGACCGAAAGCGATGTAGTCGATGCGTTTTTTCGAGTCGAACGTAAACACCACGTCCTCGACAAATGATTTGCGCAAGCCGTTGCGGAACGAAAACGACATTTTCGCATTGCGGCACACCACGCGGTCTCCGTTCTGATAGAACGTCAGTCCTGAGGTGTCGAGCACTCTGGCACGTCCGTAGTTAATCAAGCTGCGGAACATTTCGGCGCCCTGCGGCGTGAAATATTTTTCAGCCGCCGCATAGTCCTTGACTGTTATTGCGGCAAGCACCTTGCCGATTGTTTTGCGGTATTCTGTGTCGTTTGATAAATACTCAATGGCGTTGGTCACAGGAGCGGTCTCGATAGCCGCCTCTGCCTCACGGGTGGCAGCGACTGAAGGGGTGTCGCCGCTGACATTGATGTATGATTTGCGGAACGCCTGACCTCTTACGGTCGACATCACCGCATCGATTTCGCTGTCGATGTGAGCCTCCCCGCGATATTCATACTCGCTTTTCAGCCTCAGATTGTCGGTTATTGCGCCGGGGTTTAGCTCGATCACGCCGCGTCCGTCTTTGGCGCTGTAGATGTTGCTCCAGTTCTGTCCGTCGAAATATGTGTAGTCGTAGCTTGCCACAGGCTTGCCTTTGTATGTCACCGCCACCTCAAGCACGTTGTCCGACGTCTTGCGCATCGGTCTCACCTTTATGCCGTCAAAGATGTCGTTCATCTGGGCCGGAATCCATGTTGACAGCAGATGGTTGTTCGAGTCCCTGACCTCATTCGGATGCTGCAGCGTTTTCAGCATGGCATACGCCCAATAGTAATAGCGCAGCGCATCGTCGATTTTTGCATTTTTTTCAGCAGTCTCCGCAAGTCCGAGCATCTCGTCGATGCGTCGTCGGCGTGCCTCGAAGATGCGTGAAATTTCCGATTTCAGGATGTAGCGTCCCACATGTGCGTCAGGCTCGTATTCAATCACGATTTTCTCAGTGTTGGTGAGCGTGGCTTGTGAGTAGGTCTGCACCTTCGACCGGGCATAAGTCTCGCCGTCCACCTGCCCGTTGTGGCTCAGCTCATCTTCCGTCAGCGTGAACGAGCTTTGCACCTGCACGGAAATCTTGCTTATAAGGTCGGCAAGCGCGTTCTTGTCGGCCTCGGCATCGCTTGATCCCCAGCCCTCGCCGTAGATGTATTGCCGGCTGCTCTTGATTTCTTCCCAACTTTGCGCTCCGCAGGGGAAGAATATGATTGCGGCTATTATGAATGTCAGCAAACGTTTCATTGTTGTCAATATCTTAGATAAGTGTAGATGGAATTGAATCTTGTGTCACCGATATAGAAATCAATCTGTCCGGAAGTTGAAGTCGTTGTCGATGCCTTTTTCGTTGAGATTGTCAAGATTGTTTCTCCAGGCAAGCCCTCCGTCTGCGAAAGCACAATCCACGGCTGTGTGGCCTTGGCAGTCCATTTAGCGGATGATGAGATTGTCACCTTCTCGATGTCGGTGCTCGAGTAGAAGCTGAAACTGCTTGAGTATGCCTTACCGTTGATTTTTAGATAGTGCGCATCCTGTTTTGCCGAAAGAGTCTCGTACTGGTTTGAATTTCCGCGGTAAATTCGGCATGTCGCTGTGCGTGAACTTGTCGAGCTGTTTTCTTCGGCAGTCACAGTGATATTCTTGCTCGGCATAGCCTTTTGTTGCCGAGAAGCGGAGCCATGTCGGGATGTTTGTGATTTCCCAATCGGAGTGGAGGAACAGCCTGAACGTCTGCTGGCCTCCCGTCGCAGAGAAACTGAGGTAGGGGATGCCAGACTCCGGCACGCCGAATTGTGTCACACCGATATATTGAGTGTTGAATTTCGTTGACACATAGAGTTGCGCGCCTCTTTCCGACACGCTTTTTGTGTTTGACTCCGCACTGATGTTTACCGTCACTTTCTCTCCGGCTTTTCCGCCTGTCGGCGACACAGTCAGCCAGTGGGGAATATTAGTGATTGTCCAGTCGTCGTTGAGAGCGACAGTCATGGTTTGAGGTGTGCCCGCCGCGTCGATTTTGATGTCGGTCGGCGAGATTGTCTCTGTGATGTGCGATTTGTCGGGATTGTCGGGAAGCCATCCGTCGTAGTCGTCTTTGCAGGCGGTAAAGACAGAAGCGACTGCAACCGACAGGATTATGCTGAAAAGTCTTTTCATTGTCGTTTTTGTGATTAGAAGATTAAAGAAATTCCGACTTGAAGGTCGAAGCCTTTTAATGCCTTGTCGTATGCGTCAGACACTTTTACAAGTTCCTTCATTCCGTCGGATTTAGCCACGGGAACGTAGTATTCCGGTGTTACGGAGATGCACAGTTTCTTATATACAAGGGCAAACTGCATGGATCCGGTAAACGAGCATGCCGACGGTGCTGTCTCGTCGGCGATTTTCGACCGGTCCTCAAGAGCCAGCACTGCCGCTCCGATTTGAGGCGTGATGCGCACTACGTTGCCGCATCTGATTCCCCATCCTATTCTGCCGTTTATACGCCAGTTCTTGAAGTCGGAAGTGTGGGCAAGAGAATTTGTCGATGTGTACCAATCAACTTCCTTTGATTCATTGCCGGCGATGAAACTGACTTCCATGTTTAATTTTCCGGCAAAAAAGCCCATTGTCGCACCTGCGCCTTGAAAATTAAGACATTGATAGATGGCTCCCATATAGAAAGCGTAATTGTTGACATAGTTCTCATGGTAACGCTTCTTACGGAAAGAGAAATCCACGGAGCTTTCGTTGCCTTCCGCCACAGTGATAGTCGTTTCTTTTGACTTGCCCTCATAGTATGCGGAAATGGAATGCTCACCGTAGTCGATGTCGCGGGAAATGGAATATCCGCTGCCTGCTATTTTGCCGTCGATATAAAAATTCGCGTTTTGGTTGCATGTGATGGTAACCTTCTTGAAGTTGGGCTTTAGTTGCCAGCTGATGAGGCTTGAGCCTTCGGATATGTCTATGGTTTCCGTGCGGCTCTGATATCTGTCGGCGCTCATGCTGATTTCATGTTTGGTGCATGTGAGCAAAGCGTCGCAGGGAGTCAGTCCGATGTATTTTCCGTCGATGTTTACGACGGATGTCGCATTCGACGTGAACTTCACACGGATGGCGTTGTTGAGCACGATGTTAAGCTCCGACGTCTTGCGCTCGTCGATGTCGGCGGTTGCAGTCTCGGTCTTGTAGCCGTCCTTGCTCAGCGTCACGCTGTGTGAGCCTATTAGAACTTCTTTGATGAACAAAGGTGTTTTGCCCATCACCTTGCCGTCGATTGCAACGGTGGCATCCATTGGCGACGATGTCACTTTCAGAGAGCCGTAGATTGGCGTTGGAGCGGGCAGCGAGATGATGTCGTTTGCCGAAAGGTCGTCGGCATTGATTGTTATGGACCGGATAGTCGTGCGGTGGCTCGGCTTGCGCAGCTCGATGCGGTAGGTGCCCGATGCCAGCGGACCGCTCCATGAACCGTGACCTTTGTATTCTTGATTGATATAGATGTCGGCGTCGGCATCGCCGGTGATGGTGTAGTTTCGGAAGTCGCTTTTCAGAGCTGCGTTGACGCGCAGAGTGTCGTTGTCGGCGATGGTTACCGACTGTTGGAAAATATGGTAAAGCGGCTTTATGATTTTCAGCAAGTGCTTGCCGATGCCCAGTTGTAGCGTGTGCAGCGGCAATGTGCCATGGTCGGAGCCGTCGACAAACACTCTGGCGTCGGAGCCGGCGTTGGCGCTGTTTACTTCCAGCCATCCGAACATCGGTCGCATATTCACGTTGACGGATGCTTTCTCTGCCGTTACCGTCACCGAACCCACCTCGGTGTGGTAGTCTTTGCGCTCGATGCGATACTGGTATTTTCCGAATGGCTTGAAGCATGATGCAGAGCCTTCGGCATCGAGCAGCAGCGGTTGCCCGTCAAATTCGAGTATGGCGTCGGCTGGTGAAATGTGGAGCACGACAAACTGGTCGGTCTGTGCCTCCTCGATTACGGTGTGCACCTTGCCGGTGACAAGCCTCAGCTCGTATGTGCGTGCGCTTTCAACTTGCTGAGGGATAGGATAATTGCGGAGAACGCCCAATTGTGGATGCGCAATCGTAATGAACCTTATCTTTTCAGGGACGTATACCCAAATTTCTCCCACTTTCTGTTCTGTAGCAACGACACCGAGTATTCCGACGTCGAAATTGAAGCCTTTTTCGGAGGTCACCACCTTTATCAAGGCACAGGTTTTTCCGTTCTGGTCTTTTTTCATTGTGCCGGCAGTGTTGGCTGTCAGGTCGTTTTCAAGCGGTTTGAAACTTTCCACGCTGATTTGCTGCGACAAGGCAGGCAACGCAAGCAGCACCGCGAACAAAATAAGTAAACTCAGTCGTTTCATTTCTGTATGAGAAGTTCGTATCTAAATCCCGTTTTTCGGTTGAATAAGAGCAACAATGGCGCAAATGAGCGCAATGTGAGCTTGTTCACAAATTGCCTATAGCAACCTGTCTTTTGCAAAGATAGCACAAAAAAAAGAAAAGGTGTAGAAAAAAGCGCAAAATCTTTAAGATTCTGCGCTTTATGGATCTGTGTAGTTGTGACTATGCTTTCACACGGCCAACGTAAGAGCCTTCGCGAGTGTCGACCTCGATAGTCTCGCCTTCGTTGATGAACAACGGAACGCGTACAGTTGCACCAGTCTCAACGGTTGCAGGCTTAAGAGTGTTTGTGGCAGTGTCGCCTTTGAGTCCCGGCTCAGTGTAGGTGATCTTCAACTGAGTCTTGATAGGCATTTCAGCGAAAAGTACGGTTTCAGTAGAAGCATCGCTTACAACTTCAACGACATCGCCTTCCTTCATAAAGTCAACGCCAGTGATCAAATCCTTGTGGATGGGAATTTGGTCGTAAGTTTCCTGGTTCATAAAGATGTAGTCGCCAGCCTCTTGGTAGAGGAACTGATAAGGGCGACGCTCCACGCGTACGTCTTCAAGTTTCTCGCCGATGTTGAAGCGGCGTTCGATAACGTAACCATTAACAACGTCTTTCAGCTTAGTGCGCATGAAAGTGTTGCCTTTACCTGGTTTTACGTGAAGAAATTCGATGCAGAAATACAACTTGTTGTCCATACGGATACAAGTTCCGTTCTTAATGTCTTGAGCGTTAATCATATATTTTTAGTGAAATTTTAAAATTCCGTAATGAGACTGCAAAGTTATGATTTTTTTCTTGAAGATTTGCCAAAACATTCAAGAAATCTTTCTATCGTCGAGCAGTGCCTCTGTCTCTTGGGTTTTTGTGTTTAAGGAAATCGCCAATACAGAGGCAAAAATTGACAAGTATAGATGTTTCATAATCTTAATTCATTGAGTAATAAAAGAGGGGGACGCATTCAGTAATGCAGTCCCCCACAAGTTTTGGAGCAGGACTGATGATAATCCTGCATTAAGTCAATGCCTATTGATGAACAGGGCGTACCTGTATGCCGCCGGCCTTCGAGCAGAATGAAGCCTCTGGCTTGTTGAACTTGTTGAGAGCTCCGCGGGAGAAGCGCAATGTGGCGGCGTTGCTGGTCATTTTCAGACCCTGATAATTGGTCCGCACATCGGCGTTGCCTGTCATGTAGTAGCCCGACTGTACATTGTTGCGCGGAGCGCCTTTGTAGCCTTGCATGCCGCATGCCGGAAGGAAGATGCTGTTTCCGTTAGGACCTGTTACCGTGTATCCGTATTGTTCAGCAGCCCAAGTGCATTTTTCAATGAGTTCCTTTATTTCGGCTTCGGTAGGCAGACGCCATCCGTTGCCCCAGAGCACGTTGGCTGGGTCATATTCAGTTCCTGAAATTTGGTCGCCGATTTCCACATAGTCGTTTGTGATAGGGTCATACCATTTGTAGTTGTAAACGTGGCTGTACTGTTTTTCGGTGATTTCACCCCAGCAGATGTAGTCGCCGGTTTCTGATGCACCTTGAGCTCCGATGTTGAATGGTGCCCATTTCACTGACAGACCGAGGTCGACCATTTCGGTCGGAGCGGTGTAGGATGGCAATGCAGGTTCAGGCACAGGACCGTATACCGGACGGATTGAGAATCCAACGTCGGGGTAGTCGTAGCCTTCGGCAGAACGGTTGCTCGCGTCGATGTTCGCGCGGTAGTTGCGGCATTCTTGAGTGATGTCAGCCTGCTCGTATTCAGTGGAAGTCCAGTAGAAGCAACCCAGTTGGTCGTGGGTGTGCTCAGCGCCGACCATATTTCCGACGGCAGGCAGGAAAATGCTGTTTCCGTTGATGCGCGATGTGATGAGCGCGCCGGTCACGCCTTCCATGCCAGTCCAAGTGAAGTCGCAGTTGTTTATGAGTTCGCGCCATTCATCGCGGGTAGGTATGCGCCACTGTCCGCCCCATTTCACGTGTGCCACGTCGTAGTTTGTCCCGGTGATTGTTGCGCCCAGTTTGTAGTACTCTTCCCATTGGTCGTGATCTTCGCCGTCGTTGTCGCAATACCATTGATAGTTTTCAAGTGTGTATTCTGTTTTTGGCTCAATCTCGCCGTATGCATAGAAATTGCCTCCTTCCCAAGGGTTTGCCGCGCCGACGTTGTATGACGCCCATTTCACCGACAGTCCGAGGTCGACCATCTTTTCGCTTGGGTCTATCTGTCCTTCGCTGACAAATGAGATTTTTGACACGTCGGTCACGTTTTTCATTTCAGTGGTGCCGTCCTTGTATTCGATTTTCATCACTTTCTGTTGGGCGTTGAGAGTGCCGAATCCTGCAGCGGCGATGAGTATAGAGTATAAAAATTTGTTCATAGCTTGTTACAATAAGATTTTGAATGTTGTTTTGTTGATTTTGATGATGTAGGCGCCTTTTGCGAGCAGTGAGCGCTCAACGCTGTAGCTGTCGGGGATTGTGGTGTTGACCACGCAACGCCCGTCAAGGGTGTAGATGGAGAGCATGCTTCCTTCTCCAGCGTTTTCAATCACGATGGCATCATGGGTGACGCGCATCGACACTGGTGTGCCTGCAATTTCGTTGACAGAGCCATACTTTACGAAGTCGATAAACTCGATGGCTTCGAAATCGAATGTCACCGGATCTTGGCTTGTTGTGGAGATTGTAGCTCCTGTCGCCGTGTAGGTGATTTCCGGGTTGGCGGAGAACATGAACACGACAGGTTCGCCTGTGACGGGTGTCACTCTGACGGCATCGGGAGCCTCAGCCGCGGACAATCCGAAGGCGGTTCCCAATAGGGTCAGAAAGAAAATGAATTTTCTCATAAGCATTTGTTGATAATGTTGGTAAATTATTTAGTTTGGTTTGTTGTCCGGAATCTTGTTTCCTGTCCGTTTCTTGGAAACGGGCGGTGTTAAGGGTGGCAGCCTTGATGAATGCGAGAATTGCCTGATGAATTGTGAATGTCTGTTTGTCCTAGGTTCATAAATGTGAACTGTTGTTGAAAATATATTCACTGCAAAAATAATACTCTATATTACATATTGCAAGTAAAATTGCGATAAAATTTAGGAAAAGTAGGAAAAATGTCAATACTGCTCATATATATTAGATTTGTGCATCGGTTTGCTTGCGGTGCGCGCGTGCATAAATAGTCATCAGCGGTCGCTATGTATGCAAAAAAAGAGTGCCGGACGTGAGTCCAGCACTCTTGTGGATATTTTCAGATTGGTGAAATCTATTATCCGAGGAAACCGAGCAATGCACCGGCAGCTACGGCAGAACCAATCACTCCGGCAACGTTCGGACCCATGGCGTGCATGAGCAGATAGTTGCTTGAGTCGTATTCCAAACCGATGTTGTTTGAGATACGTGCCGACATCGGAACGGCAGAAACGCCTGCGTTGCCGATGAGCGGATTGATTTTCTTGCCTTTCGGCAGGAACAGGTTGAACACCTTGACGAAGAGCACACCCGACATTGAGGCGATGATAAACGCCATTGCACCGAGGAAGAAAATCTTCAGTGTGTCGAAAGTCAAGAATTCAGAAGCCTGTGTCGACGCGCCGACAGTAAGACCGAGCAGCATCACGATGATGTCGTTGAGGGCGTTGCTTGCGGTCTTGGCAAGGCGTGTTGTCACGCCGCTCTCACGGAGCAGGTTGCCGAAGAAGAGCATGCCGAGCAACGGAAGGGCCGACGGCACAACGAAGCAGGTGAGAAGCAAGCCTACGATAGGGAACATGATTTTCTCGTTCTGCGACACGGCGCGTGCCGGTTTCATCTTGATTACGCGCTCTTTCTTTGTGGTGAGCAGGCGCATGATCGGTGGCTGGATCAGCGGCACGAGGGCCATATAGGAGTATGCCGACACGGCGATTGCTCCCATCAAGTTTGGCGCAAGTTTCGACGACAGGAAGATTGCCGTAGGACCGTCGGCGCCGCCGATGATGGCGATGGCGCCAGCCTGGTCGGGTGCGAAACCGATGGCCATGGCAACGATATATGCGCCGAAGATGCCGAACTGTGCGGCAGCTCCGATGAGCATCAATTTAGGGTTGGCGATAAGTGCCGAGAAGTCGGTCATCGCACCGATTCCCAAGAAAATCAGTGGAGGATACCATCCGGCGCTCACACCGTCGTAGAGAATGTTGAGCACCGAACCTTGCTCGTAGATGCCTACCTCAAGGCCGGCATCCAACTTGAAAGGAATGTTGCCCACGAGGATACCGAATCCAATCGGCACCAGCAGCAACGGCTCGAAATTCTTCTTTATGGCAAGCCAAATGAACAGCAAGCCGACAGCGAGCATCACGAAATGCTCAGGCGTTGCGTTGGCAAAGCCTGTGTATTCCCAGAAGCGCTGAAAGTTTTGACCTAAGAAACTAACTAAATCCATACGATTATTCGATTATGAGCAGGTCTGCGCCTTCGAGCACAGAGTCGCCCTTGTTTACACAGATGGATTTTACAACACCACCCTTGTCGGCGTGGATGTTGTTTTCCATTTTCATTGCTTCGAGGATAACAACAGTGTCGCCTGCGGCAACAGTGTCGCCAACGTTGACCTTAAGGTCGAGGATTACACCTGGGAGCGGAGCTTTCACTGCGCCGGCGCCACCGGCAGCCGCCGGTTTGGCAACGACTTTTGTGCCAGCCTCAGTGCGTGGAGCGGCTGCAGGTTTAACGCTCTTCACAACAGGAGCCGGAGCGGCAGCCTGTTCGAGTTCCACCTTGTATGTCGTTCCGTTGACCGAAACTTCAGCGATGTTGTTCTCAATGTCGCCTACGGCAACTTTGTATTCTTGTCCGTTGATTTTATATTTATATTCTTTCATAATAAATTCAATGATTTAAAGTGGATTTGGATTATTTGTGAGGAAGCTCGCGGAGAGAATAAATCTTTGAGTTCCATGGAGAATATGCGCGTTTCACCTTGTTGATGGTGAGCACGAAATCCTCTTTGTCGTGCATGTTGAGATGCTCGTGGAGAGCCATGCAGATTGCTGCGATCTCCTCGCCTGAGTCGAGACCTGCCATCAGCGGCTTGCTGTCGTCGACAGTGCCTGTTGCGGCTTGCTTCTTGCGGCGTGCAGATTGAGCGTGGAACAAACCAAGTCCAATGAAACATAAACTAAGAATCAACAGCGAAAGGAATACGATGGTCATTGCCATCACTGTCATTCCGACACCGGTCTTGTCGTGCTTCTCGAAATTCTCGATTTTCTCGTTCTTGTCGATAATCACGTTGTTGCTGCTCGGAGTGATGTATTTGCCATTCTTTCCGTCGCGCACTTCCCATGCTTCGGCGTCGTTTTCAGCCTTTTGTCCGTCGACCTTGCGGGCGAACGAAGCGCCTGCAGGCAGTGTCGCAGGGACGGTTACCTCGTCGATGAGGGTTGTGCCGTCGCTGTCAAACAGGTAGATTGTGTTGTCCTGTCCGGGTTTGAGGCTGAAATTCACGTGGAACGTGCCTTTGTCGGGCTCGTTGTCGCACCAGAACACCACGTGCTGGCGTGGCGGGATCTTGG
>OCHH01000423.1_pt1 | contig 21799 bp, 21 predicted proteins | sample 1538781 | NCBI WGS metagenome assembly OCHH01 (sample SAMN04571726, study PRJEB22368) | human gut metagenome | biome: human gut; material: stool | host: Homo sapiens | place: Luxembourg | collected 2012-12-05
TGCCGGCAAACGCCCCCGTTTCTCCAAGCACGACGCTTCTCAGATCGTCGTCGTTGCCCACGCAGGCGAAGACGATACCTGCGCCGCGAGCCGCTTCAGCCGGCGTCGCCGCCACGCGGCCTCCGAACGTCTCAACCCACTTCTCAGCCTTGGTCGTCGTACGGTTGTAGACACAGACGTCATGTCCGGCTAGCTTCAGATGCCCCGCCATCGGAAATCCCATGACGCCCAAGCCGACAAACGCCACCTTGAGAGAGGGAACGCACGCATAAGTCTTGTCCATCTTCATAACCGTCTCCTTCTTCAACAGACTCAGAACGCGCAGGCTTCACCCGCACGCTCGCCCCATTCGTAAAGCGCCTCCAACACGAGCTGCTTTTCTTCATCTTCCAAAGTGCTCTCCTGCAGGCGGTCGATTTCATCAAAATAGGCCGAAACGGTCAGAGCGCCGTCGGCTCCGTCCATCAATCTGGATCGGCAAAAATCCGTCCACTGGCTGCGTTCTTCATCATTGAGCGTCTCCTGCCAGTTTCGGGCGCGGTAGCGCACGAGCAGCTGGTTGAAGCGCTCATCGTCAAAATGAATGCCGCCCTTCGCAAGACTCTCAGGCGTCATTCCGCGCACCCGAGCCATCATCTCCACATCATGTCCGCTGGCAAAGCCGCCATCATAAAGTCCGAAGTCAACGTCCTTCGGCGCAGGCCTTTCACGCCTGCCCATCAGTCCGGCCAGCCTTCCCGCAATCACGTTGCCGAGCTCCTTGAAGCGCTCCCAGTTGGCAAGAATCTCCTGCGGCTTCACACCGAACCTGTCCATGCGCTCGGGAGAAAGCACCTTGAGGCTTGCGCAGACAAATGGAGAGTTGTTCATCGCGAGCCTGTAGACCGGCAACGGCTCCTCGCCGTCCGCAAGGTCCTCCCTGCGGGCGAAAAGGCGTGACTTGATCTCTTCGTCGCTCAGCTTCGTCACGATCAGCGGATCCACGGACAAGTCCCACATCAGCGCGGAATTGCCGCTCTCGCCGGGGAACGGAATTCTGGCGGCTATGCGCAGAAAGCCTCTTGCCTGCCCGAACTTCGGAGAGATCCAGACGACGGGCCCCTTCGTCACGGCCGCCTTCACAGCCTCCCCGCTGCGGTTCTCCAGCGCCCACTTCCAAAGTCTGGGTTCCGTTTTGCGGATGAGCGCCGCCAGTCCCAGCGTGGCCATTGCGTCACTCAAGGCCTCATGCGAATGTGCGTGCACGATCCCGTTGGCCTTGCTCAGACACTCCAGCCTGAAGCTGACGCTCTTTTCATCATTGCTTTCGGGATCCACATCCTTTCTGAGCGGCCACTCGATGCCGTCGCCCCGAAGCGCCCAGACGGCGCAGACAAGCGGGTACAGGTCCCAGCATGAACATCCGTTCCGGTGCTGATGGGAATACGGATCGAGAAAATTGCGCCAGAAAAGGAAGCGCGCGACCTCGTTGTCGAAGCCGGACGCGTTGTACCCGATGCTGATCGTTCCGGGCCTGTTGAGCCGACTCCAGACTTCGCCCGCAAACTCGCTCTCGGGAATGCCCCTTTCCTCGCAGATCTGCGGCGTCATCCCCGTCAGAAGACAGCTCTCTGGGCTGGGCAGATAGTCTCCCGAAGGCTTGGAATAAAACACGTCCCCCTCTCCCTGCGGATTAAGGTCCATGTCCGTGCGAATGCCCGCAAACTGCGCGGGTCTGTCCCTGCGGCAGTCAAGGCCGAAGGTTTCGAAGTCATACCAGTAGAAGGTGATGCGTTCCATCATATACAAGTCCTTAGGCCTGAATCACATCGAATTACTTCAAGCTTCGGTTCAACTCAGTTTCAAAAACTTTTTTTTATTAACACAATTGAAACTTCTGCATTTACAGATTACTCAAATCTAACCTGAACCCAAACACCACGAAATTTTCTATATAAAGAAATCCTTATACGGGTAAAAACCTTTCGCCAACGCTGACTCTCAGTGCAAGGATCACCATATCCCTCATTTTCTTCCCCATGACCAATCGTCGATTCTAAATCATGATCAACTCGAACAGGGTATGGATTCACCACCCAGCCTGCATACTTCCTTCCCATTGGATAATTCAAAGAAAAAAGGACTTCATCAACAGGAGCTTCCAGTTTTCCAGTCAACTCCAACGCCAACTGTGCAACATCACGATGGATGAGATAGGCAGCAGCTCCCACATGATGGGGTTTTATAATTCTTATTATTTCTGTTTTATCATCAAGAATTACTTTCCGTCTTTCAATCAGCACACACTCACCAGAGTGTCCGATATGGGCCAACTGACATAGTTTAAGAGTTGCAGGCATCCATTCGGCGTCAGCCATAAACTCTCTTGCTCTATCGGAGAATATGCAATCATCCTCCAAAATCAATGCCCACTCTTCATTACTGTCGACAAGCATTTGCCAACATTTGCGATGACTCAAGCAACAGGCTATCTCCGTCCTGGTAAGATCCCGACAACACAAATGGCGTTTTGCTTTGGGGATCGTCCACTGTCGAACCTCTTCTTCGGTCAATTTCTTTCCGTCTATTGCCTGAACCCTCGAAAAACTCAATCCCAAATCAGTCAACGCCTTCGAAATGACTTGCAACCTATCCTGTGAGCGATCCAAGTTTATGAGTAATCTCAGCATATTCTCCTCTTAAAAATCAATCCCGTCCACCTTCCATATCGACTAGACAATTACATTTAGGAATGATGGCATGCTTCGAACAGCAACCACCACCTAAATATGCCTTTAATTTCCTGCCAGTCAAGAACGGGGCCTCAGGCGAGAATCACGTCAAACTGTTCCTGGGTGTAGCTCGGCTCCACCTCTAGATGCACAGGCTTTTCGACGAAGGCCTGCAGAAGCTCGAGCGCCTGCGACTCCTCCTCGAGCAGCATGTCGATGACGGTCTGGCTCGCCTGAATATGAAATTCCTTCGTCTCCTGATACTGCTTGCAGAGCCTCACGATCTCACGCATGATCGAGTAGCAGACGGTGCGCGCCGTGCGGACCTCTCCCCTGCCGCCGCACATGGGACAAGGTTCGCAGGAAGTATAGACTCGCGGGTGCGCTTTCGCGTCATCTCGACGAGACCGAGCTCGGTGAAGTTGCTCACCGTCATGCGGGTGCGGTCGGTTGAGACCGAACGGCGAAGTTCGGCAAGAACCGCCTCGCGGTGCTCGTCGCAGCTCATGTCGATGAAGTCGACGATGATGATACCGCCGAGATTTCTCAGGCGCAGCTGGCGCGCGATGGTCTGTGCAGCCTCGAGGTTCGTCTTGAAGACCGTGTCGCTGAAGTCGCGCTTGCCGACGTAGCCGCCTGTATTGACATCGATCGTCGTCATGGCCTCCGTCTGATCGAAGACCAGATAGCCGCCGCTCTTCAGGTCGACCCTGCGCTCAAGCGCATGCTCGATTTCGGTCTCGATGCCGTGCAGCTCGAAAAGCGGCCTCTCGCCCCTGTAAAGGGTGAGCCTGTCCTTAGCCGCAGGCACAAAGCGGCTTGCAAAGTTCAGCAGGGCCTCGTAATTCTCGCGGCTGTCGACCTCAACGGTCTGCGTGTCCTGATGAACCATGTCGCGGAGCACGCGCTGGGCAAGCGACAGATCTTGATAGAGGAGCTTCGGTCCGGTGCTTCGCCCTGCGAGCTCGTGAATGTCGGTCCACAGACGGCCGAGATAGGCCATGTCATCCTTGAACTCCTGCTCGGTCGCGCCCTCTTCGGCACTCGTGCGGATGATGTAGCCACCCTTTTCGGTTTCAGGACGAAGCTCCGTCATCATGGCGCGAAGTGATTCGCGAAGTTCTGCGTCCTCAATGCGTTGGGAAACGCCGATGTGGTTGTCTCTGGGCAGATAGACGAGCTTGCGACCCGCGAGCGAAACGGTCGTCGTCAGTCTGGCGCCCTTGGTGCCGATGGGATCCTTTGCGACCTGCACCATGAGGGACTGGCCTTCGTGAAGGATCGTCTCGATGGGCGCGGGCTTCTCACCCTCGCGATGCGCCTCCGCAATGTCGGCCACGTGAAGGAAGGCCGTTCGTTCGAGCCCCACGTCCACGAAGGCGCTCTGCATGCCGGGCAGCACACGGACGACCTTGCCGAGATAAACATTCCCCACGAGGCCGCGCGCACAGTCGCGCTCGATGAAGAGATCCAGAAGAACGCCATCCACTACAATGGCGACACGCACTTCACGGGGCGTGCAGTTGATGAGAATATGTTCCACGATGGCGGCTCCTTGCCTGCCTGCGACGTTGCGCTCAAAATTGACTGCTCACATTGTAGTGGGTTTGCCGCACCCGCTTTAAAAGCCGGCGCTCTTCTCTCGGATTTTCACACATGCTGTTGGTCACAGGCGGAGCCGGCTTCATCGGCTCAAACTTCATCACGGAATGGTTCAGGTCACACGATGAAAGCATTCTGACGCTCGACGCCCTGACCTATGCAGGAAACAAGGCCAACCTCAGAGACGTCGAACACGACCCCAGACATCGCTTTGTCGAAGGAAACATTCTGGACGAAGCGCTGGTGGCCGATCTTTTCGACCGCTTCCGTCCTCGCGCCGTCGTACACTTCGCCGCCGAAAGCCACGTCGACCGTTCAATTTCCAGCCCTCAGGTGTTCGTCGACACGAACGTCAGGGGAACGACGGTTCTTCTAGGTGTTGCACACCGGTACTGGCTGACGCTCGACGATGAGGAGAAGGCCGCCTTCCGCTTCATCAACATTTCCACCGACGAGGTCTACGGCTCCATGACCGTGGACACGCCGCCCAACACGGAGGCCACGCCCTTCGATCCAAGCAGTCCGTACTCCGCGAGCAAGGCAGCGGCCGACCAGTTCGGACGCGCCTACTTCAGAACCTACGGCCTGCCCGTCGTCACGGTGAGATGCACCAACAACTACGGTCCCAGACAGTACCCGGAAAAACTTCTGCCCTTCATGCTGACGCGCGCCCTAGCGGGCAAGACGCTCCCCGTTTACGGCGACGGCGAGCAGATCCGCGACTGGATCCATGTACACGACTTCTGTCGAGCACTGCGAATGATTCTGGAAAAGGCGGCACCGGGAGACATATACAACGTCGGCGCCTCCAATGAAATGAGCAACCTGAAGTTCCTGCAGAGCGCGATGTCGGTGCTCGACGAACTCTCGCCGCGCGACGACGGCCGTCCTCACGCAGATGCGATCGTACATGTCCACGACCGTCCGGGACACGACCGCCGCTACGCATTGGACGCAGGACGCCTGCGTCAAACGCTGGAATGGAAGCCCATGATCCCCTTTGACGAAGGGCTGCGCGCTACGGTCAGGTGGTACCTGAAGCAGTGCGTCTCGGCTTTCTGAAAACCTTGAGGGAAGCTGTAACCCCCATCAGAAGAAGCCCCAGACCGACCAACATGAGCGGCGTCGGCCATTCGCTTCGCCACAAGTGGGCGTAGGTCACGGCAAAGATCGTCTCGAAGATGATCATCTGGCCGCCCAACGCAGGCGTCAGCCTCTGGCTCATCAAACTCCAGAGCACGATGCCGATCCAGGAGGCGCAGACGCCCAGAAACACCACCGTTGCGATGAACATCCACGGTCTGGGCCCGAGAATGTCCCCCTGCGTCCCGTCTCCCGCAAGCAGAGCCATCCCGACGGCGGCGCATGGCAGGAGTGCAAGCCCCTGAGCGGTCGACCACGTCTTGGGCGACTTGCCGGGATGCGACAGCAGCCATTCGGCGTTGCTGAGCGGATACCAGGTCCAGACCAATGAGGAGAAGAACGCAAAGCCTACGCCAAGCCAGAAGTTGCCCGAGGTCACGCGTCCGTCCCCCACCAGATAGATGAACTCCGTCCAGTTGAGACAGACCATCCCTGCGAAGCTCAGGCACAGTGGCGGCACGATGCGCCGCCAAGGCACGGCGCTCTCACCCGCCCTCATGTTGCCGATGACGCCCACCATGATGGGAATCAGCGCCGTGAAGGCGCCTGCAATCGGCGCTCCTGCGCGTTGGCAGGCCTCGGCTAGCAACCAGTAGTAGAAGATGTTTCCGACAATACCGAGTGCAAGCGCCCTACGCCAGTCCGCCGCCGAATAGGACTTCAGCTCGCGCCACTCAGGGACCGCCAGGCCTGCGGCAAGCATGCCGAAGACCAGATAGCGCATCATCGCGATGTGCACAGGACTGTAGTCCGGCAGGATCAGCGGGGCCACGTAAACGCAACCCCAGATCATGCACGCGGCAATGCCGAAGAAAACGCCGATCAGCATGGCGGTCAAGATCCCTGAAAGTCAGTTTCGATGCATCAGCACTCGACGATCGAAACGGCCAGACCGCCGAGACTCGTTTCCTTGTACTTGCTCTGCATGTCGCGTCCGGTCGCCATCATGGTGCGAATCACCTGATCGAGGCTGATGTAGTGGGAACCGTTGCCGCGAAGTGCCATGCGCGCCGCGTTGATGGCCTTGACGGCCGCAATGGCGTTGCGCTCAATGCAGGGAATCTGCACCTGACCGGCCACGGGGTCGCAGGTCAGGCCGAGGTTGTGCTCCATGCCGATTTCAGCCGCATTCTCGATCTGCTCGACCGTGCCGCCGCAGACGGCCGCCAGACCCGCAGCCGCCATGGAGCAGGCCACGCCGACCTCGCCCTGACAACCGACCTCGGCACCGGAAATGGAGGCGTTTTCCTTGTAGAGCATGCCGACGGCGCCTGCCGTCAGCAGGAAGGTCCTGACGCCCTCCATGGTACTGCCCGAAACGTGACGCAGATAGTACTCGATGACGGCAGGGATCACGCCGGCCGCACCGTTGGTCGGCGCCGTCACGACACGACCGCCTGCCGCATTCTCCTCGGCCACGGCCATCGCATAGACGTTCACCCAGTCCAGTACGGCGAGCGGGTCATCGGTGCGCTGCCTCACGTCCTGCATGAGGGCATTCGCTCGACGAGCAATCCGAAAGGGACCGGGCAGGACCTCCGTCTGACGCATGCCGCGCTCGACGGCGTGCATCACCTGCCAGACCTCGTCGAGCCTGCGGTCCACCTCCTCGGGCGTGCGGTCAACGCACTCGTTCCGGTACACCAGCTCGGCAATGGTCAGATTGTTGTCTCTGGCGATCTTCATCAGCTCGTCTCCCGTACGATAGGGATAGGGCTTCGTCTTCACGCCCTGAAACGCCTTGGGCGTTACAGGCTGCTCGGGATCATCCTCTCTGGCGGCCACGATGAAGCCGCCGCCTACGGAATAGTAACGGCGCCGATAGAGGAGAGAGTCGCCCGCGAACACCGAAAACTCCATGGCATTGGTGTGAAAGGCGGGAACCTTGTCGGCATGAAAGGCAATATCGGCTTCAGGATCGAACGCCACCGCATGCATGCCGTCGAGCTTCAGCTGACGGGAGGCTCGAATGTCACCAATCAGCACGGACACCTCGTCCGGATCCATGGTTTCGGGAATGCGTCCCAGAAGTCCCAACTGTGCTGCCGTGTCCGTACCGTGCCCCTTGCCTGTCGCGGCGAGACTTCCCATCAGCTCGATTTTGAGCGACGTTGCCTGCTCCAGCATCCCGCGATCCCTGAGCACCTTGACAAAGGCATGCCCCGCACGCATCGGTCCCACCGTATGCGAAGACGAGGGGCCGATGCCCACCTTGAACATGTCGAAAACACTGACTGCCATTTTTAACTGAAACTCAAATTTCGAAAAGTGACAAAGCCTCTCCGCAGGAAAGGCTTCGGACTGACGCACGAGGCATCCTCAACCGTGCGCTCTCCTGCTTCGGGAGAACGCCGTGCAAGGATCTCATCATACAGGCTGACCATATACAATAACTACGCTCATTGTATTTTCTCAATTCGGGTTTTACGCAAATGCCTAACGTTCTCTGCCGTCTGCCCAATCATGTCGGCGACTGCTGCATGACTCTCCCCGCCCTTCGCCTTCTGGAGGCTAGCGGCTTCACACCCATGCTGACGGGCAAGCGTTGGGCGGAGGACCTGATGTCCGGCATGGGCTGGAGGTTCGACCCCATTGAGGGGCACGTCACCGAGGATCTGCACCGAATCCGCTACATCAGCAATCATCTCGGTCCGCGTCCTCTGGGGCTGCTTTTTCCGAATTCCTTCAGTTCGGCCCTGCTTTTCTCCATCGGGCGTGTACGCAACGCGGGCTTTCCTACGGATGGCCGCCGCTTTCTGTTGGACAAAGTCGTTGAAGAACCCGGTACCATGCATGAAGTGGAGCGGTTTTTCCGTCTTGCCCACGGAGCGATCAAGGCCTGGGGCGGCACCCCTGCCTGGGATTCCGTTCCTGAGGAACTCGGCATGAGACTGCTTGCGCGCCACGAGGCCGCCGCACGCAACCTGATGGCCGAACACGGCATTCCCGAAAACTTCGCATTGCTCGCTCCGATTGCCCGCGGCCTGCATCACGGCAAAGAAAAGCAGTGGAAACACTTCAACGAACTCTGTCAGCCTCTCCGCGACATGGGCATCGAACCCATTGTCTTTCCCTCCGTGCGTGAGGAGGAAGCCAACCACGCAGCCTGTCCGAACGCCCGAATTCTTCCGCCCACCACGCTGGGCAATTATGCGGCTCTGGCCAAGCGCGCCCGCATCGTCATTGCCAATGACTCGGGCATCAGCCATGTCGCTGCCGCCGTCAGCGCCAATCAGATCACGCTTCTCGGCGTCACCAACCCAGCCAGAACTCGTCCATGGAACAGCAAGGCTCTTTGTCTCGGCAACAATACTGACGGATGGCCTTCCCTTCAACAAGTGCTTTGCGCCATTAAACAGGATGTCCAATGACCACTCCCACTATCGGTATTGCCTGCCACTCTTTCAGGACTGACGGCGGCATGGGCCGCTACGTGCAACTCCTTTCCGAAGGCTTGCTGAATCTTGGCATTCGCCCCACCGTCATTACCAAAAAAATCGACTACTCCCTGCCGCTATCAAAGGAAGTTAGTTTCCATCACATAAACTGCAAATTCATTCCATCCAAACTCCGAGACTATTATTACGACTACAAGCTTGGAAAATTTTTGCAATCCACCCCCCTTGACATAGTCATTTCCTGCAATCGAAACACACATTCAGACATTGCAATTTGCGGCGGTACTCATTTGGGCTTTTGTCGAGCGACAGAACACCCTTTGACTTTTTTTGACAAGAAAATGATTTCTCTAGAGAAAAAGTACTACCAAAACGCCAAACTAGTTATCGCTCACTCAAAGGGAATGCAAACAGAACTCACTCAAATTTACGGCCTGCCGTTGGATAAATGTCCGATCATTTACCCCCCCATTTCTCCGAATATATTCAAAAACCACTCCAAAAACGAAAAAAAAATAGCTTTTTCCTCTCGCAACAACTTCACCTTTGTGATCCCATCAGCAGGGAACCACAAAATAAAAGGTTTGGATTTACTAATTCAATACTTCGAGAAAACTACTCTACCAATAAAACTTTTAGTGGCTGGAAGACCCATCTCCGGCAATTATAAAAACGTTGAACACATCGGTTTCCGCAAAGACATGCCAGACGTCTTCAGAAGCGCCGACTTCACGATTCTAGCCTCCAGATACGAAGCTTTCGGTCAAGTTGCTATCGAAAGCGTAGCCTGCGGCACCCCTGTAGTGCTAGCCAACAACGTCCGCGCAGCAGAAGTAATCTCCGACGACGTCAAGTTCCTATTTGACAGAAATTCTTTCGAATCGTTCGAGAACGCCATCAAACAGGCCATCACAGCATTCCCGCATTCAAAAATTGAAGATCCTATTCAGCACATGAAAATCACAACAGATGTTGCTCAACACGCGGCCGACATCTTAAGGGCCTTCGAGACTCGCCAGTGCACTTGATAAGTCCCAGCCAAGACTTTTCATCGTCAAAGAGAATCAAAAAATCTTTCTTTGCCCAATCAGTCGTAGCAATCCTGCATCGGCTTATTGGGCATGATTTTTTTCATCCTCTTGACTTTTTCAAGGCGAGAAAGGTTCTCCGGCGACATCGTTCTGTCGGCATTCTTGTGCCACAGATGGAAGCAAGGAGAGGTAAATCCCGCCCACTTGATCAAGCAACCGTTGTTGATGAGGCGTATCGCCATATCGGAGTCTTCGTAACCCCAGCCTTCAAATGCCTCGTCCTGTCCCTTCACGGCGAGAAAATCCTCTCGGTGAAGCGACCAATTGCATCCGCGAAGCAATTGCCAGCGATTCGGACGAGCCTTTCTAAAGAAACCAAGAGGCAAAGATACGGCTGATTGCCAGCGGTTGACAGCTCTATTCCGCGCAAGCTCTCTCAGCCTCGAAATCGACTCACACCACGCCAGATTTCCAGAAATCAGGCATTCCTGTGAAAACGCCTCGGCAAGCAGAATCCGCTGTCCGGCCAGAACAGAATGCCGTTCCGCAAGCATTCTGTGCATCGCAACAAAGTCGCTCCTGACGATGCAGTCTCCATCCATGAAAATCAGATATTTCCCTGCGCTGCGAGTGACAGCCACATTTCTGGAGCGAGCCAGTCTGAATCCCTTGTCCTCCTGCCAGGAATGAATGACCTTCACAGGACTTTTGCGACACCATTCCTCAACAACCCGAGCAGTTTCGCACCCCGAGCCGTCGTCAGCGACAATAATCTCGAAATTCGAATCAGTCTGAGCCGAAAGTGACTTCAAGGACAAGTCCAACGCTTCAGGCCAGTTGTAAGTCGACACGACGACGGAGATCAACTCATCCATCAGAATTTTCCCCCGCTGTTGACCAACAGATAGTATTTGGCATATTTCATGAACGTGTAATACGCGTGGTGAACTGCAAACATCACCCCCATGCGCCCGTCCAGAAAGCCCTTGTTGAAGAAATAGACCTTAATGAAAGCCCAGGTCGGCTTGATGAAGACGCCCGTGAAAAAGTCCGTCTTCCTTCTTTTCTCAACCTGCTGAACAGCAAGATATTCGGTATAGACGTCAAGCTTTCGGATTGTCGCGCTCCAGTTTTCATACGGATGATGGAGCAAAGTCCCCTGCAGTTTTTTGTGAGGAAACGGACTCGACACCGTTTCGTGCACACGACCCTCAACCTTCAGCCCCTCCTTCGGGAACAGCCGAAGCACGCAATCGCTCCTCATCGATCCGTGAGTAATGTCGTAATGTGGAAAATTGTTTTCACGCTTGAGAAGATACGCTGCCTTCTCTCCGGCTTGCAGAACATGCTTGATCTCCTCAGCGAGCTCATCCGATACCAACTCATCAGAATCAATGAACAGAACCCATTTGCATCCGCACTGCTCGATCCCGAAACGACGCTGAGCCGCAAAGTCGCCGTTCATGGCATGTTTGACCACCTTCGCACCACAGCGAGCTGATATTTCAGCTGTTTCATCCGTGCTGAAGTCGTCAATGACGATCAGCTCGTCGGCAAACTTCAGGGATTGAAGGCATCTCTCCAGCAGAGCTGAACTGTTTCTGGTCAGAACAACAGCCGACAAGGTTGCATCAGGATTCATGTCCACCTCCGCGCAGCATTTCCTGCGCAACAGCACGCGTATTGTCGGAAATCGAGATGCCTGCCAGCATGCGGGCCACCTCCTCCACGCGCTCCCGTGCCGTCAGAACGCGCAGACTGCTTCGAGTGGTCTCGCCCGTAAACTGTTTCTCCACGCGCCAGTGATTGTCACCGCACGCAGCCACCTGAGGCAGATGCGTCACACAGAGGACCTGACGGCTTTCGCCGAGTCTGTGCAGAAGCTGTCCCACCACCTCGGCGGTTGCGCCGCCAATGCCGCTGTCGACCTCGTCGAAAATGAGCGTGGGGACCGGCATAGCGGCCGCCGTGATCACGGCAATGGCAAGGCTGATACGGGCAAGCTCGCCGCCGGAAGCGACCTTGATCAGGGGCCGAGTCTGAACGCCTGCGTGGCCGGCAATGAGAAACTCGCAATGCTCCGACCCCGATGCACTAGGTGGCTGATTCACAAGCGCGATCTCCAGACGGGCCCCCTTCATCGCCAGACGCTGCATCTGAGCCGTCACGGCCTCGCCCAGCGCCAGCGCGCCGTGCCTGCGCGCTTCAGACAGACTTGCCGCCGCAACGTCATAAGAACCGCGCGCCGATGCCTCCGCCTTTCGCAGAGCCTCGACGTCCTTGGCGCCCGTCAGCACCTTGAGTTCCGACCGGCTTGTTTCGAGCAGCTCGTGCAGGCTTTCTGGCTCCGTCCTGAACTTACGGGCAAGCTCGTAGTAGTGGGAGACGCGGCGATCAACCTCGGCAAAGCGTTCGCCGTCCAGATCGGCACGGTCGAGATAACGGGCGGCGTCACGTGCCGCCTCCTCAATGAGGTCCATGCCCGTCGAGAGCGTTTCAGCAACTGAAGCAAGCTTGGCATCGTAGCGGCTCAGCGAAGAGAGCTTTGCGTGTGCCGAGGAAAGCATGGCGGAAGCGGACTCTCCATCCTCCGTCAGGGTTCCGAGCACCTCGTTCAAACCCTCGGCAATCGCAACGCCGTGCGAAAGGCGCCTGTGGTCCTCATTGAGGGACTCCCATTCGCCGCCTCTTGGCGACAGCGCCTCCAGATCCTCGATCATCCAGGCGAGGCGCTCGGCCTTTTCCGCAATCGCATCGGCGTTGGCAGTCGCGTCATCAAGAGCGCGCCGGGCCTTCTGCCAGACGTTGAAGGCCTCTCTGACGGCAGAGAGTTCCATGAACGTACCTGCATGATCGTCCAGAAGCTTGAGCTGATAGGCGGGCTTCAGAAGCGACTGATGCGCATGCTGCCCATGTACGTCAATGAGCGTTTCGCCGAGTTCCCTCAGCTGGGAAGCCGCCACCGAGACGCCGTTCACCCAGGCGCGGGAGCGTCCCTTGACGTCGACCGTCCTGCGGATCATCAGCATGTCGTCGCCCGTTTCAAGCCATTTTCGGGCGCTCTCAGGCGGCTGAAACTCCGCCACGATGTTCGTGCGCTCAGCACCCTCACGGACGACGCCGGCATCCGCCCGACCACCAAGAATCAGCTGCAGGGCGTCGATGAGAATGGACTTGCCGGCGCCGGTTTCACCCGTCAGGACTGTAAAGCCCCGCCGGACATCCAGACTCAGGGACTCGACGATCACAAAGTCTCTAAGACTCAAGGCAGTCAGCATGAAGGCGTATCTCCGGAAGCAGTATTGAAGGAGCTACTCTATCAGCTTCCCGAGGAATTCGTGCGCCTCTTCACGCTCGTGGGCATGAAGTTCCACTTGAGCTTGCGGCGCAGCAGATCGAAGTAGTCGTATCCCGCAGGATGAAGCATCGTCATGGTCATCTCGGTCGGACGGATCTTGAGTACGTCGCCGGGCTGCACGTCGAAGAACTCCTGCATGTCGCAGTAGGCGACTGCATCTCGCGCGTTCGTGAGCTCGATGTCGATCGCCACGTTTGCTGGGAGCACGATGGGGCGGTTCGAGAGCGTGTGCGGCGCGACGGGCACGAGGCACAGCCCCTGAAGAGACGGATGCAGGATCGGACCGCCTGCGGCGAGCGAATAGGCCGTGGACCCCGTCGAAGTCGAGCAGATGATGCCGTCGGCCGACTGGCTCGACATCTGCTGCCCGTTCACGTAGATCACGAACTCGACCATGCCGCCTGCACGGCCGTGGCTGATGCCGACGTCGTTGACGGCAATGCCCGAGAAGATCGACTTGCCCTTGCGCACGACCTCGCACGCGAGCATGCGGCGCACGTCGCGCGTGTAGCGTCCCGCTAGCACCTGTGGCAGAATCGTCTCCATGTCCTCAAGCACGATGTCCGTGATGAAGCCGAGACGCCCCGCGTTGACACCGATGATCGGAATGTCGAAGCCCGCCAGATCACGAGCAACGCCCAACATCGTACCGTCGCCGCCGAGCACGATCGCAAGGTCGCACATGGCGCCGAGTACGGCCCTCGGATGACCGGGACGGTTGCTCCGTCCCTTCAGCGATGCGGCGCTGCGCTCGCAGAGGAAGACCTCCGCGCCGCAGGCCTCGATCACCTTGATCAGCGCCTGAAGCGGCACGACCATGATCTCGGTCGGCTTGACGAAGACCGCGACTTTCTTGAATGCAGATGTCATGGGCATGGGAATGCGTAAATTGGGACCACAATCAGAAGCACTATAACCCTGCATGTGATCAAAAATAAAGCACAAAAAGCGGGAACCGACTCTGGATCGATTCCCGCTCAGGTGCACTGTCAATAAACTGCGCTTACTTTTCCACTTCGATCATCGCGGCGCCCATGGCATGGAAGCCCGCATCGACGTAGACGACGTCGCCCGTCAGACCGCTTGCGAGGTCGGACAGCAGGAAGGCGGCCGTGTTGCCGACTTCCTCCGTCGTCACAGTGCGGCCGAGCGGCGCTGCCTGCTCCATCACGTGCAGAAGCTTGCCGAAGTCCTGAATGCCGGAAGCGGCAAGCGTCTTGATGGGACCTGCGGAGATGGCGTTCGCGCGAATGCCCTCCCTGCCGAGGCTGGCGGCCAGATAGCGGGTGCTCGACTCGAGTGCCGCCTTGGCAAGGCCCATCGTGTTGTAGTTGGGAACGACGCGCTCGCTGCCGAGGTAGGTCAGCGTGAGGACGGATGCCTGACGGCCCTTCATGAGCGGCAGGAAGGCCTTGGCCATCGCAGGATAGGAGTAGGCCGAGATGTCCATGGCGATCTTGAAGGACTCGCGGGAGAGGCCCTCGAGGAAGTCGCCCGCGATGGCCTCGCGCGGCGCAAAGCCGATCGAGTGCACGAAGCCGTCAAGGCCGCCCCAGGCCTTGCCGAGTTCTTCAACGACCGCAGCGATGTCCTCGTCGCTGCCGACATCCATGCGATAGACGAGCTTACTGTCAAAGTCAGCGGCCAGCCCCTCGATGCGCTCGCGATAGCGTTCGTTGGCATAGGTGAAGGCGAGCTCGGCGCCCTCGCGGCGGCAGGCCTTGGCAATGCCGTACGCAATCGAGCGGTTGGAGATCACGCCAGTGATCAGAAGCTTCTTGCCGTTCAGAAATCCCATAATCAGTCTCACTTCTTCAGGGCCGTCCGCTCCTCAAGAGGGACGGACGACGGGGTTCAAGCATCGTTTCCGGCACGTTTGCCTAGCCGGAACGGGAGTGCGGTTATTGTAGGGACTTTCGGGCGGCTCGAAAAGAACCGCGCCCTCCCCTGCGTTGGGTAGGCCGTTCGGTCCTCGCCTACGGCAGTCTGATGCGCTGTCCGACGCTCAACCTGTTGGAACGAAGGCCGTTGAGATCCTTCAGGATCCGCACCGAAGTTCCGAAGCGGCTCGCTATGCTCGAAAGCGTGTCGCCCGACTTCACGCGATAGACCGTGTCCTGAGCCTGAGCAGAACCTGCGGGCTGAGAATCAGCTCTGGAGGGCTGGGTTTTCGCAGTTGCGGGAATGACGAGCTTCTGCCCCGCGCGAAGCGAGGAGCCCGAAAGCCCGTTCACGGCCTTGAGGGCATTGACGGAGACGCCGAAGCGGCCCGCGATTTCATAGAGCGTGTCGCCGGACTTCACCCGATAAAGTCCGGCCTCGGGCGACTCGTCGGCGCGGCTCCTTGGGCTCGGAACCCGTTGGAATCTCAAGCCTCTGCCCCACCCGGAGTGCATTGCCCGTCAGGCGGTTGGCACGCTTGAGGCGAACCACGGACACGTCGTAGTGATCGGCGATTTCGGAGAGAGTGTCACCCTTTCGCACGGTGTGCACGCGGACATCGGACTCCTCAACCGATGCCACGGTCGGGATGCGCAGGCGCTGGCCCGCCCTGATGGTGTTGCCGCTGATGCGGTTTGTGGCTCTAAGGATGGCCGTCGACACCCCGTACCGGCGCGAGATGGATCCGAGCGTCTCGCCTGCCTTCACGGCATGAATGACATGCTTGGCACCACTGTCCGTGCTCACGGTGCGGATCGGCGCACGCTCGACGTTGGGCACCGTCAGGATCAGGCGCTGGCCAACGCGCAGGTTCTGCGAACGCAGGCGGTTGGCCTGAACGATGGACTTCTTCGTGATGTGCCAGCGACGAGCGATGCCCGAGAGCGTGTCTCCCTTTCGCACGCGGTAGGTCACGCGACGCCAGGTGGTGAGAGGCGACAGGCGGAGCTTTGCATCGGCTGTCTCGGCCGCAATGTCCGTCTGATCATCTGCGTTCGCCCTCACAAGAAGCGTGGAGTTGGCGAGCACGCGACGGCCCTTCGGAATGCCGTTCACATCCCGAAGCTCGTCCTCGGTCATCCCTGCAGCTTCGGCGACTGAGGCAAGCGTCTCGCCCTCCTGCAACTTGTAGGTCGTCCAACGCGAGAGCGGCTGGCCACCGTCCATCCAGCTTGCAAGATTGTCGATGAACTCGTCGACCTTGTCGGCAGGAAGCAGCATCACGTTGTTGTGCGAGGCAACGATCACGGGCAGCTTGAAACTGGGATTGAGCTGGCGGAACTCCTTGAGCGGCATTCCCGCGAGCTCGGCGGCCGTTTCGGTGTCAATGTCGCGCGGCTTCGTCACCGTGACGAAGAAGGGCTCGTTGCCCACGTCGGGCAACTTCACGCCGTACTTCGAGGGATCGGTCACAATGCGCTTGATGGCCTCGAGCTTGGGTACATAGTTGGCCGTTTCATTGGGCATGCGGAGATGCTGGTAGTCGGCAGGGCGCTTCCTCGCCTGCTGGCGGCGAATGGCACGCTGCACGCTTCCCTCGCCCCAATTGTAGGCGGCGAGCGCCAGATGCCAGTCACTGAACATACCGTAAAGATATTCGAAGTAGTCGAGCGCTGCGCGCGTGCTCTCAAGCACGTCGCGCCTGTCGTCACGCCAGAGATTCTGCTCCAGGGAGTAGTGCGTGCCCGTCGCAGGCATGAACTGCCAGAGGCCTGCAGCCTTGGCGCGCGAAAGCGCCTCGGGCTGGAATGCGCTTTCCACGAACGGCAGGAGCGCAAGCTCCGTGGGCATGCCACGATTCTCGACCTCCTCAAGAATGTGATAGAGGTAGCGCCCCGAGCGCTCGAACATGCGGTTCAAATAGTCAGGCTTGCGGCGGTAGTACTCGAGCCAGCGATCGACCTTGTCGTTCTCAAGGGCAGGCATGGCATAGCCTCGACGGATGCGGTCCCAGACGTCAACAGGAGGACCGAGTGCCTCAACCGTGCCGACAGGCTCGTCCGAAGCCGCCTGCGCAACGGTCGCAGCCTCGTCGGCCGCAGGCACGCCTGCAGCCGCAGCCGCCTTCGGAATGCCCGCTGCGGGCTCGAAAAGCAGAAAGGTGAATCCGAGACTAAGAAGGGGCAGTGTTTTCAGCAGAAACGGACGAATCTGAAGCGGTCTGATCATGGCGCAAAAAAATGGGCAGGAGCGTGTCTTGCATCGACAATTAGTCGATTTTATCAATCGTATTGAATTTACAATGCCGGAGCGCCTCTTCAGGCACAATGAGATACACATTCACGCAGAGATGCGCCCGATCCGCACAGCAGCCATGAACAGCTTTTCCTTTGCCGACTTTCTGAAGACGCCGCAGGGCGAGACTCTGCATGCGTGGGAGTCCTCCCAGTACGACGAGTTTTCGGCCGACGCCTTCGGCAGAGAGGCCCTGCAAGTCGGCGCACCTCAGCTCGACACGCTGAGAGCGAACGGCATCACTTCGCAGTGGCTCACGAGTGAAAGCTACGACGAACTCGACAACAGGCTTCTTCGTCCCACCCTGCAAACCGTGCAGGCCGAAAGCGGATGGCTGCCCTTTCCCGCCGAATCGCTTGATCTGGTGACGCTTCCTCATGCGCTTGACTTCGCGCCCTCCGCACACCAGACACTTCGCGAAGCGGCTCATCCTGACGGTCTTCAATCCCCTGAGCCTCTGGTGGATGCGCCAGAAGGCCGTCGGCGCAGGCCTGAGGCCCTACCTGCCGACACACACCTCACCCGTTCCGCTCTACCGCCTCAAGGACTGGCTCACGCTTCTGGGATTCGAAATCGACCGTGGGCGCTTCGGCGTCTATTCACCGAGCTGCCATAGCCTCAGGAACTTCGAACGCTGGAAATGGCTTGACAAGGCGGGTGACCGCTGGGCGCCGCACTGCGCCAACCTGATCGTGCTCTGCGCCGTCAAGCGCCTGCCAGGCATGAAGCTCGTCGGACGCCTGCCGATGAAGAGTCCGCTCGACATCCTGACGGCGGGCTCGCCGCTCCCCGTTCCCAAGGAGGCCAGACGGCAGGCGGGACACGGCAACTGACGGTACACTGTCTGCTTTCTCAACCGTTCCGCAACATCCTCACATGGCACAGCAAACCGAAAAGACACTGGAAATCTGGACCGACGGCGCCTGCAAGTGCAACCCCGGCATCGGAGGCTGGGGCGCCTACATGGTCTGGGGCGCGCATACCCGGGAAATGTACGGCGGCAGCAAGCTCACGACCAACAACCAGATGGAACTCACGGCCGTCATCTCGGCGCTCTCGGCTCTGCGCCGCGAGTGCCCGATCATCATCCACACCGACAGTTCCTACGTGAAGGACGGCATCACGAAGTGGATCCACGGCTGGAAGCGCAACGGCTGGCGAACCGCCGACAAGAAGCCAGTCAAGAATGCGGAGCTCTGGCAGCAGCTTGACGAACTTACCTCGCAGTTCGACATCGAATGGCGCTGGGTGAAGGGACACGCGGGCGACCCGGGCAACGAAAAGGCGGACGAGCTTGCGGACATGGGCTGCGAAGTCGCGGCCGGCACGCGCCCCGCTCCGAGCTATTGAGCACCCGTATACCACATTTGCGGTATTTCTTTCCCAGCCACTCTTGCAAAACCCGGAAAAATCCGTATAATTCAAATTCTCGACGCGCGGTTAGCTCAGCGGTAGAGCACTGCCTTCACACGGCAGGGGTCACTGGTTCGAAACCAGTATCGCGCACCAGAATTCCAAAGCCCTTGAAAACGACGTTTTCAAGGGCTTTTTCGCATTCTGGTCCAGCAAGCGCAAAAAGCGGACCCTCTCAGGAAGGTCCGCTCAAGGCCTGCGCACCAACGGATGCTGCGTCAGCCCGCACTTTTCTTGCGGCAGTCCGCGCAAAGTCCGTAGAGCACCATCGTATGGCCGCTGAGCTCGTACCCATAGCGCTTGGCGACGGCGGCCTGCTCCTTCTCAATGGAGGGAGCAACAAACTCCACCACCTTTCCGCACTGCAGGCAGACGAGATGGTCATGATGCCCGCCGTCCTCAAGCTCGTACGTGGCCCGATCCGTGTCAAAATGGTGTCTGACGATGAGACCCGCCTGCTCGAACTGGGCGAGAACGCGGTAGACGGTCGCAAGACCGATGTCCACTCCTGTGCTCACCAGCTCCTTGTAAAGGTCTTCGGCGGAGATGTGACGGCGTTCACCGTTCTTTTCCTCGGCACGCTTTTGAAAGAGCTCAAGAATCCTGAGCCTGGCCGCCGTGGCCTTGAGGCCGGCGTTCTTCAGTTCCGAGGTTTGGTTTCCAGACGTATCGTTCACGTTAGTCCGTCCCTTCAAAAGTTCATTTACCCGTTATCATACGAGGTTGGTGTAACTTCTGCACACCGCAACACCGCTCACTGGATTTTTTATGCTTGCCAACAGATTCTCTCTTGCTGCTCTGGGGATGACTGCAGCGCTGGTCCTGACCGGCTGCAATACGGTTTCCGAAGCTTGGGACAGCCCCCGCAGCGTCGTCCCTGAATTCCTGCAGCCCTATCGTGCCGACGTTCATCAGGGCAACCTGATCACGAGTGAAATGGTTCTGCAGCTTGAAAAGGGCATGACCCAGCCGCAGGTGCAGTTCCTCCTTGGCATTCCGCTTCTGCGCGACCAGTTCCACCCCTACCGTTGGGACTACATCTACTATCTGCTTCGCGGCAACGACGACCGCCAGTTGCGCAAGCTCACCGTCTGGTTCAATGAAGACGGCCGCGTGGACCACTGGACATCCGACCCGATGCCCGACGAGGAGCAGGCCGACCAGATGATCCTCGGCACGACGGATACGTTCGAGCCCCGCGCCCCTCAGGTTGATCCCGGCGTCGCCGCCCAGCACTGATCCGTTTTCACGAGGAGCATCATCATGAATCCTCAGATTGAACGCCTGCAGGCCCTCGTGGCGCAGCTCATTGCGCGCCTCGAGCACGAAAGATCGGAAAGCAGGCGTCTGGCCTCCCAACTCGCCTCCCGCGAGGCCGAGCTCGCCCAGACGAAGCACCGCCTTGAAGACATGCGGCGCAAGGTCGAGGCGCTCTTCAGCGCCTCCCGCAGCGGCGATCCGCGGCTCTGAAGGAGAACGTCATGCCTGAAGTAACCGTCAACATCTACAGCCGCTCCTACCGCCTTGCCGTCAGCACGGGCGAGGAGGCCCTCATCCAGCGCTGCGCCGACATCGTCGACAAGCAGATGAAGGCCATCCGGGAGGGGGGAAAGGTGATCAATCAGGATCAGATCGCCGTGCTCGCGGCGCTTGAAGTCGCTTACGAGGCCAACAAGAACGTCCAGAAGAACTCCACGGACGCCCAGCGTTCCGCAGCGGAAAAGGACGCCGAGATTGCCCGTCTCAAGGCCCGCATAGCGGAACTTGAGTCCCGTCCCGCTCCCGTTGCGGCACCCCTGCAGGCCTCGGGGCCGGACGCGGAGACCACGGAGGCAATCGAGCGCCTCTGCCGCCAGTGCGAGCAGGCCATCTACGCAAACATGAGCCGCGGCGCCGTCCTCTGACACCCGCTTATCAAATTGCAACGACCTCCCACGCTGCAGCTCAAATCCGCTACAATGAATTCAACCCTGTAGCGGTGAGCACCGGGCTCCAATGTTCCTAGAACCAATGCTAAACCCATTAGGTTGGCAGACTCGAGAGCCGATAGTGTGCAGAACACGCGTTGTCCTGCCCGTTCCGCTCCGGAGCCGACCGCCCTGAACTTCCGGTTCAGGTAACGTAGTCCAGCCCCGCTGCAGGTCCCTTTTTTCACGGGCAGTCCTTCTCGAAGGGACTGCCCGTTTTGCTAGGCAGATCCCCCATGAACAACACGACCGTTACGGAAGACCTCCTGCGCACCGCCAGTCGCTTCTGGCTCATGAAAAGCGAACCCGGCGAGTGCTCCATCGACGACGCGCTCGCCGCTCCCGGCCGCAGGGTCTCCTGGTTCGGCATCCGAAACTATCAGGCCAGGAACTTCATGCGCGACGACATGACGATCGGCGACGCTGTGCTCTTCTACCACTCGAGCTGTGCCAAGCCTGGCATTGCGGGCATCGCCAGAATTGCCTCGGACGTCTACCCTGACGAGCTGCAGTTCGATCCTGAAAGCGAGTACTACGACCCCAAGAGCACGAAGGAGAATCCCCGCTGGCTCACGCTTGATGTCGAAGCCCTCTTCAAGTGCCCCGTCGTCGAAATCGGACGTCTTCGGGAAGAGCCCGAGCTAGCGGGCATGCGAGTGCTTCAGAAGGGCAATCGCCTCTCGATCACGCCCGTCGAGAAGGAGGAATTTGCCTTCATCGTCAGAAACCTTCTTTAGCCTGAAGGCATCCTGCTCGAACTGAGCATCTCGAGAGATCACGAAGAATCGCCGCAAGTTGTTCACGCTGATTGGCGCACCCGTCCCATTCGTTGGAGCTCGATCACCAGAATTATCGTGAACGTGACATTCACAGTCCCTCCTGTGGCAATCCTGTAGCAAGCCGCCCGTATTCCAATGGAATCCGGGCGGCTGCTTCGTTTTCAGACCCGAACTCCGCGGTAAATCTACTATCTAGATAACGCGAAACCTCAAGAGCCCTG
>OCHH01000480.1_pt1 | contig 20199 bp, 6 predicted proteins | sample 1538781 | NCBI WGS metagenome assembly OCHH01 (sample SAMN04571726, study PRJEB22368) | human gut metagenome | biome: human gut; material: stool | host: Homo sapiens | place: Luxembourg | collected 2012-12-05
TGTAGCTCACTTTGCTCGCAAAGTGAGGGGGGCGAATATTGTGGCGGACAAGCACTGAAAATCCAACAAAGTTATGCCCCAGAGCGTTGGTCATGTTCGCTACGTGTTCGTGGCCCTCACTTTGCGAGCAAAGTGAGCTACAATGCTGGCGCCGCAACAGACGATTGTGTGGGCCAGTGCAAATCTCCGCTGCGAAGGAACTACCGCTAATTTTTGAGAACACCCTACCTTTCCTGGGCGCTGTCGCCGCTCTACCTACTTATTTTTCTGGATTTTCCCCCTATCCCCTTCCCCCTAAAACTTATGCCAACACCACGCATCCTCCTTCCACTGCTCCCCCTCCTCAGCCTCAGCTTGTTTGCTTGCTCCCCATCGGCGCAAGACGAGCCCATCGTGCCCAACCCCGACACGACAACAAGCATCGCTTTCAGCAGTTCCAACAACAAATGGCAGGAGGCTGCCACCAAAGCCGCCACCAACGGCCTTGAATCCCTCTTCAAGTCGTTCCGCACTTGGGGATATAAAACAACGGCGAACATCGCCGACCCGTCGTCGCTCCAAATCGTGATGGACGGATATAAGATGGCCTACACCTCAGGCTCGGCCGGAAACACCGTGACGAACACCGCCGACTGGGAATATGCCGGCATCGCAAATCCGCTCCTCGCCGCGCCACAAACCATCAAATATTGGGACTATTCCGCCACGAGCTACCGCTTCTTTGCCTATGCTCCCTTCACCACCGATGTGAAAACAACAGTCGCCACCGCAGCCTCTTCTGCCACGGTCACCCTCTCTTTCCCCTTTGAATATTCTGATGCGGCCACCGCCACATCCACCCCATATACCAGCCATCTCTGGTTGGCCACCCCCTTGTCCACGGCCACCTCGTCGGGCAACACCACGACGCCCGCTGCCGCCTACGGCTCCTGCGTCACCCTCACCTTCGCCCCCATCATCGCCAAGGTGCGGTTTCGCTTCACCTATCCCAGTGGCACAAAACGCGTCTCCCTCAGCAACATCCGCTTTTACGACAGCCGTTTTGCGGCCGACCCCTCAGCCGCCGACATCCCTCTGCGCGGCACCATCGCGGCCACTTATCCCCTGACCGGACTCCCCACCGCCACGGCTCCCAGTCTCGCGATGACACCCGCACAAGATGCCGCCACGGGATTCCTCCTCCTCTCCGTTCCCTATGAGGAAGAGACCGACGCCCTTCATGTCGTCAAAGACCCCACGCTCTATCGCAAATGGTATTACGTGCCGCCCTTCGCCAATATCCCCTATGAGCAAGGGCCATACACCATCAGTGTCAGCGTCAGCGGCAAGAAGGTGGAGGCCACCGTCCCCGCGCAGTATATGCAATGGAAGGCTGGCTATCAATACACCTATATCTTCAAACTCTCCGACGTCGGCGACAACATCTCCTTTTCCGATCTCCAGGTGGAGCAATGGCTCCCCGCTTTCGAAATTAAAAACGAGGGCGCTGGCACAGAAGACTGGTAGGGCGCGTTTCGGAGATTCTGGTGCTCTTGGTAGGGCGCAGGAACGGGGAACACGACACCTGAGGCGAAGCACTGTAGCTCACTTTGCTCGCAAAGTGAGGGGGACGAATATTGTGGCGGCCAAACACGGCTAAAAATCCAACAAAGTCATGCGCTAAAGCGCTGGCCATATTCGCTACGTGTTCGTGGCCCTCACTTTGCGAGCAAAGTGAGCTACAGTGCTGGCGCCGCAACAAACGATTATGCGGGCCAGCACAAATCTATCTTGAACGCCCCACGTCCTTTGCCCTATTTCCTGACAACACCATTCTTGCAGGTGGCACACCGCAATTTCAATCAGACAAAGCATGAAGCATCAAACATACATCGCATTTCTTTTCTTCCTCGCAAGCCTCTCCGCTTGCGAAAGTCCCGACATCCCCTTGCAGCACCCCGACCGCTATGCCGACATCGTTTTTTCGGCGCAGCCCCAAAAACGCCTAACGCGCACCAACCCCTACGAGGCCTACGATTCGCAGCGCCACCCTGGCAGCATGGGCGCGTTTGGTTTTCAAGACCTCTCCCAGAGTGCCGCCCTCTCTGGCGGCGCGGCCGATGCCAATGCTGTCTTTTTCAATGAGCGGGCCACCCATGATGCTGCAACGCAGAGTTGGACGACGGCCACCCCCAAGCATTGGGCCGACTATCCCGCCGCCACCTCCTTCGACTTCTTTGCCTACATGCCCCACACCGATGGCGCCACGCTCGTGCGCACCGCCACCGATACCTACACGCTCTCCTTCCCCTTTTCCATGAGCAATGGTGTGGCCTCCCCCGTCATTTTCAACCAGACGGACGCCCCCATCATCTGCGCCCTCCCCAACCACAAGGAAGACGTGACGGCCGACGGCGCCGACCGCGTTGTCGACTTCAAGTTCGACCAGACCCTCACGGCCTACCGCCTGCTCTTCATCCTCGACACCAAGATGAACGCCATCCGCCATTTCCGCATCAAGCGCGTCTCCCTCTCCGGCACCCTCGCCACCTCGTGCACCATTTCCCGCACCTATACCTGGCAGGCCGACAAACAGCGATGGAGCGCCGCCAGCATCGCGTGGAGCAACCTCCGCCGAGAGGCGTTTGTCGAGACCCCCTTCCTCCTTCCCTACGAGGGCCACGGCACGGCGGCCTACGACGACAACACGCAAACGGCCGTTGTCACCGCCGACGCCACCACGCAATGGGGCCGCGATTTCTACACCATCCCCGACGCGCAGTTCCAGCCTGTCATCCAAGTGACCTACGACGTGGAACTCACGGCGCAAGACGGCACCACCCTCGTCACGCGAAAGGACGTCACCTCGTCCATCGCCCTCAACAAAACCAATTTCAGCCAACTCGCCACGGGAAAAACGGCAATGCTCTATCCCATACGCATTCTCATCCAGCCCCGTTATCTCTATGTCCTGGCCGACCAGGATGCCTATACGGGACATCTGCTGATTGACTGAAATGCGTCGTCCACGCTGATTCTGAAATCCCTCTCCCTTCCATTCTCTGATATAACTTCGTTTATTAAGTGATTGAATATGAAAGCATCCATCTTCAACAACGTCACCCGATATTTCCTTGCCACCTTGACGCTGCTCTTCATCGGCTTCCAGGCGGCCTTGGCGCAGAATGCCAGCGCTGACGACATCAAAAAGACGGAGACGCTGGACGTCAGCGCCGGCACCGTTTCCTACACCCTGCCTTCTGCCAGCCTTCCCGCCGGCAGCACCTGCGTGTGGAAAATCGACGGACGGGAAACCGCAGCCACGGCGTCGGCCAGCGGCTCCACCATCACCCTGCCGCTGACCAGCCACAGCCGTGCCTGCGAACTGACCATCGGCACTGCCGACGGCAAGAGCCAAACCCTCAGCTTCAGCATCGAGCCGAAGAGCTATGGCACCCTCTGTAATGGTGTGCCGTTTTATGCCGATAGCTATGAGCCATACCCCGACGGGACACAGGGCGACGGCTCGAAGGAAAAGCCATTTCTCATCGCCACCGACTTGCAGTTGGCCAAACTGGCGCACGACGTGAACAGCGGTAGCGTGACGCAGATGTTTTCGGGAAAATATTTCCAGCTGACCAAGGACATCGACCTCAGCCGGGGCCTCTGGACGCCCATCGGCAGTTGGAATCCCAAGAACGGGCATTTCTTCTCGGGAAAATTCGATGGCGACGGCCATTCCGTTGGCAATATGCGCATCTGCTGGACCAATGACACCACACAAGTACAAGAAGCCTCGTGGGGTCTGTTTTCACGCTTGAACGGAAAGGCCAGCAACGAGGCTGGCTTTGCCGTTGTCACCAATCTCGTCATCGACAATGCCAGCGTGGAGAAGAAGGAGGGCTTTGCGCCCAACAACGGTACCATCAAACTCGGTGTCTTGGCGGCCGACCTGACAAAGAACGCTGAAATCAGCAACATCATCATCCGAAATTCCCAGCTGACCGACCATGGGGAAGTTTATGACGTCAAAGGTGTCTGCCGAATTGGCGGCATCGTGGGCTATCTCGACAACGGTGGAACCTACAGGGTTTTCAATATTTCTGCTAACGTGGCGGTCAATATGCACAAGAACGCCCACTTTACGAGCAGCAAGGCCGTGACCATCTCTGGCGGTCTCGGTTGCGTAGCGAAATTATCAAGCGTCGGCAATGCCATCCTGCCAACCAACATTTATGTGCATGGCCCAGCCGTTGTCACCGCCGCCCGCAACGTCAAGGGCAGTGTGATTGCGTTTTATGACAACACCTATTACGGTCTATTCCCGAAGTCCAACTTCTCGACCCTCTTCTTCTCGCCAGACAACGCCGTCAGCGGAGCACCCCACTATGGCGACGGCGTGGAGCAGGCCATCGATGCCGTTGACGCTGCTACGGGTAAGCCCTTCGGCAACACCTTTGCCGACCTCGCTAACCGATACATCGGGCAGAACAAGCTCGAGAAGAAAAGCTGGACCTATCTGAAAACCGAAAAGGACTTCACTTTCAGCGCCATCAGCCTCAAGCTTGAGCGCGGAACGTCGGACGTGCTGACTGTGGTGGACGAAGACGGCAACCCTGTTGCTGGTGTCTACGATTGGTATGTCTCAACCGAGAACTCTGCCGCTGGAAAAGTGAATACCGACAAGTGTAACCCCTTCGTTCTTCCCCGCCGGACTTACAACCAGTATGTCTATGCCTCTGATGGCCATCAGCGCACCAGTACCCTCTTGGTGAAGGCCATCGGGCTGACGGCCACGATGACAACGGGCAAAACTTCCTACGTGGTCAAGGTGAACAACGATACTGAAGGGCAAATCAGCAACGAAGACTTGGGGCTTGACATCACCTACGAATGGTTTGACGGCACGGAGCGGCTGACGGATGTGCCTACTTCGCAAAACGAACTGCCGCGCCCCAACGATGCCTCGAAGAGCCATAAGTTTTATTGTAAAGTCACCGTTAAGAGCGGCACGTCCGTCCTCCTCGAGAAGACGGTGAGCGCCGCAGTGGTGGTGTATCTCTGTCCCGCTGGCGTCACCACGGCCGACGGCAAGAAATATGCGCAGGGCAAGGACAATTTCTATGATCCCAACAAGCCAGCCAATGCCGACAATAATCCAGCGTGGGACGAATGGGGCTATTCCCCCGAACAGCCCATGCTGACTTGGAAAGGGGCCTACAAAAAACTCTCGGCCACGGGCTCGTGGGACGAGAATGCCATCGTGTTGATGGGAACGAGCGCGGCCAACGTCACCTTTGCTGGCTTCAACCTGACCAAGAATTATCAGGGCGAAAACCTCTTGACGGCCGACGACTTCGCCCAGGCAAAGCAAGAAAATCCTCAGCTCTTCCGCAACACCACCATCACCGGGGAATGGGAAGAGGATTTTCTGGGAGAGATTGAAATCACTGGTTCCTCGAGGGGTTTGCCCATCTGGGGCGACACCCGTTTTGAGAACCTCACCTTTGTTAGGACCAAAGGTGTCGGCGAGTTCTACAAAATCATCTATTGCCAGTTCCACAACCTCGAAATGGGCAAGGGGCTCAAGATGAAGGGCTTCGACCAAAATTCGCCAGAATACGGAACGATTGACGGCGCTGTGACCAACGCCCTCCACATCTTCGGCGGCCTCAACAACGACGGCCGCTTCTATCCCCTCAATACCCCTGGCAGCATCGAGGCCTACAACAAGTCGATGCCGCATGGCAGAGAGGGCTTCAGCATCATCATCAAGTCGGGCTTCTATTCCTGTATCAGTGCGGGAGGCCGACAGACCGTCAAGACGACATACAACAACGGCGTGGCCGAGCCGCCCAAACTGAACGGCGTGATGGGCACGCCGCAGCAACCACTGAAGTGTACCATCGACATCGACATCGACCGCGCGTGGAACGATCGCTATAATGAGCGCAGAATGGTTACACTTGGCGACAATACCGTCATTGAGAGCGCCAACGACTACGATGCCGGCGTGGTGCTCGCAGGTAGCCATGAGGGTGCCATGTATGCCGACGTCGACATCGTCATCAAGAGCGGAAAGGTGGCACGCGTGGTCAACGGCACGCTGGGAGCGCAGACCGAACTGACTTTGCCCTATGAGGGGGCGTTCTACGATGTGCCTTGCAACACTTTCATGGGCCGCGCCAACGTCTATCTCGTGCCCGAAGAATCTCAATACAACACCGATGATTACGTCAACGGCCGTGTCGTCGTGACGGAACTTTATGGTGGCAGTACGGGGCGCGGACACACGGGCGACGTAAAGGTCAACAATCCTTTCTATGGGCTTAGCAGCGTCACCATCGACGGCGGCACGTTTAAGATTCTGCCAGAAAACAACACGCAGAGCGACCGCATCTTCTGTGGCATCTTCGGTGCGGGAGCGGGCGGTATGAACGGCATCGGCTACGGCGAAGACGCGGCCGAAACGCATACGCCCGACGAAAACATTCCTTATTGGAACAAAGACAGGAACGTGATGCTCTACGGCCCGTATGCCGTTGCCAAAGACCGTTTGGTGACGTTCCATTGTTACAACACCATGACCAAGGACATCACGCAGGTTGACCCGCGCGAGACGAGTTCAGTCATCATCATCAACGGCGGCGACTTTGGCTACGAGTCGGCCCCCATCGATGGCATTTATGCCGGCGGCAGCGGTTTTATGAGCCGAAGCCTCTGGACGCAGCGCCGCGCCAAGCCGAACAAGTATGGCGGCAATGTGTATGGCAGCGGCCTTGAGGGCGATGTCGTGGCCTCCCTGACCATCAATGGCGGTGAGTTCCATTGTCTGCACGGCATTTTCGCTGGCGGGCGCGGCACGGAATATTTCTTCTCGACAGATGCCTACGGCGGTGTGCCTGCCGACTATAAGGAACTGGGCAAGACCTATGGCAACGTGGAACTCAACATCAGCGGCGGCATCTTCCATTGCCCCGTCTTTGGTGGCGGCTATGGTGTGGCCGATGCCAAGGCCAAGGGCACGTCGGAGGTGGAGACGCTCTCTAACATGGCACGCGTTTACGGACAGTCGAGTGTCAACATCCAAGGCGGTCTTTTCTATAAGGACATCTATGGCGGCGGCGACATGGCCGTCGTGGAGTCGGCGGGCAACGCCACCAATGTGACCGTTGGCGAAAAAGCCGACATCCGCGGTAGCGTCTTTGCGGGCGGCAATGGCCGTCGGCAGCGTCCCGCTTCGCAGGCTTATGCTTTCGGCGATGGATGCACACAAAGTCCCGACCAAGTGGGCTTGGTCATCGGCAATGCCAACGTCAGTATGATGGGCACGGCGGGCGCCGCGCCCAGTGTGTATGGCAACATTTTCGGTGGCGGCAACCGGGCACAGGTGGCGGGTAACACCTCCGTCAACATCTTCGCGGGCAACTTCGCGGGCCAGCTCTTCGGTGGCGGCAACGGCGACATCAACGGCGCCACTGTCACCTCTGCCGACGTGCTCGGCAACACCAGAGTTGTGGTGGCGCAAGACAGCGGCGAAGGGCAGGGACATGCCGTGACGGCCCCCGACAGCCTCTTCTCCATCAATATTCTCTGGAACAGGATGTGGGACAGCAACGAGGGCATCTTCTATGTCTGGGACCCTAACATCACCGACCCCGCCGACGAGCCGGCCACGGAAGAGGAAATCTATGATGGTTCGAAATTCTTTGCCAACGGCCAGTTCCTCAATCCCCACAACGTCTATGGCGGCGGCAACCTCGCCTGTCGTGTCGGCACTTATAAGGACAAAGACGGCAACGAGACCGCCACGGCCGCAGAAGGCACTGGGCAGGCCACGGTGGTTTTGCAGAAAGGCATGACCACCAAAGAACTGCTGCAGACCGATGAATGGCGGCAGGCGTATGACGATGACGACAACCCCCACTTCAGCGTGTTTGGCGGCGGCTACGGCCGTCTGACGAAGGTGGGCAGCACCAGCGTCAGCGTCGACATCGAAGGAGAATATGGCGACAACGGCGCAGAGGGCGGCAACGCTTCCGCCGTTGGCATCCCCAACTTCACCGTCTGGGGCGTGTTGGGCGGCGGATATGCCGGCATCGTCTCGGGTTCCGCCAAGGTGGAAATCGACGGCAAGCCCTTCATCCACCGCGTCTTCGGCGGCGGCTTCGGCGATATAACATCGGTTGAAGACAACACCACGGGACAGGTGGGCGGCAACACGGAAGTGTATGTGCGCGGTGGCCGGATTCATGGCGATGTCTTCGGCGGCGGTGCGGGTCTCAAACCCGCAAATCCCTCGTCTACTCCTTTTGCGGACGTGGCACGCGTGGTGGGCACTTCGAAGGTCGACATCTCCGACGATGCCCTTGTCTACGGCAGTGTCTATGGCGGCGGCGACAACGCCAATGTAGGCCCCTATGTTGCCACGAAGCCTGCCGATTATTTCTCCCAGGCTTTCCCGGTGAGCGCCTCTACGCTCAGCCAAACTGATGGCTCTTTCCTCTCTTATACCGCCAATGGCTACCGCTCTTTCGTGAACATCAGCGGCGGCAGTGTCTTTGGCAATGTCTTTGGCGGCGGTCAGGGACTGACGAAGGCTGAGGCCGACGAATATAGCGACGTGGGCCGCGTCAACGGCAACACCCTCGTTCACATCGCCGAAAGCCAGTCCGACGGCAACGGAGGCCAGGCCGGCGTGGTGCCTTACGTTTGGGGCGATGTCTACGGCGGCTGCGCGTATGGCACGGTCGATGGCAACACAATGGTACACGTTGAGGGCGGCATGCTGGGCAGCAACGTCTTCGGTGGCGGCTTTGGCGACATCATCATCAACAACGTCTCTGAGCCCGATGAGGAAGTGCTCGGGCGCAAGGACGTTTCGGGGATTGGCACTTACGCCGATGTGCTCGGCAACACGAAGGTGCAGATGGACGGCGGTGCATGGATTTGGAACCGCAAGGCCGACATCAACGGCAATATTCTTACCTGGACGTCGGCTTCTGCCGGCAACCAGGCGTTTTGCAACAGTCTTGAGGAAGCCCGCCGTCTGTTTTTTGCCATTAAGGGCGTGGCATCGCTCAACGACGTGACGGACCCTGCGGCCAAGGCCGTACTCGACAAGCTCAGGAACGACGAAAGCACGCAGGCGTTTTTTGACTTCGACAAGCGCCTCTTCACCAATGGCCACAACATCTTCGGCGGCGGCAACCGCGCCTGCCGTGTGGGCACGGCGCTCGATGCCACCACGGGCAAGGCCGTCGTGGTGGTCAACCATTCGCCCCTCGAAGACCTCAAGGACGAGAAGGGGAAGACCATTAGCATGTTTGACTATACTTCTCCGCAGAGCCTCTGCTGGGCGATTGATGTCACGGATGCCTCGCGGCCGCAGTTTTCCGTGTTTGGCGCAGGCTATGGTGCCAATACGGAAGTGGGGCAGGCCGAGGTGTACGTACAGCCCGGCGCGAAGGTTGACGACAATGGCTTGATTGCCGTTGGCGGCACGAAATACCGCTATCTCAACCAAGCCCGCGACTACAAAACCTACGTCGACTTCGAGAAAGCCATCTACAACGACTATCTCAAAGTGACGAAAGAAGAGAAGCGCCTCTATTACGGCAGCTTCGACGGTAGCGACAAAGACCCCGACATCTTCCTCCGTTATCATGCCAGCCGATTGGCATGGATGATGGGTGCTTCGGGGTTCGTGTTGCAGCAGATTTACGGCGGCGGTTTCGCCGGATATGTCAGAGGCAACACCTACGTGGAGACCGACTGCCAACTCGTTTGCCACAGCCTCTACGGTGCCGGACTGGGCGCGATGCCCTATGGCGACTTCACCGACGGCAGTGGCGTTGACTTCGGCAAAGTCGGCGGCAAGGCGAAGGTGTTTGTCAAATCTGCCAACATCGGCGGCGATGTCTTTGGCGGCGGCGCTGGCATCGAGTCGGTCTGGAAAGACGGCCGCTTTGTCGACTTCCCTGATATGGCACGCGTCGAACAGACGGCGGTGCATATCTATGGTAGACCGTTCACCTTCCAAAATAATCTCGGACGAATTGAGCGTACCCGCATCTACGGCAATGTTTATGGCGGCGGCGACGCGGCAAACGTGGGCCGAACGAAGGCCGAGCCGGCCGTGTTCTCACGCACAGACTATACGCAGCTTGCCAATTGCGCCACGCTGGTTAACGTTCGTGGCGGCGCCTTGATGTCGTCGGTGTTTGCCGGCGGCAAGGGACGCCTGAAAACGGCGTGTGGCGACTATAAGAAACTGGGTGGCGTTTATGGCAACGCTTGCCTTATCGCCGACCGCCCTGTGATGCACTATCCTTATTGGGACGATGCGAAGCAGGACTATCTCTCTCCCGACGACGCTGCCAACATGGCGCATCCGGCCGACGGCGTAAACGCCAATTCTTATCCCTTGCTCTTGGGGCAGGTGTTCGGCGGTTGCCAAAACGGAACGGTGTTTGGCAACACGCTCGTGACGCTCTACGACGGGAAATTCGGCCGCAGCGTCTATGGCGGCGGCTATGGCAATGTGGCCACGACGCAGTCGGAAAATGGTGGTGAGACGGCCATCACCACTTCCGCCGACACCACTTCCGCCGACGTCACGGGCAACACCAACCTCTTCATGATGGGCGGCGAGGTGCTGCTGAAATCTTATTGGAAAACTGATACGCGCTCGTGGCAGCCGGCCGACATCGTTAATGGGGTGGTCTATTCTCCACAGTATGACCACGCCGCTTTGAAGTTCAAAATCGACCACAATATCTACGCCGGAGGCAACGTGGCCTGCACCGTCGGCCACAACACCTACACCACCATGACGAAGGGCCTGCTCTACAACACGACCCAGATGGTGTCGGGGAGAGACGACGGGAAGAACTTCTTCGAGAGCGACGAATGGCGGGAAATCTACTATAAGACAGGTTCGCCCCATTTCAGCGTCTTCGGCGGCGGCTACGGCGAAGGTGCCATCGTGCTTGGCGACACGTATGTGAACGTCGACATGGAAGGCCGCGGCAGTATCCTGGAGGGCATTGACATCGTTGCCGGAAAGGAATACAGGCATTTCTTCACTGGCTATTCCCTGATGGACATCGTTGGCGGTGGCTATTCAGGCAAGGTGGGCGGCGATACGCACATCATCGGGGCGGGCGGCGTTTTCTGCCGCCGTGTGTTTGGCGGCGGTTCTTACAGTTCGGTACGCTCCACCGATGTCGAGTTGAGAGCCATCGACTGCCGCGACATCTTTGGCGGCGGTTTTATGGGCGATGTGCTGAAGAGCACCACGGTGCGCATCGGCAGCCATACGCCCGACCCCACATCGCCTTACAGTAATTCAGATATTTTCATCCACGGCAATGTCTATGGCGGCAACGACGTCTCGGGCTATGTCAACGTCGGCCTGAACGCGAAGGGCCTTTTCATGGACAACGGCGGCGACGGCACCAATATCACCATCGCCGGCGGCCATCTCTTCGGCGATGTCTATGGCGCGGGCAATGGCGACTATCTCTATGCCAACGACCGCAACGGCAATACCAAGGTGACGGTCAACGAATATTATCCGCTCAACCCTGCCGACCCAGCTTCGGAAAAGGTGGCGCTGGTGTACACCGTGCCGATGCGCGGCACCATGCCTTCGCTCAAGGAGGCCACCGACGCGGTGAAAATCGTGAACATCAATTCCTGGCGCCCGCTCACCAACAAGGTGAACATCAGCATCCAGGGTGCTTCGGCCACCGACACGGTGCGCATCGACGGTAATGTCTACGGCGGCGGCAACTCCGCCACCGTCAAGCGCGTGATCGCCAACGACGGGTCGGCGGCAACGGGCAGGGGCAAGCGTGTTGGCGACATCAATGTCAACATTGGTAGCCATGTGCGCATTGGCGGCGTCTTTATGGGATGTAACGGCGATGCTTTGTTTGAGACGTCGGAAGACAACGACTTCATGAATATGTTCCAGAAGCTCAACGGCGACATCAACGATGCGACCAATGAACTCAACCTCGCCGACACCATCGACTGGATTGGCAACGCGGTCAATGCGGGCATCAGTACGACGTATCTCGCAACGGAAAATACCAAGCGTCCGCTCGTTTATCCTCACCTCATCGACCTCTATTTCAACCCCGTGGAGACCGACATTCAGGGAACGCTGAAATGGAACGGCAGCGAGACGGGAGAGGGATTGACCAACTGCATCGTAGGAACGTTCTGCTGCGGCGGAAACCGCGGTAACATGAACGTCATGCCGAAAACTGCGGCGGATTTCGCTGCGGGGGCTGCGGTGAAGAAGATTGGCAACGTGCTGGAATATACTTTCCCGGCGGGACTGACCATCACGGAAAAGATTGTGGCGGGTTGCAACAACACCAACTACAACTATAAGGGCAAAGCCTTCCACGAGGGTGGCTATCTGTTCGGCCTCGCCCATTCGGAATATCCCTTCATCAAGCTCAACGTCAAAAACCGCTTCCAGCCGAAGGTGAAGAACGGGGCTTACGTTGGCGGCAATGTCTATGGCGGCTGCTTCAAGAGCGGCACCATTCGCGGCGATGTCCTCATCAATTTCGAGAGCGACATGTTGGCGGGCAAGGACAGAGCGATGTTGGAGAAGTCTAACGAACTCTCCACGAAGGATGCCGAATATCAGGCCCTCAACATCTATGGCGCGGGCTATGGCATGGACAGCTACGTTTATGGCAACACACGCGTGGTGCTGGGCCAGACAACGAAGTGCAGCGAGCCACGGATGAGCGGCGGGAAGTTCCTGCCTTGTGGTGTGGCCGACACGGAAGGCAACGCTGAGGGCCTCGGCGTCTCTGCCAACTTCATCTACGGCGGCGGACAGCAGGGAAATGTCATCGGCGTCACCAATATCGAAGTGCTCAACGGCCATATCTTCCGCGCCGTCACGGGCGGTTCTTATGCCGGTTATGTTTTTGGCTCTACGCAGGTGAAAGTGGGCTACCCCACTTATTATGTTGTTAGCAGCGAGCACCATGCCAGCGGCAGATATGTGTTGCAACGGGCCGACCGCAAGAACCTCGGCCTGCAAAACGACAACGGCATGGAGAAAACGCCCGTTGTCAAGGAAAACATCTATCTGCTCGAAGACGAATGGGTGTCGCAGGGCACCCTCGAGGAGATTGTGGCCATCGACAACGGCAACGGCCAGCGCGTTGCCATCACCGACGACAACCGCGACCAATATTTCACGAAGGTGGTTCCCGAAACGCCGGCCGTTGGATGGAAGGACGTGTGCATCCGCATCGATGAGGCCGTGTATGGCGGCGGTTATTCCACTTCCCAGGGCTCGTCGGTGTTGGCCAACAACACGACGGTGTTGAAGTTCAATGGCCAGTATAATGTTGACGATGCCTTCACCAGCACCGCGGCCAACCTTGAGGCTCTGAAAAGGCTGCCGGGAGGCACAACGGTGGGCTTCGGCGGCAACACGGTGGTGCTCGTTGGCGACAGTAAGGAAAGCGAACATGTCACCATCTCTCGTCAGGACATGAGAGCGGTGGCATTGCCCGACGGCACCGACCTCTATGGGTATTACTATAAGCATTACGACAACGACGAGGCGGTGGCCAACAATGTGTACACCTACCGCTATGTCTCCTTGCAAGACAAATACTTCTACCACAGCGGCACCACGCCGCCGGCAGGACTGGAGGGCATCCGGGAAAATGTCTTCTATGAATACGACAGCGAAGGCGGCATCTTCGGCGACGGCCATCTCTCGTATGCACAGGGATTCCGCAGCGCCGATGTCACGGGCTACGGTTTCGCGGCGCACACCATCGACAATCCGAAAATCCTCAACACCTTCCAGCGTCTCGACATCCTGCGTCTGGAAGACAACTGCCTCTCCTTGCTCGGCGCCCGCGATTACACGGTCAACGAGGTCGACAAGGCGCCTTATTCCATTGCCCGTGTCGGGGAGATAAAGATGGTGGCCAACGTTGTGCGCGTTGGCGAAGACGGGGCGCTGGAGGCGAAGGCAGACGATGCCGACTTCCAATATAGCACGAAGGCCCGAAACTATATGGGCTTCTCCAATAATATCCATTATGTCGGTGCCCTCACGTCGAACGTGGACTTCTACGGCGAACTCTGGCGCAACAGCAGTGGCCGCCTGGCGGCTGCGGGAAGCGCCGCTGAGGGGGCTTTTGCCGATATGTCGTACCAGAAGGTCAAGCAGAAATACATCGACGATTATCAGGCCAACAAGGACAAGGAGAACACAGACGACGTTTACACCACGTTCCAGAAGCGCAACGACGGAACGGCGAGAAACATGATTGGCATCGCTTCGGGTTATGCCATGAAGATTCAGCTCTGCCAGGAGGTCTATGACGCGGAATACGGAAAGGTGGTGGAAAAGAAACTCTACGGCCCTATCTACGGCGTGGTGGAGATGAACCTCATCAATGTCCGCGAGGACGAGGGCGGCGGCTATGTGTATGCCGACAACAACCACCAACGTCAATCGGGCGACACGCACGAGGAGGACTTCCTGGAGACGACGGGCAACTTCGTCTTCCCATACCACAAGGGGCGCTACATCGTCGACGACTGTTTCCCGACGGGCTATTACACCCTCACGGGCGAAGGTTCGGGGAAGACGGCGGAGGACATGGATGTCCACTACTGGTATGTCACGGGTTTCCACTATTATTATTATGTCAACATCACGGGCTATACGTTTAAATCTTCGGAGGAGCGTCCGCTCATGTTCGACAGCAACAACAAGGACGGACTGACCGTGCTCTCTGGCCTAAAGAGTGCCCAGCCTGTGCGCATCCAGCAATGGAAAATGCGCAGCGGGCATCCCGACGACAAGAACACGTATTCGAGCGATTTGGAATACCGCAATTACCTTACGGGGAACGAGACGGACGAGACCGACAAGAAGTTCTACTCCGATGGAGTTTCCGGAGGATACCGCCTCTACGTTGGCGGCAGCGCGAGCAACGTCTTCTCAGGGGCTGTCTCGGAGGCCGACGAAGACAAGACCAACAAGGGCTTTTCGGCCCTGCTGTCGATGAGAAAGGACGGCGACAACGAAGCCACGCTCATCAACAACTTGCTCCCCGCCGGACTGAAAGAGGATGCCAAAATCGCCTTCCGCCTGGTGGATATGGTGGACAACACCAACGAGGCGGAGCCAGATTATTTCAACAAGCACCTTGCCCGCAAGAGTCTGGCAACGCTCGTGCTCAAAGCACCGGCCTATGAGGAATATGTCAGCGAGGCCGACAATAAGCCCATCTACACCAACGCGGGAAAACTCTACCGCAAGGTGGGAGAGGACTACGAATTGGTTGAATCGGGGAAACTCGATGCGGCCAACACTTACTATCAGCCGCAGACCGACGAGTTTGTGAAGGTTGAAAACCTCTTCACCTACAACACGCTGGCGAAGCGCTATGAAAAGGTGGACAACCTCTCTGATGTCACGATTGACGAGGCCAACCCTGTGGCCTACTATGTGCAGCGCGAATACACTTACACGATTTACCTCACCATCGAATATGTGCAAGGTCCAACGGTCAGCGGCCATGTCACCATCGAAAACTGCGCCCTTCCCGGCGAGATGGTGCGCGTTGCCAAAGACAGTGTCGTGGTCAGTGCCGACCAGTCGTTTGCCGTCAACGGTTATTATTGGCGCATTGGTAAGCGCGAGATGGGGCCCGACGGAAAATGGCGCTTCTGCGACACCACGCCGTGGACGAAGGACAACATCAAAGATGCCGTGGCGAAGGGCTACGACACCTTCAGTCAGGCCGATGAGAAGGGCAAGGGATTTTTCGCGGGTTGTCGTTACGACAAGACGGACGACAATCTCGACATCCCGGTCTATTATTATATGAATGGCTATGGCATACAATTGGGCGTTGCCGTGACGGGCGTTGACGACATCATGCAGGTCGGCATGCAAGACAACGACCGCTTTGTGGTTCACAACTACCACCGCATGGACCCCCACAAGCCAGAAATCAACCTCCACCTCGCCGAGGCGATTGCGCGGGCGCATGCGGAAAACGCGGCGGGGGCCGGTGTTTCCAATCCCTTGGCCGAACCGCGCATTTACCTCGCCGACCAGAGCGACCTCACGGCTTTCGCGGCCTTTGTCGACTCCATCGGCAAGGACGGCAATGCGCCGCGCTATGGCGCCTCGGCCCAGTTTGTCCTGCAAAACGACCTCTCCTTGAACGCTGCAGCGCTGAAGGGCGATGCCTACATCTCTAACTTCGCAGGCACGCTGCATGGCAACGGGCATGTGGTCAGTGGCGTGGGCTCGGGCAAGGCGCTCTTCAGGAGTGTCGCGAAAGAGGCCGGCATCTACAACCTCGGTCTCTCATCGGGAAAGATTTCCAGCGATGAGGCCAACGGCGGCACGGCCAACTTCCATTGCTGCTTTGAATATGCCCCGGTTGCTTCGGGCAGCGAGGCGTCGCCCGTTGTTTACCGATGGGATGGCACGCCGGCCCGCAATTACACGCGTGAGGACTTCCGCTATGGCAGGGTGGCATACGACCTCAACGAATATTACCTCCTTGCCCGGGGCAGGGCTGATGCCGAGGTGCTGAAATATGTTTACGGATATTACGCCAACGGCGACTATCAGTATGCCTGCCGTGCTGATGCCATCACGGGCAAGACCACGGGCATCACTTATCTGCGCATCGGAAAAGACATCCCCAACTATGAACAGGTGGAGACGCGCCACGACAAGACGCATCCGCTCGATGCGGCCCGACTGGTCAAGGCGCCGGCGCTCTCTGGCGGCATCTGGTCGCCAGCGGTTTACGCGCCTTTGTTGAATGCCAACAACAGCGGCAAGGAGCCCATGAACGATTTTCTCTTCTGGGGACAAGACTTGCAGAAGCTGCCCGCCGACTATCCCAGCGAGATCAGTTCGCACATGGTTGAAGCCATGCGCGACCGCGTTTACCGAACGGCGGCCTATTATGGCAACACGCAGCTCGATGCCTTCCACTATAACGCCTACAACCAAGGCACCACCACCATGAACACGTATGTGCATGACCCTGCCACAACGGCTGTCGACTTCACCTGCCACAACGACCTCCCTGCGGCGGCAGGAATGGGCAGCAGCGGCATCTTCTATGCGCCAGTCAACGACAACGCCACACGCTTTAGCGATTTCGTGGTGAAGGCGGATGCCGGCGTCACGCAGAATCTTCTTGTCTATACGTCCGAAGACAACGCGGAGACCGACACGGAGGCCCACGATGCCGTGAGAAAGGCGCTTGCCTACGACGAGACCACGAGGGAATCGGTTATCAAGGGACACCACATCGTTCTCAACGGCAAGGACTATGCCACGCCGCTCTTCCACCTCGTTGAGCGAACGCCCAACGACGAGAACGGCGAAGGAGAGACCTGCGTCAACAACGACCTCTCTGTGCCGATGGCCTTCTCTGTGACGGATCGTGCCTGGTATGTGCGCAAGCCTTTGCGTTATGCCAACGACAACAACGACGCCTGGGAGGGTATCTGCCTGCCCTTTACGGCAGACAAGGCGGTGGCCTCGCTGAACAAGGAAATCACGCATTTCTATGGTGTTCCCTCCGACGAGGAAAACGAGCGTCCGAGCGAGAATGTCCATACGCTCCACCATGAATATTGGTTGCGCGGACTGACCGCTGTCGGCACAGAGAACAATGTGCCATCGGCCGTGTTCCAGCGTCCAGCCAGTGTGGCGGCCTCTGGTGCCGCCGTGCAGACGCCTACGGGCGGCGAAGCGCTCTTTGTGGCGAAAGACGCTTCGGGGAATGGTCTGACCAGTGGGGTTGCCTATGTCTTCTCCAACACCTTCTTCGTTGACCACTACGGAGACCGGCTTTATGACAAGGAAGACAATCCGTATTATGCGGCAGCGTCACACACTTATCCCGACTATCCCCGCCTGACGGCTGGCGTGCCGTATATCGTGCGCTTCCCCGGCAACCGCTATTACGAGTTCGACCTCTCCAGCGCGTTCTATAACGACCTCTTCAATGCGGTGCAGGAGGCACAGACCATCACGTTCAATGCCTACGGCAAAAACAGGGACGGGGCCTCGACTTACGGCGCAGTCACGATTCCTGTCACTTCGGACATGGCAACGGCCGCCACTGGCAACTATGCGCACCGCGGCACTTTCGCCGCCCTCCAAGTGGATGAAGGAAAGGTGTATGGCATGAACGAGGGCGGCACGGCATTCAGCGATGCCTCGGCCCTCTCGGTCGTTACGCCGTTCCGCACTTACATGGCGCCGGCAACCTCGCCCGCCGGTTCCTCCCGCCCTTACAGTGCGGTGATAAACATCGCGCAGCAGAAAGGCGGCATCATCCTGCCGGAGACGCAGGACGAGGAAGACACGCCGGCAAGCAACGCCATCACCATCCGCGCCATCGGCAACCAGCGCGTCTGTGTTGAGAGCACCGTTGCCGCAAGGCTCAACGTGGTGACAACGGCCGGACAGCTCTTCCGCGTGCTTGACGTGCATCCCGGAACTGCCACCTACAGCGGTTTTCCTCCCGGCCTCTATCTCTTCGGAGACATAAAAGTCCTCGTGAAGTGAGGATGTAACATCGCTGAAACAAATCGCCCCGCCCGATTGGCGGCACTGCCTTTTGCGCATGCCACCATTCAGGGCGGGACGTTTTGTTTTATGGGGGGCTTTGCGCTTTTGAACACCCTATAAATTTGTATATACCAATAAAAAAAACTACATTTGTCGTGCACAAATTTGATAAGCGGTGCGGCGACAAGGCAAATATACGTGGCAGAGCCACAAAAAGGAGAATAACAATGAGCAGGAACGAAAAAGATGTGGCCCTCTTCGTTGCTTTCTGCATAGAAGAATATGGAGCAGCCAAAAAGATGTCTGGAGAACAGGTGCTTGACTTGTTTTCAAAGTATGGTTTGGTGGACTATCTGAGCGAGTTTTACGAAGTCCTTCACACTCAGGGGCGTCAATGGTTGATAGAAGAAATAGACGAGTTTATAGAAATCAGAAAAAAGAAGGAGCAATGAAACTATATCATGGTAGTTTGGAAATCGTAGAACATCCAATGATACTTCAGTCCAATCGCCTATTGGATTATGGCAAAGGATTCTACACTACTACTTCAGAACAGCAGTCAAAGGAATGGGTTAAAAGGCGTATGCGTGAACAAGTGGCCAAAGGTGGCTACGTCAATATCTATGAGTTTGACAACAGGAAAATGCAAGAACTTAAATGTCTTCTGTTTTCTGAACCAACGAAAGAATGGGCGGAATTTGTCATGGCCAACAGAACGCAGAAAGACTTTACCCACGATTATGACATCGTATATGGTCCTGTGGCAAACGACAGGGTTTATTTGCAATTTGGATTGTATGAGAGTGGGGTAATCGGTATTGAGACGCTTATCCGTGAGCTCAAAACCTATAAATTGGTCGACCAATACCTGTTTCACACCGAAAGTGCATTGGCCGCCCTGCGTTTCGTTGAAGCTATTAAGATGGAGAGGTAAAAAATAGCCCCCCGCATTGAGATTATATAGTAATTTTGAATACCTGCTTATGGTTCAGATAAATCAAGACAACCTTCACCTGCTTTTGCCAGGGAAAATCTGCTGGCTGGTGGAATATCTGCGAGAAGATTATGGCTTCACTCTGCAAGAGAGCCTTAATCGCATATATCATTCGAAACTGTATAAGAAATTATCTACAGCAAGTACGCTCTATTGGCATTTAGGGCCAGTGGACTTGTATAATGAATTGAAGACGGAAATCTGAGCCGGTGGTCAGATAGAAATTATTCTGGCTGTCTACTTAAAATATTTAGCATAGTTTTGAGCCAAATAGCATGGCGGTTGCGGCGCTGCAACAGCGGCGCTGCGCGAACATTCGGCGGAGGCCTGCGGCGCAGCACTGTAGCTCACTTTGCTCGCAAAGTGAGGGGGGACGAATATTGTGGCGGCCAAACACGGCTAAAAATCCAACAAAGTCATGCGCTAAAGCGCTGGCCATATTCGCTACGTGTTCGTGGCCCTCACTTTGCGAGCAAAGTGAGCTACAATGCTGGCGCCGCAACAGACGATTATGCGGGCCAGCGCAAATCTCCGCAGCGAGGACGCTGGTGCCAATTAGTACGGTTTTGAGCCAAATAGCATGGCGTTTGCGGCGCTGCAAGGG
>OCHH01000481.1_pt1 | contig 20123 bp, 8 predicted proteins | sample 1538781 | NCBI WGS metagenome assembly OCHH01 (sample SAMN04571726, study PRJEB22368) | human gut metagenome | biome: human gut; material: stool | host: Homo sapiens | place: Luxembourg | collected 2012-12-05
CGCAACACTAAGGTAAGTGAAAATTCTGACATGGCAAAATCCTGGGCAACTTTTTTTGCTCAGGCACTTATAAATAATGTTAAACTATAGTGTTGCGGAATTAAGGATAAGTGTAATTTTGCACCAACAAACTTAAAATATAAACTTAAAATAAAAATTATAATAAGTACAACAACCTAAAAGGCAAACAAATGAAAAGAAATCTACTCAGATTGGGGCTCTCACTCATAGCCCTGTTTGTTATGGTAGCAGCAAATGCGCAAACCTACCAGAACGAAGAAGCTAGTGTTTCATGGCCGTTTAATGACGCCAACTACGCTACGCAGTACACAAAATCACCAGAAAAAGGTTTTAGTCTGGTTTCCGTAAACACCGGTGACTTGAAGTATTCTCTCGTGACATCACAGACTACAAAAGACAAAGACGGAAACAAGATGGTCATGGCCGGTTTCGGTCCTGTTGGTTCAACAAAGGCCGTAGAATGGACCGTTAAACCAAGCAAGGGTCTTACATTCACCCCAACATCTATCAGTACCTATGTAAACCGATTCGGTACAGATGCAGAAAATGGAGTAACCGTAACCGCCAAACTTAGCAACGGAACTTCTGTAAACTTGGGTAATTTCACGGCATTAAGAGAGAGCAAGACAACAGAGACTGACAAATATAAGGATCACGAAAACCTGACCAACCACATCGTCATCCAGCTCACTGCCGAGCAGCAAGCCCAACTGACATCAGCTGAAGGCTTCACGCTAAGTTGCACCGTCGGCGTTGGCTCTGCTAAGCAGCAAGGCTTTGCCGATGTACACATCAATGGTCTCTTGAACGGAACCGTTCAGCAGGTTGAACAGTACACCCTGTCGGCTGCCGTTTCAACCGTAGGAGCAGGAACAGTCAAAGTATCTCCTGCAGGAACCGTATTTGATGCAGAGACATCAATCACCGTAACAGCAACAAAGAATTTCGGCTACAAGTTTGTCAACTGGACAGATGCCAACAACCAGGTGGTATCTACAGATGAAGCATACACCTTCTCTATCTCAACCAACACAGCATTGAAGGCAAACTTTGAGAAGATAAACACCTACGCTTTGAATTACAAGGTTGAAGGTGGAGCAAAAGACTATATGATAAGTGCCTCTCCTGTCCCAACCGTTGTTGAAGGAAAGAACATGTATGAAGAGGGAACAGAGGTAACTCTCACAGCCAGCAGCAACGACATCCTCACCTTCACCAACTGGAATGATGGTGAAACAGGAGCAGAACGCAAAATAAACATGAACGCCGACCAGTCATTCACAGCAGCATATTCTGCAAAAGACTTCATCGCAGGCTGGGACTTCTATAAGTCAGCCAAATCTGGTCGAGCAGCAGACTTTGCTGCAGAAGACAACGATGCAGACCAGCTCATCTTGCGTGATGCTGACGGAAACGCATACGGTTGGCTCGACAAGAGCAACAGCGCAGGCGGCTACGAAGGAAAGAATGCTGCAGTAAACTGGACCACAGTCAGCACCAAGCCACTGGGTGAGACCTACTGGCAGACCAAGATCAACGCAACAGCCTTTACCGACATCAAGGTAAAGAGCAGCATGCTCTACAATTATAAAGCATACGAAACATATAATGTAGAATACTCTCTCAACGGAACCGACTGGACCAAAGTAGGTGCCATCAATATGCCAGGAGCCAAAGCCTGGACAGACGGAGAGTTTACTCTCCCATCCGATGCCAACAACAAGGCAGAAGTATACATCCGCTGGATTGCCGACAAGACATCTTCTATCAAGGGAGCAACAGGCGACAACGACGGAATCTCTATCACAGATATCTACATCACAGGTACCGCTCAGCTCGTTAATGACGGAAAAGCTCCTGTATTGGTAAGCAAAATTCCTGCTGAGAATGCTACCAACGCATCTGCCAACGGCAAGATTGTACTGACCTTCGACGAGAAGGTGAAACTGACAGCAAGTGCTAAGGCTACTCTCAACGGTCAGGAACTAACAGGTGCCGTATCGGGTAAGACCATCACCTTTGCCTACAAGGGTCTGAGCTACGCCACCGCCTACACCTTCACATTAGCAGCTAATTCAGTAGCCGACTTGACCGACAACGCTATCGAAAGCGACATCACTTATAGCTTCACCACCAAGGAGAAGCCAGCCGTAACCAAGGCTATGTACGACTTCGTCGTTCCTACCGATGGTTCGTTCAGCGATGCTCTCGCTGCTGCTGCCAAGCGTACAGATACTAACAAGCGCTTCCGCATCTTCATCAAGCAGGGCGACTATAAGATTCCAGCCGATGAGAACAGCATGGTAACAGGTAACGATGGTAAGGAATATCCAAGTGCTACGACTTATCTGAACACTCCTAACGTGTCTATCATCGGTGAAAGCAACGAGAACACCTCTATCACCAATACCGTACCTACAGTGGAGTGGGACAACGGATTCGGCAAGGCAAACGTACTGGAAGGTATCGGAAAGGGTGATGTATTGTGCTTGAAAAGTGGTGCTGTCAACACTTACTTCCAGGACATCAAGATGTATAGCAGCATGGGCGACAAGAGGGGTCGCGACATCGTTCTCAACGACCAGAGTAACAAGACCATCTGCAAGAACGTCAACCTCTGGGCTTATCAGGACACTTATGTATCCAACAACCAGAAGGGCCGCTTCTACTTCGAGGGTGGTATTCTGCGTGGTAACACCGACTTCCTCTGCGGTAAGGGTGACGTATATTATAATAATGTGGATCTCTTGATGTGTGGCACAGGCTATCTCGCCGTACCTTCACAGCCTACCCAGTATGGCTACATCTTCAAGGATTGTACTATCAAGGACGGATCAACCGCAGGTATCAACGGCAAGTACAAGCTCGGTCGTCCTTGGGGCAAGGGCACTCCTATCGCCCTCTTCATCGACACCAAGATGGAAGTGATTCCTACAGCAGCTGGTTGGGATGAGATGAGCGGTGGCTATCCTAAGCGTTTTGCAGAGTACAACTCTACTACAGCTACAGGTACAGCAGTAGACCTAAGCGAAAGAAAGCAGGTGTACGATGCTTATGATAAAAAGGATGGAGACACCTATACCAACCGTCGTAATGAAACAGCAGGAAACCCTATCCTCACAGCAGAGGAAGCTGCAGCCTACACCATTGAAACAGTAATGGGTCAGGATGATGACTGGGATCCAACTGCAGCTACCGAGCAGGCATCAGCACCTAGCAACGTTAAGCTGAACGGTACAACCCTCGCTTGGGACAACAACGACTACGCTCTTCTATGGGCAGTATGCAAGAACGGCAAGGTAGTAGACTTCACCATCAAACCAACCTACCTCGTAGATGATGCATCAGCAACATGGAGTGTTCGTGCAGCCAACGAGATGGGAGGACTGAGCGAAGCAACAGCAGTTCTGGGCACCGGCATCCGCAACATCGCCTCAGCTACAGATGCAGCAGCCATCAAGACCACTATCTATGCAGCCGACGGCACCCAGCTCTCAAATCTTCAGAAGGGTATCAACATCATTGTGAAGACCCTGGCAGATGGCAGCAAGAAGACAAGCAAGGTCATCGTAAAGTAAAGAAGCAGAGACATTAAGTAAATTGATTGACAGATAACATTCGGAGTGCAATATCCCCATCCTCATTCAGAAGGGTGCCGGATATTGCACTTTTTTGTTCCCTCAACTCCCGAAACAGCAGAAACAGAATACGAGAAAACGGACCGTCGAAATGTAAAAAACAGAGTATTTACGCAAAAATCTGTAAACGTTTACGTATTTTTTTTCTCAAAATATACCTATATTCTCATATTTTTTATATACTTTTGCATCAAGAAAACCAAGACTTAGCTAACGCTATGCATCAAGGTTGCCCCACTGGAGCCTTCGGGAGCCAAGAGGAACAGCCATGATAAAGCAACTGCTCAGGACTGGATTTTTACTTAAAAACATTTCAAAAACATTAGAAAATTAGTAATTTAGAATAAGTTTTATCTAAACCTAAAGTGTATGTCTGGTAATTTTAGAAAAAAGAAAATTGCTTTGGCAGGCGCACTGATGTTCATAGTAACAAGTGTATCTGCACAAACAGTAAAAGGCGTTGTTACTGACAATACGGGCGAGCCAATCATCGGCGCATCTGTCATGGAGGTAGGTGTAGCTGGCAATGGTGGCGTGACCGACATTGACGGTAACTTCACAGTAAACTTAAAAGGCAAAAGCAAGAAACTGAAGATTTCATACATTGGTATGAAAGCTAAGGAAGTAAGCGTTGCAGGTAAAGAATCAATCGATGTAAAGCTTGAGGATGACAACACCACCCTCAACGATGTCGTAGTAATCGGTTATGGTACGATGAAGAAGAAGGACCTTACCGGTTCTGTGGCTTCCATCGGTTCCAAGGAGCTTGCTGACATCCCTGTCTCAAGCGTGGGCGAGGCCATGACTGGTAAGCTTGCCGGTGTAAACATCACAACTACAGAAGGTTCGCCTGATGCAGACATCAAGATCCGCGTGCGCGGTGGTGGTTCTCTTTCGCAGGACAACTCACCTCTCTACATCGTTGACGGCTTCCCTGTAAGTTCTATCAGCGATATCGCTCCAAGCGAAATCGAGACTATCGACGTGTTGAAGGATGCCTCTTCAACAGCTATCTATGGTGCCCGTGGTGCCAATGGTGTTATCATCGTTACTACCAAGAGTGGTAAGGAGGGTAAGACCCAGGTAAGCTTTGGTGCATCTTTAGGTTTCAAGAAGATGGCCAAGGAGACCAAGGTTATGGATCCTTACAACTACGCTCTCTATCAGTATGAAGTAGGTAACACTGAGTATGGTGACTACGATGATATGGAGATCTGGAAGTCTGTAAAGGGTAACAACTGGCAGGACGACCTCTTCGGCCGCACTGGCTTGCAGCAGATTTACAACGTAGCTGTAAACGGTGGTACCAAGGAGACCAAGTACAACATCAGCTATGCCCGCACTGATGACAAGAGCATCATGAAGGCTTCTGACTATACCAAGGACAACATCAACGCTAAGCTCAACAGCAAGTTGAACAAGTGGTTGACATTGGACTTCAATGCCCGCTTGGCTTATACCAAGATTAACGGTTTGGGTTCAGGTGCTGATACCAACGAGAGCAACGCCTCTAACTCTATCGTAGCCAAGACTGTTACATTCCGCCCAGTAGATCCTTTGTTCATCAGCGGCGATGACGATGATGAAAGCTCAAACAGCACAGAGGCTAGTCCTACACAGCGTATGGACGATACCTACAAGCAGCAGCGCCGTTTCCGTCAGAACTACAATGCCGGCTTGAACTGGAAGCCATTCAAGGGCATCACCTTCCGTTCTGAATTCGGTTATTCATGGAGCTACGAGAAGACAAACCAGGCTTGGGGTACATACGCTTCACGCAACTCTAAGTTCGGTTATTCAGGTCAGCCACAGACACAGATTATCCGCAAGGACAACAAGAACTGGCGTAATGCCAATACCTTGACATACGATACAAAGAACGCCCTCCTGAGAGGTGATAAACTCAATGTACTCGTAGGTCAGGAGTGGTCGTCATCACAGGATGAGAGCTACACATCTACAACCGTAGCCTTCCCTATCACCTTCAGTGTCAAGGAAGCTTTGGCTAACCAGGCAGCTGGTACAGCTCTCCCTAATGATAACACCATCAGCCGTAAGGACAACCTCTTGTCTTACTTCGGCCGTATCAACTACTCTTATGCAGAGAAATATCTCTTCACAGCTACCCTCCGTGCCGATGCATCTTCTAAGTTTGCAGCAGGCAACCGTTGGGGTTACTTCCCATCAGCAGCCTTCGCATGGCGTGTAAGCGAGGAGGAATTCATGAAGAGTACAGCCAGCTGGTTGTCAAACTTGAAGTTCCGTCTCTCTTACGGTACTGCAGGAAACAACCGTATCAAGAGCGGTTTGATTGATGCAACCTATTCATTGTCTGATGCAACAGCAAAGTTGCCATTCTTCGATGGCAATTTCTCTACTATGCTGGAGCACAAGACTTTATCTAATCCAAACTTGAAGTGGGAGACAACCATCACCCGTGACCTCGGTCTCGACTTCGGCTTCTTCAACAGCCGTATCAATGGTACCCTTGACTTCTACTGGAATACAACCAAGGACTTGCTGATGCAGACCAATATCCCATCTATTTCGGGATATGCTTATCAGTATCAGAACTTCGGTCAGACATCCAACAAGGGTTTCGAGTTCACCATCAATGCTGATATCATCAACAAGAAGGACTTCACACTCGGTTTCACTGGCAACATCTCTTACAACCGCAACAAGATTGACAAGTTGAACAGCCAGGCTGAGTTCCAGGAGTATAAGTGGGCAGGTTCACTCTGCAATGACAACCAGAACTTCCGCCTCGTAGAAGGTGGCCGACTCGGTGAGGTTTGGGGTTACAAGATGAACGGTTTCTACACAGTTTACAACCCAGAGACCGGCACAGGCGACTTAAAGTGGAACGGTACTGCATGGGAGTTGGCAGATGCCAGCATCGCCAATACCGTAGGTACAATCGGTGGAACATTGGCTCCAGGTGCCATCAAGTTGGAGGCAGACGAGAACGGCAAGGCTATCAAGCAGCGCTTGGGTAACACCATCGCACCTTGGACTGGCGGTTTCGGTTTCAACGCAACCTTCCATGGCTTCGATGCATCTGTATTCTGCAACTACTCATTCGGCAACAAGATTGTGAATGGTACCAAGCTGGCTTCAAGTTTCTACCAGGGTTCCCGCAAGGGTTACAACCTGAACAACGACTTCATCAACCGCTACACATGCGTTGATCCAGCCACAGGTGTCAATCTGACAAAGCCTTCTTCAACTGTCATTGCTCAGTATGGTAGTATCGAGAACATCTATAACACCCTGAATGCAATCAATGCTAACGCAAGTATATTCAATCCTTGTATAACAGGTACAATGGCTATCACAGACTATGCTGTAGAGGATGGTTCGTTCCTCCGTTTGCAGACATTGACATTGGGCTACACCTTGCCAAAGAACCTTATCAAGAAGGTATATTTGAGCAATGTACGTTTCTATGCAACAGCCTACAACCTGTTAACCATCACAGGCTATTCAGGCTCTGATCCAGAGACAGATACAAGTTCTAAGAAGAATCCAATGTGCCCAGGTATCGACTATGCAGCTTATCCAAAGAGCCGCTCATTCGTATTTGGTGTGAACGTTTCATTCTAATTCAAGGAGGATATAACAATGAAGAATAAGAATATTTTTAAAGCATTATTGATAAGCGGATTGTTGCTCGGTACAACAACATCATGCAGTGACTTCCTCGACCAGCAGTCACCCTCGGAGCACACTCCTGATGCGGTAGCAACTTCACCATACTATACAAGTCTTGTTTTGAACAAGGCATACGGTGAACTGACAGAAGAGGGTATCTACGGCCAGTTGATGGCTATCACCCTCGGTACCAACTCTGATATTGAGCTGATAGATGGTCAGGACGCATCTACCACATCACAGACCAACAGTGAGCGTGGTGCTTGCAACTTCAACATGGTAGCAGGTAGCTGGTCTAAGCTTCAGACCACCTGGGACAAGCTTTACGAGGGTATCGAATACAGCAACAATGTAATCGAGCTCGTAAACAACTTCGACACACAGAGTGGCAATGAAACCAAGAGCAACATCAAACTGATGCATCGCTACCGTGCAGAGGCGATCACAGTAAGAGCACTCCTCTACTTCAATTTGGTAAGAAACTTCGGTGACGTGCCAATGAAGCTGGAAGGAACCAAGACTGACTTGAACAACATCTACGTAGGCAAGACCGACCGTGATGAAATCATGGACAGCATGATCGTAGAGTTGGAGCGAGCTATCCCAGACCTTTGCTGGGTTGGAGAGAACTCATATACCACAGAGCGCATCACCAAGGGCTATGCTCACGGCTTGCTCGCACAGATTGCCTTGCAGCGTGCAGGATGGGCTATCCGCGAAAGTCAGAAAGACGGATATGAGACTGCTACAGAGAATAGCGACCCAACCTATCCTACACAGCGTCCAGGTGCAGCTGAGCGTACCAAGTATTATCAGTTGGCACAGACTCACCTCAACGAAATCATCGGCAAGGGCATTCACCAGTTGAACCCAAGCTATGAGAACGAGTGGTATCTCATCAACCAGAACAAGCTTGATGACAAGTACTACGAGAACCTCTTCGAGGTAGCACTGGGTGTTAACAGAAGTGGTGAGTTAGGCTATACCATCGGTGTTCGCATCAATGGCTCTTCTTCACGCTACGGTAAGAAGGGGAACTCATCTGGTAAGGTTAAGATGACTGCTCCTCTCTTCTGGTCATACGACCACAAGGACCAGCGTCGTGACGTAACCTGTGCTCCTTACACCCTGAAGGAGACTGATGGTGTAATGAAAGAGGCATTCGACATGAACTCACCATTCGGTATCTACTGCGGTAAGTGGGATATCCGTAAGATGAGCGAGGAATGGCGCCAGGCTGCCCTGGGTAGTACAGAAAAGGTTTGTACAGGTATCAACTTCGTTACACTCCGCTACTCTCAGGTTCTCTTGATGTACGCAGAAGTAATGAACGAGCTTAACGGCAATCCTGATGCTACCACAGGTGGCGTGAATGGTTTGAGTGCCCGCGATGCTCTCGGCATGGTACATGAGCGTGCTTTCGCTGATGCCAACAAGGCTGAAGCTAAGGCATACGTTGCAGGTATTTCTTCAGACAAGGATGCATTCTTCAATGCCATCGTTGACGAGAACGCCTGGGAGTTTGCCGGTGAGTGCGTACGTAAATATGAGTTGGAGCGCTGGAACCTCCTGAGCAAGAAGATTGACCAGTTCAAGGCTGATTACGAGGCTCAGCTCAATGAGTATCCTACTAAGCTCTATTACAAGACCATCAAGACTGCTACAGATGAAAAGATTGATATGAATTCTGTATGCTGGTATGAGGCTCCTGAGAACACTGCTGGCTACGAGAGTGTAACCTGGTGGGGTGCTGAGGTAACCGATAAAGACCAGAAGAATCTGAAAGGTAAACTGCCATTCATCAGTTCATATCTCAATACAACTGTAAAGAATCGCTACCTCTTCCCTATTGCGACATCAAGTATCGCCGATTCACAGGGCAAGTTGAGTAATTCTTATGGTTATTAATAAGCGATTGCTATAGAAAAGCAATTCATCAAACATTCTAATAAAAGATAAAATTTGAATAATAATGAATTTATCTAAAATTAATAAAAGCGCAATCTCTGGAGCATTCATGCTCCTGGGATTTGCCTCATTGACATCTTGTACCGATGACAATGACTGGAGTGTTGACGCTAGCTACGACCGCTTGTTCCACTCTATCGAACTTTCGGTTACTCCTCTGGACGACCGTGCTGAGGTGAGCTTCAAGAAGATGCCAAACACTGACTATTACATCGTTGAGTACAGTACAGACTCTCTCTACAACGATATTCCTATGGGCGGCACCGAACATAGCGTTGTTGACTCTTCATTTGTAGATACTCCTGACAGCATCTACAATCTGGATGGAAACACAGAGTACTACATCCGTATAAAGGGCCGCAGTTTAGACGGAAAGTCTTCTAACTGGAGATACTTGGATAAGTTTAAGTTCAAGACCAAGGCAGAACAGATTATCACAGGCGTTGATGTAACATCAAGCACTGCTACCGTCAGCTTCATTGCTGGTAAGACCATCGATGCAGTTTACTATTACAAGAGTTCAGAAGATTCTACCAAGGTTGACTTCACTGCCGAGGACGTAGCAGCCGGTAAGCTGACCATCACTGGCTTGAAGGCTAACTCTTCATACAAGGTGAAGTTGTGGAACAAGGAGAACCTGAGAGGTACTTACTCATTCAAGACTACAGAAGCTTACCCAGAAGGCTATGATGTCATGACTCTTGCCGAGGGTGAGGACTTGGGTACCATCTTGAAGGAAGCTACATCAGACAAGGTTGTCATTGTGATGCCAAAGAATGCAACTTACCAGATGACAAGTTCTGAAACAGGCGAACAGAAGGGACTCACTATCCCAGCCAACATCAAGAGCATCTACTTCTGGGGAGCATCTGGCGCCGTTTCTACATGGAAGGTAAAGGAAATCAAGATTGAGGGCGCTAAAGACCTCATCCGTTTCTACAACCTTAACTTGGAGAACAAGGACAACAGCGCAGACTACATCATCAACTTGAACACAGACGATAACATCGGTTCTATTCAGTTCGACAAGTGTAACATCAAGAATACCCGTGGTATCATCCGTCTGCAGAAGGGAATAAAACCTGCCATCAACAGCATCAACTTCAAAGACTGCCAGATTAACAAGATTGGTTCTTACGGTGTGTTGGCAGCAGGCAAGGATACTCCGGAAGCACAGCTGGGTGAAGTAAACCTCACCAACTCTACCATCGCAAACCTCTCAGGTGGTCCTATGATTGCTGTAGCCAACAGTATGACAAAGGTGAATGTAGACCACTGTACTTTGTATGACGCTGTTGTGGGCGGTAAGTATCTCATCGATACCAACAAGAACAACAATATTGTTCCTAACGTAAGCAACACCCTCATCGGTCAGAGTGCTGCATTGACAGATGCTACAGCAACAAGTTACAAGAACGCTCCATTCGTTGATGTATATTATACCAAAGAATACACTTGGAAGTCAAAGTTGCAGATTGGTGATCCTGCAGATATTTCATCTGCTGAACTTTGGGTATCACCTTCAACAGGTGATTTCACTATCCAAGACAAATACCAGAGTAAGTATGGTACCTTCGGTGACCCACGCTGGATAGTACAGTAATAGTACTTACATCCGACAGATAAATAAATTAATATAATTAAAGGTGCAATGTCCTCATCAAAAATCGGGCATTGCACCTTTTTTTACTTTCTCCTATTCTCTATCTCATTTTTACAGCTAATTTCTTGGAAGTTACGAAAGAAAAGCGTATCTTTGCAGCGATAGTACCTAAGGAAGAGTGTACTACGTTTTTAGATTGTTGGATTTATAATTTGAAGCATATGGAGACTTTAGAAAAAATGCCTTTCGAGGCTCAGCATAAGATATTCAAGAGATTGGCAGAAATCGCCGACTCCAAGAGCCTGACCAAAGAGGAACAGGAGAAATACGACAACAGTATGATGGTCATGTGGGACAATTATGCAGTATATAAGCATGCTGTGGAGAAAGCCTATAAAAAAGGATACGAAGAAGAGAGGAAAAAGGTAAGTAAAAAGGTTGCTTTGAAGTTGTTGGCACACAACTTTCCTATAGACGAAATTGCCGATATTACCGACTTATCTATAGAAGAGATTAAGAAATTGGAACAACATAATTAACAAAACTTTCGCAAGTTTTGCCCCACACGCCCTGGGCTAGAAGCTTTTGGGCCTTCAGCCCGTTCTTGAACCACATGCGAAAGTTCTGAAAGTAAAAAAAACGCAAGCCCGCTAGGCGTAAAAAGAACGCCTGGCGGGCTTGCGTTTATGGTTGTACAACTAAATAGGTTATGGTTGTACGACTGAAAGGGTTATAGTTGTACAACTAAAGGGGTTATGGTTGTACGACTGAAAGGGTTATAGTTGTACAACTAAAAGGGTTATAGTTGTACAACTAAAGGGTGTATGGTCGTACAACTATAGGGTGTATGGTTGTACGACTATAAGGGTTGTAGTTGTACGATTAAAAGGTGTTGTCACTAGGCTCGGCAGACCTGCTGACTGCAGTCGGCAGCTCTGCTGACTAGGCTCAGCAGAGCTGCTGAGCCTAGTGGCAACCTTCGAGAAGCTGTCTCCTTCAACCTAAGAAACTATCTCTTTAAACTAAAAGAGACGTCTCCTTGAACCCAAAGAGACGTTTCATTCAGCCAACTCAGCCGCTACATTCTATCAAATAAAGTGCCTCATTCGAGCTACGAATACACCTCTTCAAGCCAACGCAGTCGAATCTACAAGCCAGCGCAGCCATATTTGGGTGCCAGCACAGCGGTATGTAGCGACTCTATGAAACGTAAGAACTCATGCTATGAAGTGCATGGTTTCATCAGCTTACTTCAAAGCCCGAATTTATTGAACCGTTTTTTCTTCGATTCTGTTGTCACATCTGCCACTCATGCTATAACTCTCTGATTATAAATGAATAACGGGTGGAAATAAGCGGTATTTTTATTATCACCTATTGTCACCTATTGCCACGCCCCATGGTAAGCGGCTCCGCTTACCATGGGCTGCTGAAATTACGTCACGACGTAGCATTTGCTGCGTCCCGACGTAATAACCAGTGCGTCGCGACGCAGCAACAGATACGTCGTGACGTAATTCCGGCTACCTCCTGCCCCATCAAATAAGCCTCACTTGCAAGCCAGAATCAACACCATTAAAGGCTATATTGTAAAACCGACACTTCCGAAAACGTTTACGTTAGATTTTTCGTTTATTTTATTCAACATTTAAAAATTTTAATTACCTTTGTAGCAGAAATCTAAGATTATAACCAAAAATCGAAGATTCCTTATGATCTATTGAGAATCAAACACGACAACAACTAATCGCTAGTAAGTTCAATTAGACCAGAGAAACTTAACAAGATTAATAATAACCTACAAAACAAACATCGTTATGTATCAACAACTGAAACGTGCCAGCATGGCACTGACCTTGAGTTCGGTTTGTTTCCTCGCTTTTGCGCAGAAAACAATCCAAGGTACCGTTAAGGATGCTAATGGCGACCCAATGATTGGTGTAACCATTACTGACCAGAATGGTAAAGCAGGTGGCATCACCGACCTTGACGGTAAGTTTACCATTCAGAACGCAGACCCTAATACGGTCTTGACTTTCAGCTACATCGGCTGCAAGCCTAAGAAAGTAAAAGTAGGAAGTCAGAAAACATGGAACATCGTACTTGAAGATGACAATGCAGCTCTTGACGAGGTCGTTGTCGTTGGTTATGGTACTATGCGTAAACGCGACGTAACTGGTTCTATCGCATCTGTCAACTCAGAAAAGATAGCCGCTCGTGGTACTACCAATCTTGCAGAGTCTCTGCAGGGTTCTGTTCCTGGTGTCAACATCACCCAGTCTGGTAGCCGCGCAGGTGCAGGCTTCAATATTCAGGTTCGTGGACAGGCTTCTATCAACAAGCAGGCACAGCCATTGTATGTTATCGATGGTGTGGTTTGCGACAACATGGACTTCCTCAATCCTGATGATATCGACCGCATCGACGTATTGAAGGATGCTTCTTCTACCGCAATCTATGGTTCCCGTGCCTCTGCCGGTGTCATCATGATTACCACCAAGGGCAGCAAGGGTGCAGACAAGGCACAGAAGGCAACCATCTCTTATGACGGATATTATGGTATCAAGAAGTTGGCGCGCATGCCTGAGTTTATGGATGCCAACGAGTTTATGGATTACCGATTTGCCAGATATACCACGCTCGATGGTAAGAGCTACGATGGCTCTAGCCGCAAGGGTGTTGATGCCGAAGGACATCCACACTACATCATCAAGAATACCGACTTGAATTCAGCTTTCCTGACTCGCAAGGGAGCAACCAGCTACAAAGATTCCAAACTTTATGAACTGATGATGGATCCAAGCTTCGACGGTTACGACTGGAAGAAGATGGTTACCCGCACTGCCGCCCAGCAGAACCACTTTATCAGTGCTGCCGGTGCTACAGATAAGATCAACTACCGTGTAGGTATGGGTTATCAGGGAGAAGAGAACGTATTCAAAGGCAACGACTATGAGCGTTTCAACTTCAAGGGAGCAATGGATGCCAAGCTCTCCAAGATATTCGAGGCAGGTTTCTCTACCAACATGTCAATGAGCCGCACCCAGGACGTATGTACTGATGGTACTTATTCTCCATACGTGAATGCATTCTATTTTAACCCATTCGTATCTCCAACAGATACAGATGGCAACCTGATTCCTAACCCGGGAGCAAAGGCAGCCTTTGGTTCAGATGCACAGTTTACATCTACATATAACCCACTCATCGATTTGAATGACGGCAACTACACCAATGAGACTAAGATGTACCGATTGATGGGTAACTTCTACCTGCGTGCCAACATCATCAAGGGATTGAAGTTTACAACCACCTTCTCCCCAAACTACTCTCACAAGCGCCAGGGTATCTTCTATGCAACAGGTCTGAACGAGGGTAACGACGTAGGTTCTACTTACTACCAGAAGAACAAGACCAACTTCGGTTCAGTAGCCAATACTACCCGTGTAGACTGGACTTGGGACAACCAGTTTGACTACAACCGCACATTTGGCGACCATACCGTTGGCGCCATGGCACTGTTCTCACTCTACAAGAGTAACACAGAATATCAGTACGAAGAAGGCAAGGGTATCGCCAGCGACCACACTACATTCCACAACCTGGGAACAGCCAGCGGCGACAAGGTACTCTCAAGCGACTATACAGAGTCATCACTGGAATCATTCGCTTTCCGTGCCAACTATTCTTACAAGGGTCGTTACATGGCTACAGCTACACTCCGTACCGATGGTAGTTCCCGTTTCGCAGACGGCAACCGTTGGGGCTGGTTCCCTTCTGTAGCTGCAGCATGGCGTATCTCTGATGAAGCATGGATGAAGCAGTTCAACAACTGGTTGGACAATGCTAAACTCCGTCTTTCATATGGTGTTACCGGTAACAACAATGTGGGTGACTATGTAACTATCGCTTCAGCTACAGGTCCATCTTATGTAACCATTGACGGCAAAGAGGTACAGGGTTATCATCCTAACGGATTGATAAATACAGAACTCATCTGGGAGAAGGTTAAGGAGTTTGACCTCGGTCTCGACCTGAGTTTCCTGAAGAACCGCATCAATGTAACAGCCGACTTCTACAACCGTCTTTCTGATGGTCAGATTATGTCACGTTCAGTGCCAATCGAAACCGGTGAGAAGACTTCAACCTTCAATGTAGGTTCTGTCCAGAACAGAGGTATTGAACTCGGTTTGAACTTTAACATCATCAACAAGAAAGACTTCTCTTGGAGTGCGAACGTAAACTTCGCCCGCAACTGGAACAAGATTAAGGAGTTGAGTAATGGTAAGGTTGACGAGGTAGCCAACAACTGGTTTATCGGCGAGCCACTGAACGTACTCCGTGACTATACCCATACAGATGTCATCACCGACAAGGGTGTAACCATGCACACCATGAATGGTGACAAGCACTATACCCTGAAGGAATTGTACGACAGATATGGCAAGACATATAAGTGGTATGAAGGTCAGGTAGCCGTTAACGACTGGAACGATGACGGCAAGATTGACGACAACGATAAGCAGATTTATGGTTGCACAGATCCTCGCTGGACCGGTAGTTTCTCTACCAATGTTTACTTCAAGGGCTTCGACTTCTCTATCATGTTCTACACCAAGAGCGGATTCTGGTCACGCAGCTATTTCCACGAGAAGTACATGAAGTATAGCGACCGTGGTAATGCCCACATGAAGTTAGATTACTACATACCAAAGGGAGCACCTATCATCGACCATGCAACAGGTGAGATTACAACCGCCACAGAAACCCACTACGGAAAGTATCCTTATCCAAACAACAGCGATAATACTTTCGGTGGCTACTTCGGCGACAAGGGTTCAGCCAAGGGCGAAGGCTTCCAGTATCAGAAGACCTCTTTCACCAAGGTTAAGAACATCACCCTGGGTTACACCTTGCCAAAGAACGTAGTGAGCAAGGCTGGTATCAGAAACCTCCGTGTATATGTAAACGTTCTGAACCCATTCTGTTTCACCAACTATAAGGGCTTCGACCCTGAGTGGGCATCACAGAATCTACAGAATGGCGGTCCATCATCTGTAACCTATCAGTTTGGTGTAAATCTTAAGTTCTAATCTCATTAAATGAAGTAAACAATTATGAAAAAGATATTATATAGCGTAGCATTGGCGGCCTGCTGCATGGGAACCATGACAAGTTGCAGCGACTTCCTGGATGCTAGCAACAAGTCGAATGTAACTGATAAACAGACATTTGCAACAAAAGAGGGCTTCAATAGCCTTGTCAATGATGCCTATCAGCATCTGCAAAACGTTTATGCAGCACCTCTGTTCACAAGCTGTTTTTCAGCAGGTACAGATATGTATGCCGATGCCCGTAACAAGATGAACGAGGCATTGAATACTTACGAGACTCTGACTCCAGAAAATACGGATATCAAGAATCTCTATACTTACCTCTATGCAGGTATCCGTGCAGCCAACTCTGTATCATATTATGCACAGACTGCACAAGTTGATGACAAGACGAAGGGCCAGCTGGTAGGCGAAGCCCGCGTATTGGCAGCCTACGAGTATTATCTTCTGGTAAACAACTTCGGTGGTGTGCCAATCATGAAGGACTTCCTCACCACAGCAGACACAGGATATCCTAAGTCTTCTGCTGAAGATGTATACGCCTATATCATCAGCGAGCTTGAAGATGTTATCAGCAAGAATGTACTCCAGGCTTCTACAGCTACCAAGGGTGGCGGCAGAATCAGCCAGGAAACAGCCAAGGCTATCCTTGCGAAGACCTACCTTTCTGCAGCATGGGACCTCAACAAGCAGGATTACTTCTCTAAAGCTGCTGCTCTTGCCGATGAGGTAATTGCAGGCAGAAGACTGACTACCCCATATGCCGACCTCTGGAAGGCTGATGGTTCTGGCGATGACAATGCAGAGTTCCTTTGGGATGTGGAGTATGATCTGGCTACAGCCAACAATACCACGTCAGGCGGTACAGAATGGAGCGGTTACTACTGCAACTATCTGGGTGGAAACGAGGATAATATCAAGGCTACAACCTCCAGCTATGTGCCAACCCTCTATGCCTTGCATTGCTTCAAAAAGGGCGACCAGCGTTACGATGCTACCTTCATGAAAGAGTTGCCGGATATCAACAAGGGAAATGCAGCAGGCACAGGTTACTGGACATGGTATAAGAATGGTGAGAGTCTGGTAGGTAAGCCAGTAACGCGTTACTATTCTGCATGGTATGAAACAGATGCCGACTTCGAGGCTTGGAAGGCAAAAGACCCTGCTAATAGAGCAAACACCTATCGCATTCCGATGGATTCACAGACCAAAGAGGCGCAGAATATGGATGGCCAAGATATGGAATATTACGACAACCAGCAGCTGGTATATGGTTCAAGTCCTTGCAAGAAGTTTGACGACAGCAAGACAGCTAAAACAGAGAAGAATACCTGCTATCGCGACATCCATATCATCACTTTGCCAGAGATGTATCTCGTAGCAGCCGAGGCTTATCTGAAGGCTGGCGATAACCCTAAGGCATTGGCACGACTCAATGAGGTTCACCAGCGCGCTGGTCTCCCTGCACTTACAGGAACAGTTACCATCGACAACATCCTTGATGAGAATGCCTGCGAGAACTTCGGTAATGAAGCCCGTTGGATGGATCTTCGCAGAACACAGACCCTGGTAACACGTTGCACCAAGTATAACCATGAGATGGGAGACAAGGCTGCCCAGTATATCGGCAAGAAGCTTCTTCGCCCTATCCCACAGGCTGCAATTGATGCCAATGACCAGCTGACATTAGCCGACCAGAATCCTGGTTACTAATCAAAGTCATTATGTTGATAAGAAAACCTATCAAGACATACGTTAATCATTAGGTTTAAGACCGTATTCTAGGGAGATAATTCCTAATGGATACGGTCTTTCTTTTGGTTCTATCGGCAAGGTATACGTAATCGTTTTCGTAGTTTTTCGCCCACTATCTGCATGCGATAAGCAAAAATGTCGTAACTTTGCAGAAAATCTTATAGAAAAGAAAATAATAAAATAAATAAACCTAAGAAGAAATGAAGAAATCAATCATTAAGACAGTCGTGCTGGCTGCGCTTATGGCTCTGCCAATGTTCGCTAAAGCACAAACTTTCGCTGGTATCACAGCCGAGCAGAACGCACAGAACACTCCTGAAGGATGGACTGCCGTAGAACTGCCAAAGTTGCCTACCATCACATCTGCCAACACGTTCAACATCAAGGATTATGGTGCCTCGACATCTGCTGCAGACAACACCAAGGCTATCCAAAAAGCTCTTGATGCTGTACCTTCTACCGGTGGTATGGTCGTGATTCCTGCCGGTACATGGATGTTTGGTAGTACCGACCAGATGACAACAAGCAAGACCGAGGTACTCAGCATCAAGTCTAAGACTGTTCTCCACCTTTGCGCTGGAGCCACCTTGAAGCTCGTAGAATACGGCAAGGCTCCAAATAATAAGACTGTATTTATCGGTTGCAAGAACAAGAACCAGAGCGACATTGTTATAGAGGGCGAAGGTGAAACTTCTATTATCGATGGTCAGGGAACCCGCTGGTGGAAGGCTCGCGACAACAAGGAGACTTTCAATCCTGGAGCTATGATCCGATTCGAGAAAGGCAGCCGATTCCTGATTCGCAATCTCAAGGTTCAGAATACTCCGGGTGTCAACATCACCTTGAGTAACAGCAATGGTGCCAGCAATGGTACTGTTCATGATGTAACCATCTATAACCCTTCTTCTGAAACCAAGACAGAACAGCCTTCTCATAACACAGACGGTATCTCGATCTGGGGTCATCACATGAACATCTATAACTGCAACATCAGTACAGGTGATGATAACGTAGTTTGCGATGACAATGCACAGTATATCCATGTTTGGAACTGCGACTTTGGTACAGGACATGGTGCTTCTATCGGTAGTTTCACCAAGAACATCAAGCATATATGGTTCGATAACATCACCATGAACGGTACTACTGCGGGCATCCGCATGAAGACAGGTCAAGATGTAGATAAAACAACCAACAAGGTAACTCTGCGTGGCGGTGGCGAGGAAGACTGGAAGTTCACCAACTTCACCATGACCAAGGTGAAGAACCCATTCTCTATCGACTGCTTCTACGACAAGAACTACAACAGCGACCCTGCCGTAGACAAGGCAAATGCAAGAGCTCTTGATAGCACTACCCCAACCTACACCGACATTCTGCTTCAGAACGTGAAGACTACAGATGTTTGCGATGGTAACGCTATCTTCCTGATTGGCCGCCCTGAGAGCCACATCAAGAACGTGACTCTTGACAACGTGCAGATTTCAGCCAAGAAGGGTATCGATATCCGCTTCGTAGATAATCTCGTGTTCAAGAACAACTCTAAGATTACCGTAAGCAGCGGTTCTATCTGGCTCAAGAAGTTTGATTCTACTTGGACAGACGAGTGTGATGCTACATCTACCGGTTCAGGAGTAATAGATACAAAGGGTCCTTTCACATTAAACTCAAAAACTTTGACTGATAAGACAGCCGGTTCTTTCAGCAACGGCTTCGCTATCAGCAATGAGAAGGGAAAGACATACGATGCTGGTTCTGGTACCAACTATATCAAGTATAGCGCAAATCAATACACCATCATCATTCCTGACGGCATAAAGATTGTCAAAATGGATATCGAGGGAAAAGACAATTACACAGATGCAGATGCCTATCTCGGCGAGATTAACGGTACAAGCTATGATGCATCAACCTATGTTTTTCCAAAAGACAAAAGTCTGAAAAAATATACAGTAGAGTTTGATTCACCTGTAGAGCACACTCTTACTTTCACTCCAAAGGTAAAGCAGTGTATCTTGCAGTTCACTCTCTATACAGAGACTTCTACAGGCATCCAGCCAATTGCTGCCATCGCCAAGGTAGACAATAACAACATTTACGACCTCAGCGGTCGCATGGTAAAGCTCAATGCCAAGGCAGAAGACCTGCAAGGTCTCAAAAAAGGTATCTATATCTACAACAACAAGAAATACGTAGCTAAATAATTCATTTAAACTTCGGTAACAATGAAAATAAAATCGCATTCACTCCTGTGCATTCTCGCCACCATCGCATTGAGTTCTCCGCTCTCTGCACTGAGCGTGAATGCTCAGAAGGCGGTATCCAAGACATGGAATCCGAACCTGAAGAACGGAATGTACCGCAACCCGG
>OCHH01000486.1_pt1 | contig 19951 bp, 17 predicted proteins | sample 1538781 | NCBI WGS metagenome assembly OCHH01 (sample SAMN04571726, study PRJEB22368) | human gut metagenome | biome: human gut; material: stool | host: Homo sapiens | place: Luxembourg | collected 2012-12-05
TGTATTCTGGCGGATTTCTTTTACCATATCGAAGATCTTATCTGTCGTCACGCCCCCTGTCAACGCACGCAGATTTGCTGCCTGTATAACCGGTCCTTCTGCTGTCGGATCGGAAAATGGAATTCCAAGCTCGATCAACGTCGCCCCTGCTTTCTCCATCTCATAGACGATCTGTTTTGTTGTCTCAAGATCCGGGTCACCACATGTGACAAATGGTATAAATGCTTTCTTCCCTTTAAATGCTTCCTGTATTCTACTCATGAAGATCCTCCCCTCTGTAACGTGCGATTGCTGCACAGTCCTTATCTCCGCGTCCTGAAATATTAATTACAATAATCTGGTCTTTTCCCATTGTCGGCGCAAGCTTTCTTGCATATGCAACTGCATGTGCACTCTCGATCGCCGGAATGATTCCTTCTAATTTAGAAAGGTACTCAAATGCATCGACTGCCTCATCATCTGTGATTGCTACATATTCTGCTCTTCCCTTATCATAAAGGTCTGCATGCTCCGGTCCGATTCCCGGATAATCCAGTCCGGCTGAGATTGAGTAAACCGGCGCAATCTGTCCGTACTCATCCTGACAGAAATAAGATTTCATTCCGTGGAAGATTCCAAGCTTACCGGTCGCGATCGTTGCAGCTGTCTCTGCTGTATTCACGCCGCGTCCTGCCGCCTCGCATCCGATCAGGCGCACGCCTTCATCTTCAATGAAATTATAAAATGCACCGATCGCATTGGATCCTCCGCCGACACAGGCAAGCACTGCATCCGGGAGTTTTCCTTCTTTTTCAAGGATCTGCTCCTTGATCTCTTTAGATATAACTGCCTGAAAATCACGCACGATCTGCGGAAATGGATGCGGTCCCATACAGGATCCGAGTACATAATGTGTGTCATCAATTCTTCTTGTCCACTCACGCATCGTCTCCGAAACAGCATCTTTTAAAGTACCAGTTCCACTTGTAACCGCGTGTACCTGTGCTCCGAGAAGACGCATTCTGTATACATTTAATGCCTGACGCTCTGTATCTTCTTTTCCCATGAAAACTTCACATTCCATTCCCATCAGAGCCGCTGCTGTCGCTGTTGCAACCCCATGCTGTCCTGCACCGGTCTCAGCGATCACTCTTGTCTTTCCCATCTTCTTCGCAAGAAGAACCTGACCTAACACGTTGTTGATCTTATGGGCACCTGTGTGATTGAGATCTTCTCGTTTCAGATAAATTTTCGCCCCGCCAAGATCTTCTGTCATACGTGCTGCATAGTATAAAAGAGACGGTCTGCCTGCATATTCATTTAATAATGTATTCAGTTCGTCATTAAATTCTTTGTCATTTTTATAGTAGTTGTACGCCTTTTCCAATTCGATCACTGCATTCATCAGTGTCTCCGGAATGTACTGTCCACCATGGATTCCGTATCTTCCTTTTGTCATGGTTGTCTCTCCTTCTTTCTTGTTTCTATTGTTTTGGTAAATTTATTCGTTCACTTGTATACTCTTTTGTTTTCAAAAAATGTTTACTGCTTTCAAAATTTCTCACAGTTTTCACAGCTTGAAGAATTTTCTCACGATCTTTCTTTCCATCTGTCTCCACTGCACTGCTCAGGTCAATTCCCCAAGGGTGTATTCGCTGTATTGCCTCCGGTATGTTCTCCGGATTCAGTCCTCCTGCGAGGAAATACGGCCGCTTTGTCCAGCCTTCCAAAAGACTCCAATCAAATGTCTCGCCGGTTCCGCCTTTTCCATGATCGAGAAGAATCAGATCTGCACTGCTCGCTGCCGCCGCATCAAGATCTTTTTTCTCCTGAATCGAAAATGCTTTCATCACCGGATGGTCTGTCAGACTTTTCAACTTCTTTATATATGCCTCATCTTCCTGCCCGTGAAGCTGAGCGATCTGAATGGTTCCTTCATTTAATAATTGTGCGACCTCGCCGCAGTCTTTATTGACAAATACTCCGACCGGGCAAATCTGCGATTCAAGATTTTGAACCAGTTCACGAACTTTCGAAATGGATACATTTCTCCAGCTCTTCGGAACATCTATAATAAATCCACAATAATCCGGTTTTACCTCATTTATATTGGTAATATCTTCCGGGCGGCTTAATCCGCAGATCTTAATCTTGGGCATGTTCATTTTTTCTTGTCTCATACTATATCTTCCGCTAATTCATATCTAGCTGCCTTCCTGTCTGCTGCTTCAACTCCATCAGTGCTGCTTTCCGATCAGATTTTCTCATCAGAAGTTCTCCGATCAGTACCGCATCGGTTCCATTTTCATAAAGTGCTTTCATATCTTCCACTCCGCGGATACCGCTCTCAGATACGAAAACTGTTTCCGAACTGACCATTTCTCTTAGCCGAATGCTATTCTTGATATCCACTGTGAAATCTTTCAGATTCCGGTTATTTACACCGATAATCTTTGCACCGATCTTCTGTGCTCTTAAGATTTCTTCTTCGTTATGTGTTTCTACCAAAGCAGATAATCCGAGTTCGTCTGCCAGCTGATGATACGCTTTTAACCTGCCATCTTCTAATACCGAACAGATCAGAAGTACTGCCGAGGCTCCCATTGCTTTTGCCTGATAGATCATATATTCATCACAGGTGAAATCTTTTCTGAGCACCGGAATGGATACATTTTGCACGATTTCTTTCAGATACGCATCACTGCCCCGGAACCAAAACGGTTCTGTCAGACAGGAGATTGCTGCCGCGCCGCCTGCTTCATAGTCTCTGGCGATCTCAACATATGGAAAATCCGGTGCGATTAATCCTTTGGAAGGAGAAGCTTTCTTTGCCTCGCAGATAAAGGATAATCCGTCTGCCCGAAGTGCCTGTTCGAATGCAGGGATTTGATCTTTAATTCCTTTTTCTTCCGCCTGTCTTCGAACCTCTTCTAATGGAACTATTTTCTTTTCTTCTTCGATCCGCTCTTTCGTGCGCTCGGTAATTTTCTCGAGTATATTCATACTATTTGTTCCTCTTTTTCTTTCAAGTTGCTTCTTCCATTCTCCCCCGCATAGCCGGGGATCAGACTTTTTATTTATTACTTTCTTCTTTAAACTGCTCCAGCTTCTTCAGTGCAAGTCCTTCGTCAATGATCTGTTCCGCTTTTCTTACACCTGCTTCGATTGAATCTGCTTTTCCTGCAAGATAGATTGCTGCTCCTGCATTCAGGCAAACTGCATTTCTCTTTGCTCCCTGCTCTTTTCCTGAAATGATATCCAATGTGATCTGTGCGTTTTCCTGAGGTGTTCCTCCTGTCAGTGCGCCTTTTTCGCATCTCTCATAACCAAACTGCTCCGGTGTGATCTCATAGCTTGTAAATGTTCCGTCTTTAATCTCACAGACTGTAGTCGGTGCACACATGGAAATCTCATCTAACTTATCCTGTCCGTAAACGACTATTCCGCGGACGACTCCGAGATTCGCCATGACTCTTGCAAGTGGCTCTACAAGGCTTTCATCATAAACTCCCATCAGTTCCATGTTCGCTCCTGCCGGATTGGACAATGGCCCGAGAATATTGAATACCGTGCGGATACCGAGTTCTTTACGAATCGGTCCGACGTATTTCATTGCAATATGATAATTCTGTGCAAATAAGAAACAGATCTGAATGTCTTTGAGAAGCTGTGTGCTGCGCTCCGGTGCGACATCGATCTTCACTCCAAGTGCTTCAAGTACATCTGCCGCACCGGACTTAGAAGATGCTGCACGGTTACCATGCTTTGCGACCGGGATTCCTGCTGCCGCAATCACAAGGGAGGATGTTGTTGAAATGTTAAATGAATTTGCTCCGTCTCCCCCTGTTCCTACGATTTCCAGCACATCCATGTCATGCAAAAGCTTGATGCAGTGTGCACGCATTCCCGCTGCTGATGCTGTGATCTCATCGATTGTCTCACCTTTCATGGAAAGTGCTGTCAGATATGCTGACTTCTGAACATCCGATGCCTTTCCTTCCATAATCTCATTCATTACTTCTTCTGCTTCTGTATAGGTGAGATTTTCTTTCTTTGATAATTTTATAATTGCTTCTTTGATCATTTCTTAATTCTCCTTCAATGCTTTTGCATAGTTAATAAAGTTCTCTATCATCTGAAGTCCTTGTGGTGTCATCACGGATTCCGGATGGAACTGTAACCCAAAGATCGGATATTCTCTGTGTTCCATCGCCATGATCTCGTTATCTTCGCTTCGCGCTGTCACAACCAGTTCTTCCGGAAGTGTCTCTTCCTTTACTGCAAGCGAATGATATCTTGCCACCTGGATTGGAAATGTCAGATTCTGAAAGAGGACACTGTCTGTCTTTACATCTTTCAGCTTTGAAGTCTTCCCGTGCATCAGCTGTCCGGCGTGACCTACGGTTGCTCCGAATGCTTCCGCCATTGCCTGATGTCCGAGACATACCCCGAGCATTGGAATCTTTCCTTTCAGCTTCTGAATTGCTTCGATACAGATTCCGGCATCAGAAGGTTTTCCCGGCCCCGGTGAGATTACCAGCGCCTCTGGTGCAAGTTCCAGAATCTCTTCCGGTGTGATCTGGTCATTTCGAACAACCTTTACTTCTGAATTCGTCTGATCTTTTTGTATGCCGCTTATTTCTGATTCTACTCCTGCGATAAACTGATACAGGTTATAGGTAAAGCTGTCATAATTATCAAGTAATAGTATCATTCCAATCCTCCTTTCGCAGTTTCCACAGCCTGAAGTACTGCCCCTGCCTTATTTAAACACTCCTGGAATTCATTTTCCGGGATACTGTCTGCTACGATTCCGGCTCCTGACTGTACACGAATGTATCCATTTTTCTTATAAGCAAGACGGATGGAAATGCATGTATCTACATTTCCTGCAAAATCGAGATAGCCGACTGCTCCTCCGTAGATGCCTCTCTTCTCCTGTTCAAGTTCTGCGATAATCTCACATGCGCGGATCTTCGGTGCTCCGGAAAGCGTTCCTGCCGGGAGAATCGCATCGACTACGTCCAGTGCATCTTTATCTTTCCGAATCTTGCCTGTTACTGTGGAACCAATATGCATCACATGGGAATATCTCTGGATTTCCATATATTTATCAACTTTAACTGTTCCCGGCTGGCTGATCTTGCCGACATCATTTCGTCCAAGATCTACAAGCATGTTGTGCTCTGCAAGCTCTTTCTCGTCTGCAAGTAGCTCTTTCTCCAATTCCTGATCTTCCTCTTCGGTCACGCCTCGCTTCCTTGTACCGGCAAGAGGAAAAGTGCACACCTGTCCGTTTTCTAACTTCGCCAGCGTCTCCGGTGAAGCCCCTGCCACTTCAATATCATCACTTGAAAAGTAGAACATATACGGAGATGGATTCGAGGTTCGAAGCACCCGGTAGGTATCAAAAAGACTTCCTTTTGCCTTCGCTGTCAGCGGATTGGATAAAACGACCTGGAAAATATCACCTTCATAAATGTATTCCTTAGCTTTCTCAACCATCTTGCAATAATCTTCTTTATCCACTCCCGGATGGAACTCTTCTTCTAAAACAAGTGGTCGGAAATCTGCCTGCGCCCCGCTTCGGATCAATCGTTCCATCTCTTCTAATTCCTGCTTCGCGTTCGTATAATTTTCTTCCAGATCACCTTCCAGCTTCACGCCTGTAATCAGGATCAGCTTCTGTCTGTAATTGTCAAATACGATGACACGGTCAAATAACATCAAGTCCGCATCCCGGAAATCTCTTACTGCCGTTTTTGCTGCTGTCTTTCCTGTAGTCTCATTCTTCTCTTCCAGGACTGGCTTCAATGTCGGTTCTGCATATTTGATGTAGTCATAAGAAAAATATCCGACAAGCCCTCCGGTAAATGGAGGAAGTCCCGGAACAACCGGACTTTTATATGCTTCGAGAATTTCTCTTAGAACCTTTCCCGGATGGTCGGTTAAAACTTCCCGTCTGGTCTTATCCTCATCTTCATGCCCTTCGCTGATGATCACACGCCCATCGGTACAGGTGATCTCCATCGTTGGTGCATATCCAAGGAAGGAATATCTTCCCCACTGCTGTCTGTCCTCCGCACTTTCCAGCAGATAGCAATGCTTGCTTGCCGCCCGCAGCGTCCGCATCACATTAATCGGCGTAAATGCATCTGCATACAGCTCTTTGCTGATCGGAACTCGCTTGTATCTGCCTTGTTCAGCGTAGGATCTGATTTGTTCTAATGTCTTGTCCATGTGTATTCCTCCTTGAAGTTATGCTGCAAAATGAATTTCTCTTTTATCCCGATAGGAAATATATGTTTATGGTAGAAAAAAAGTCCTTGACAGAATATTCCTATTCTGTCAAGGACGGTAAATCTAAATCTTTTCCGCGGTGCCACCTTGATTCACGGGTACACTCCCATGCGCTCTGTAAGATACTAACATATCTCCGGCAACTGACGTATGCCCACACGTCACAGAGTACTCGGATTCTCAAATCCTTTGACTGTGCCCTCAGCGGTCCATTTGGCAACCTGCATCTCGATCCGGCTCTCAGCTTCCCGGACTCTCTGTGCGCGCATAATTACTTTGATCTCCGCTTCATCGGTTTAAAGCGTTATTCCATTTGCTAGGAGTTTATCACTTTAAAGTGATAGTGTCAATGCACTATTTTAATCTTTTTCGCGAAATTGTTGAAAAATTTTCTCAATTTTCTTGTCTTTATTTTCTTTTTCTCTTCCATGCAAATCCGCCAACTCCTGCTCCGAGTGAGGAGAATGCAAGTCCTAATAAGCCAAGAACATTTGCCGGATCACCTGTCTTTGCAGCTTTTGATCCACTTGTTCCTTTGGAAGCTGATCCATCCGTAGTTGTTCCTGCCTTCTTTGTAACAGTCGGAGTTGCACTTCCATTCTGACTTCCCGCCTGATTTCCATTCTTTACAAGTGCTTTGATTGCTGCATTTAACGCATCTGTTGCTTTATCAACTTTTTCCTGGCTTTCTTTTGCATTTAATGCGCTCTTAGCGTCTGTCAGTGCACTCTGCAATGCCTTCCAGCTGTCAACTGTGTAATCAGCTTCTTTCAGAGCTGCCGCATCACTGATTACTTTCTCAAGGGAAGAAGTATCAACTGCTGCCGGCTCTTCTATCTTAACAAGTGCTTCAATAGCTGCGTTGAGGTGGCTTACTGCCTCGTCTACAGTTGCCTGAGTTTTTGGATTTTTCAATTCATCTTTTGCTTCCTGAAGTTCCATCTGCATAGATGCCCAGCTTTCCGCTGTGTATTCAGCTTCTTTCAGGGCTTCTGCTTTTGCAATAGCTGCCTCAAGATTTGTTGTTGTGATTGTTTTATCCTCAGATGCTTTTACAATGTTCTCCTCTGTTGCCTGGAATTTGTATGTCACGTCATTATATCCAAGTGCTGTCAGTGTAATGGTCCAATATCCTGTTCCATCCGTTCCTTCCGGAAGTTTACAACGAAGAGAATCTGTCAGTCCAAGCTGGATTCCCATTGCTTTGTGCATCCAGTTATCTGCTGCAAACTTTGTTCCATAAGTAGCTTTTGCATTTGTATATGTGCTGTCATCTCCATAGTAAGTCCATGTAACAGTCTGGAGATTTGATCCAAGATCACCATAATTTCCTGTCAGATCAACTCTTAAGAATTCTCCATAAGATCCGCTTGCTTCTTTTACTGTCAGCCCAGCTTCCTCTGCTGATGGAGCTGTCTTCAGTGCCTGATCTTTGATTCCGGACTCTGATCCATGATTCACTCTTGCAGAGAAACTGAAGGATCCATCCTCATTCTTTGTTACTGTTTTCAGACCGTTTGTATTCTCTGTTACATTGGCAACCAGTCCTGTATAGCTTACCAGATTCTTTTCTGAATATCCTCCTGCAAGTTCACTTCCGTTTTCGATCACACGATAGCTTGCTTTCAGTGCATCCAGATCAGATGTTTTTACTTTCACCGGCACATATTTCAGTCCGAGTACATCATACTCTGTCATCTTTGTTGTTGCACTAGATTCTTCTGTGATCTCTCCTCTGTTAAATGTAATCTTGCTTCCGTCTGTCAGAACTGCAGTAGTTCCATCTGTCCAATACTCTACTGCATACTCTTTTCCATTTTCCGCCTTGATTACTGCGTTGCACTGGAAAGAACCTCTGTGAAGTCCATGATTTACTGTAGCTCTTGTTACAGTATCGAATGCACCCTTGTCATACTCTCCTTTTGAATCCTTTGCATCTGAAGAAGATGTATTTCCTGCTGCCTGCACATTTTCAGCAGCCCAGTACTCTGCCCAGCTAAGTCCTACATATGCGTAAGTATACTCACTCTCCTGTGATAAAGTATAAGTGAATTCACAATCCTTTGCATAGCCTGTTGCTTTCACTGTAATCTTAAATTCCTGTCCATTTTCTGCATTCTTAAACGGAGCTGCAGTTGTATCAATTGTTCCATCTTCTTTGATGATCTTCACTGCACGTTTTCCTGTTGCCGCATACTCTGTTCCGTCAACTGTTACGGATTCGATATTCTTTACATAAGAAGTTACATCCTCTGCTGCATATCCTTCTGCCGCTACAAGTGCTGCACTTTCACTGTTAAATACAACCGGTACAGCTTCTGTTGTCAATTCAAAATCTGTCGTAAGATCTGCATATTTTCCGGATTTATCAGATACTTTCAGAGTATATTTGCCTATCTCAGCGCCTTTTGTCTTATAGGTAAGTACTCCGTCTTTTACCTGAACATCCTCAAGACCTTCAACTGTATATTCTGCCTGATAATCGTCAGGAAGGCCTTCTACAGTTACATTTACTTTTCCACTTTCAACATCTGCATTCTCTGCTGCGATAGTTCCATTGAATTTAACCGGCACATACTGATCTGCATCAATCTCATAGATTCCATTATCTGTGTAATATGTGATTTTATTGATTGTCTGACCCATCATCTTTTCATAATCTTTTGAGTTCAGTGTATTTCCATGAGATGTTGTCACAAATCCGGTACTCCATGCCAGTTCTTTCTTTTTCCAGATATTTTCAAGATGACGAAGTCCGTAGTTGTCTCCTTCTTTTGTACTGATCACAACTCCGTATACTGTATTAACTGTATCTGGGAGTCCATTTACATCTAATTCATAATCTCCATACTTCGTGTCTGTTGTAAAATCGATTGATGCATCACTCAACTTCTGTGCAGTTGCACCTTTCACTTCACTAAAACTGAATGAACCATCTGCATTTACTGTTGCTTCTTTATAATAGGAAGGAGTCTCACTTAAAATATAGTAAGAATAGCTTGCACTCTGGAATAACGCATCTTTTCCGTTATATTCCGTTGTTGTTTCCTTTCCTTTCATGTTCACTGTGATAGAAAGCTTGCTGTCATCTGTAATCTGTGTATAGTTTTTCAGCACAGATGCATCACTGATCTTAACCGGATATGTAATACCTGTAATATCTGTTCCATCACTGTTTACATGATAAGATCCAGCTACAAGTTTTGATCTTGTTTTCGCTTTTGTAGCGGAGGATACACTGTCTGCTCCTGCTACCTGATCAGCTGCATAAAATTCAGAATATGGAATATTCATCAACACATACGTTTCTTTCGCAACTTCTGCTTTTTTCAATGCCTTCACTGCTGTATTTAACTCATCTGCCGCTGTGTCCACTGCACTCTGGGATTCCTTTGCTTTCAGATCTGCCTTCGCTACAGTTAATTTTGTCTGCATTGCACTCCAGCTGTCTGCTGTGTAATCAGCTTCTTTCAGTGCTTCAGCGGCTGTGATTGCAGCTTCCAGTTTTGTTGTGTCAACTGTTACTGCTTCGTTTGCTGACTTGATTGCAGCAAGTGCAGCTTCTTTCACTGCCTTTGATGTACGTGTTGCACCACTAACAGAATCCCAACCATTAATTGTATCTTCTGTTGCAGCCTTTCCTACAAGCATTTTCTGGATTCCTTTCGATTTTGAAACAGCTTTTGCAAAATAGGAATCACTCTCCGCGTTATATCCTTCCCCTGGAGTCACAGTGATGGCTGAAAACTTGCCATCCTCCACCTTCAGGCTGACTTCAACGTCATACTCATTCCATTCGTCTTCATTTTCGTCATCCTCTGCAGTTCTTGCCACGTGGGCCGTCTTTGTATAAGTTCCATCCTTTGCAGTCTGACTTCCTGTTGCCGCAAAGATCGTTGACGGGCAAAGTCCTACTACCATAGACATTGCCACTGCCATGGACATTGCCTTTACTTTCATTTCTTTGTTTTTCATAGAAACCTCCTTTTTAACTAAAATAGTTACATACAGATCCTGCCTGTCGCAGTTCTGCTTTCCTGCTTCCGCATGGAATATATTATCAAGTTAGTTTTTGCTAACCCGTAATCAAAAAGTATTATTATCTATACTGTCCTTACAGCTTCTTTCTTCACAACCGGTAAAATCTTTCCTGCCAATTCCAATCACGAACCCTGTCACTGTTCCTGCCACAAGAAGAACTGGCAGATAATAAATCAGTTTCAGATTCTCCACCACTGCCATCGCAACAAGAATCTGTCCTATGTTATGAAAGACGCCGCCAGTGATACTGACTCCTACAATGGAAATTCCATCCATCTTCTTTACAAGTACCATGGCAAGAAGGCTGACAACCGCCCCTGCCAGACTGTAAATGATCGACATTCCATTTCCAAAAAGAAATCCTGTCAGAAGTACACGCAGTACCGATACCGCCAGTACCTCCGGAATTTCCAGAAAATAAAGACCTGTAACAGTGACCAGATTAGCCACTCCAAGCTTCATCCCCGGCACTCCAAAATTAATTGGGATCAGGCTTTCCACATAACTAAAAATCATTGCCAGCGCAACAAGCATTGCCATATTCGCAAGTTTTTTATTTCTATTCATACATTCTCCTTTACAGTCGAACAATTGATTTATTTAGAAATTGTATCCGGTAAATGTTCCTTTTCATTTTGAGAATCATCAGAATTCTCAACTTCTTCTATTTCTACAACCAGCTTATGAGGCAGGCAGACAATGGTCTGTGTCCGGTTATTGATCTTCCCCTGCTCTTCGCAATATCCATCCGGACAGTCAGCCTCTTCCATGTAAGCTTTTCCATCCTCAATCCGGATACGGTTGTAAAAATCTCCTTCCTGCACTTCGATCACCTGGTCTTCATCCAAAGCATATCTTCCGTAAACTTCTCCGTCCACCTTGATCACAACCTGTTTTTCCTGATTTTCTTTTTGTCCGTTTTCCTTTGCCTGTACATACTGCATCAGATTCATCACAAGAAACAGTACACATGCCGCAAAGAGGATTCCGCCTCCTAAAAACAGATCTTTTTTCTTCATCTATTACACTCCTGCCCAGATCATAATTACAAGTAACAGAATTGCCCGAAGAATCGTAAACCAGAATTCATTTCCCTTCAGACCTTTGATTCCTGTATGGATATGCTTCTTTGGACAGGTATCAATACATTTCTGGCATTGGAAACAATCTCCCTCGACTTTGAGTGATCCGTCTTCCGGGAGTCCGATCCCGGATGGACATTTCTTCGTGCATCCGCTGCAGCCTTTGATGCAATTTTCTCTGTCGCGGTGCAATGCAAAGAACGGAAGCACCGGAAGCAATGAGAATACTGCTCCCATCGGACACAGATTCCGACAGAAAAATCTTTCTTCCAGACACATCCCCACAATAATAAGAAGTAGTAATATCACTCCCGGCAAATATCCCTGCAAATGGAAATTTCCTGCATGCAGCATAGAAAAAACATCCCACGGGCTTGTCCCTTTTGCCTTTCCATATATTCCTGCAAAACAAAGTACTGCGATTACGGTCAACACCAGATATTTCAAATAGCTTAACTTCTCTGTGATCTTTTCTGAAAGCAGCACCGGCTTTTTCTTTTTCTTCTTAAAACACCAGATATAAAATGCATGAATTCCATCTCCAAGACTTCCGAATGCACATGCGAATCCACAGAAGAATCTTCCGAAAAGAATCGTATACGCGCAGAGAACTATAAGCACCGTTACAAAAGAGGTCAGCCCGATTACCTCGCCTGCTCCTATCTGTGTAAAAATGTATTTCACGCCGGCAAATGCCGCTGTATACACAGATGGCAGAAACAGAAAATAAAGGATCTGAATCAAGGCACGAAGCCAAGTATGCAACTTTTTAATTTCTTTTGCTTTTAAATTATGTATATTCAACTTCTTCAAACTACTTTACCGCCTGTTCTAATGCCTGTTCTGCTGCATTTTTAATTCCTGTCGAACTGAACGTTGCGCCGCTGATCGTATCAACTTCTGCACTCTGCGCCTCTATGATCTTTGGAATGATATCTTCCGCCATTGCAAGATATGCACTGTCTTCCTTCTCGGCGGAAGTCACTTCTACCGCTTCAATCTTTCCATCTTTTACAGTAACTTCTACCGCAACCGTTCCGCCAAATCCATCCGCTTCTCCGGTATAGGTTCCATCCTTGTATCCTGCTCCATCTCCTGAATCACTCCCTGACTCAGAATCACTGCCGGCACCAGATGACTGTACCTCCAACTGTGCATTCAGTTTTGCGATTTCCTCATCCTTTGCACGGACATCCAACACTTCGTTATATCCGAAAAGGACACCGACGATTGCCAGCAGACTAAACAGTCTTACGATAAACTCTTTCATCCTACTGCGCCTCCGTCTCTTCTGGTCTTAAAGCCATTTCCAGTGCCTTTTTGCATCCGTCAATAATCGCATTCGAAGAACAGGTTGCTCTGGATACCGTATCAATTTCTTCCGGCATTCCTTTGGTAATAATCTGGGAAACGACACCTTTTTTGCTTGAAGTTCCATTTGCCGCCTTCTTGATATAGCTGTCATTCGCTGCATCCCCATCTCCTGACACGTCAGTAATGGATACAATTTTGTCATTTCGTATTGTCACCTTCATAGAAAGCTGATACTCTGTAAAATCTTCATCCTCATCCGGTTTACACGGTATACTCACCTCATAAGTTCCATCGATGTATTTTGTCTTCACTTCTTCCTCTTGATCTGACTTCTTTTTCTCAAGCTGTGCAACTGCAAGGTTCAGATTCTCCACCGCTTTGTCAACAGCCTGCTGTTCCACTGTTTCATTCGCAGCTGTTTCCAACAGCTCTTTTGCATCATTCAGTCGGAGACTCAGAACCGCCCAGCTACTCTGCGTATACTCCTCCATCACAAGTGCTTCTGCTGACTTGACTGCATTTTCCAGTTCCGTTGTATCTGCTTTCTCTTCAATGGATTCTCCATTCGTTACTTTCTCCGCCTGTTTCAAAGCATTCTTGATTGCTCCGATAAGTCCCTTAGAACTGTAAGTTGCACCAGATACAGTATCTACATCTGTATTCTGATTTTTAAGCACATTTTTCACTACATCCATTGCGCGGTTGAAAAATGCTTCATCATCTGATGTCTCTGTGACTAAAATTGCTTTGATCGTATGCTCCTGGATCACCACAGCTACCGATACCTCTCCACTGTATCCTTCCGCTGTTCCATAATAGATTCCTTCTTTGTATGGAACTGTTCCGGTTGTGGATGTACTCTGATCCTGACTGTAAGAACTGTTCGAGCCATTCGTCTCTGAAGAATCCGAAGCTGCTCCATTTCCACTCACTGCCGCCTGACTTAATGCATCTCTTACTGCCTGGATGATTCCAACCGAACTGTACGTTGCTCCAGACACGGTATCTACATTGGTGCTCTGACTACTGATGATCGCATTGATCAGTGCAGAGGCTTTGGAAATGTATTCGCTTCCATCTTGATTCTCCATAATCTGGATGTCTATGATCTTTCCGCCACTGATCTCAACCTTTACTTTCAGTGTTCCGCCAAATCCAGTCCCTGTTCCGTAATAAGTTCCGTCCTTATATGCTGCCGGGTCTTCCACTGTTGCGACAGAAGTAGAACTTCCTGCTGCCGCTCCGCCACCAGACTGTGACTGTCCTGTTGTTCCGCTGTCTTTTTCTCCTGTCAGTGCATTCTTCACCGCACTGATGATTCCCCGGGAACTATAGGTTGCCCCTGAAACAGTATCAACTTCCAATGTCTGTCCTTCGATGATCTTATCGATCACCGCCTGTGCGCGTTTAAAAAATGCCGCATCATCCGAAGAACTCAGAATATCGATTGCAACGATCTGTTTGTCTTTGATTTGAACCGCAACCGTGATCTCTCCTACATAACCTGTTCCAGTTCCCTTATAAACACCATCCGTCAGATCAAAAGAACCTTTTACCGCCTGCTCCTGCTCTTCTGACTTTGTAGTCTCTTCTTTTACAGAATTCGTTTGCTCCTGCGCTGCATAAACCGGTGGCTGATATCCACTCAGAGTGCCTGCTACACAGGATGCCACAACTGCTACCGAAAGTACCGGTGCAAATGGTTTCAGCTTCTTTCCTGTTTCTTTTAAATCCATTTTTCCTCCAAAATCTACTCTGTCTTACACTTTTCTATCGAATGATCTCAACTGTTCTCTCCGTTGAAAAATCATTTTCCAGCCCTTCTGTTACATATAGCGTCCCATCATCACTCATAAGGATTGCATCAAAATCATCCTTATGTTCTCTCCAGAAATCTGCCGCTTTCTCTTCTCCCATAATAAAAAGTGAAGTAGACAGTCCATCTGCCAGTGTTCCATCCTCACTTACAATTGTTACAGAGACAAGTCCACTTTCTGCCGGGTATCCGGTCTTTGGGTCAATGATGTGATGATACGTCACACCATCCTGTTCAAAATACCGTTCGTATCCCCCTGAAGTGATAACAGCCTTATCCTGAACACTCAGAATTCCCAGATAATCTTCTGTGTCATCGGGACTCTGCACTGCAATCTTCCATTTCGTTCCATCCGTCTTTGTTCCGAGTGCCTGCACATTTCCGCCAAGATTCACTAATCCACTTGTGATTCCATTGTCTTTGTAAATGTCCATAATTCTGGATGAGGTATATCCTTTTGCAATTCCTCCGAGATCGATTTTCATTCCTTCTACACCGAAAGATATCTTTTTCGTTTCTTTGTCATAAGAAATATTTCCCGCATCAGTGAGTGGAAGAAGCTGATCCAATGTGTTCTGTGACGGAACCTGAAAGTTCTGTGTTGGGAATCCCCATGCTTCCATCACCGGATAAATCGCAATATCAAACGCCCCATCTGTCTTCTGATAAAGTTCCAATGCGCGTTCCGTCAGATAACCTGCATCTTCGGAAAGCTCTGCACTTCCATCTGCGTTCAGTTTTGCGATCTCGCTGTCTGCATCTCCTGTCGATAAAAGTGCGTCCAGACGCTCAATCTCTGCCTGTGCCGCATCAACAGCTACCTCTGCATTTTCTCCATACGCAGTCACTGTCATATAGGTATCCATTGCAAAAACATCTCTGGATGCTTCTTGAATATCCTTCGACTGATTCTGTGCACTTTCTGACGATGTTTCGGATTTATCTGCTGTCTTCTGTCCGCATCCGACCAACAGGGCCGATGCACAAAGACAGACTGCAAGTAAACATTTTATATTTTTTAATTTCATGTAATCGCTCCTGGTTATACTTTTCTAACTCATGTTAGTCTAACTAACTCCGTAAGTATACAGGATGTCTATTATACAGTCAATTGGATTTTTATTATTTGAGAACTTTTCTCATTTATCTGTTTTAAACTTATATATTTTTCTCATGAACAAAGAATGTGCCTCGGCACATTCTTGCGCCTGCGGCGTTGCTAAGCGCCAGTGGCGCTTGTTTAGCAAGGACCGAAGTGGAAACGTAGACCGCTTGCGACACCTACCTTGTACGCCGCAGTGCGCATCCTGAGCGGAGCGTTTTTTATATATTAGGAAAGGACTTTCCTAATATATAAAAAAGAGAGACGAAAATTTCATCTCTCTTTTCCTTCGCTTTCTATTCTTTTTTTACTTCCTCGAGAAAATATGTTTCACAAATACATAGATCATAATCACCACTGCCATCAGATATCCGAACGCACCAAGTGCCGGGATTCCCATAAACTTCGGTGTCATATCCGTTGTACAGATAATACTTGAACTGATCAGAAGTGCCATGACCCACAGACCCATAACAATATTTCTTACCAAGCGTCTCAAAAGAAATGCCAGATCCTTTGACACACGCAGATCCAGGTTTACTTTTGACTGACCTTTCATGAATTCATCCATTAAGTCCGTTGTCATGGATGGAAGGTCAATCATCTTCCGCACAGATTTCAAAAGGCTTCTTCCTGTGTTCTTCAATTCCTTCTTAAAGTTAAAATTGTGAAGAAAATCCGCAGCAAGTCTTGCTCTGGCAATCTCCACCATATTGATATCCGGTGCGATATTGGAAAGTACACCTTCCATATGCGTAAGTCCTCTGGCAAGCATCGTCAGTCCATGTGGCATCATGATCTTATTTTCTTTCATGACTTCCATCAGATCCGTCATGACCTCTGCCACATTAATCTTGCCCATATCGGTACTTCCGTATTTCAAAAGCAATCCTTCAATGTCTTCATAAAGTTTTCTCTGCTCCGGTCGTTCTTTGAATTCACCCAGTCCAAGAACCGCCTTTAGGATCAGACCAACATCATTCAGTGCAACGCCTTCGATCGCAAGCGTGATCATCTCACGGTCATGCTCTGTCAGTCGTCCCATCATACCCATATCAATCCAGACAATCTTTCCATCACGGATCTTAACATTTCCGGAATGCGGATCAGCGTGGAAGAACCCATCATCCATTACTTGCTTAATATAGTTATCTACAAGTTTGCTTCCAATTTCTTTCAGGTCATAGCCATCTTCGAGCAGCTTATCCTTCTCATCAATACCGCAACCATCAATATATTCCATCACCAGCACATGAACGGTCGTATACTGCTGATACAGAACCGGTGTCTGAACAAAATTGACATCTTTATTTCTTCTGGCAAATTCTTCGATATTCGATGCTTCGGTCAGGAAATTCATCTCATCTCTTGTCACTGACCAGAGTTCGTCAAGCACAAGATCAAAATCAGCCATTCCTTTCAGACTGATCGGTGGCATCAGCTTGATTGCTTTACGGATAAAATCAATATCTCGCGCCATCATTTCATAAATGCCTTTTCTCTGGATCTTAACGACAACCTCTTCTCCTGACTTTAAGACTGCTCTATGTACCTGCGCAATTGATGCAGAACCGATTGGCGTCTCTTCGATTGATGAAAAAACTTTCTTCCAGGAGCGTCCGTAAGACTCGTCGATTACAGACACTGCCTCCTCGAAGAGCATCGGTCTTGCATCCGTACATAATTCCATCAATTCATCACAATAGGCCTTTGGAAGAATGTCAGAATGGAGTGCCATGATCTGTCCGATCTTCACAAAAGTCGGACCAAGATCCTCCATAATCAAACGAAGTTTCTTCGGACTAAGTCCACGTGTAATATTATGTTTTCGAAGTACAGAAATAATCTCTCTAAATCTTGAATTATTTGTTCCCTTTTCTTTCTCACTCATATCTGTATTCTCCTGCTGTCTCGGTGACGAGTTCCTCTTTTCTTCAGTATCCCTTGCTGATAGTTCAAAAGTAATAGTCACTTTTTTCTTTCTTGAGAAAGCAGAAAAGCCGCTTTTCGGCAGCTTCTCTGATATTTTTACTCTTCTTTTGTATCTTCCTCAACTACTTCTGCATCTTCCACTGTATCTTCTGCATCTACCTCTTCTGCTTCCGAATCTACAGTTGACTCTTTCGCCTTGATCTGAGCCTTCAGTGCTTCTAACTGCTCCGGTGTCATCTTGTCGAGAAGTTCGCTCAACTCTTCCGGTGTAGTGACTTTGACTTTCACATTCACATTGTTCTTTACTGTCTGCTTCAGATTATGCTTGAGTTCCTCATTCAGAACCTTGCCCTGCTCCACTGTAAGCTCGCCTTTTTTTACCATATCATCAAGAACGTCCTTTGACTTCTCTGCAGTTGTAGCAACCGCTCCGATTCCAGCCAGTATTACCTTCTTTAAGTTGTCTGTTAATTTTTCCATAATGCCTGTCTCCTTCCGTAAATGATCTGTTTCCAGATTCAAAACTATAATTAGATTTTACAACTTTCTCTTCATCTCGTCTAGTATTCGATTTTATTTTCTGTGCTTGTTTCACAATAATTTAATAAACCCTTTATAATTTTCAAAACTTTTCCACAAAAAAAAGCTTAAAATGTTACATTTTCAACCTTTTGTAACTTTTCTTTTTTATTTACGCTTGTTAAAATAAAGACATAGTACATCGGGAATATCTCTAAAGCTTCCCGAAAATCTGTTTTTAAAAAAGGAGATCGAAAATCATGGCAAACAGAATTATGTTAAATGAAACATCTTATCATGGAGCAGGCGCAATCAAAGAGATCGCTACAGAAGCAAAAGCAAGAGCATTTAAGAAAGCTTTTGTATGTTCTGACCCTGATCTGATCAAATTCGGAGTTACAAAGAAAGTAACAGATATTCTTGATGAAAATGGACTTGCTTACGAAATTTATTCTGATATCAAAGCAAACCCAACAATCGAAAATGTACAGCACGGAGTAGAAGCATTCAAGAAAGCTGATGCAGATTACATCGTTGCAATCGGTGGTGGTTCTTCTATGGATACTTCCAAAGCAATCGGTATCATCATCGCAAACCCGGAATTTGAAGATGTAAGAAGCCTTGAAGGTGTTGCACCGACAACAAAACCTTGTGTTCCGATCATCGCAGTTCCAACAACAGCCGGAACAGCTGCTGAGGTTACAATCAACTACGTTATCACAGATGTTGAAAGAAAGAGAAAATTCGTTTGTGTTGACCCACATGACATGCCGGTTATCGCAGTTGTTGACCCGGATATGATGTCCTCTATGCCAAAGGGACTTACAGCTTCCACAGGTATGGATGCCCTGACACATGCAATTGAAGGATATACAACAAAAGCTGCTTGGGAAATGACAGATATGTTCCATATCAAAGCAATCGAAATCATTGGAAAATCTTTAAGAAGCGCTGTTGCAAATGAAAAAGAAGGCCGTGAAGGAATGGCTCTTGGACAGTATATCGCAGGAATGGGATTCTCTAATGTAGGTCTTGGAATCGCTCATTCTATGGCTCATACACTTGGTGCTGTATACGATACTCCACACGGTGTTGCATGTGCTATGATGCTTCCAATCGTTATGGAATACAATGCAGATTGTACAGGTGAGAAATACCGTGAAATCGCAAGAGCACTGGGCGTTAAAGGTGTTGACGACATGTCTGTTGAAGAATACAGAAAAGCTGCTGTTGATGCTGTTCAGAAACTTTCTGTTGACGTTGGAATCCCGACAAAACTGGAAGCTCTGAAAGAAGAAGACCTGCAGTTCCTCGCTGAGTCTGCTCACGCTGATGCTTGTGCACCGGGTAATCCGAAAGATGCAAGTGTAGAGGATCTGAAAGAGCTCTTTAGAAAGCTTATGTAAATTGATTTCTGATACACGGACGAAAATTCTGAAATGTGATAAGCTGTGATTCCTTCAAAGGATGACGCATCGAATCTGGCTCAGGGTTACGTGTACTGATAATTCTAGGAAAAACTTAAGATTACTAAATACAAAGAAAGGTTTGGAAAACTCACTGCCGCTCAGACAGTTTCCAAACCTTTCTTTAACGTAACCTTAAGTTTTTCAAGTATTATCAAGCACACTCCACATTCACCATCTTCGATGCGTCATCCTTCTTCGGAGATTCACTTTATCCCACATTTCCGAATTTTCTGTGTATAGAAATAGATTTACGGAATATACGAAGGGGTGAAATGATTCGCACATTTTTTTGTGTGTAGAAATAAATCTATCTACAACAATCCACGTTCTTTAAAGACGTCTCTTAGTTCTGCGGGCATGGATTCGGAGAGGAATCTAGCCAGGGTTTCGGGGGTGG
>OCHH01000506.1_pt1 | contig 19392 bp, 17 predicted proteins | sample 1538781 | NCBI WGS metagenome assembly OCHH01 (sample SAMN04571726, study PRJEB22368) | human gut metagenome | biome: human gut; material: stool | host: Homo sapiens | place: Luxembourg | collected 2012-12-05
CCCGCCGGCGGGGCGTCGTCTCTCACACGAATCGTAAGTTTAGCAAAATGCGCGCGCCGCTCCCGAATCAGGGTCCGAAAAACCACTTAGACGCCTTCGCCGAGCGCAACAAACTCAGGGGGCGGATACCTCAAAGCATCCGCCCCCTGAAGGACAGTGTCCCAATTCAACTCGGCTCGAACGGCTTTGAGAGCCGAGGACCTGATCCTGAATCAGCGGATCAGACGATCCAGATGATCGCCAGTCCGAGTGCGACGAGCAGAAGGCCCGTGATGCGCAGCGCGCGGTCGGGCTCGTCGAGGAATCGGCTTATCGACTCCTTCCAGAAGCCCGGGGCCACCATCGGCGTGAAGCCCTCGATGACGAGGACCCACCCGAGCGCGAGCATCATGACGTCGAGCCTGCTCATTGCGCCTTTTCCGACTTGAAGTAGCGGAAGAAGTCGGCGGACGGATCAACGACCATCACGTCGTTCTTGTCGGCGAAGCTGTCGCGGTAGGCCTGCAGGCTGCGGTAGAAGCGGGCGAACTCGGGATCGCGGCCGAAGGCCTCGGCGTAGATCTCGGCGGCCTGAGCATCGCCTTCGCCCTTGACCTTCTGCGCATCACGATAGGCTTGGGCGAGGATCACCTCGCTCTCGCGGTCGGCGGAGGCGCGGATGCGCTCGGCCTGGGCGGCGCCCTTGGAGCGTTCCTCGCTCGCGACGCGCTTGCGCTCGGCCTCCATGCGGCGGTAGACAGACTCGGAGATCTCGGGCGTGAAGTCAACGCGCTTCATGCGCACGTCAACGATGCCGATGCCGACGTCGCGCACGCGTTCCTGAAGGAGCTGCGAGATTTCGACCATGGCCTTGTCACGCTCGGAGGACGTGATCTGGTTGACGGTGCGCTTGTTGACGACCACGTTGAGCACGTCGCGCAGAAGTGCGGAGACGCGGTTCGCGGCAGCGGGTTCGGAGCCCTGGAAGGAGACCCAGTAGAGGCGCGGATCCTCGATGCGCCACTTGACGAACGTATCGATCAGAAGGTTCTTCTTTTCGGACGTCTGGACGAGGTCGGCGCCGGCCGCATCAAGGTTGAGGATGCGCTTGTCGAGGTAGACGATGTTCTGCAGGGGCGGCGGGAGCTTCACATGAAGGCCGGGCTCGGAGATCACGGTCTTGAGTTCGCCGAGGGCGAAGACAAGAGCGTACTCGCGCTCGTTTACGGTGTAGACGCACATGCGGAGCAGGCCGGCCGCCACGAGGACGGCGATCAAAAGCGTGGAGAGTTTCTTCATGGCTGTCGTCCTTTAGCGGCGGTCGCGGAGCATGCGCTGATATTCGTCGCCGGGAGCGGCGGAAGAAGTCGTCGGCTGGGCGGAGCCCGTCGTCTCGACGGCGCTCTGGGCGGCCGTGACGCCGTGGTCGGCGAGCGCGGCGGCCTCCTTCTGGGCCTGAGTCATGGCGTCGGACTTCGTGTTGTTGACGATCTTGTCGAGCGGCAGGTACAGCAGGTTGTTGCCGCCCTTGGCGTCGACGTAGACCTTGGTGACGTTCTTCATGACGTCGCGCACGGTGTCGACGTAGAGTCGGTCGCGCGTGACTTCAGGAGCCCTGGCGTACTGGGACTGCAGGGCGGAGAAGCGGTCGGCATCGCCTCGGGCGGTCTCGACGATGCGGGCCTGATAGCCGAGCGCCTCTTCCTTGAGGCGTGCGGCGGTACCTTCGGCCTTCGGGATGACGGCGTTGCGGTAGGCCTCGCCGAGGTTGATCGAGCGCTCGCGGTCCTGACCGGCCTTGACGGCGTCGTTGAAGGCGGCCTGAACCTGCTGGGGCGGCTGGGCGTTCTGGATGGCGACGCTCATGACCTCAATGCCGGAGGAGTAGCGATCGAGCATGTCCTGCATCGACTTCTTGACGGCCTCGGCGATCTCGGCCTTGCTTTCGAAGAGGACGCTGTCCATTGCCTTGCGGCCGACGACCTCGCGCATGGCGGACTCAGCGGCCTGCGTCACGGTGAGGTCGGGCTGGCGGATGCGGAAGACGTAGTCGCGCGCGCCGTCGCCCGGCTTGATGCGGTACTGGACGGTGAACTGCACGTCGACGATGTTCTCGTCGTCGGTGAGCATCAGGGCTTCGCGCAGACGGTCGGAGCGGCCGGCAAAGCCGATTTCGGTCGTGCGAACGCTCGAGACGTCGACGATCTGCACGTCCTGAATCGGCATCGGGAGATGCCAGCGGAAGCCGGCGGCGGTCGTCTCGGCATAGCGACCGAACGTGGTCACGATGCCGCTCTGGCCTTCGGGCACGATGTAGAAGCCCGTGGCGCCCCAGGCGAGAACCGCCAGGCCCACGATCACGGACATGCCGATGCCCGCCCCCTTGCGGCCCGCAGGCAGATTGGGACGCTTGCCGCCGAAGCCGCCGAGGCCTCCCATGCCGCCGAGGCCGCCGAAGATGCCGCGGGCGCCCGTCGGGCGGTCGGCGCGGTCGTCACGACGGGCGTCGTCGCCGTAGCGGCGGGCCTGAGGACGCTCGACACGCTCGTCGTCACGATCCTCGTCACGACCGTAGCGATCATCACGCTCATCCACATCGTCGCGGGAGAAGTCGTCTCGGCTGCGAAGGTCGGGATGACGGCGGTCCTCCTTCCTGTCGCGGCCCGTTGCGCCGTGCAGAAGTTCGGAGAATTCCTTCCAGAGACGGTCGAGATCGTCCATCTCGTCGTTGTCATCGCGTCGATCGCCGCGGCGGCGGTCGTCGCGGCGGTTGTCGTCACGTCGGTCATCGTCCTCGTCGGGACGACGGGGCGGCTCTTCGTCGGCGGAACGATCGTCCCTGCGCGGCTCCTCGTCGGAGGAGCGGCCCCAGCGGGGGTCATTGAGCGGCATATGCGTTGCTCCAGTCAGCAATGTTTGTCTTTGAATGGCGTGTCGGCGGGTCTGCGCAGGACTCTGCTGAAGACTCCCGAACTGAATCTTTCATTTTAATGACTTTTGTTGCATGCCCGACTCGCGGGCAAGCTTCTTTACAACTACCGGCCTCGCACACAGCAATCCGAAAGCGCCTTTTCATCAGTAAGATAGGCGTTTCCAATCGGCAACCGGCAGGAACACCTCAAGCAGTCGCGCGCACGGAACACGTCCGAAGGATCACCAAAAGCGGCATCTCCTCCGCATGCCCAGTGGCAGAGGGTAAACGCTTAGCGACGTTTTAAGGCGTCTCCATTATGATTTGCAGGCGAGCGCGAAGCTTTCCCTTCCCGCGCAGCAAGGAAAAAAGCGGCTCAAGACCGCCCCTTACTCCAAAACAACCAAAGGACTTGTATCATGACCCCCGAAAAAACGACCGAACAGGCCGTCAATGAAAAGGTCGGCATCGGCGCGTATCTCTCGCTCGCATTTGCCGTCGTCTTCTTCTCCGGCCTCTGCGCCTCCTCTCAGTGGTGGGGCGTCTTCGACTTCACGACCGTCAACGGCGGCTTCGGCCGACTCGTAAGCGGCGTCACCGAACAGGGCGACGCCATCAAGACGGCCATGGCCAACTTCCGAGGCAAGGGCGGCTCCGGCGCCATCGACGGCTTCATGTTCGCTCTTTCCCTCGTTCCGACGGTGATGTTCGCCCTTGCGATGATCACCGTCTTCGAGCACTACGGCGCCCTCAAGGCCGCCCGCAAGATCCTCACCCCGGTTCTGCGTCCGCTCATCGGCATCCCCGGTTCCGCCGCTCTCGCCCTCATCGCCTCGATGCAGTCGACCGACGGTGGTGCCGCCCTCACCCGCCAGCTCAAGGACGCCGGCGAGCTCACGGAATCCGAGACCAACACGTTCGCCGCGTTCCAGATGACGGCCGACGCACCGATCACGAACTTCTTCTCCTCCGGCGCCGTACTCTTCACGCTCGTCGCTGCCGACGGCACGCTCGCCGTTCCGGTCAGCCTGGGCCTGTGCCTCGGCGTCATCCTGCTCGGCAAGGTTCTCTCCGCCAACATGATGCGCCTCCTCCAGATCCGCGCCTCCCGCAAGTAACCACGAACGTTAAAAACAGAAGAAGGAACAAAAATGTCCGGACATGAATCTGCTAATCCGATGGTCACCGACGTGTTCGTGAAGGGCGCCGTCCAGGGCTGGAACATCGCCGTCACCTCCACGATTCCGAACGTCCTGATGGCGTTCGTGATCATCAAGGTCCTCAACCACTCGGGCCTCCTCACGATCTTCGGCGAACTGTTCGCCCCGATCATGGCCATCTTCGGCCTCCCCGGCGAAGCCGCCGCCGTTCTCCTCGGCGGTTGGATGTCCATGGGCGGCGGCGTGGGTGTTGCCGTCTCGCTCTTTGACCAGGGGCTTCTCACCGGCGAGCACGTCGCCATCGTCGCCCCGTCGATCTACCTCATGGGCAGCCAGGTCCAGTACATGGGCCGCTGCCTCGGCGTGATCGGCATCAAGGGCTCGAACCTCTTCAAGATCATGGCTCTCCCGATCGTCACGGCCTTCGTCTCGCTCTTCGTGATGAAGCTGATCGTTCTCGCGAGCTAAGCTCTCCCGGAGCCCGCTCCAACAAGGCCGCTTCCGCGCCACAAGGCGCAGGAGCGGCCTTTTTCCTTGTACGTTCTGAACAGCCTGTGCCTCCGCGCACCCGTGCTATCCTGATTCGGACAACACTCTGGAAGGAGGGCCCATGAAGAACATCCTCGTGATCGGCGCGGCAGGCCAGATCGGCTCCGAGCTCGTCCCCGAACTCAGGCGCCGCGGCTACATGACCGTGGCCGCAGGCAGCGGTCGCACGCCGCTGACCGCCGCGCTCTCCGAAGGCGGTCCGACGGCCGTCGTCAACCTTCTCGACGCGGACGGCCTGCGCAGGACCGTCGAACACTACGCCATCGACACGATCTTCAATATGGCGGCCATTCTCTCGGCCGTGGGCGAGTCGAAGCCCATGACGGCATGGGACATCGGCGTCAATGGCGTGATCGGTCTTCTCGAGCTCGCACGCGACAAGAACCTCTCCGTCTTCACACCGAGCTCCATCGGGGTCTTCGGTCCCGAAACGCCCCATGATCCGACGCCTCAGGACACGGTCTGCAGGCCGAGGACGATGTACGGCATCACGAAGGTGGCAGGCGAGCTGCTCTCCGACTACTACAGGGCGAAGTACGGCGTCGACGCCCGAAGCGTCAGGTATCCGGGCCTCATCTCCCACGTGACGCCGCCCGGCGGCGGCACGACCGACTATGCGGTCGACATCTACTGGAAGGCAGTCGAGCACGGCCGCTACGCCTCTCCGCTCGCCGAAGGGACGAGGCTGCCGATGATGTTCATGGCCGATGCGCTGCGCGCTGCCATCGAGCTGATGGAGGCCGATGCCTCAAGACTCCGGCACTTCAACAGCTTCAACGTGGGCGCGATGAGCTTTGCGCCCGAGGACGTGGCGGCGAGCATCAGAAGGCGGATGCCCGGGTTCGAGCTCACCTACGAGGTGAATCCCCTGCTGCAGGGCATCGCCGAGAGCTGGCCTGACGCACTTGACGACACGACGGCGCGCGAGGAATGGGACTGGAAACCCGAGTACGACCTCGACGCAATGACGGACGTCATGCTCGAGGCGATCTCCGAAAGGCTCGGCGGAAAGTCAGGGCACAGCTCTCAGGCCTGATGAACAGAAAGCCTGCATTCATCGCGAATGCAGGCTTTCTTGCATGAAGGCGCAGAAGGGCGTCAGCGGCTATCTCTTCTTCTTGCGAACGAGGAAGTCCTCGATGTTGTCGTCCGCCAAGGCGACAAGGTCGTGTGCGACCTCTTCCTCCCAGGGTTCGGGCGCGCGCGGTTCGTTCGGATTGTCAACGCGCCACTGGTGCGCGAACTCGCCGATCGCCTGACGCAGAAGATCGAGCCCCTCACCCGTAAGGGCGGAAACGAAGACCGCCTTGGGCCGGCCGTCGGGATGACGCACGATCTCGGGTTCGAGAGCCGTATTGTCGATTTTGTTGTAGACGAGGATCGCGGGGACGTCGTCCGCCTTGATCTCCTCGAGCACCGCGTTAACCTCGCTGATCTGGTCCTCTCGGACCGACGAGGAGGCGTCGACCACGTGAAGCAGAAGATCCGCATGGACCGTTTCGTCAAGGGTGGACTTGAAGGCCTCGACGAGCTGATGCGGAAGGCCCCTGATGAAGCCCACAGTGTCGCTCGCGACGACCGTCTCCTCGTCGCTGATCCAACAGCGGCGGGCGGTGGTGTCGAGCGTTGCGAACAGCTGGTCGGCCGCGTAGCTCTTGGCGCGCGTGAGGCGGTTGAAGAGCGTCGACTTACCTGCGTTCGTGTAGCCCACGAGCGAAACGGAGAGCGTGTCGGAGCGGGAGCGCGAGCGGCGCTGCGTGTCACGCTGACGCGCGAGACGCTTGAGCTGGTCGCGAAGCTGCTTCATGCGCACGCCGATCATTCGGCGGTCAAGCTCGATCTGCTTTTCGCCGGGGCCGCCGGTCTTGCCGAGGCCGCCGCGCTGGCGCTCCAGATGAGTCCAGCCGCGCACGAGGCGCGTGGAGAGATGCTCGAGCTGGGCGAGTTCGACCTGCAGGCGGCCTTCGCGGGACTTCGCGCGGGCGCGGAAGATGTCGAGAATCAGCTGGGTGCGGTCAAGAACGGGAAGCTCGATGGCGCGCTCGATGTTTCGCTGCTGGGCCGCCGAGAGGGGGACGTCGAAGACGACGACGTCGGCATGCAGCTCATGAGCGAGCTCTCCGAGCTCGTCAACCTTGCCCGAGCCGATGAAGAAGGCGGGATCGGGCTTGTCGCGCTTGGCATCAAGAAGTCCGACGGGTTCGAGTCCGTCGGACTTGACGAGAAGCGCAAGCTCTTCGGCCGAGTCCTGGTAGACGACGCGGCCGACGACGACGCATACGAGAAAGGCGCGCGTGGCCTTCACCGCGCGCGTCTCATCGATCTGGAACGTGCTTATCTCAGTTCTCCGGCACGGAGGGCATGTTCACGGCACGCGTCGGAACGACTGTGCTGATCGCATGCTTGTAGACCATCTGGGTGACCGTGTTGCGCAGAAGCACGACGTACTGGTCAAAGGATTCGATCTGGCCCTGAAGCTTGATGCCGTTGACGAGATAAATGGAAACGGGGATGCGATCCTTGCGAAGGATGTTCAGGAACGGATCCTGAAGAAGCTGACCTTTCTGAGTCATTTTGTTGTTCTCCGACCGTCTGGGCCTGTTCCTTGCGGCAGCCCATCAGTCTTTGTTGTTATTCGATGCGGGTGGATCTGAACCGGTTCCGGCAATCGCCCGCGCACGGCCGCACGTACTGCGGCACTCCCTTCTATCTTATCACCTGACGATTGTAAATATCGTCCGCAAAGAGAAAAAGAAACCGAAAAACGCGTTTTCACGGGCATCAGAAAAGACGGCGGCGAAAAAAACGCTCCCGCCAGATTCGAGGGGAGCGTTTTCGTGCACGCGGGGGCGACGGCCGCCCCCGGATCCCGAGAGGATCAGCGCTTGTTGTCGTCCTTGACGAAGGGGTTTTCCTTCGTGCGGAACTCGATGCGAAGCGGCGTGCCGGCGAGGTCGAACTTCTCGCGGAAGAAGCCTTCGAGATAGCGGCGGTAGCTTTCGCCGATGTCCTCGAGGGCGTTGCCGTGAATCACGATGACCGGCGGATTCGAGCCGCCCTGGTGCGCGAAGCGGGGCTTCGGACGGCCGCCGCGGGCGCGCGGGGGCTGCTGGCGCTCGACGGCCTCGAAGAGGGCTCGCGTGAGCTTGGGCGTCGGAATCTTGCGGTAGGCCGCGGCGTGGGCCTCGTCAACTGCCTTCATGAGGTGATTGAGGCCGTTGCGCTTGAGGGCCGAGATGCGGATCATGCGGGCCCAGCGCAGGAAGTGCAGCTTGCGCTCGAGCTCGAGGTTGAACATCTCGCGGTCGTAGTCGGACATGAGGTCCCACTTGTTGACGGCGACGACGAGGGCGCGGCCTGAGTCGAGTACGTAGCCCGCAATGTGGGCGTCATGATCGGCGATGCCGTTCTTGGCGTCGACGACGAGAATGACGACGTTGGCGTCCTCGATGGCCTGCAGGGTCTTGACGACGGAGAACTTCTCGATGGCCTCGAACACCTTGCCCTTCTTGCGAAGGCCGGCCGTGTCGACGAGCTCGTAGGGACGGCCGTTGTATTCGAAGTCGACGCGGATGGCGTCGCGGGTGGTGCCCGGCATGTCGAAGGCGATGAGGCGCTCTTCGCCGATCAGGGCGTTGATGAGCGTGGACTTGCCGGCGTTCGGACGGCCGGCGAGCGTCACCTTGAGGCGTTTGGGCGCATCGGGGTCGTCATCCTCCTCATCCTCGGGCTCCTCCTCGAAGCCCTCGAGGGCGAGGTCCATGACGGCGTTGACGCCCTGGCCGTGGGCGGCCGAGATGAGCCACGGCTCACCGAAGCCGAGCTCGTAGAACTCGGCGGCGGCGACAGCGGAAAGGCCTTCGGCCTTGTTGACGACGAGGATCACCTTGCGGCCGGACTGGCGCAGGCGAACAGCGATGCGCTGGTCGTGCGGAGTGAGGCCGGAACGGGCGTCGCAGACGAAGATGACGACGTCGGCCTCGTCGATCGCAAGCTCGGCCTGGCTGGCCATGGCCTTGACGATGCCTTCGGACTTGACGGGCTCGAAGCCGCCCGTGTCGACGACGATGTAGGGCATGCGGCCGACACGGCCCTGACCGTACTGACGGTCGCGGGTAAGCCCGGGGAAGTCGGCGACGATGGCGTCGCGGCTGCGCGTGAGGCGATTGAAAAGCGTGGACTTGCCGACGTTCGGACGGCCCACGAGAGCAATGACAGGAAGCATGTTTCTGGAAAAAGAGAGGCCGGACGACGCTCCAGAGGAGCATCGACCGGCGTGGATTCAAGGCGTTTTAAAGAGCGCGGGCGCGCGGCGTCATTCGCCGAGCGACTCCTGAAGCACGTAGGCGACCTCGCCTTCGACGGTCTGGAAGACCGCGCCGTAGCCGAACTGGGCGGCGGGCGCGCGCACGGCGCCGTCAAGGCGGGTGCGGCCGACGACCTCGCCGTTGGCGGGGTTCATCATCGTGACGTAGCCCTCATAGTCGGCAACGGCCACCGTGGCACCGATGCGGATCGGAGCGGAGACCGTGCGGTACTCGAGGTCGCGGTTGACCCAGGCTTCGCGGCCGTTGGCGCGGTTGTAGGCGTGGACGTAGCTCTGGTCGTCGACGACGTAGACCATGCGGGCGTCGGCGACCGGACCGGTGACGCTGTCGACCTTCGCATTCCAGACGAGCTGACCGTTCGTCGAGCTCATGCACACGAGGTTGCCCTGAAAGGCGGCAGCGCACATGAGCTGGTTGTCGACCCACGGACGACCGACGACGTCGATGAGGCGCTCGACCTCGGTGATGCCGGCGGCCTGACCGATGACGGCGTCAAAGACGGGCTTGCCGTTGAGGCCGAGGGCGAGAAGACGGCCGTTGGCCTGACCGGCGAGGATGCCCGCGGGGGACCAGGCCATCTGGTTGAAGGCCTGGAGCGTGAGCGCGGGAGCCTGGCCCTGATAGTGCCAGCGGCGTTCGCCGGTGACGATGTCGAAGGCGGTGATGCGCGTGTCGGAGGTCTTCACCACGACGAGGCCCTGGCCGACGAGCGGCGGAACGTCCGTCTCGGCGGAGAGCGTGGCACGCCAGATGAACTTGCCCTCGGCGTCGTAGACCTCGACTTCGCCGCGGTCCGTTACGACGGCCTGATGCATGCCGTCCGTGCCGACGCCTGCGACGATGCGGGAGCCGGCTTCGGCTTCCCAGACCTTGTCGCCCGTATGGCGGTCAAGGCGGTAGAGGCTGCTGCCGCCCGCGGCGTAGACGGCATTGTCCGTCACGGCAGGCGTGAGATAGCCGTCGCTTTCGCCGACGGAAGCCGTCCAGGAGACCTTCGGGCTGACCATTTCACGGAAGTCCTGCAGGTCCGCAGGTTCGTGGCTGTCGGGCGTGCTGCAGCCGGCGAGGGTGAGAACCGTCAACGCTGCGGCGGCGCCGAGCAGAGCTTTCTTGGCAAACATCGTATTCATCTCGTTGTGTTGGGCTTCTCGCCGCAGGCAAACCACCGCGCGGCTGAATCCATGATTGTATTAGCAAAAAGAACGGCAGCGGGGACAAATGACTCGTATTTTTCATTCGTCCTGCGCCGCCGTCATGCAGGGTTCTCCTGCCCGGTCACGGCCGTGCCGGGCGGCGCAGTCCGTCATTCCGCAACAGGCGGAAGCGAGGCGAGCTTGTAGTGGAGGACGCCGCGGATCGGGCTCTGCTCGCCAGCGGCCTCAACGGCCTTCTGCCAGGCGGCGCGGGCCTTTTCAAAGTCGTTCATGGCGTAGTAGACGTCGCCGAGGCGGTCCTCGACCAGAGCGGTCTGGTCGGGAACGGGCTTGGCGGGCTCAAGCGCCTTGAGGGCGGCCTCGGGCTTCTTGGCCGAGAGCTCGACGCCCGCGAGGCGAACGCGCGCGATGGTGTCGTACTCGGGATGGCCCGACTTCTCGATCACCCAGACGAGACGGTCTCGGGCGAGGTCGAGATTGCCCTCCTGAACTTCGGCCGCGGCGGAGGCGAGCGCGCCCAGGGGCGCGTAGATCGTCGTGCCGTAGTCCTCGATGAGGCCGTCGGCGATCGACTTCACGTTCTTCGTATCGTTCTGATAGATCGCGTTCTGCAGCTGCACGTAGGCGCCGGACGCCTGTGCGGCCTGATTGCGCTGGTACCACTGCCAGCCGTTCCAGCCGGCAAAGCCGAGGCAGCAGACGCAGACGGCGGCGGTGATCGGGGTGCCCCACTGATCCCACCAAGCCTTCATTTGGTCAATGCTCTCTTGTTCTTCCAAGTCGTAAGCCATCGCTTGCGCTCCTTAAGTCAACTCGATTGAATGATTACGCGGCGAGCGCGGCGGCAATGGCCGCGGCGGCGCCGGCGAGCGGCAGGGCCGTCTGCTCGGCGTAGGACTTCTCGCCCTCGCGAAGGGCCTTGACGGAGACCGTGCCGGCGGCAAGCTCGTCCTCGGCGGCGAAGACCGCGAAGCGGGCGCGTCGGCCTTCTTCATCTGGCTCTTGAAGCCGGACTTGCCGGGGTGCACCATCACGCGCACGCCCGCGTCGCGAAGCGCTTCGGCGAGAAGCATCGCCTGGACCTGCGTGTCGCCGCCCGAATGGATGACGTAGACGTCGGTCTGGGTGCGGACCGGCACGCGGCCGCATTCACGCATGAGTTCGATGACGCGCTCCATGCCCATGGCGAAGCCCACGCCGGGGGCGGGACGACCGCCGAGCATTTCAATGAGCGGGTCGTAGCGACCGCCGCCGCAGATCGTGCCCTGGGCGCCGAGCTTGTCCGTGATCCACTCGAAGACCGTGTGGTTGTAGTAGTCGAGGCCGCGCACGAGGCGGGGATTGATCACGTACTCGATGCCGGCGGCGGAGACGAGCTGCTCCATGCGGGCGAGGAAGGCGCGGCTTTCCTCACCGAGGAAGTCGAGCAGACGCGGAGCAGCGTTGACGAGCTCCTGCATCTCGGGGTTCTTCGTGTCGAGAATGCGCAGCGGATTCGTGTAGAGACGGCGGCGGGCGTCCTCGTCGAGCACGTCCTGATTGCCCTCGAAGTACTTGATCAGGGCCTCGCGGTGGGCCTGGCGTTCAGGCAGCGCGCCGAGCGTGTTGAGCTCGAGGCGGACATCGCCCACGCCGAGTTCCTTCCAGATGCGGGCGAGCATCATGATCATCTCGGCGTCAATGTCCGGACCCTCCATGCCGAGCGCCTCGGCGCCGAGCTGGTGGAACTGGCGGTAGCGGCCGCGCTGCGGACGCTCGTGACGGAACATCGGGCCGCAGTACCAGAGGCGCTGCGTGGCGCCGTAGAGCAGGCTGTGCTCGTTGACGGAGCGCACGACGGCGGAGGTGCATTCGGGACGCAGCGTGAGCTGGTCGCCGTTCATGCTGTCGGTGAAGGAGTACATCTCCTTCTCCACGATATCGGTCACTTCGCCGACGCCGCGGGTGAACACCTTCGTGTTTTCAAGGATCGGAGTGCGGATTTCCTGATAGCCGTAGCGTTCGAGAACGCCGACGGCCGTCTGCTGCAGGGTCTGCCAGACGGCGGCATCGGCGGGGAGCATGTCGTTCATGCCCTTGACGCCGGCGAATTTTTCTTTGCTCATTCTTGTCAATTATCGGATTGCCCACGGGACGATGCGCCGTAGGTCGTTTGGACGAATTCTTCAATCATAGCGTGAAAGCGGGCCTGCATGTCATCGCCCTTGAGGGCGCAGACCTTCTCTCCGCGAACGTAGACAGGAGCCACGGGGCTCTCACCGGAGCCCGGCAGGCTGATGCCGATGTCGGCCTGACGGCTCTCGCCGGGACCGTTGACGACGCAGCCCATGACGGCCACCGTCATGTTCTCGACGCCGGGGCACGAGACGCGCCACTCGGGCATGCGCGAGCGCAGGTAGTCCTGCGTGCCCGCGGCAAGGCGTTGGAAGAGGTCCGACGTCGTACGACCGCAGCCGGGGCAGCTCGTCACCATCGGGGTGAAGCTCCTGAGGCCCATGCACTGCAGGATCTCCTGGGCGACCACAACCTCCTCGGTGCGGGGCGCGCCGGGAGACGGCGTGAGCGAGACGCGGATCGTGTCGCCGATGCCTTCCTGAAGGAGCACGGCGAGCGCAGCCGTCGAGGCGACGATGCCCTTGGAGCCGATGCCCGCCTCGGTAAGGCCGAGGTGGAGCGCGTAGCTGCCGCGCCTTGCGAGCATGCGGTAGACGGAAATGAGGCCCTGGACTTCGGAGACCTTGGCGCTCAGCACGATGCGGTCGGCGGGAAGGCCGAGCTTCACGGCCATGTCGGCGCTCTGCACGGCGCTCTCGACGAGAGCGGCGCGAAGGACGGCGTCGGGGGGAAGCGGATCGGAGAGCGCGTTGTTCTCGTCCATCATGCGGGCGAGGAGCGCCTGATCAAGCGAGCCCCAGTTGACGCCGATGCGCACGGCGGCGCCGTACTTCTTCGCGCACTCAATCATGGAGGCGAAGTTCTCCATGCCCTTCTCGCCCTTGCCGACGTTGCCGGGATTGATACGGTACTTGGAGAGCGCGGCGGCGCATTCGGGATGATCTGCGAGCAGCTTGTGGCCGTTGTAGTGGAAGTCGCCCACGAGCGGGACGTCGCAGCCGGAGCGGTCGAGCGCCTCGCGAATGCGGGCGACGCCGCGAGCGGCGTCGGGCGTGTTGACGGTGAGTCGGACGAGCTCGCTGCCCGCGCGCGCAAGCGCAAGCACCTGGGCGACGCTCGACTCGACGTCGGCCGTCGAGGTGTTCGTCATCGACTGCACGACGATCGGGTTCATGCCGCCGATCGTCACGACGCGGCCGCCCCAGGCGACCTTGACGGCGTGGGTCTTGCGACGGAATTCAAGGGTGTTTTCCGACACGGCTTAAGTCTCCGGGAAATACGCACCGGCCGGAGGCCGGTGTGAAAAGAGCGGCCCGAAGGCCGCTGCTCTGTTGAATCTTCTTACTTCACCACGAAGCGGCAGATGCCGTTGCGGGTGGACTTGGTGAGTTCGTAAGGCCTGCCGTCGACCGTGAGCGTCATGACGGAGGCGTTGCCGACCGTCACTCGGGCCCCGACGGGCACGTTCAGGGTCTCGCTGCCGCCCTCGGCCATCTCCTTGGCGAAGAAGCTGCGGCCGTTGGGCAGAAGGATCTGCACCCAGCAGGCGCCCGAGGTCGAGAGGGTGACGCGGCGCTCACCCGTCGCGGCGGCCTGCGACTGGGCGCGGGCCTTTTCGGCGGCCGCCTTTTCAGCGGCGGCCTTCTCCGCAGCGGCCTTCTCGGCAGCGGCCTTTTCCGCAGCGGCCTTCTCCGCAGCGGCCTTCTCCGCAGCGGCCTTCTCGGCGGCGGCCTGTTCGGCCGCAGTCTTCTCCTGAGCAGTCTGATCGGCTGCCGCCTGTTCAGGGGCGGGCGCCGCTTCAACTGATTCGGGGGCATCGACGACGGGCGTCTCCGCAGCGGGCTGCGTCTCGGCGCCGTCGCTCATGCTCGACCAGGCGTACCAGCCTGCGGCGCAGACGAGGACCGCAGCAATGGCGACGACGGCGGCCTTGAGGCCCGTGCGGCGGCCGGAGGCGCGCACGACGGTCTCCTTGGCGGGATCATGGTCGGGAAGGACCCCGACACTTGCGGCGCCGTAGCGGGCGGTGTAGTCGGCGACGAGCGGATCGGGTTCGAGACCGAGCACCGAGGCGACGCCGCGGATGAAGGCGCGCACGTAGACGGGCTCGGGAAGCTCGGCAGTTCTTTCGCTCTCAAGCGCGCGGACCTGCTGGACCGAAAGGCGGGAGCGGGCGGCCATGTCGCCGATGGAGATGCCCTGGGCCTCGCGGGCGCGCTTGAGCGCGGCGCCGAAGCCTTCGGCGGGGGCCGGATGCAGGACCGGCTCGTTCATGTCAGACGTTTCTTGGGCCATGGCGCTTCCTTCCAGGAGTGTTTTGATGTTCGGTGTCTTGGGCGCCGCGGACCCTCAGGACTCGCGCACGCCCCGGCGGGAGGCTACTCGCTGCGGCGGGCCGCCTGCAGAAGAGGCGCGGCCTCGGCCTTCTGCTGTGCAAGGCGCTCGGCGCGGCGGGTGCGGTCGCGCACCTCGCCCGCGAGCTGGCCGCACGCAGCGTCGATGTCGTCCCCTCGCGTCTTGCGGACCGTCGTCACGATGCCCGCCTCGTTGAGGCGGCGGCAGAACGCGAGAACCTGCTCGCGCTCGGGCTTGCGCAGGTCCGACTGCGTGAAGGGATTGAAGGGAATCAGGTTGAACTTGCACGGCACGTTTTCACGGCGCACGAGTTCGACGAGTTCGTCGGCCTGCTCAAGGCGATCGTTGATGCCGCCGAGCATGACGTACTCGAAGGTGATGAAGTCGCGCGGGGCCACCTTGAGGTAGCGGCGGCACGCGGCCATCAGGTCGGCAAGCGGATGCTTGCGGTTGACGGGCATGAGCTTGTCGCGCAGCGCGTCGTTGCCCGCATGCAGGCTCACGGCGAGCGCAACAGGGCTGTCCTCGGCGAGCTTGTCCATCTGGCGGACGAGGCCCGACGTGGAGACGGTGACGCGGCGGCGGGAGAGCCCGTAGCCGTTGTCGTCAAGGAAGACGTGCAGGGCGCGCAGAACGTTGTCGAGGTTCTGCAACGGCTCGCCCATCCCCATGAGCACGACGTTGGAGATGATTCGGTCGTTGGGGTCCGTCACGCCTGCGTCGCGGCGCAGTTCGCGTTCGGCCCACCAGAGCTGGCCCACGATCTCGGCGGTCGTGAGGTTGCGGTTGAAGCCCTGCTTGCCCGTGGAGCAGAAGAGGCAGCCCATGGCGCACCCCGCCTGCGTGGAGATGCAGAGCGTGCCGCGGTCATCCTCTGGAATGAACACCGATTCGACCGCGTTTCCGTTGCCGACGTCAAAGAGCCACTTGCGCGTGCCGTCAGCCGACTTCTTCTCGGTGATGGGCACGGGAGGACGCACTTCGGCCATGTCCTTCAGCTTGGCTCGGAACACCTTCGCGAGGTTCGTCATGTTGTCGAAGTCGCCTTCGACATGACGATGGAGCCAGCGCGAGAGCTGAGTTGCACGGAAGGCCTTTTCGCCGATGCCGGCGCACCAAGCGGTGAGCCCTTCCAGATCGAAGTCGAGAAGGTTCACCTTAGAGGCGGCGGCAGACTCTTTGACGTTGTCGGTCACGAATTATTCCTCACTGTGTTCGCAGCGGATTAGCGGCTGTGAATGGAGAGAGCCGGGAAGAAGTAGGCGATTTCGACGGCGGCCGTTTCCGGAGCGTCGGAGCCGTGAACGGCGTTGGCGTCGATGCTTTCAGCGAAGTCGGCGCGGATCGTGCCGGCGGCGGCCTTCTTCGGGTCCGTGGCACCCATGAGCTCACGGTTCTTGAGAATGGCGCCTTCGCCTTCGAGAACCTGGATCATGACCGGGCCGGACGTCATGAAGGAGACGAGATCCTTGAAGAAGGGACGTTCCTTGTGAACAGCGTAGAAGCCTTCGGCTTCAGCCTGGGAAAGCTGACGCATCTGGGCGGCGACGATCTTGAGGCCGTTCGTTTCGAAACGGGAGTAGATCTTGCCGATGACGTTCTTGGCAACGGCGTCCGGCTTGATGATGGAGAGGGTGCGTTCAATAGCCATTTTGTTCTCTCAGAGAAAATGCCCGGAAAAGGCTCCGGGACGTGGAAAAACCGACAAAAGGGAGCGGTTGTGCTCCCTTTCGTACTGAACTGATGATTTTAGCACGAGGCCGCGCAATCACTCCCCGGGGCACACGCCTTTTTCTTTTGGCTACAACCCGATCAGGGTTAGTTTCCCTTTCTCACCGCGTGCGAGTCATGGCAGAATTGCACCTGTTGAGAAATCTCCCCTGCACGGAGGTTTCCGGCACACCCATTTCGGATTCCAGCTCATGTCCTCCAAAAACCAAGAAAAGAACGACACGCCCGTCAATCGTCCCGTCGACAAGATCTTTGCGGAAAACCTCGGCTACACCTTCGGCGGCTGCGTGCGAGACCTCTCCGGCTCGCTCTTCAACAAGGAGGTGGCCAAGGCCGCCGGCGTGAGCCTGTGCCCGATTCCGCTTCTAGGCGGCGAGGAGAAGCGCCGCTTCAAGGCCTTCTGGGCGGCCAACCTTCAGGCCGTCGCCATGAGGACCGCCGTCGAGAACCTCCCCTCCTATGCCGACGAGAAGCTTCTGAAGAAGACGCTCTTCCAGATGCAGACCTTCGTCGACCAAGCCCTCGGACGTCCGCTCTTCTCGAAGCTCTCCCCCGAGGATCTCGACCGCTACAGCACGATCCGCTCGCGCATGACGCAGGCGGCCCTCACGCCCGGCGCCGACAAGGAGTCCATGGCCCGCACCTTCCTCGCGCTCGTTCACGGCACCGCGCCCGACTCCGTCCCCGATTCCCGCGTGAGCGACACCGCCGGCCACATCGGCATGTCCATGGGCCTCTTCAAGCGCCTGCTCGACATCTCGCTCAACTCTCCGAACTCCTGGGTTCGCGCCAAGTGACGCCATCCCGCGCAAGGTGAATGCCCAGGCGCCTGACGGGCGGCTCGATCGAGCCGCCTTTTTTGCGCCCGCCAAAAACGGGGCGCAGGCGTCGCCATGCCGCCTGCGCCCCTCTTTCTTTTCCGGGACGAGTCCTACTTGCCGCCCTTTTCAGCCTTCTCGGCCTTCTCGGACTTTTCCGTCTTTTCGGCCTTCTTCAGCTCGGCGCGCTTCGGGAACACGAGTCCGAAGAGATCCTCGAGCTCGGCCACGACCTTCTTGCGGCGCCCCTTCATCAGCTCTTTGAGAACACCGCGACAGACGGCGGCGAGCTCGGCGGGATCGAGCCTCAGGTCATAGGCCTCGCGGCGGGTGGCCTGCCTGACGGCAAGGCTCACGCAGAGCGCGGTGTAGCGGTTGCCGTCGACAGCTGCGAGTCCCGTCAGGAAGTCGAAGACGGCGCTGTGGCGCTCGGCAGGCGTGCGTGCGGCGCCCACGGTCTCGACGAGGGTCTCAAGACCCGCGAGCTTCTCGGGGTCGACCTTGTCCATGATGACGGGCACGAGGCCGCAGACAAGATCGGAGACGGCGTCCTCGAACTCCTCGGCGGGCAGCCCCGCGACGCTCAGAAGACGATCGGCGCGGTCGGCAAGCTCCTCGGGCGTGACGCTCCTCACGGTGGAGCCGCCGTGCTTGACGCGCTCGAGCACGCCCGCCTGATTAAGGGCCTCGATCGCCTTGCGAACCTTGTAGCGGGTGACGCCGAAACGCTCGGCAAGCTGCGCCTCGCTCTCAAGCTTGAATCCGGGCTTGGCGAAGCATTCGAACATGTAGGCGTCGAACGCCTCCCTGAAGGCCGCATCGGCTGCGCGGCGGGCCTGCGCCCTTTCTCTGACTGCGGCTCTGGTCATGATTGTTCCTCCTTGCATGACGGGCTTTGTTCGCCCATTGTAACCCTCCCGTTGTGCATATTTCGACTTAACATGAGCGTTTTTTGATCCTGCCGTGAAAGGCCTCAGGAAAACATCGTGTTCGATGAGCCGGAATGCGAAAAAAACGCCGCGACGCGATGGCGTCCGGCGCTTTTTTCGACATTTTCGACTCCTTCGACTCTTGGATAGTCTCGTTCCCCGAGCCCGCATCAGCGGGACGGGACGGAGCCGTCTGAGGTTACTGCGGCAGGTTCATCTTGACGTCGTCGTCACCCGAGGCGGCGATGCGGCGCTCGATGGCCTCGGCCTCCTCGGACTTCTTCTCGGGCCTGGGACCCGGCTCGAGCACGGCGATGGACTCGACGTGGCCCGTGTGCGGGAACATGTTCATGATGCCGGCGGCGCGGATGTGCCAGCCGCCCTCATGATGAAGGATGGCGCAGTCGCGTGCGAGCGTCGCGGGGTTGCAGGAGACGTAGACGATACGGGCGGGACGCTTGTCGGTGGCGGCGAGCACGCGGGAGAGCGCCAGGGCGCCTTCGCGCGGCGGGTCGATGAGAACGCGGTCGATGCCGCCCATCTTCTTCCAGAGGGCCTCCCAGTCCTGGTCGCACCACGTGAAGAGGTTGCGGGCCACGAAGTCGGTCTTCTCGGCGAGGCCGTTGTCGGCGGCGCCCTGACGGGCGCGGGCGACGAGCGCGTCGGAGCCCTCGATGCCGGTCACGTGCGAAGCGCACGTGGCGAGCGGGAGCGTGAAGTTGCCCAGACCGCAGAAGAAGTCGGCGACCTTGTGCTCGGGTTCCACGCCGAGCAGGCGAACGGCGCGGCTCACCATGGTCTCGTTGAGCTCATGGTTGACCTGCGTGAAGTCGGTCGGCTTGAAGTTGATGCGAACGCCGAACTCGGGAAGCTGGAGGCCGAGCGCGTTGATGTTGGCGGGATCGACCGGGTGGGCGGAGTCCGGACCCTTGGGCTGGAGCCAGATGTCGGCCTTGTGCTCGGCGCCGAAGGCGTTGAGCAGGGCCATGTCCCCATCGGTCGGCTCCTCGAGCGTGCGGAAGACGAGGGCCGTGCGTCCGTTGCCGCCGACGGCGACCTCGATCTGCGGCATGCGCTGGCGGATAGAGAGCTTGGAAACGAGCTCGCGCATCGGCATGATCATGTCGGAGACGTTCTTCGTGAGGATGTGGCAGCCCGTCATTTCGGCGACGTAGGAGGAGGACTTCTCATGGAAGCCGACGAGCACGCCGCCCTTCTTGGCGACGTCGCGGACCGTCAGGCGGGCGCGGTGACGGTAGTTCCAGAACGGACCGTAGATCGGCGTGATGATCTGTTCGGGACGAACGCGGCCGATGTGCCAGAGCGTGTCGATGAGCGTGCGCTCCTTGTAAGCGACCTGGGC
>OCHH01000514.1_pt1 | contig 19209 bp, 16 predicted proteins | sample 1538781 | NCBI WGS metagenome assembly OCHH01 (sample SAMN04571726, study PRJEB22368) | human gut metagenome | biome: human gut; material: stool | host: Homo sapiens | place: Luxembourg | collected 2012-12-05
TTATGCGCCGCACCACCATTTCGCATTTCTCATTTCTAATTTCTCATTCAAGCGAAACTCTCAAACGCAATCAAAGGACAGCATGCCCACAAGCCAAGGAAACACTGATAAAATCATTGTCAGATTGAATCACTATTCCCCTGGCCCTGACCAAAAAAGGCGATGTGAAATAACGATCATCTCATTTTCGCGTTCCATCTGCCGCGGGGGACTTGCAGCTCTCATAGGAGTGACCGGGAAACCTTATCCTAGCTGTCTTTCATGCCATAGTCACCCTATCCGCCCCTGCGGGGCACCTTCCCCTAGAGGGGAAGGCTGTGATGCGGGGGAAGCGGTATTCTCATTTTGTAGCCTTTATCGGTGGTGCTCGGGGCAGCGCATTTGTATGACAGCTGAGTAGCCCCTTGAAGAAAGGGCGCGCCGAAGGCGGAGGATAGATCCCCATCGCGGTAAAAAATGATGTTGAATGATCCTCATCCCTGTATCGTCATTTCGAGCGAAGCGAGAAATCTTTGTTATTCGAGGCTCAGGGACACACGTTTTCCCCACGTGTGCCGCGCACCTCTCCACTTTCTTCAACTGTCTTTCATACCGCCAGTGCCCTATCCGCCCCTTCGGGGCACCTTCCCCTCGAGGGGAAGGCTGTTTTTATACTTCGCGGCACTTAGATCCTTCGACTCAGTTCTCATATTTTCAGATAAGCCATTTTTTAACACACGACCTTTTTCTCCGCTCAGGATGACGAAATGCGCCACACCACCCCCTTTGAACCCTTTGAACCTTTTGAACCCTTTGAACCTTGAACCATGAACCCTGAACCATGAACCAAATGAAAGCAAAGTAAAAAAGGGCTGTGAAGAAATGCGGATTCATTTCTTCACAGCTCCTTTTTACTGTATGATTTTTAATTCTTCCAGCAAATGAATATCGATGGGGGTATATGCATCCGGGTGACTTCTGAGATAGTGCTGCTCTTCTTCTGCCGCAGGGTAGAAATTCACCAGCTCTTTCATCTCTGTCCTGACCTTCGGGCGCACCTTCCCTTCTCCTTCGAATTCATTGACAACAAGGGCATTGTCCGTCATCTGATGCGCGACACCGCGATTCTGCAGGAAAACGAGGAAGTAGCTGATCTGCGGCACATCCTCCTTGCTCGTGTAGTAGATCCCGCTTCGGTACTGCGGGCCGACATATTTTCCCTGAATGCCATCGGTGTAAGGATTGATGATGGTGAAGAATACGTTAAGGAGCATACCGATGTCGATTTTCTTCGGATTGTACGTGACCTTCACGCACTCCACAGCCTCTGCGCTCCCATCGGCGACCTGCTCCTTCGTCGGAGCTTCAATACGGCTATTCGCATAGCCCGCCTTAGTATCTACGACACCGTAGATCCTCGAAAACACTTCCTGCAGCCCATGGAATGACCCACCGGCCAGGTATAGATCTTTGGTAAACAATGTATGATTCTCCTTTTCACGTTGCGCACATCATGGGCGCATTGAGATGTAAGATAAGGGCTTCGGGTTAGTTCCGGATTAGCTCCGGGGACGTGCTGTCCCTTGATTGTGAACGAAATCTTTACTCGAATGAGGAATGAAAACGCAGGCATCGCCCCGAGTATATATGGGGCGATGCCAAAGAGTAGCATTTACAAAAACGCTGATTAAGGAAACACGGATGGGAACCGACGCCTTGTTGCTACATATTTCTGCGTTCACACACGCATCGTTTATCGGTCTGCAAGAAAGATTTCTCGCTTCGCTCGAAATGACGATACGGGAATCAGATGTCTTCCAGGGGAAACACGGATTGAATCAGCGTTTCCCTAGTTCCTTGAGGCTCCTCATCCCTAGCTACTCATCCCTAGCCACTAGTCACAAAGTTACTTTTCCGTTTCCTCCAAATGCTTGATGGATGCGCGATCCATATCGAAGGAGTGGATAAGCTCCGTAACCGCCTGACTTGGGGAGACGACGCCCGCAAGGACAGCCGCTTTGACAGATGGCAGACGGCTCTTGATGAGCGGATCTTCAAAGAAGAGATTATGCAGATGTTCATCGATCATGCTGTTCACCCAGTCAAGGATCTGGCGCTGTCTGCGATTTTCAAAAATACCAGATTTCTTCGTGACCTTTTCAAATTCACGCATGACGGCCCACAGCTCCAAAAGACCTGTTTTCTTGATCGCGGAGCAGCGGTAAGCATGGGTTTTCCAGCCTTCGGTAGCCGGACGGATGAATTCGCACATTCTTTCATACTCGCCCTGCGCGACTTTGGCGCGCTCGAGGTTATCCCCATCCGCTTTGTTGACGACGATCGCATCGGCAAGCTCCATGATGCCTTTCTTGATGCCCTGGAGGTCATCGCCGGCCCCTGTCAGTACGACGAGCATGAAGAAATCGACCATGGAGCGGACCGTGGTCTCCGACTGGCCGACACCGACGGTCTCGACAAGGATGACATCACAGCCGGCAGCTTCGCAGAGAAGCATAGTCTCGCGGGATTTTCTCGCGACGCCGCCCAAAGTGCCTTTGGATGGAGATGGTCGAATGAAGCAGTTTGGTTCACGAGACAGGTTCTGCATACGGGTCTTATCCCCGAGGATAGAGCCGCCGGTGATGGATGAGGTCGGGTCGACGGCAAGAACGGCGACTTTGTAGCCCTGATGGCAGAGCATCTGGCCGAAGGACTCGATAAAGGTCGATTTGCCGGCCCCCGGTACACCGGTAATACCGATACGGAGAGCCTTGCCCGTTTTAGGGAGAAGTCCCTGCAGTACGCGTTGCGCTTTGTCAAAGTCTTTCGGCGCATTGCTTTCGATCAGCGTGATGGCCTTGGACAGCGTCACACGATCCCCTTTGGCCACACCGTCGATGTACTGCTCGACGGTCATTTTCTTACGGAGCGGCACTTTTCGAAGCGGAGCATCCGGGTATTCCTTCGCCCCTGTGATGCTGTTTGCCGTGGTATCTATCCCACGCATGACAGAGCAGGCGAATTCAGGATTTTTTTCTTCCGGTACCCAGCTGGGTCTTAAATCATCATTGTTTTCAGGCATTTGTCATACCCTCCCTTTCCTGGCTTTTCCCCCTGTAGATGGATCATGAAAAGGAGGACTGCCAAATGAAAATATGATGTGTATCAAGCGTGATTCATTGGTAGTGATAGTGACTGGTCGCGGTGACTATCCATCACCATTTCCATTCCTCTGTTTTCCGGGCTATCACTCGATTTGGATTGCAAGCCCTGCTAGGGAGCCGAGGTCACCCTCGGCTCCGCGCAGGACAAGAAATCAGATTTCCTAAAAATGTTTCTGCCACTATCCCGGTTACGAAATGGTCATTGGTTCAGGATTCGGAGTTCAGGTTAGGGTATCACCATTTCCAGTAACCCCCTGAACCTTGAACCCTTTGCCAATACGCATTGAATGACAATGTCAGAAAACGTTAGGCGACCTTATTCTGCCTTAGCTTCTTCCTTAGCACGGTCTACGAGCATCTGGAGCAGCTTGATGCAGCATTTCGGAATGTTGGTGCCTGGTCCGAAGATAGCAACTGCACCATGATCGTACAGGAATTCGTAATCCTGTGGCGGGATAACGCCGCCGATAGCTACGAGGATATCTTCACGGCCGAGTTTCTTCAGGTCTTCGACGATAGCCGGGAGCAGGGTCTTATGACCTGCTGCCAGGGAAGAGAAGCCGACCATATGAACGTCGTTGTCGACGGCATCCTGTGCCGCTTCTTCTGGAGTCTGGAAGAGCGGACCTACGTCGACGTCCCAGCCCATATCTGCGAAGGAGGTAGCAAGGACTTTCTGGCCTCTGTCGTGACCATCCTGGCCCATCTTCGCGAGGAAGATACGCGGGCGGCGACCTTCGAGAGCTTCGAATTCGTTAGCCAGTTTCTTTGCTTCGTCCAATTCGGAGGTGTCATCGAATTCATTGGAGTATACGCCGGAAATGGTGTGGATGACTGCATTGAAGCGGCCGGATACCTTTTCAACAGCGTCAGAGATTTCGCCAAGGGATGCACGGTCATGTGCTGCCTGAACAGCAGCTTCCAGAAGGTTGCCGTTGTCACGGGATTCTGCACACTTGGTGATGGCTTCCAGATCGCGGCGGACAGCTTCCGGATCGCGGATGCTTCTGAGTTTTTCCAGACGTTTGATCTGTGCGTTACGTACAGCGGTGTTATCGATGGAGAGAACGTTCAGCGGATCTTCCTTCGCCAGTCTGTACTTGTTCAGGCCGACAATGGTTTCACGGCCGGAGTCGATATCTGCCTGACGACGAGCGGCGCATTCTTCGATACGCATCTTCGGAAGGCCGGTGGAGATAGCCTTGGACATGCCGCCCAGTGCTTCGACTTCCTGAATGTGTGCCCATGCACGTTTGATGATCTCGTTGGTGAGGTATTCCACATAGTAGGAGCCGCCCCATGGATCGATGATCTTGCAGACTTTGGTTTCATCCTGGATGTAAAGCTGGGTGTTACGAGCCAGACGAGCAGAGAAGTCGGTCGGCAGAGCGATTGCTTCGTCGAGTGCGTTGGTATGCAGGGACTGGGTGTGGCCGAGAGCTGCAGACATAGCTTCCATACAGGTACGGCCGATGTTGTTGAATGGATCCTGTTCGGTGAGAGACCAGCCGGAGGTCTGAGAGTGGGTACGAAGTGCCATGGATTTCGGATTCTTTGCGCCGAAGCCTTTGAGGATCTTTGCCCAGAGAACACGAGCTGCACGCATCTTTGCGACTTCCATGAAGTAGTTCTTGCCCTGATCCCAGAAGAAGGACAGACGCTTTGCGAAAGCATCGACCGGCAGACCTGCTTTTTCGCCGCAGCGGATGTATTCCATGCCGTCTGCCAGAGTGTAACCGATTTCCAGATCGCAGGTAGCACCGCATTCCTGAATGTGGTAGCCGGAAATGGAAATGGAGTTGAACTTCGGCATGTACTTGGTGGTGTATTCGAAAATATCACCAATGATACGCATGGACATAGCCGGTGGGTAAATGTAAGTGTTACGTACCATGAATTCCTTCAGGATATCGTTCTGAATGGTACCTGCAAGGATCTTCTTGTCGACGCCCTGTTCGATGCCGGCGGAAATGAAGAATGCCAGGATCGGAAGAACGGCGCCGTTCATGGTCATAGATACGGACATCTGGTCCAGCGGGATGCCGTCGAAGAGGATGTTCATATCAAGCATGGAGCATACGGATACGCCAGCTTTACCTACGTCGCCGATAACGCGCGGGTTATCCGCATCGTAGCCGCGGTGGGTCGGAAGGTCGAATGCAATGGACAGACCTTTCTGACCTGCTGCCAGGTTTCTCTTATAGAATGCGTTGGATTCTTCTGCCGTGGAGAAGCCTGCGTACTGACGAACGGTCCATGGCCGGAAAACGTACATGGTGGAGTACGGTCCACGAAGGAATGGCGGGATACCGCTCATGAAGTCCAGATGATTGCAGTCATCATAGACATCTTTGGTATAGAAGGGAGCGACCGGGATCTTTTCCATGGTCGGTTCATAGAGTGCATCAAAGCCTTTGCCGGTCTTGGCTTCCAGCTTTTCCTTCCACTCATCATAGGAGCAGTGTGGATGTTCCCCCAGAGACAGCTGTGTGAAATCAGGATTTGTGTTTGCCATTATTCAATCATTCCTTTCTTTTTCTGCAGCATGCGGAGAATTTCGTAGCAGTTTGCTTTGACGCTGATGAAATCATCTACGCCCGCCTTGCGGTAGGTCTCTTCCAGATCCTTTGGAGCTGCGCCTGCGAGGAAGAGGGTGCCGTCGCCCAAGACTTCTTTCAGTCTCGGAGCCAGAGCCGGTACATCTTCCGGATAGGTCGCATCCGTGGAGCAGATGACAGCGACATCATATGGCGTGCCTTTGTCATCAGCACCAGCTTTCAGTGCTTCTACGCACTTATCCCAGCGGGAGCCCGGTTTATCTTCGTCATCCTGGAAACCATTATTGAGATGGACATTGAATTCGCCGACCTGCAGGAAGGAGGTGGAGAAGTCTGCTCTGGCTTTATGCTGCGGGATCTTGCCCATGTTTGCGAGGAAGATCTCGACATTCTTGCCAGTCTTTTCTTTATATGCTTCGGTATCAAAGCGGAGTGCTTCGAAGCGTTCAGTCCAGCGGTGTGCATCGATCTTTTCGATAGCAACGGAGCCTTCTGCATTACCAGCGACTTCATTGATCTCGCCAATGGTCGCACCGGCAGCAGCTGCTGCAGCCGCTTTGTCGACGACTTCACCTTCACCAGCTGCTTTCAGTTCTGCCAGTGCCTGGCTTCTGAAGGCAAGATCAAGGTCTGCACGATATGCTTTGGCTGCATCGCCAAGTTCCTGCTTAATGGCTTTCGTATCTTCCGGACGAGCTTCGAGGAGCACTTCGCCCATCAGCGGGTACATGTTATTGCCGACCGCACGGTCTTTTCTAAGATCCAGTGCTTTGAAGCGCTTTTCGAGGACGGCTTTGATCTCCTTCTGCGGATAGCCTTCTTTGATTGCTTTGGTCATGCCGCCCAGAGATTCGATCTTCTGGAATTCAGCCCAGATCTTTTCTGCCATCTCTTTGGTGAGCTTTTCAATCGCCCAGGAGCCGCCGGCTGCATCGATCGGGCGCAGCATGCCGAATTCTTCCTGCAGCATGATCTGCAGGTTTCTAGCGATACGGCGGGAGAATTCATCACCTTTTCTGACGGTATCATCATAAGGTGCATTTTCGTAGGTATCTACACCGCCAACGACAGCAGAGAATGCTTCGGTGGTGTTGCGGAGCATGTTCACGCCCACATCGAAAATGGTCTTTGTGAAGAATGCCGGTTTTGCATGGATCTTCATCGAGCGATCTTCTTCTTCTGCACCAAAAGCCTTCATGATGTTCGACCATACCTGACGAGCTGCACGAAGCTTTGCAATTTCAATGAAGAACGTAGCGCCTACATTGAAGCCGAAGTAGAAGGACTGTGCGATATCATGGATCGAAATGCCTCTCTTCAGCATTTCACGGACATACTCTACAGCGACGCCGAAGGTATATGCGATTTCCTGTACGGCCTGTGCGCCGCCCAGAGAGAATACATCGGAAGTGATGAATACGGTCGCTACGCTCGGTGCATTCTTGCGAGCCCAGCGGATGGTCTCTGCCATCTGGTCGTATGCTTTTTCAAGGCTTTCCTTATTCTTGCCATCAGTCAGCAGCTGTGTCAACGGGCTTCCGCCGATCACGCCATGAAGCGCGGACACATCTTTTCCCTGTGCTTTGACTGCGGCAGCCACCATAGCAAGCGGTGCCAGTGCAGATTCGCCGGTATACATCATGAATGGATACTTTGCAAGATCCAGACCGTCCAGAAGGTTATGCACATCTTCGAGAGTGGTCAGAGAAACGCCGGTTTCACCTGGTTTTTCAGCATCAGTTACATCGATGCCATGCAGAGTGGATGCATCAAGGCGTACATTGTATACCGTGGAACCACGATCGATTTCGTGTTTCAGGAGCTCATTATTTTCCTTTGGAAGTGCTTCATCACAGGACTGTGCAATGCCCCATGGTTCTTCTTTGTAACCATTGACTTTCTGACCGCGCATGAAGTCCCCCATACCCGGATAGTCATCGGTCGGCAGGATCGCATCCTGTGCGTCCGGACCTGTACGCAGGGTATAGATCGGGCTAAAAGTGATACCTTCATACGTCTTGGTATACATCAGCTTATCAAACGGCTTGCCCTTCAGAAGAGCGTTGCACGCATCAACCCATTCCTCGTAGGTTGGTGGTGTGAATTCATCAAATGTGACCTGTGGGAAATCGGTTTTGCCTTCCGACTGTTTCAGAATCGCTTCCAATTCCTTATCGGTAAGCTGTCTTTCCTGATTTTCCGCGGATGTTGCTTTTGTTACTTCATCCATGAAATAGTTCCTCCTTTAATAATTTATGGCCGCCCACTGACTTACCAGCGCAAATCAAGAGAACGCCCCTTTAGACAATTTCAATCAGACAGAAAGTTCACCTCCTTCAGGTTCACGTCTTGGTCCTACCATAAAAAAACGACTGACCCAGTGGGGGCAGCCGGAAAATAATGAGACCAGGACCGATCTCAATCCCCTCCCCATCTCTCGCAGGTTGACGGAAATACTGATCTTCTCACAAGCCCTGATCTTAGACAGAATCAAATCATGTCTTGGATAGATCCCTACTTCCTTCGCGGTGATTCATTGGCAGATAGTTCTCCTGGCTCGGGCTCCTCATCTCTTCACGCCTTCCCAGACTTTCGCCCAGTGACTTATCTGTGAGAGACTCCTCCTTACAGTGGCGGGACCGCTCCGGCTTAGACCGGATTCTCTTTTATGCTTTCGCATCTGCCAGCCATATGAAATTGTCTAAATGACTACAGTCTCAGTATAATTCATATTCTTCTCAGTGTCAATCAATGTTTTTCTCTGTCTCATACATTTCTTGCTAATATTGCATCTGAAATTACAAATTATGCATTGAATAGCAGCCTTGATTTATATTATAATAGATTTGCATGTAAGGTTTATTCCATTATCATTATTTTTATTCTCATACAAGGAGCTTACTATGGCACTCGATCCGAAAACCAAAGAAACCGTCAGAGAAGAAGCCCTTCGGCTTTCTAAAGAATTTGCTGAACTTGATGGCAGACGCCCGCGTGTTCTCCTCATAGAAATGGAAAATGATCTCGAAAGCGATCGTGAAGAACGAAAACTGGCCGCCAATGCATTAGCTGACTCCGGCTGGGACGTCGACGTCAGCCCCTCGCAGCAGCCGGAGGATGCTGCCAAGGGGGCAGCAGACAATGACGTTCACTTCGTCTTCTACACCACGACCGGTGACGCCAGAGGTAAGAATGCTGTCGCCCTCTCGCGTGCTCTCGCTCTTTATGGCCGTGATGATATTCTGATCGCCGTTCATCAGGTGCCGCCCGAAGAAAAGGAGTCTCTCTTCCGCTACGGCATTCTCTGTGCCTTCTCCAAGGACTATGATTACCTCCAGGCTTCCCTCACCATGCTCCGTATCTTGATCGCAAGAGAAAAGCAGGAAATGGAAGAGGATGATGCCTACTAAGGCGTGACAGGAAGCGGCAGCAAAAGAACCGAGATCAGCCGAGAGGACGTATCCTCCTTTACCATGAATGGGATCATTCGCTTCCCCTCTGTCGGCGGCGCTATTTCATATCCGCTATCAAGCCTTGGTTTTTCGGTGCTGACACTACAACCAAATACAAAAAGCAACTGTGATCCGCTTACGGCGGAAACGCGGGATCGAAAACGGAGTGCCTGATTCTCTTGCGCACTCCGTTTTATTGCAACAAAAAAGCAGCGCATACGCGCTGCTTTTTCATATCGGCTATTAGCCAACGGTGAAGAGAACGTCGCCGCCCTGTACGGACTGGCCTTCGGATACCGGCATGCCGGTGATCTTGCCATCGCATGGAGCCATGATCGGGTTGCCCATTTTCATAGCTTCGAGAACGAGGACTTCGTCGCCGGAAGCAACTGCATCACCAACATGTTTGTTGATGCGGATAACTTTGCCCGGCATTGGAGCTTCAACGGATTCGCCTGCACCTGCAGGAGCTGCTGCCGGAGCTGGAGCCGGAGCCGGAGCCGGAGCCGGAGCTGGAGCCGGAGCTGCTGCTACCGGAGCCGGAGCCGGAGCTGCTTTAGGAGCTGCTGCCGGAGCCGGAGCTGCTGCTGCAGCGCCGCCATCTTTAACTACTACATCGTAATCCTGGCCGTTAACTGTTACAGTAAATTTTCTCATTGTCTTTCCTCCTAAATGATTGTACTTTCAACTTTCAATTAGAACTGCTGAGTGCCGGAAACGCCTGCAAGACGAGATGCAGAGGTCCAGCCACTTCTAGCTGCCGGGCGGATGGAGACGATTTCGCCGCCACCCATAGCAACGATTGCAGCAGCGATTGCTGCTACAACTGCACCATTGTCAGCTGCTTTCGGAGCTGCTGCTCTAGCTGGAGCTGCCTTCTTCGGAGCTGCTGCCGGTGCCGGTGCTGCGGACTGATTGAGAGATGAACGTACCTGCCAGATCATGATCAGCGCTACTACTGCTACGATAGCAGCAAATACCGCGATATACATAACTGTGTTGTTATCCATCTGTACCCATCCTTTCAATTAGAGTTTTTCTTGCAGCAAATATTACAGCGGAATGTTGCCGTGTTTCTTTGCTGGATGTACTTCGTGCTTGGAAGCAAGCATCTTCAGTGCATTGATGATTGTCGGACGAGTGTTTCTCGGATCGATAACTGCGTCTACATAGCCACGTTCAGCAGCTTTGTATGGAGTAGCGAATTCTTCGACGTATTCAGCTGTACGCTGTTCTTTGTTCGGGTCTTTCTTGAAGATGATGTTTGCAGCGCCTGCAGGTCCCATAACAGCGATTTCAGCGGTTGGCCAAGCGAATACCTGGTCAGCGCCCTGTTCACGGGAGCACATAGCGATGTAGGAACCACCGTAAGCTTTACGGAGGATCATGGTGATCTTCGGAACGGTTGCTTCGCAGTATGCGAACAGCATCTTAGCGCCGTGACGAATTACGCCGGCATATTCCTGCTGTTTGCCTGGCAGGAAGCCTGGTACATCGACAATGTTTACAACCGGGATGTTGAAGCAGTCGCAGAAACGGATGAAACGAGCGGATTTATCGGATGCATTGTAGTCAAGGCAGCCTGCCATGAATGCTGGCTGGTTTGCAATGATACCAACGGTCTGTCCGTCGAAACGTGCGAAGCAGGTAATGATATTCTTAGCGAATTCTTTAGCTACATCGTAGTATTCACCGTTATCTACAACGGATTTGATAACGTCATACATGTTGTATGGAGCGTTGGAGTTTTCTGGCATGATGGTATCGAGAGCCGGATCGGTTCTGGTCGGATCATCACCGGTTTCAACGATAGGAGCATCTTCCATGTTGTTGCTCGGCAGGAAGGAGAGCAGGTAACGAATCTGTTTAATGCAGTCTTCGTCGTTGTCGCAAGCGAACTGAGCTACACCGGAAGTACGGTTGTGGGTCATAGCGCCGCCGAGTGCTTCAGCGGTGATCTTTTCGCCGGTAACGGATTCAACAACTGCCGGGCCGGTCAGGAACATCTGGGATGTTTTCTTGACCATGTAAATGAAGTCGGTCAGAGCTGGGGAGTATACAGCGCCGCCTGCAGATGGTCCCATGATAGCAGAGATCTGCGGAATAACGCCGGATGCAATGGTGTTGCACCAGAAGATCTTGCCGTAACCAGAGAGTGCATCGACAGCTTCCTGAATACGAGCTCCGCCGGAATCGTTCAGGCCTACGCAAGGAGCACCGACTTTGAGAGCCAGTTCATTTACGTGAACGATCTTAGCAGCGTGCATTTCGCCAAGGGAGCCGCCTTCAACGGTGAAGTCCTGTGCGAATGCGAATACGAGTCTGCCGTCAACGGTACCATAACCGGTAACAACGCCTTCGCCCGGGAGATCTTTCTTTTCCTGACCGAAGTTGTGGCAGCGGGATTTTACAAGGGCATTGACTTCTACGAAAGTGCCTTCATCAAACAGAAGAGCCAGTCTTTCACGAGCAGTCAGTTTGCCTTTTGCATGCTGTTTTTCAACTTTCTTTTCTCCACCCATAGCCTCTACATGAGCGAGGTTTTTGTGAAGAAGTTCAATTCTTTCTGCAACAGTTGCCATTCTTACACCTCCAAAAATTTTAGGGACCCCCGTGAGGGGGATGCCTTACCCCGGTGGGCAAGGCATTTGCCATCGTTCAATTAAGCCTTGAAGGATGGGCCGCCTGGGCGTTCTGTCAGTTCAAGCAGAAGGCCTGTAGCCTTTGGATGCAGGAAAGCGATGTGACAGCCGCCAGCACCGATACGATATTTCTTATCGATGAGCGGAACTTCTTTAGCCTGCAGGTCAGCAAGGCAAGCTTCGATGTCGTCGACACGAAGTGCTACATGCTGGAAACCATTCTTGCCGCCGTTTGCTTTTTCGATGAAACGAGCAATCGGGCCGTCCGGAGTGGTGGAACCCAGGAATTCGAGTTCGCAAGCTTCGGTCTGAGCAGACGGTTTGAAGAAGCTGGTGGTTACATGCTGTTCTTCGACGGTTTCATCCGGAAGGGATGGATCCAGTCCAAGGATGTCTTTCATCTGCTGTTTGATCAGCTGAAGATCTTTAACAGCAACGCCTACATGGTCCACACAAAGTACTTTGAATGCCATAATAAACTCCTCCTTTAAAATTATTTGAATATTTTGCCTACAATGGAATCAACGACCGTGAACGGATCTGTCTTCCGTTCAAAGACTTGTTCCACGCAGTCACTAAATTCACCCGTCGAGGAAATATTTTCCTCAATATGACGGGAAATGCGATCGTGAATCATTTCGAGCATCTCGCTTCTAGCCCGTTCACGTCTTCTTTCTTCAAGGAGACCGGACTCTTCGAGGTACTTTCTATGTTCGCCCAGAGCTGCTACTACTTCCGCTACGCCCTGATCCTTGTTCGCGATCGTTCTCTCAATCGGAGGACGCCAGTTCTGAGCTTCGCCCAGATCAAGCATCATTTCGATTTCGACGTTCAAACGATCTGCGCCATCGCGATCACATTTGTTGATGCAGAATACATCACCAATTTCAAGGATACCTGCTTTGATAGCCTGAATATCGTCGCCTAGTCCAGGTACGAGCACAACAAGTGTCGTATCCGCATTTTTAACGATATCAACTTCTGATTGTCCTACGCCTACTGTTTCGATGAGAATGACATCGAGACCGAAAGCATCCATCAGTTTGACCGCATCTGCAGTCTTGCGGGAAAGTCCGCCGAGGCTGCCGCGCGTACCCATACTACGGATATAAACACCCTTATCCAAGGTCAGGTCGTTCATTCTGATACGGTCACCAAGGATGGCGCCGCCGGAGAATGGACTCGTAGGATCGATGGCTACGATACCTACAGTTTTGCCCTGCTTACGGAACTGCTTAATGAGGGCATCTGACAGTGTGCTCTTACCCGCACCAGGCGCACCAGTAATACCGATGACCTGTGCACGACCGGTATGGTGATAGATTTCTTTCATGACATCTTCAAATCCATCCCGTTCGTCTTCAACGATGGTAATTGCTCTCGCTAAGGCACGTCTGGATCCATTCCAAAAATCCTTCATAGAAAATTCCATGGATGCACCGCCTTTTCGAAGAGTAAATAATATAGTTGCAATGGGACTGAGTATCCCCCCAGCCCCATGCAAGCTACATTTCAACTAATAAACTGTCAAGCTAGTCAGTCTAAAAGTCGATTATTTTACGTTTTCTTTAATGAAGTCGATAACTTCTTTGGTTGGTGTGCCAGGAGTGAAGATAGCTTTTACGCCAGCTTCTTTCAGGCCTGGGATATCGGATTCCGGAATTACGCCGCCGCCAACTACGAGAACGTCGCCCATTCCTTTAGCCTTCAGTGCTTCAACAACTTCCGGGAAGAGGGTGTTGTGAGCGCCGGAGAGCAGGGACAGAGCTACAACATTAACGTCTTCTGCGTCTGCTGCTTCAACGATCTGTTCAACGGTCTGGCGAAGACCGGTGTAAATAACTTCCATGCCTGCATCACGAAGTGCACGAGCAATAACTTTTGCGCCACGATCATGTCCATCAAGACCCGGTTTAGCTACCAGTACTCTGATACGTTTGTCTGCCATTGTAAATTACCTCCAGAAATATTTGAGTAATGTAATTATCTTTGCTTCAGGCTGCCCTTAGATTAGAGGGTGTTGTGCGGTTTGTATTCGCCGTAAACTTTACGCAGAACGCCGCAGATTTCGCCTTCGGTGCAGTATGCACGTACGCAGTCAAGGATGACTGGCATGAGGTTGACATGGTCTGGGCCTTCAGCCGGAGTCTGAGCTGCTTTTTCAAGTTTAGCCAGTTCTTCAGCAACTTTAGCCTGGTCACGGTTTGCTTTATCCTGAGCGAGCTGAGCTTTCTTCTTTTCGCCAACGGATGCGTCAATCTTCAGAAGGCCGGTAACCGGTGGTTCTTCCATGGTGAATTTGTTGACGCCAACGATGGTTCTTTCGCCGGATTCAACAGACATCTGCCAAGCGTAAGCAGCGTCCTGAATTTCTTTCTGGATGTAGCCTTTATCAATAGCTTCTACTGCGCCACCCATTTCATCGATCTTGCGGATGTATTCTTTAGCTTCTGCTTCGATAGCATTGGTCATAGCTTCAACATAGTAGGAGCCGCCGAGCGGATCAACTACGTCAGCCAGGCCGGATTCGTAAGCTACGATCTGCTGGGTACGCAGAGCGATGGTTACGGATTCAGTGGTCGGCAGAGCCAGAGCTTCATCGCGGGAGTTGGTGTGCAGGGACTGGGTTCCGCCCATAACTGCTGCAGCGGTCTGGAGAGCAACACGGATGATGTTGTTGTTTGGCTGCTGAGCGGTCAGCATGGAACCAGCGGTCTGGGTGTGGAAACGCAGTTTCATGGACTTCGGGTTTTCTGCATGGAATCTTTCCTTCAGAATGGTAGCCCACAGACGACGGGATGCACGGAATTTTGCAACTTCTTCGAGTACGTTGTTGTGAGCGTTCCAGAAGAAGGACAGACGGCCTGCGAATTCATCGATCTTCATGCCAGCTTTCAGAGCTGCTTCGATGTATGCGATGCCATCAGCGATGGTGAATGCGATTTCCTGAGCAGCGGTGGAGCCTGCTTCACGGATATGGTAGCCGGAAATGGAGATGGTGTTCCACTTCGGTACGTTTACGGAGCAGTATTCGAAGATATCGGTGATCAGACGCATGGACGGTTTAACCGGGAAAATGTAGGTGCCGCGAGCTGCGTATTCTTTCAGGATATCGTTCTGGATGGTGCCGCGAAGAGCAGCTGCCGGAACGCCCTGTTTTTCAGCTACAGCGATGTACATAGCCAGCAGTACGGAAGCCGGTGCGTTGATGGTCATGGAAGTGGAAACTTTGCCGAGGTCGATGCCGTCGAACAGTCTTTCCATATCGTAGAGGGAGTCGATAGCTACGCCTACTTTACCAACTTCGCCAGCGGACATTTTGTCGTCGGAGTCATAGCCGATCTGGGTTGGCAGGTCGAATGCGCAGGACAGGCCGGTGCCGCCGTTAGCGATCAGGTATTTGTAACGTTTGTTGGATTCTTCAGCGGTGGAGAAACCAGCATACATACGCATGGTCCAGAGTTTGCCACGGTACATGGTCGGCTGTACGCCACGGGTGTATGGATATTCGCCCGGGAATCCGAGGTCTCTTTCATAGTCGAAACCTTCGAGATCGAGTGGGGTGTACAGGTTCTTGTGTTTCAGACCAACTCTTTCCGGATGTTTTGCGCACTGTTTTGCATAGGTGTCATTGTAAGCTGCAAGTTTAGCTTTCAGGGATTCGTTAGACATGAGTTCATCTTCCTCCTAAAAAAGTAAGTATGTAAAACTCTAGGAAGCTTTTCCTTGACTTCGGTGGCCGCGACTTTGTGTTCTTCTTACCACTTACATAGGATGTATCTTCCCAATGGGGTCACGCAAAGCCCTTGGCTGCTGCAGCGCTCATTTGAGTCTTCTTGCAGCAGCGATTGGGGACTCTTGCTGACCCATGTATTGACACTGTCGTGTGACAGATATCACCATAGGTAATTATACAGTATTATCTGTATTTGTAAAGCATTAAATGCCTTGCCTCATGCGGCTTCTTGAAGAATTAAATTATTTCTTGAAGTGCATATCGCCGTTTTCAGCGAGGCTTTCATGGAATTTGAATGCTTCCTGAAGGAGATGCGGGGTCTGGCTTTCGCCGCAAGCTGCGCATGCTCTTTCATAGTAGTCCATGAGCTGATCTCTGAAGGACGGATGAGCGACGTTGTTGATGATGACCTTTGCTCTTTCTTTCGGGGACAGGCCGCGAACATCAGCGACGCCCTGTTCGGAAATGAATACATGGGTATCATGTTCGGTGTGGTCTACATGGGAGCACATCGGAACAACTGCGGAGATCTTGCCGCCCTTAGCGGTGCTGTGGCAGAAGAAGCAGGACAGGAAGCCGTTACGAGCAAAGTCGCCGGAGCCGCCGATACCGTTCATCAGCTTGGTGCCGCTTACATGGGTGGAGTTTACATGACCGTAGATATCCATTTCCAGAGCGGTGTTCATAGCGATGACGCCGAGACGACGAGCTACTTCGCCGTTGTTGGAGATTTCCTGCGGACGGAGAATGATCTTCTTGCTGTATCTGTCGATGTTGTCGTAGAAGCGCTTCAGTCCATCCGGGGATGGGGAGAGGGAAGTACCGGAGATCATGTCGATCTTGTCTTTATCGATCAGGTCGAACATGCCATCCTGAATAACTTCGGTGTATACGGAAAGGTTCTTGAAGTCGGATTCTACGAGGCCATGGATAACAGCGTTTGCTACGTTGCCTACACCGGACTGCAGTGGGAGCAGGTTTTCCGGCAGTCTGCCATGAGCGACTTCGTTTTTCAGGAAATCGATCAGGTTGTTGCCCATTGCTTCTGCGTCGTCATCGAGCGGAGCCAGTGCACGGGTAACGTCTGGCAGATCGCATGGAACGATAGCAACGATCTTTGCCGGATCGCATGGGATGTAAGGAGTGCCTACGCGGTCGCCAGCAGTTTTGATCGGAATCGGTTCGCAGTGCGGCGGGTTCTTTCTCATGTAGATATCAGCCATGCCAGCGAGTTCCAGCGGCTGGGTGGTGTTGACTTCTACGATGACTTTCTTAGCGGTATCTACAAATACCGGAGAGTTGCCGATAGCAGTGGTCGGGTACAGTTCGCCGTTCGGTCCGATCTTGCAGACTTCTACTACTGCGAAATCTGGGCCGGTGACACGTTCACCCTTCACGTTGGTGAAGAAGCCAGCACGGATCTGCTGAGCTACATGGGACAGGTGAAGGTCATAATAGTTGATGCTGCCTGCATTGATGGCTTTTCTGAGGTTGCCGTTGGTCTGGTATGGCATACGGTTTCTGATGCCGTTTACAGCGACCAGTTCAGTATCAATCTGGGAACCAGTAGAAGCGCCAGTCCATACGTCTACCTGGAATGGGGTTTCTTTCATACGTTCTGCGAGTTCATGCATGGTGATCTTCGGATAGCCGCATGGGGTGAATCCGGAAATACCAAGGATGTCGCCTGCCTGAATCATAGCTGCAGCAGTTTTAGCATCACAGATTTTTGCTTTCAGATCTGCACTTTCAATTCTGCTAAGGAATTCGCTATCATTGGTGTCGATCATTACTATCATCCTCCCAAAAATATAAAAATATCAAAAGTCCAGTACCTCTTTGAGCTTTCTCTATGGTCTGGAGCTTTTTGCCTCATAAAAACACAGCCGTGCTTCCGAAGTATAAAAGAAAAAGGAGTCCTTTCTGCTTTCCTATGACCGCATGTAAACATGTCTCATAACATCAGAAAAACTCCTCCTTGGTATCATCGGTCTCACCGACTGTATTTGTGACCTCTTCAGTCATCACTGTTATTATATCACACTTTTTTCGAAAGGTTCGTAAAAAGTAAGTTCTTTGTTTTTAAAATTCTCATAGGGATGTTATAAATAATTCCTATTAGACAAATCATCATTTATGTGACTCAGAATCTACAGGCTATGAAAGCGATGATCCTCGCAGTGGAGGTTATAGAATTGGTACAGGGGAGCGCCGCCGGGCCGCACTCGAAGGCTTCCCGCGAAGGTGATCTGTGAGGACCGGTGCATCGCTTCGAGCATGGCTGTCTCCTTTACGAACGCTCACCAATCCCCGCTTCCCACACAAAGTGCGGAAAGGCTCCAGAAGCAGAAGGAGATCGAGCGTCCGAAGAGGACATGGTCGCTCATGCTGATGACGGCGATGGCCATGACCATGAGCAGGCCGCCAAGCCCCATCGTTCGCGTGAAGAGGCTGGCCTTCCCCCGATAGAGCTTCCAGCAGAGGAAACCCTGGGCGAAGAAGGTCAGAAGGAAGGCTGCTCCGCCTATGATGCCGACTTCGGCGAGCATATTGAGATACATGTTGTGCGCATGGAAGATGAGGACGTGCTCATCCTGAATGAAGAAGTTGTAGTCGGGATAGGCCAGATAATAGCTCCCCCACCCCACGCCGAGAAGCGGGTACTCTTCGATCATGGCGATGGTGCTCTCCCACAGGGCAAAGCGCAAGCCGACAGAGGTGTCTTCGCCGGAGAAGAGGGACAAGAAACGCTCGACCATCTGTCCGTGGTAGAAGAAGAGAACGAGAGGGATGAGGAAGAAAAGAAAGCCGAATCGCTTGTCATAGAAGAGGGTGAGCCCTAAGACGATGGCCGCAAGGCTCAGCCATGCGCCGCGTGAATAGGTCAGCGCAAGGCAGAGAAGCAGGACGAAGAGAATGATGGCAAAAGCCCATTTCCTTTTTTTCTGCCGCTCCCTGAGAAAGAACGCAGTGAGGATGCTGATGATCATGACGGCATAGGCCCCGAGGAGATTCGGATTTTCCAGTGTCGAATACATGCGGCGTCGAAGGAGAGGAAATCTCTCGGGATCGACCCAGCTCTGCGCCGTCATATCAGCTGCCATGCCTGCCACATTCGCATACTGGATGAAACCATAGGCGGCCACACAGATGGCTCCCGCCAGGAAGGCATAGAGCGCCTTCTCCTTTTCCCGCACGGAGGAAAGAAGTGAAAGGATCAAAAGGTAGATCGCGGCATACATCAATGGCTGGAAGGCCCAGTTCATGAGTGAAAAGGCAGGGTCGGGAGAGTGGAAGCCGGAGAAAAAGGCACACACCAAAAAGACCGCCGGCAGTCCCCAGAGGCGAGGGCGCACGCATTTCACTTCGCCTGTGGTGCAATGATTCACTGCCCAGAGAAGAAGGCATGGGAGAAGTGTCACGTAAAACACATAGGGATGAAGCGGCAGCAGAAAGAGTGTCGCATATAAAAGATTCTGAATGTTCTTTTTCGAAGCGAGGAATCGCATGGAGGGCTCCTGACGTGGAAAATGATATTTTTTCTATGATTCTATCTCAGTATATCATTATATAGAATGGGGAACCGTTCAGCAATAGAGAATGGGAAAGGAGCAAGGTGGATGGTGTTGGTTTGTCAAACATATGTTACACCGTGCTTGATGAAATCATGGAGTGTAT
>OCHH01000527.1_pt1 | contig 18808 bp, 23 predicted proteins | sample 1538781 | NCBI WGS metagenome assembly OCHH01 (sample SAMN04571726, study PRJEB22368) | human gut metagenome | biome: human gut; material: stool | host: Homo sapiens | place: Luxembourg | collected 2012-12-05
GTACAAGCCTATTTGACATTAATGATGTCTATATCCCATTTTATTAAATGTGACTTAGTAAAAAAAATCATTTGATTGATGGAATCTAAGCTTGATAAATCATCACTATAAAGGGTTGATGTAACTGAAATGTTTAAACTTGATAATTGATTTTTTTTATGGTTTAAAACTGTTGAAAAGATTGGTGAATTTGTATATATTTCATTAAATTCTTTGATTGTCTTGTTTGACAATGATTGAATTAATAAGTCTAGCTCATCATATTTTTTCTGATCTATTAACTGATTAAGTTCAGCACAAGTATGAAGTAAATTGTGTAAAAATTTAAAATTGGATTCATATTCCTTATTTAAGGAATTAAATTTTGAAATCATCATTTCTTTACTTAATTCAGATATTTCTAAACTTTTTCGAAGGTTTTCGTTTTTAATGATTTGTAGTTGAAACAATATTGTAATGGAATTAGAAATTAGCAAGAGAAATAAAATAATAACAAGAATCTTGTTTCCTGAAAAGAGTGTTTGATAGTTTCCATAGACAATGAGGAACAATATCGTTGTTAATGCAGGAAAAAACAAAATATAAAAGGATTTAGGTAAGTTTGTGATTTTAATAGTATGACATATTTTTTGTATGATGTATGAAAAAAAATAAGCAAAAAACTGTGTTAAAATTATAATCACCAAATAAGTATTTGATGTGTAGATATTATTTAAAGAGAAACTAGGATTAAATAATTGAAAAAAAACGATTGATAATGACTCTGAAATCCCTATCGTCAAGTAACATACCAAAAACAATATAAATTTATTAATTAACGAATCCTTAAATAAAAATGATATATATATGTATAGTGTAATAAAAGAGAGAATTTTTCCTATCTGATTGATTCCGTTATAATTTCCTAAAAAAGTGCACATTATAGCAAGAAGAAATAATAAAAAAAACAAATAACAGGATATTTTTCTCTTAGCAATAAATTGGTTAAAGAAATGTGTAATAAAAATAACTGTGAGTATATCGGATAGAAAAATCATCATAGTATGTTATGCAAATTAGCAAAATATTGATTTGTGAATGACTTTTTAAAATTCTTAGACAACGGGATTTTTTCGCCATTATTCATGATGATATCTTTACCATCTGAAGAAAAACCACTAACATAATCAAGATTAACTAAAAAAGACTTATATGGTTGTCCAAACCCTTTATTAGATAGTTTTTCAATCCAATGTTTAAGAGGATATGTAGTTTTTTTCTCAATATTATTAACAAAATGAATAATCGTATGTCGATTAAGAAATTCTATGTATAACATATCCTTATAGTGAATCTTATATTGAGATATCTTTTTATCGAAAAAACCGTATTGTTGTTTAAATGAAGTTGATAAGACGCTCTGCATTTCTACGTTAAATATTTTTTCATCAATTGGTTTAATAAGATATCTTTTTGCTTCTATTTTATATCCATCTATTAAATATTTTTTAAAGCTAGAAGTGATTATAATAATAGAACTACGATTATAGGTTCTTATTTTTGATGCGATTTCTATGCCGTTGTAGTCTCCTAGTTCAATATCCAAAAAAATCAAATCATATTCTAGAAATAAATTGGATCCTACATCGAAATTTTCAATGCAATCGATTTTATATGATATTTTGTTCGCTAACAAAAAAGAATCTAGTAATTGATGCAAGTGTAGCTTATCTCTTTCTATATCTTCACAAATTAATATTTTTATCATTATGCCTCCCACTTATTATTTTACACCATTTGTTCACTTATTTATACTTTTGTGTGAAATAATCTTAGTTTGGCTTTCTTGATGCAAAAAATATACAGTTCTAGTGTACATACTAAATTTGCAAATAAAATTTCATTGAATATTAAGTTAGAGCAATTTTTATAAGAAAATATAAATACAAGGAATTCAAATAAGATGATTACAATTGCATTTTTTGAATGTTGATTTTTTTCCTCTGATGATAATGGTTTGTTAGGGTGATCAGCTACTTTGATTATATATATTGAAAAAATAATTATAGTATACATTATACATATAATACGAAAAGAATTGATTATATTATTTGCAGCTATCCAAGGAACTAGAATAGTTATAGAAACTGTAGTTAAAACACATAATAATGGGTTAGCAACATGTACGCCACCAACATGATTACGCAGTATGAAATAGGATATACAAAATACAAAAACTGGTTTTACAAGGCCAAATGTAATTAATAAAGGTAACATTATCGATATATAGATTAAATACCTTGTTAAAACTAAAAAACCATAATTGAAGATATCTTCTTCAACATAAATGCCATTTTCTATTAATTTAGTATAAATAATGGATTCCAACTTATTAATTATTTTTTTCATATTCTTTTACAATTGTTTTTAATGCCATATAACATTCTTTGTCAATATCTTCACATATTATTTCAAAAGGATAATCGTCAAAAATAATAGAATCTATAGTAATATTGCTAATTAATGAGATTGAAATAATATTAGAGATGGCAGGAAGCACTTGTTTGTTTTCCCAAGAAGATATAGTTCTTCGACTAACCCCTAAAATAGAAGCAAATTCTTCGATGCTTAAGTTTAATATGTTTTTTCTAATAAATTTGATTTTTTCAGATAACTTCATTAATGACTACCTTCCTTTTTTAAAGAACGATACAATTTTATAACTGTAGTTCTTTGCTCAGTAGATAAATTTTCAAGATTTAGTAAGTTCTCTGTGTCAGAGATTAGTAGTTTATGACAAGACATTTTTAATATGTCAGATAATTGAATTACATTCTTTATAGATAATGGGCATACTCCAGATTCCCACAAATCAATTAACGCGACATTGACTTTTAATTTTTGTGAAAGTTCTTCTTTTGAATAACCAGCACTCTTCCGTGCCTCTTTTATATGGTTTGTAATTTTTTTAGTCATATATCCGGACCTTTCTAGTTCTTATTACTGTTAATTATGAGAATATATTCTCATAATTAATGGAGCTTTAATCGAGTTATGCGTTTTCAATCCGAGTTAGATTAGTGTAAGTGAAAATCAGTTTAATATAGATTATAATTTCACTGTAATAAATGAATGATAAGGAGAAAAAAACATGGAAAGATTTTTTACGAAAATCACCTTGAAAGGTATTTCTAAAGTTACTGAGTATGTAGCAAAAAAAACTGTAAATGGAGCGTGTTTATTAGTGCATGGACAGCCTAAAGAACCTGCTAGTTTGAAAAGATTGAAAACAAATAAATAAGAATATTTTTTCCGGCCATGCCGGTTTTTCTGTTGAAATTGAGTTACTTGTTTTTCAGATATATGTAATAGTCCATTTTTGCTAAGAATAAATCTATGAAGTCAATTATAAATAGTTTATCGTTTAAAGAGTATTCATCGAGCTTTATTGATATTTCTTTTAACAATTTGTCATTAATAGTTAATTCATTTTCAAATATTATGTTATCTAGTGATATTCTTAGTTCTTTTACAAGAATAATAATTATTTCAATAGAGGCGTTAGCTTTACCATTTTCAATGTTTGCAATATGTCTTTTAGAAATACCTGTTAATTCAGATAGATTATCTTGAGTAAGGTTATGACTTTTTCTAGCATCTTTTATTGCTTTTCCCAAATTCTTTATAATGTTTTCTGGCATTATTATTCACCTCTGAATAATTGTAACGTCCTCTTTTGGTATATTAAATATCCTAATCGTGCTTGCTATAATGCACTATAATGCTTTTCATTTATGTTTAATGATTAGCTTATTACATATCAATAACAAATTATTGACAATCAATGTAGCGGAAGTAAGTGTTGAGATATATGTATTGTAAGAACAGTCAAAAAGAGCGATTTTTATTTTTAATAAAATAAACTTACGAGATATATCATATGTCAATGCTTTTAGCTATTCACAGAATTTTATTAGTGGAAATTTTTTCTATACAATACATGAGCAGTTAGATTAAATTTGAAATAAAGTACTCACTTTCTCTTTAAAATATCATTTAATTTTTAAGGCACCTTAGGGTGCCCTGCTTTTTTTTTACAAATTTTTATGATTTTGGCAATAATTGACGTTTTTCACGGGCTCTATATTGAGGAGGTATAGATCCGTGAATAATTATGGATATAACAAAGCCAGAGAACAAAAGATTTTTGAATCTTGGTTTGCTAAGTATGAAGCCGTGTTAATGAAGGAGGGTGTAGCTAAGGAAGACATAAAATTGTTATTTGATTTATATTGGAATGATTTTAATGCTGATAGAAGATTTCGCCAGAGACAATATTCTAATCTAGAAGATAAGATCAATTTAGCATGTACTTTTGATTTTTCTGATTTTCCAAATATTGATGAGCTAGAAGATGAGAGGTTATATCAATATTTAAAGAAAGATACGCATCAAATGTATTCGATATTGATTGGTATTTATAGAGGATTAAGTATTAAAGAAATTGCTTTTATGCTTGATTCAACACCTATGGCCATTTACAAAAGAATCCAAAGATTCAAAAAAACTTTTAATATTTGTCCAAAATAGGTAGTTTAAAGGGCTATATAGTGAAGAGGTTTGATCTTTGAAAACTTTACCCCAAGAAAAGACGTACTTTTAAAAGTGTAGTCATTTGTTCCATGCGCCATGATGGATAGACCTGAGCGAGTAACATGTAGAACATAAAACATGTACCTTAATGTTGATGTTGATATTTTTAAAAGGATAATGAGACTTGCGAGGGCCAGAGGTTAAAATCCCTGATGCAGCAGGCAAATATTAATAGCTGCATATGTATGGTTTGGTACACCAACTTTTCTTGGTAGCATGGAGCAAATGAGAATTAATAGGTAACAGGTAATAATACATTACCTGTTTGTACATAGGAGGAATAAAAATGATATCACGTGGAGATATTTATTATGCTGATTTAGGCACACGCTATTTATGCGAACAAGGTGGCGTTCGGCCGGTTGTGATTTTGCAAAACAATAAAGGTAACGCATTTGGTCCGACAACAATCATCGCACCAATCACAAGTCAATCAAAGGATAAGCGGTTGTTGCCAACACATATGTCGATTCATTACAGACATTTGCACCAAAATTCAATGATACTATTTGAACAGATTCGAACGATTGATAAAAGTCGTTTGTCTGATTATATATGTCATATGCGAAAAGAAGATATAAAACAAATGGATTTAATAATTGGAGTTAGCTTAGGTTTGAAAGGAAGTAAATCTTATGAATTATAGAGTGCCGGTATGGTTAAAATATTCGTTAAATGTTGAAGAAGCTTCTGCATATTTTGGTATTGGATGCAAAACGCTTCGTCAATTTATTGCTGAACATGATGATGAGAGTTTTGTATTAATGATCGGATCGCACGTTCGCATTAAGCGAAGGTTGTTTGAAGAATATCTAGATTTAAATGTGTCAATTCTGTGAATTTTGAATTTACAGAATTTTATTTATATCTGGGATTGATATAATGAGTATGTCTTTTCCAGGTATAAAATCTATACACTAGAAGGAGTTTAGATGAAAAGAAAAGATACTAAAGGAAGAGTTTTGAAGAATGGTGAATATCAGGAGGCAAATGGGTGCTATGTTTTTAAATATTATGTGGATGGAAAAAGATATGTGATTCGTAGTTGGAAACTAGTTAAAAGTGATAAAGTTCCAGATGGTAAGCGTGATGGTCTATGTTTAAGGGATATGGAAAAGAATATTCAATTTAAGTTAAATGAATATGTGAAGTTTGAAGGTGCAAATTTAACTGTTTCTGAACTTGTTGAAAAATATGATCAACAGAAGTTAGGCATTAGAAAAAATACTATGGTTGGTCATACTACGGTTCGTCGATATTTAGAAAAAGATCCATTCGGTAAAAAGAAAATAGAAACGGTTCGAATTATTGATGCAAAGCAGTTTATGATTCAATTGAAGGAAGAAGGAAAATCTTATAGTACATTATGTAGTTATCGTGGAGTCATTCGTCCTGCATTTCGTATGGCAGTAGATGATGAATTGATCAGTCGTAATCCATTTGATTTTCCAATTTCAGATATTATGATGAATAATGCTGTGAAAAGAGATGCGTTAACAAATGACGAACAAAAAAGATTCTTGAAGTTTGTAAAAGAGGATTCGCATTTTAGTAAATTTTATGAAGGCTTCTACATTTTGATACATACAGGAATGCGTATTTCTGAATTTTGTGGATTGACTTATAAAGATGTTGATTTTAAGCGTATGACGATTACGATTTCCAAGCAGCTTCAATATCATGGAGCTAATAATTATTGGATTGAAAAATGCAAGACAAACAGTGGACTGCGTACTATTCCAATTCCAAAAAATAATATAGAATTAATGCGTTGCTTTAAAACTTTATGTAGTCAGGCAAGGATGAGAAAAAATCAACCAGAAGTGGATGGAGTCAAGGGCTTCTTGTATTTGAGTGAAGCTGGGAAGCCATTGGTAGCTTTTCAATGGGCTAAGAAATTTGAGTATGCTGTATTGCATCATAATCGTATTTATAAAAAAGAACTGCCTAAAATCACTCCTCATATATGCCGTCACACATACTGTTCAAACATGATCAAAGCTGGTGTGAATCCTAAAGTTGTTCAATATTTAATGGGACATTCTTCGAGTGAGATTACATTGAATATATATACACATATTCATTTAGAAGATGTAATAGAAGAACTTGAGGGATTTGGATGTGTCTAAAATCCATAGGCACAAACTTTAAAATTTTAGTGCCTATTTTGTGCCCATTACATGGTATGATATGCAAGAGTATGCAAGATTAATACAAATTTGAGGGAACTTAGCGAATGATGAAATAACCTATATTTATAGGCATAACCTGATATAATCTGGTATAAGGAGGTTTAATTTGAATATGAAGAAAATTATGTTTATCTGTCATGGGAACATATGTAGAAGTGTTAGTGCTGAGTACATTATGAAAGATTTGGCAAAGAAAAATGGGGTAGAACTATATGTCTCTAGTGCAGCTACAAGTCGTGAAGAAATTGGTAATGATATCTATCCTCCGGCTAAGCGTAAACTAAAAGAAAAGGGGATTCCATTTTCTAGACATTATGCAAGACAAGCTACAATGAGTGATTATTTGTCATATGATTATTTAATTTGTATGGATGAAAATAATATGCGTAATCTAAATCGTATGTTCAATAATGATCCAGATCACAAGATTTATAAATTATTATCAAGAGATGTTTCAGATCCTTGGTATAGTAATGATTTTGAAACAGCTTATAATGATATTAATGAGGGTTGTAAAGCCTGGTTAGAGAGGTTATCATGAAACAGAATCTACATACACACTCCATCTTTTGTGATGGAAAAGATACGATTGAAGAAATGACTTTAGAAGCTATTTCAAAAGGATTTGATATTCTTGGCTTTTCTGGCCATGGATATTTGGACGTGGATACAAGTTCCATGCGAGATACTTCAGGATATATTTCAGAGGTTAAGAGAATTAAATCGAAATACGCTTCATCTATTCAAATTCAATTAGGTATTGAAGAAGATATGTTAGGAAGAATAGCTGAAAAAACTCCATTTGAATATGTGATTGGAAGTAAACACTTTTTAGGTGAGACGGCTGTGGATTATTCAAAGCCTGTATTTGATTCTTTATTTGAATCCTATTCTGGTGACTATAAAAAGATGTGTAAAGACTACTATTCAGATTTATCGAATATGTATGATTGGCAAGAAGTGGATATCATTGGACATTTGGATTTGATTACCAAATATAATGAGGACGAGTCTTATTTTCAATTTAATGATAAAGACTATATGAATATTGTTTGCGATTGCATTGACCGATTGTTGATCAACGATAAGATTTTTGAAGTGAATACCGGAGCTATCGCCAGAGGCTATCGTAAAACACCATATCCATCTAAGAATATATTGGAATATTTATACGCAAAGAATGCGCGTATTTGTCTAAACAGTGATTGTCATGATAAGAACTATTTGGATTGTGCTTTTGAATCTAGTTTAGACTTGATTCAATCTTGTGGATTTAAAGAACTGCAAATATTAACCAATGATGGTTTTGTACCAGTGAAAATTAAATAGAGTAAACAGTGAAGGTGTTCTTGTGATAATCAATTAGACCTTCACTTTTCATTTTAGAAAGCTCTTTTGATAAGGCACTTCGTTCTACGTTTAAATAGTCAGCCATCTGTTGACGATCAAACGGAATCTTAAAGGTAGAATTTTGTGTTTCTAGTTTCATAAACGATAAGTATGACAACACTTTATTGCGAATGGTTTTGTTGGAAATATGGAATATGTGTTGTGACAACATCTTGTTTTTATTTGAAAGTATTTGAATCATTTGATCTTTTAATTCTGGGGATTTTTCTAAGGTCTGAACATCTAAAAATTGAATCGTACAATCCTCGATGGCTCTTACATATACATACATAGGTGTTTTGGTTAGGGCATAGCTTTCCGCAAACATTTGATTGGGACCTATATGTGACAATAGGGAAACATTGCCTAAAAAGTCTACAGTTTCTATGACAACACTTCCTTCTTTGACAATGCCAATGGCTTGAGGAATATCTTCCATATAATAAATAATTTCATTTTTCTTGTATTTTTTTAATTGTAAATCCATAAATATCTCCCTTTCGTGGTTTAAACAACATAAATTTAATGTATTATACACTATAATAAGTTCATAAGAAATGAGGATGATTCTATGTTAAGAAAAATAATTCAAATTGATGAAGATAAATGTACAGGATGCGGTATCTGTGTGGATGCTTGTCATGAAGGAGCCATTGGCTTAGTGAACGGAAAAGCGAAATTAATGCGTGATGATTATTGTGACGGACTAGGGGATTGTTTACCAACATGTCCTACAGGTGCTATTTCATTTATTGAAAAAGATACTCTAGCTTATGATGAAGAGGCTGTAAAAAAGAATATGGAAAAGCGCATGCAAGAATCGGGCACCATGCATTCAGGATGTCCTGGATCTATGATGCATACACTGAATCCAGTTGCATCAAGTCCATCGATTGATGTATCAAGTCAATTAACATCTTGGCCTGTTCAAATTAAGCTAGCACCTATCAACGCACCATTCTTTCAACATGCTAAGCTTTTAATAGCTGCGGATTGTACAGCTTATGCCTATGCCAATTTTCATCAGGAATTTATGAGAAACAAAGTGACTCTAATTGGATGTCCAAAACTCGATGGTGTGGATTATTCAGAAAAGCTTTGCGATATCATTCGTATGAATTCCATTGAAAGTGTAACCATTGTTCGTATGGAAGTACCTTGTTGTGGTGGACTTGAAAATGCGGTTAAGAAAGCTTTGCAGGAAAGTAAAAAGTTCATTCCTTGGCAAGTCGTCACAATTTCAATTGATGGAAAAATTTTAGATTAAACCTTAAAAAAGTGCAGTTAACGTTACAGATATTGCACTTTTGTCATTTTCTGACACGTTAAACAAAAAAGTATCACCGTAGCGATACTTTAATGATTATTCCTTTGTGATTTCTTTATAGCTAGCTAGACCATAAGCACTATCTGCAAGTGTACCTGCATTGACAATAGCTTGTTCCATTGCTTTTACGGCCATGATTCCAACTAGATCTTGTTCTGCAGGCACTTTATTCGATGTCATCGCAAAAATAGTATCTCCATCACTTGAAGTGTGGACGGGACGGATACATCTTGCATATCCATTATGCGCCATACTCGCAATCTTATTCATTTGTGCTTTATTTAAATCCGCATTTGTGATGATACAACCAATTGTCGTATTCATACCACAAGAATTGATCATCTTTTCAGCTGCCTTTAAGATTTCATCTTCACTAAACAATCTTGTGTTTGTGTTTCGATCATAGATACCTGCGATTGGTTTGTCTGAATTTGGATAGAAAATATCACCACAAGCATTTACGGCTACAATAGCTCCTACTTTTAATGGACCTATTTGTAGGGCTGAAAATCCAAGTCCTGACTTCATCGCATATTGAGGGCCAAAGAATTTACCAACACTAGCCCCTGTTCCTGCACCTACATTTCCTTGTTTTGGATCATTTTTTTCAGCTTCTATACAAGCATCATAACCCATTTGTTTGTTTGGATACGCTTTAGAATTACCTACGCCACAATCAAATAGACAAGCTTCACATACGATTGGAATATAGATGTTTTTCATGTCAAAACCAATTTCGTGTTCGCTCAAATATTGCATAACACCACTACTTGATTCTAAACCAAAAGCACTACCACCTGATAATGTAACCGCATGAATCTTTTGAACCATGTTCTTTGGATTCAATAAATCTGTTTCACGAGTGGCTGGACCACCACCACGTACATCTACACCAGCTGTGGCTCCTTCTTTACATAAGATGACTGTACAGCCAGTCGCATTTTCTATATCTTGTGCACTACCAATTTGAAATCCTTCAATCTCATTGATTTGAATTGTCTTCATTTTTTGATCTCCTTTAATTCATATAAATCATTTCTACATACCTTCCAATAAGGCATCCTTTTCCTTACTTTTTCAATGTCGTTTAAATCGATATCTACAACTTTGTATGCTTCTTCTTCACCCAACTCCACTACAATATTGCCAAAACCATCCACAAGAATAGAGTGGCCTCCTGAAGTATAGTTCTTATACGTATACTTAGCTGGGGCAACCCCACACAAAAAGACTTCATTTTCTAAAGCGCGTGTTTGAGTAAATAGCTTCCAATGTTTCTTTGTAGCCTGCTCATTAAAGGCGGCTGGACAAAATAGAATTTGTGCTCCATTTTGAGCTAGAATCCTAGACACTTCTGGAAAGCGAATGTCGTAACATAATAAAATGCCACATTTTCCCCATGGCGTATCAAAACATTGTAGGTGATTTCCTGGTACAAACACTTCATTTTCACAATAATCTTGTTTGTTGTGGAATTCAAAAAGATGTGTTTTATCATACGAACAAACAATGTCGCCATCGCTATTTAATATGTAACAGCGATTGTATTTGTCAGCACAAATGGAACCAGCCACAATCCATATCCTATGCGATTTAGCTAGTTTTTTTAAAGCCATCAAACTTTCATCATGACGCAAATACGCTGTTTTAAGTGCATCATTATGATAGGGACAATTCCACATTTCACAAAGAACTAAAATATCACAGTCTGGAATATTTTTTAGTTTAGCTATATTTTGTTGGTTATCCATTGAAACAGACATTTGGTACATACAGATCTTCATATAGATTATGATAGGCGAAAAGTAACTACTTTTCAAGGTGTGCAAAGACTAACATGTGTTTATTTACTACCGGTTTGAAATCGTTTACAATCATTTTAGGAGGTTTTGTATCATGTATAAAATTATAGAAGTAAAACAAAGTGTATTTGAAGATAATAATAAAGATGCGAACAAATTAAGAGAAGAATGTAAAGATAAAGGTGTGTTCTTATTGAATGTTATGTCAAGTCCTGGAGCAGGGAAGACAACAACTCTATCTAGAACGTTAGAAAGACTAAAAGATACAATGAGAATTGGTATTATGGAAGCGGATATTGATAGTGATGTAGATGCCAAAACCATCAGTGAATATGGCGTACGCACGATTCAACTACATACAGGTGGTATGTGTCATTTAGACGCAGATATGACTCGTCAAGGATTGCATGAAATGGGTATGGCAGATTTAGATTTGGCTGTACTTGAAAATGTAGGAAATTTAGTGTGTCCTGCTGAATTTGACACGGGATCCACTAAAAATTTGGCTATATTAAGTGTTCCAGAAGGAGATGACAAACCTTTAAAATATCCATTGATGTTTCAAGTGTGTGATGTGGTTTTAATTAATAAAATGGATGTATTGCCATACTTTGATTTTGATGTAGATAAGTGTAAAAAGAATATTTTGTACCGAAACCCGAATGCAAAGATTTTTGAAGTGTGTGCTAAAACAGGTGAGGGAATTGAAGATTGGTGTAATTGGCTTGAAAACGAAGTAAAGGCCTGGAAGGAATAATATGACATATCGAGATAATATTGATAAACTGGCAAGGCGTATCACGGATCGTATTCCAGCTAAAGTAAAAAAATTATCCCAAACGGATCCTGAATATGAGTGCTTAAATGAAATATTAAATGATGAACAATGCGATTTATGTTTGTGTTTTGAAGTGCGTAAACCACTTTCTTTTGAAGAAGTAGTGAAAAGAAGTGGGTGGCCAGCAGGAAGAGTGAATCGTGTATTAAATGAAGTATGCGACATTGGAATGATTGAATACAACTGGGAAAATGAGGATCATCATAAACAGTTTGTGCTTCCTCAGTTTGTTCCTGGAGCAGCTGAATTTATGGTTATGAATAAAGATCTTGTAGAAGAACATCCAATTGTTGCGGATTTCTTTGAAAAGATGACGCGATTACCACTTGCAAAGGTAACGCCAATGGTTCCACCTGGAGGAGCAGGCATTGGTATGCATGTTATTCCTGTAGAAAAGGCGATTCATGCAAATCAGCAAGCGGTAAGTGTAGAAAAGATTTCGCATTGGTTGAATAAATACGATAAATACGCACTTTCTCCATGTTCATGTAGAAGACAACAACGTGTTAGAGGTGAAGGAACTGGTGATGTTGAAGCGGATGTTTGTATTGCGGTAGGTGATATGGCTGACTATGTTGTACAGACAAACAAGGGTGGTCATTATTGTACGTATGAAGAGGTTATTGAAACTTTAGAACGTTGTGAAAGAAAAGGATATGTACATCAGATTACGAATATTGATGGAGAAGATAAGATTTTTGCGATATGTAACTGTGCACATGGCGTATGTAACGCATTAAGAACGAGTCAATTGTTTAATACGCCAAATATGTCGGCAAGTGCTTATAGGGCTCATGTGGATAGTGAAAAGTGTGTTGCGTGTGGAAAGTGTGTGGAAATTTGTCCTGTAGGAGCGGCAAAATTGGGTCAAAAACTTTGTACAAAAGATGGACCTGTATCATATCCTAAACAGGAACTTCCTGATGATGTAAAGTGGGGCCCTGAAAAGTGGAACTGGAATTTTAGAGATACAGCTAAAGTCAACTGTTATGAAACTGGAACATCACCTTGTAAGAGTGCATGCCCTGCACATTTACCGGTACAAGGCTATATTAAGATGGCGAAAGAAGGTCGCTATATGGATGCATTAAAGTTAATTAAAGACTTTAATCCATTTCCAGCCGTATGTGGAGCTATTTGTAATAGAAGGTGTGAACAACAGTGTACGCGTGGATTGATTGATGAGCCTTTGGCTATTGATGAAATCAAGAAGTTTATTGCCGAACAAGAACTTCATGAAGATAAGCGTTATATTCCTTTATGTGAAAATGTCGAAGGCAAATTCTTCACAAACAAAATGGCCGTTATTGGCGCAGGTCCTGCTGGTATGAGTGCCGCTTATTATTTAAGGATAATGGGCTATCCTGTCACGATATTCGAAAAGGAAGAAAAACCAGGCGGTATGTTGGTCTATGGCATTCCATCTTTTAGATTAGAGAAGTCTGTGATTGAAGCTGAAATTGAAGTGTTAAAAGCTATGGGTATTGAGTTCAAGTGTGGCATAGAAGTAGGTAAAGACATTTCTTTGGATGATTTAAGAAATGAGGGATATGAAGCATTCTATGTGGCCATTGGTGCTCAAGGATCAAGAAAATTAAATATTCCAGGAGAAGATAATGCGATGGTTGAATCTGGAATTGATTTCTTGCGAAAGGTGAATAAAGTAGAAGATCCTAATCTAATTTCTGGCGATGTGGTTGTCGTTGGTGGTGGAAATGTTGCGATAGATGTAGCTCGTGCAGCTTTAAGAAGTGGGGCACAAAAGGTTCATTTATGTTCTTTAGAACAAGAAGGCGAAATGCCGGCTAGTCCTGAGGAAGTATTAGAAGCTAAAGAAGAGAAAATTCTTCTTCATTGTGGATGGGGTCCAAAGAAAATCTTAGAAGATTCAATTGTATTTAAACAATGTGTAAGTGTAAAGGATGAAACTGGAAGATTTAATCCAAGCTATGATGAGAGTGTTTTGGAAACTATACAATGTAGTCATGTATTACTTTCAATTGGACAAAGTATTATTCCAATTCAAGGATTGGATGTAGAAGTAAATCCAAATGGAACAATCAAAGCGGATGGTACAACACTTCAAACATCTGTTGAAGATGTATTTGTGGGTGGTGATGTGTATACAGGTCCAAAATTTGCGATTGATGCGATTAGTCATGGTAAAGAAGCAGCTGAATCTATGCATCGTTTTGTTCATAAGGGGCATTCTCTAACAATTGGAAGAGACTTACATTTATTTAATGAATTTGATAAGAATAACGCATTGATTGATATTGATTTTGATCATGCCAAACGACAGATACCTGGTATTAAAAAGGGGTTGGGGGAAAAATCCTTTAGAGATTTACGTTCGACATTTACAGAAGAACAAGTTAAGATTGAAGCCAATCGATGTCTTGGATGTGGTGCAAGTATTGTGGATACCAATAAGTGCATTGGTTGTGGTTTGTGTACGACAAAATGCGAATTTGATGCGATCCACTTAACGCGTGATATCAAAGATGGTGCAAGAATGGTTAAGGCGGAAGATAAGATGAAGGCTATCTTGCCGTATGCGGCTAAACGCCAAATCAAGATTATTCGCAATAAGAAGAAATAGTATGCATGAATTAGGAATTGTTGTACATATTTCAAAAACATTAGAAGAACTTGCACAAGAAAATAATATTACAGATATTCGTAGAGTGACTTTGCAGATAGGAAAAGTAAGTGGAATTGTTCCTGAGTATTTAGTAGATTGTTGGAAATATTATAAGAAAAAAGTTCCTTTAATTGAAAACTCAACACTAGAATATGAATGGATTGAAGCCATTACGATTTGTAATGAATGTGAAAAAACATATGATACGATTCAATATGGAAGAGAGTGTCCATATTGTAAGAGTGAACATACAGTTCTTCTTCAAGGTAATGAGTGTCTCATTAAGGAGATTGAAGCCGAATAAGCGTCGAAAGGCGCTTTTTTTTGCTTTTTTTAGAAAAATTCCTTTTTTTTTACGTATATGAGTATGTAGGAAATGCCTACTAGAAATGAGGTGCTCATGCGTAGCGCAAATTTATTAAATGATTTCGCCTTTAAGTATGTGTTTGGCGAAGATTGTAAGGAGGCTAATGATGCCTTAAAATCATTACTCACGGTATTTTTAGAAAGGAAAGTCCATCATGTGGTTGTTAAAAACTCAGAAATGGTGAAAGATTTCAGTAAAATGAAAATCCAAGATTGGATCTGTTGGTTGAATTTGATGATCGAACGATGGTGGATTTAGAAATGCAGTTAAGACAAACTCAAGATCATCTGCCGATTCGCTTTAGTTATTATTTGGCTAGACTTCATGGTTCTCAAGAATTGGAAGGAAAATATTATGGAGAGTTAAAGGAAACAATTGTCTTAGTGTTCTTTAATGTGAATTTAATTGATAATCATAGAATGTGTAACACATTCACATTGAAAAATGAGGATGGCTTATCTTTTGTGAAAGAAACAGAAGATCGTATGAAGTTACGAACGGTTGAAATGGCAAAGTTGGATGTAAACAAGCCGCTTGAAGAAATGAATGAACAGGAAAAGATGATTTATTACTTTTTGAATTGCCACAAAGGAATCGAAGATAGTAAAATTAAGGTGATGATAGAAAGTGATGGGGTGATTCAAATGTTAGAGAAGCGTGTAGAAACCATATCGGATGATGGTTGGAAAAAAATAATAGAAGATTTTAGAAAACTACATGAAAATGAAGAGCGAATGGAACGACAGCTCGAACTTGAAGAGGCTCATAAAGCAAAAGAAGAAGCAAAAAATGCATTACAAGAAGCGAATAAATTAAACAAAGAAGCTGATAAGAAAGTAGAAGAAGCTGATAAGAAAGTAGAAAAAGCAAATAAACTAGTGAAACAAATGGTTTGCAAGATGTATGAAGATGGTTTTAGTCTTGAACAAATTTCTGAATATTGTTCACTAAATGTGGATGAAATTCAGGTGTTGATAAAATCATAAATTTTCTGTTGCATTTAAAAAAATGTTTGTTTATAATAAAGCCATCCTTTGTAGAGGCAATGAAAAGAAGAAGTAGTCGTGGATGCTGCTGATAGTGAGTTCCTGATGGTGGAAATGGAACAGTAAGCACAGGGTGAACGTGTCTTAGAGCTAAGCTTTCGAAGATTGAGGAAGCTTCGGATACTCCCGTTATGAGTTAAGGGCTTGTACATTAGTGCAGGAAATAAGGTGGTACCGCGATTTTATAGTCGTCCTTGTATATTCAAGGACGGCTTTTTTTATTAGAAGGGAATGGTAGATATGAAAAAAGGATTTAAATTAATTTCGGCATTTTTAGTAAGTTTTATGATCATGATGTCTAGTATTATGCCTGCATTTGCCGATGAAACAGATACATCAACAACAGGCGATTTATTAGACAAGATTCAAGAAAGAGGAGAATTGATTGTAGGTACATCTCCTGATTTTCCACCTAATGAATTTATTGACTCAACAAAAACAGGACAAGCGCAATATGTAGGTTCTGATATTGAATTAGCAAAATATATTGCGAAAAAGATGGGTGTTAAATTAACAATCAAAGCCGCAAGTTTTGATACAGTTTTGGCAAATCTTCAAACTGAAGAAATTGATTTAGCAATTACTGGATTAGCTTATACACCAGCACGTGCGCAACAGATGGAAATGTCTATTGGATACAATATGACAGAGGATACTGGTGGACAGGCTGTTATTATCGCAAAAAAAGATGCAGATAAGTATAAGAAGTTAACAGATCTAACTGGCTTAAAGGTGGCTGCTCAACAAGGATCAATCCAGCAACAATATACAGAAGATCAAATTCCGGACGCAAAACTACAATCCATTTCAAGTATTGATGATGGTGTTGCCCTATTAAAGAATGGTACGGTACAAGCTGTTGCATGCTCTGAAGGTACAGCTGATGAATATATTGAAAAGAACTCTGAACTTGCGAAGTTAGATGAATTATTCAATATTGATCAAGATTATGCAGGTAATCGTGTGGGTGCTCCTTTAGGTGAAAAGAGATTGATGAAAGAAGTCAATAAAATTTTAAAGGAAGTCAATAAAAAAGGTTTATATGAAGAGTGGTATAAAGCGGCAAAGAAACAGAGTAGTGAACAATTTACTTTAACAGCGACTGGATTCTTTGGAACATGTGTTCAAATCGTTCAATATTGCTGGCCACAATTATTAAAAGGTTTAGGAATTACTTTAGGACTTGCTGCTATTACTGTTATTTTTGGTACAATTATTGGTGGATTATTTGCCCTAGTAAAACTATCAAAGAATAAAATCGTACAAGCGATTGCGGGCGTATATGTAGAATTGATTCGTGGAACACCACTATTACTACAATTATGGTTGTTCATCAATATTTTCTCTTATTTGACAAATGGAAATATGCCAATGATCGTGAGTGTAATTATTGCCCTTGTCATTAATTCAAGTGCATATGTGGCTGAAATTATTCGTTCAGGTATTCAATCTGTGGATAAAGGACAAAGAGAAGCGGCCAAATCACTTGGTATGTCAAATGTACATATGATGACTAAAATCATTATTCCTCAAGCTATCAAGAATATCTTGCCTGCCCTAGGTAATGAATTCGTTATGATGATCAAGGAAACATCTTTGGCAAGTACATTCTATATTGGAGAATTAATGACTGTTAACAGTGTTATTAAATCGGCTACTTATAAATCCATTGAACCATTAGTAATTGTTGGTTTGATCTACTTTATTGTTACATATTCATTATCAAAATTAATTAAATACATGGAAGGGAAGTTGAGTGTCAGTGACTAAGGAACTAATTGTTGTAAAAGACTTACATAAAAATTTTGGAGATCTTGAAGTATTAAAAGGAATTGATCAAACAATCCATCAAGGAGAAGTTGTTAGTATTATTGGACCTAGTGGTTCAGGAAAATCTACTTTCTTACGTTGTCTTAACTTATTAGAAAAACCATCTAGTGGACAAATCATTTTCGAAGGTATAGATATTGCAGCTGAAAATGTTGATATTGATACACATCGTAAAAAGATTGGAATGATCTTTCAGCACTTTAATGTATTTCCACATTTAACAGTTTTAGAAAATATTACCATCACACCAATTCTAGAACTTAAAACACCAAAGGCCCAAGCTGAAAAAGAAGCAATTGAATTGCTTAAAAAAGTAGGCTTGGAAGATAAGAAGGATGAATATCCAAGAAAATTATCTGGTGGACAAAAACAGCGTCTAGCTATTGTTCGTGCTCTAGCTATGCATCCAGATGTAATTTTATGCGATGAACCAACAAGTGCATTAGATCCAGAAATGGTAAAAGGTGTACTAGAAGTCATTAAAGAATTGGCGGATCAAGGAATGACAATTGTGATCGTAACACACGAAATGGGATTTGCCCGTGAAACAAGTGATCGCGTATTATTTATGGATGAAGGTATTATTCAAGAACAAGGAACTCCAGAAGATATCTTTGAACATCCACAAAATCCAAGAACCATCAAATTTTTATCGCAAGTACTATAAGCTTGGGCACATGCTCAAGCTTTTCTGTACGACAGGCAGTCGTGCTTATAGTTGATAATCAATCACCGATTATC
>OCHH01000534.1_pt1 | contig 18686 bp, 17 predicted proteins | sample 1538781 | NCBI WGS metagenome assembly OCHH01 (sample SAMN04571726, study PRJEB22368) | human gut metagenome | biome: human gut; material: stool | host: Homo sapiens | place: Luxembourg | collected 2012-12-05
CTTTAGGTTCATAATCAAATGTATACTCAATTAAAATATTTCGTCTCGTTACTACTAAATTTTCACGAAGAAATGCTTCCAATTCAGTAACATTCATGTCCCTATGGTAATATCCTGATTCAGAAAATTGATATAGCTCTGTACCATCCTCATTGTACAAAATATTTTGCCCCTCCATATAGATGCCTTCTATAAAATAAACAGTTCCTTCTTCACCATATTCTATAAAATATTCATTAAGAGCAATCGTAATTTTTATCTTTTGACCGCCAGGAACATAGAACACTTTTTGCTCAAAATCTTCTAACTGGCTACATATGAATTTTCTTGAGTCATTGCCATCATTTGATAATAATTCTGAAAGTACCTCTTCATATTTGTGAGTCTTGAATCGTTTTCTCAAATGTGCTTTGCTGTTAAAGTAAATCTCATATGCCATTCCATCCAATAAATGTCTTCTTACTCTTTTGTCAAAAAAACTTAAATTACTGTGTAGACTATCAAAAAAATTAGTTATTTTGAAAGCATTAACTGATGCCTGATACAAATTACGCCCTAACACAAATAAATCATTTATGTCGGCTTCCAGCAATTCTGTTTTCTTCTTGTTCATTTTATAAACCACAGGGTTTTGATAATTATAATCATGTGTCTTTAAATCACAAATCAAATCGTAAATTTTGCTTCCTACTTCACATTCGTAAACCCCATCACTTAAAGCTTCTCTACAATAAATATCTTTAGTTATCTCTTCTTTATTTTTATTAAATACAAAATCTCCCATTAAAGATGTATGCTCCCATGTAACTTGCGTCGGTTTACAAAGGGATACATATAAAAACAACTAAAAATGGACTGCCAACCTACTGAATTTACCGCCCTATCGAGACACAGGGCGGTTTTTTCATGGGCAGGGAAAGGAGGTATCCCTATCTGTGGGGCTTGACCGGAAACGGTCAGGCCCTTTTTTCATGCCATCAAATAAGAAGGAGGTAATGCGAATGGTCGATGAAAAAACAAAAGTTGTGACCGACACAACCGGGCCGGACGCTGGCTCGGCCCCGTTACAGCCCGAGGCGGGCGGCGGAGCTCCGGCACCCAAGCAGGAACAGCCTGCACCCGAAGCGTTTTCCCCGGATAAGGCCCTGGCTCCCGAGCAGGCGGCACCCGCCCAGACGGAGAAAGGCGCTGACGCTCCCAAGGAGCAGAAGGCGGCCAGCGTGTCCGTCTTTAACTTCTCTGAAATCATGGCCGAGAAGAAAGCGGCGGGAAAAGCCGCCGCCAAGCAGGAGGCAAAGGCCCCGGACAAAGGGACTTCCCCTACGCCGACCAAGGAGGACGGGCCGAAGCAGGAAAAGTCCAAAGAGCAGGAACAGGCACCGAAGCGCCGGGGCCGACCGCCCAAGGCCGACAAGTACAAGGCTGCCGCTCCCGCACAGAAGGAAGCGCCCAGCAAGAAGGATAAGGCAGTACAGAAATCTGCACAGCCGGGAAAAACGGAAAAGGCCGCTCCCTCCGAAAAGACAGAGAAAGCCCCCAAGGCTCCCAGTCCCGCTAAGGGTGCGCCGGAGGTAAAGGCTCCCGTTCAGGCTGAAACACCTGCGGCTCCCGCCGAGGCTCCACGCCCGGGCAAGGAGGAACAGATTGTTTATATCAAGCTGTCTGAGCTCCACGCCTTCAAAAATCATCCCTTCCAAGTCCGTAATGACGAGGAAATGAAGGCCATGGTGTCCAGCGTCCGGGATAAGGGCGTGACCCAGCCCGCTATCGTCCGTCCCCGTGAGGACGGCGGGTATGAAATCGTATCGGGCCACCGCCGCCAGAAGGCCAGCGAACTTGCGGGCTTCGTGGATATGCCTTGTATCGTCCGTGACCTGACAGACGAGCAGGCCATCACGCAGATGGTGGAGGACAATACCAACCAGCGTGAAAATATCCTGCCGAGTGAAAGGGCCAAGGCCCTGAAAATGCAGTTGGAGGCCATCAAGCACCAAGGAGCCAAGGAGGCCACTTCGGGCCAACTTGACCCGAAGGACGCCGGGCGGCGCTCCAATGAGATCGTAGCCGAGCGCAACAAAATGACGGTCAAACAGGTACAGCGCTATATCAAGCTCAATGACCTTGTTCCTGATTTGCAGAAAATGATGGACGCCGGGCAAATCAAATTTACCCCGGCGGTGGAGCTGGCTTATATCAAGCCCAAAAATCAGAGGTATATCGCCGTTGCCATTGAAGGCCAGCAGTCGGCCCCTTCGCTCTCGCAGGCCCAGCGCATGAGGGAGCTTGACCAGAAGGGCGTTCTGAATGGCGATGTGATCGACGGAATTATGATGGAGGATAAAAAGGAGGTAGACAAAGTGATTTTAACTGGTGCAGAACTGGGCAAATACTTCGGGAAGGAAACCACTCCGAGGGAAATGAAAGACCAGATTATCAAGCTGTTGGATGACTGGAAGGGCCAGCAGAAGGAAGTGGCCAAGCCGGAGAAAAAGGCCGCCCAGCAGGAAAAGTAACGCTTCTTCGGGTCAACTTGGCCCGAGGCAGTATGCGGGGCTCTGCCCCGCACCCCGAAGCTCAAAGGATATTAAATATTCCCCGTCGCCGGTTTTCAGGTAGCATATCCTGGAAAATCAGTCAAGGGCCAAAGCCGCCATGGGCGGTGCCAAAGGCACCCTTGACGGATTTCTCCCGGTTATGCTTTCAGGCGGCAAGCGACGGGGATATATATTCCTTTGAGCCGTTCCCCTTCCCACGGGAAGGGGCGGAGGGGTTGGGCTCCTCTGTCTGGCTCTTTTTAATATGTAGAAACGGAGGTACAAAACCATGAAAAGACCTTTAGCGTATATTACCGCCGCAAAGTGCGGCGACCCTGATACCGATATGGAGCTGGCCGCCCGCTATTGCCGCATGGCATACGAAGCGGGCTTTTCTCCTATTTGCCCTATTCTTTATCTGCCGCTGTTCATCAACGACGCTATCCCGGAGGAACACAAAAACGGGATTGATATGCGCCGGGATATGCTGCGCCGTTCCCATGTGCTTGTGGTCTGCGGTGACGAGGTGGACGAGGATGTGAAAAACGATATTGCCGTTGCCAAGCGGCTCAATATCACGGCCACCACCCTTGACGGTATCCTGACGGTCAACCAGCAGGGCCGCCATGATGTTTGAAGCCTATGTAACCAATCTGGGGCTCTACCCGGAGCGAGGGTCCGGGGCTGGGGAATATCTGAGATTTCCTACGACTGCCGAGGAAGTGCAGACCCTCTTTTCCCGGATTGGTATAGACGGAAAACAGTATGAGGAGTATTTCATTACCGACTATGACAGCGATATTCTGGGGCTGACTGACCACCTCGGGGAATATGAAAGCCTTGACGAGCTCAATTACTTAGCACATCTTCTGGAAGAAATGACCCCGGCCGAGCTGGAAAAGCTGGAGGCGGTCATGGATGCCGGAGAATACACGAGCAGCGTCAGGGACTTAATCAACCTGACACAGAACCTTGACTGCTTCGATTTTTACTCCGATGTCAACAGCGAAGAAGAACTGGGCCGTATGTATATTCAGGATTTTGAGGCTATGCAGGTGCCTGAACACCTGATTGACTACATCGACTATGAAGCATACGGGCGGGATATTCGTATCAATGACGGCGGCCACTTCGCTCCCGGCGGCTATGTGGCGGATAATCGGAGTAACTTTGTGGAGCACTATACCGGGCTGGACGATATTCCAGACGAGTACCGTATTTCCAAAATCCACGCCCGGGACGAAAAGGAGGAAACCCATTCTATTCTGGCGGCAATCAAACAGTTTAAGGAGGCCCCACCTACTCCTCACAAGGAGAAGGCGGGGCCTTTCCATGAGGAACGGTAGACCTCGGGCCAACTTGGCCCGAGGCTCTCCCTTCCGGGCGATGTTCCGAGGCGTCCGGTTTTCTGACCCACTCGGAGGAAAGGAGGCAGTATGCAGGAATATGTAGAAGAACGGACAATCGCCATATCCGTGAAAGCAGCAAAGCTCTCGGGTAAGGTGCTGGCTGTGGCCTGCAAAAAGGTATTTGCGGAAATTGCTAAACAGCAAGAAGCCGCCAAACGGCCCAAGGGGCGGCAGAGCGTGCGGAAACTGATGAACCACCACGGCGGTAAAAACGCCATGAAATATGTGGGGGCGCCCAAAGATTTTGACCGTATCGCCAAGGCGTTCCATGTGGACTACGCTTTCCACAAGACCGGCCCCGGCCACTATCTGCTGTTTTTCAAGGCAGATCAGGCCGACGCCATTCAAGCGGCTTTCGGCAAATATACGGAAAAGGTCATGGGCCGCAGTCAGGACAGGCCGTCTATCCTCGGTCAGCTTCGACAATTCGTAGAGCAGATTGCGGCAAGGCCAAAGCAGAAAGAACAGGTCAGAGAGGCGGTGAAGGAGGAACGGTAAGTAAGAAAATCAAGAAATATGTACTTCCATATTTCCCTTATCTCATAGCATTTTGGTTTTTCTCCAAGTGCGGCACAGCCTATCGCATGGCGGCGGGAGCCAACCTCGGAGAAAAGCTGTTCGGCATGGTCAAGACCATCGGCCCGGTATTTCAGAGCTATGCACCGGGGCTGGGCCTCCTTGACCTTGCCGTAGGTGTAGCTGGGGCCGTGATACTGTATTTCGTGGTACAGTCCAAAATCAAAAACGCCCGGAAATTTCGCCGGGATATGGAATATGGCTCGGCCCGCTGGGGTACAGAGGCAGATATAAAGCCATTTGTTGACCCCAAGTTTGAAAATAATGTCATCCTGACCGGGACGGAGTTCTTGACCATGAACACCCGGCCCAAAATCCCGGCCAACGCCCGCAATCTGAACGCCTGCGTCATCGGCTCGTCAGGCTCGGGTAAGACCCGTTTCTGGCTCACGCCCCAGCTTTTGCAGGCTCATTCTTCCTATGTGGTGGTAGATCCAAAGGGCGGCACACTCTCCCAATGCGGCTATTTTCTGCAAAAGAAGAAGGGCTACAAGGTCAAGGTGTTCAACAGCATAGATTTTTCAAAATCCATGCACTACAACCCCATGGCCTATATCAAGACGGAAAGCGATGTTTTGAAGTTTGTCAACGCCCTGATTGCCAATACCAAGGGGGACGGCAAGGAAGGTGACGAGTTCTGGACGAAAGCGGAAACCCTTCTGTACTGTGCTCTTGTGGCCTATATCGTCTTTGAGGGGCCGGAGGAAGAACGGAACATGAACACGCTGGTGGAAATGATAAACAGCATGGAAGTCCGGGAGGATGACGAGAGCTTCAAAAACGCTGTGGACTATATGTTTGACGGCCTTGCCAAGCGAAGTCCCCAGCACTTCGCTGTGCGCCAATATGCCAAATACAAGTTGGCCAGCGGCAAAACCGCCAAAAGCATACTGATTTCCTGCGGCGCAAGGCTTGCTCCGTTTGATATAGCGGAGCTCCGGGAGATTATGAGCTATGACGAGTTGGAGCTTGATAAGCTCGGGGACGAGAAAACGGCCTTGTTCTTCCTGATAAGCGATACGGACAGTACCTATAACTTTATCGTGGCCCTTGCATTTTCGCAGATGTTCAATCTTCTGTGCGAGAGGGCCGACAACAAATACGGTGGCCGCCTGCCCCATCATGTTCGTGTACTGTGGGACGAGGCGGCCAACACCGGGCAGGTGCCGGGGCTGGAGAAAATCGTGGCCGTTATTCGGTCAAGAGAAATCAGTCTGACCCTGTTCTATCAGGCTATGAGCCAGTGCAAAGCCCTTTATAAAGACCATGCCGAAACCATCATGGGCAATATGGACAGTATTGTGTTTCTGGGAGGCCGGGAGGCTTCCACGCTAAAGGACATTTCGGAAAACTGGCTGGGAAAAGCGACGATCTCCATGCAGACGGACAGCCGCACACGGGGCCAGTCCGAAAGCTATGGACTCAACACCCAGCGTTTGGGCCGGGAGCTTTTGACCACCAGCGAGATCACCACCATGCCCGGAAACAAGTGCCTGTTACAGCTTCGGGGCCTGCCCCCATTCTTTTCGCCCAAGTATGATTTGAAGCAACATCCCAACTACCGCTATACAGCGGAACATGACAGTAAACGAAACGCCTTCCATCTGGAACGCCTGACTTCCCGGCGATTGAGACTAAAGCCCGAGGAAGAATATACGGTGTATGAGGTGGACGCCTCCGACGAGGACGCTGACATTCTCAATTATGATGATTTGGACAGCGCAGACGATTTCGTTTAACTGATAAATGGACTTCGGGCCAACTTGGCCCGAGGCCGAAGGCCGCCTGAAAGGGCGGCTTTTTTGATACCCACAATTCAATCTTTTATTAAATGGAGGAAATGTATATGGAATTTTTCGCTTCTGCTGTTGACACTCTGAAAGTTCTCGTTATGGCTATCGGCTGCGGCCTCGGCGCATGGGGTATCGTCAACCTCTTGGAAGGTTACGGAGCCGACAACCCTGCCTCCAAGTCGCAGGGCATGAAGCAGCTCATGGCTGGCGGCGGCATTGTCCTGCTGGGTATGAACCTGATCCCGCTTCTGGCAAACCTGTTCTAATCTTCGCAAAGGAGTAAGCTATGCAAAGTATCTTCGACGCTATCACGGAATGGCTCAAAGGGCTGTTGGTCGAGGGTATCATGGGAAACCTCGGCGGGCTCTTTACAGGTGTGAATGAGCAGGTCGGAGAGATTGCGGCACAGGTAGGAATGACCCCGGCGGCATGGAACGCCGGGGTCTTTTCCATGATACGACAGCTCTCCGAAACGGTCATCCTGCCTATTGCCGGGCTGGTGCTTACCTTCGTGATGACCTATGAGCTCATTCAAATGCTGATAGACCACAACAATCTGCACAACTTCGATACATGGATTTTCTTCAAATGGATTTTCAAGACCTTCGTGGCGGTGCTGATTTTGTCCAACACCTTCAATATCGTCATGGCGGTGTTTGATGTGTCCCAACAGGTCATCCAACAGTCGGCGGGCCTGATACAAGGCTCCACCGCCGTCACGCCGGATGTACTGAACGATATGCAGTCCCAGCTTGAAGCCATGGAGCTGGGACCGCTCCTCGGTATTTTCCTGCAATCGTTCTTCGTGCAGTTTACCATGACGGCTTTGAATATCGTAATTTTCGTTATCGTCTACGGGCGCATGATTGAAATTTACCTGATGACGAGCCTTGCCCCCATTCCCTTTGCCACCAGCGCAAACCGGGAGGCAGGCCACATGGGCCACAACTATTTCAAATCCCTGTTCGCCATCGGCTTTCAGGGGATGCTCATTATGGTGTGCATGGCGATTTACGCCGTGTTGGTGCAGAGTATCGCTACAAGCGGCGATATGATGGCCGCTATCTGGGAATGTGTAGGCTACACGGTGCTCCTTGTTTTCGTGCTCTTTAAAACCGGAAGCCTGTCAAAGTCCATATTCGGAGCCCATTAAATCATACCTCGGGCCAACTTGGCCCGAAGCTGGAAGGAGGCAAAAATGTATCAGGAGCCGAACAAATCTCCGTGGGGAGCGGTACAGACCTGCGACACGCTCTGCCACGGCGTGTTCCTTGTGAGCACAGCCAGCCATGGCGGGACGATGGTTTCAAACGATGTGGCGGCCATTCTCTCCCCGGCAGCCAAGCGGTGCGGCTTTCGGCGTGGCGGCTACCTCTGCTTTGAGGAAGATACGCAGGAGGAAGTGGTTCTGCGGGAGCTTTTAGACAAAAAGCTCTGGAAGATCCCCGAGCGTATCAAAGATAAGACCGCCTTTGAGGAAAATATCAACCGCTCTATCAAGCGGTACAATCCCGAGTATTGGCGGGCCAGACAGTCGGGCCTTGAGGCGGCACAGTCCGCCAGAAAGGAGGCACCGGCCCGTCAGATAGAACGATGACCTCGGGCCAAGTTGGCCCGAAGCACCAAGGAGGTGATTTCTTTGGCCTATGTGCCAGTACCTAATGATTTGAGCCGAATTAAAACAAAGCTGGCCTTCAACTTGACGAAGCGCCAGCTTATTTGTTTTTCCATAGCGGGCGGTATCGGTATTCCGTTTTACCTGTTTACCCGTTCTCACATTGGGAACAGTACGGCCCTGTTCCTGATGATCGGGCTGATGATGCCGTGTTTTCTGTTCGCCATGTTTGAAAAAGACGGGCTCCCTTTTGAAAAGGTGCTCCGCAACATCATCCGAACACGGTTTTTATTGCCGAAGGTCAGGCCCTATAAAACCGATAATTTTTACGCTTTTCTGAGCAGAAAGGAGGAACACCCGATTGCAGACCAACGCAAAGGTAGCAAGGCCGGGCGCAGAAAGAAAGCGTCCTGACCGTAACCCCAAGAAGCAGGCCCCAGCAAGAAAGGCTGGGCCGCAGACCGCACAGCAGACCATCCCGTACCGGGAGATTTTCAAGGACGGTATCTGTCGGGTCAATGACAGGCTCTATACCAAGAGCATGGAATACGAGGACATTAACTATCAGTTGGCGCAGGCTGATGACCAGTCAGCCATCTTTGACGGCTACTGCGCTTTTCTTAATTCCTTCGACAGCTCCCTTCCGTTCCAGCTTTCCTTTATCAATCACCGAAGCCGCCCCGAGAGCAAATATAAGCTCAATATCCCCATGAAGGAGGACGGATACAGCGATATGCGAAGTGAGTATGTGGAAATGCTGGAGGGCCAGATTGCCAAGAGCAATAACGGCATTGTGCGGACAAAACTGTTGACCTTCGGTGTGTCAGCAGACAGCCTCACCGCCGCAAGACCCCGGCTGGAGCGTGTAGAGGCTGACATTTCCAGCAACTTCAAAAAGCTGGGCGTACAGTCACGGCCCCTGAACGGGCTGGAACGCTTAGAGATACTGCACGGCCAGCTTCACCCCGGCGGCACAGAGCCCTTCCACTTTACATGGGATATGATACCCAAGACCGGAATGGGGACGAAGGATTTTATTGCCCCTACCAGCTTTGACTTCCGCCAAACCCGACTGTTTCGCATGGGCTCCACTTGGGGAGCGGCCTCCTATATGCAGATTATGGCCTCTGAACTCTCCGACAAGCTCCTTGCCGAGCTGTTGGAGGTGGACGCTGAAATGACCATTACCATGCACATTCAGACCGTCGATCAGGCTAAGGCCATCAAAACCATCAAGGGCAAAGTCAGCGATATTGACAAGATGAAGGTGGAGGAACAGAAAAAAGCCGTCCGAAGCGGTTACGACATGGACATTCTTCCCCCTGACCTCGTTACTTTCAGTCAGGACGCCAAGAACCTGTTGAATGATTTGCAAAGCCGCAACGAGCGAATGTTTCTTTTGACCTTCCTTGTGGTAAATACCGCCGCCACCCGCCGAGAGTTGGACAACGACCTGTTCACAGTATCGGGTATCATGCAGAAGTACAACTGCCTTTTGAAGCGGCTGGACTTCCAGCAGGAGCAGGGCCTTGTGTCCAGCCTGCCCCTCGGCTACAACGGGATTGAGATACAGCGTGGCATGACAACCAGCTCCACGGCGATTTTCGTTCCGTTTATGACGCAGGAGCTCCGCATGGACGGCGAGGCCATCTATTACGGCCTGAACGCCCTTTCCCATAATGTCATCATGGCAAACCGCAAGAAGCTGAAAAACCCTAACGGGCTGTACCTCGGCGTTCCGGGGAGCGGCAAGAGCTTCAGCGGAAAACGGGAACTTGTGAATGTGTTTCTTGCCACCAATGACCGTATTATCATCCTTGACCCCATGGGCGAATATTCCCCGCTGGTGCGCCAGTTTGGAAAGGATGGGCTTGTGGTGGAGATTGCCCCCAACAGCCCGCATTTCATCAATCCTATGGATTTGGATTTGAGTATGGATGACGAGGTTTCTCCTATCAGTCTGAAATGTGACTTCATTCTTTCGCTCATGGAGTTGATTGTGGGCGGCAAGGACGGCTTACAGCCCGTCGAGCGCACCATCATTGACCGCTGCGCCCGCATGGTGTACCGGGATTTGCTCAACGACCCGGAACACGCACCTATGCCGACGCTTCAAGACCTGTATGACCTTCTGTGCCAGCAGAGCGAACCCGAGGCAAAGCGGCTGGCAACGGCCCTTGAAATCTATGTGTCTGGCTCCCTTAACCTGTTCAACCACAAAACCAATGTGGACTATAAAAATGCCCGAGTGCTGTGCTTCGATTTGAAGAAGCTGGGCTCTGGGCTCCGCAAAATTGCCATGCACATTCTCAACGACCTGTCCAACAATCAGGTTTCCTACAACTTCTCCTGCGGTATTGCCACATGGTGCTATTACGACGAGTTCCATGTGCTGTTGCAGGACGAGCTGACTTCCAGCTATTTTGTGACTATCTGGAAAATGCTCCGCAAAAAAGGATGTGTTCCCAGCGCCCTGACCCAGAATGTGAAAGACCTCCTTGCCAGCCGTCAGATTGAGAACATCTTTGAAAACTCTGATTTCATGGTGCTTTTGTCACAGGCACAGGGAGACAGGCAGATTTTGGCGAAGCAGTTGGGTATCAGCCCCCACCAGCTTTCCTATGTGACCCACTCCAATCCCGGCGAGGGCCTTTTGTTCTTCGGAAATGTGACCATTCCGTTTGTTGACCGTTTCCCGAAGAATACCAAACTCTACTCCATTATGACCACCCGCCCGGAGGAAAAGGAGGCCCAGAATGAGTAAGGACGCTTCGGGACAGGTTGACCCGAAGAAAACAAACGGTGAGAAACGGGTAAAGCGTGGGCGACTCCACTTCACTGAGGAAGAAGTGACCCATCAGGCTGGGGAGCAGGCTTCGGGCCAAGTTGGCCCGAAGCCCCAGAGCACCGGGAAATTCAGGGAGGACGGCGAAAGAGAAAAGCCGTCCTCCCGCTTGCGGCAGGAGGGCGAAGCCCGGGAAGATACCGTTTGCGAGGAACAGGCCGCCCGCAAAGACCAGAAAGACAAGCGGGAGAAAAAGAAAGAACGAGCCGAGGCCAAGGCGGAACATTCCGCTGTCCGGCTGGAAATGGCAAAGGAAAAGCTATCCCGTCAGGAGCCGCCGAAGCCGCCCAGCCTTTCCAAACAGGCGGTCATGGCGGCGGGGGCTGGTGTGTGGGCCTATGGACACCGCAAAATCCATGAGGTCGAGCATGAGAATGTAGGCGTAGAGGGAGCCCACAAGACCGAGCTTCTGGCGGAGGCCGGGGCGCATAAGGTCAGCCGTTATGCCAAGCAGCGTATCCGGGAACATCCGGCCCGTCAGGTCAGGAAGTGGGAACGGCGAACAATAAAGGCCAACGCAGACCTCCACTATCAGAAAATGGTGCAGGAGAACCCGGAACTAAACAGCACTTTTCTTTCCCGCATTGCCCAGAAGTGGAAAATCAAGCGGGAATACGCCAAGCAGGCCCGTGAGGCCGCAAGGCAGACCGCCAAGGCGGCGGGAGCAGCAACAACCACCACCGAGAAAGCGGCGGCCTATGCAGCCCAATTCGTGCGGCGGCATAAGGGCGGCGCTGTCATTATTCTGCTGTTGTTCTGCCTGTTCCTGATTTTGAACTCCGTCTTTTCTGCCCTCCCTTCGCTGGGTACTGGCATGATGAACGCCGTGGTCGGCACCTCCTACACCGCCGAGGACGAGGATATTTTAGGGGCCAACGAGGACTATACCGCCCTTGAAAATGAGCTCCGGGAGAAAATTGCCAATATCGAACACACCCATCCCGGCTATGACGAGTACCGCTACAATGTAGACGAGCTGGGCCACAATCCCTATGAGCTGACCTCTTACCTGATTGCCAAGCTCCGCACCTACACCCGGGAGAATGTGCAGGGAGAACTCCGGGCCTTGTTTGAGGCACAGTACAAACTGACGCTGACCGAGGAAGTGGAGATACGCTACCGCACCGAAACGGACACATGGACGGACGAGGATGGAACGACCCACACCGACACCTATGAAGTGCCGTATGAGTATTACATTCTCCATGTGCGGCTCCAGAACAAGACCCTCCCCGTGGTGGTTGGCTCCCTCTTGGACGCCGAGCAGAAGGAAATCTACGACATAACCTTGGAGCTCAAGGGCAACAAGCCTTATCTGTGGGATGACATTTACACAAGCGGCGGAGGCAGCTATGACCCCGGAAGCGACTATACCATTCCGGGCGAGGCCCTTTCCGACCCGGCCTTTGCGGCGCTGATCTCGGAGGCAGAAAAATATCTGGGCTGGCCCTATGTGTGGGGCGGCTCCTCTCCAAGTACCAGCTTCGACTGTTCCGGTTTTGTCTGCTGGGTTTACACGGCAAGCGGCGTTCATAGCCTGCCACGCACCACGGCCACGGGGATTTTCAACCAATGCTCCTATGTATCACCTGCCGACGCAAAGCCCGGGGACTTGATTTTCTTCACGAAAACCTATGCTTGCGATGGCCCCGTTTCCCATGTGGGTATCTATGTGGGCGGCGGAATGATGATCCATGCGGGCGACCCCATCAAATACGCCAGTATCAATACAAGTTACTGGCAGGAACACTTTTACGCCTTTGGGCGCTTGAACTGATTTTCAGAAAGGAGCTATCCATGACCAAACTTGAAAAAATCGACAAAGAGCTGTCGAAGGCCCGTGAGAAAGCCGCAGAGTGGCAGACCAAAATCCGGGATTTGGAGAAACAGCGTCAGGAAGAAGAAAACAGCATGATTGTTCAGGCTGTTCGTTCTCTGAAACTGACGCCCGCCGAACTGGCTGAGTTTTTCAGCAATCCCGGCATTACCGCTTCGGGCCAACTTGGCCCGAAGTCTGATGAAGCAAAGGAGGATACCGAACATGAAGAATAAGTTTTTTCGCAGGGCTGCGGTTTTGACTGCCGCCCTGTTTTCCTTTACATGCATGAGCGCCACAGCCTACGCCCAGAGTAACGAGCCCGTTGCAGAAACCGAGCCGCCTGCCGCCGAGGAAACCACAACCAAGCCCTTCACCCCGGATGGAACGGGTACGGTGGTGGATAATGCCACCGACGAGGACGGTAAGGAGTTTTTTACGATTACCACCCCCAGCGAAAATGTTTTTTATCTGGTCATTGACCATCAGCGCACCGAGAACAATGTGTATTTCCTGAACGCTGTCACGGAAAAAGACCTTCTGGCTCTCGCAGAAGCAGACCCGGAGCCCGAAGTAACAGAGCCGGTTGTCCAGCCCGAACCTGACCCGGAACCTGTTCCCGAGCCGGAGCCTGAACCGGAAAAAGACACAGCCTTTCCTGTCGGCAATCTTCTGATGGTTGCCGCCGTGGCGCTGGTGGGCGGTGGTGCGGCCTACTATTTCAAGGTCTACCGCCCGAAGCATGAAGCCGCTGGGCTGGACGAGGACGATTACGACTACGATGAAGCCGACCCCTATGGAGATATGGAGACTGAGGAAGAAACGGAGGACGAGGAATGAACTTTACCAACAGCCCCTACGAAAAGATGATGAAAGAGATCCCCCGCCCGGGCCGTGGCGGCGCTGACCGCTGTGCCGGATGCCGCTACTTAAAAGATTGCGGCAACAGAAAAAGCCGTTGCCGCAAGAAGTTTCGCCCCTCGGGCCAAGTTGGCCCGAAGTCCTAATGTGCCGGGAACTGACCCGTGACGAGCGAAAGGGTATCCGAAAACTGGTCACGGAGATGTGCGCCAATTATGACCGGGAGTATGGCTGCCTGCCGCTGGATTGTGAGTGTTATATGCTTGGCAAGTGTTGGACAGGGGCTTATTGCCGCTACTTCCGGGAGGCCGTTCTGCCCCTTGACCCGGTGCTGGAAGCTTCCATCTGCGAGGACGGCCCGGCCCCAGACACCCGCCTGTGCGCTATCTGCGGGCGGCCCTTTCTCCCGGAGGGGCGGCAAGCCTACTGCTCCGAAGCCTGCAAGGCCGAGGGGAACCGCAGAAGGAGCCGGGAGCGCATGAGGAAAAAGCGTGATAAAACCAAGTAGCTCCGTTACGATTTGCCTCTTGAAAAAGCCCGGAATATCGGGCTTTTTTGAAACACTTTTCCGGGCCTGAATATCTTAATACCTTTTGCCCCGGTTTGGACGGGTATTTCGTAACACTTCATCACCTCGGGCCAACTTGGCCCGAGGTCAGAAAGGAGGAAAACACATAGAAAGCAATCAAGGCTATGAGATTTTGAAATCCGTTATCTTTGACAATGGCCGGGGCTTCGCTTTGGGCTTTGACGAAGCGGCCCCCAGTCCCTTTGTCACATGGCAGTTTACCGAAACGGAGAACGGCCAGAAGGACTACTATTGGGGCCATTACCACAGCAGCGGCCAGACAGCGGAGAAGGATTTTGTCAAGCGTGTGTCCGATTACAAGGAATTGTTTGGCGTGCATGAGCATACCGAGGGCCATGAACAGGCGGAGTATTACCGCTATTACTCTACCCAGCGGCCCGTTGACCTCGGCACCTTCCCGAAGCCACCCGGCAACGCTCCCGTGGAGATCATCAACTTTGACGAGCGGCGTATGGTGGAGGGCAGCACCATGCGGGCATGGGGCGAACTTGCTTATTTGAAGCCCCTGACGGAAAAGCAGATGGAGGACTACGAGCTGCGCCCGGCTCCCGGAAACCCTGATCGGGCGGCCCGACCCTCCATCACAGCCCAGCTCAAGGAGGCGGCCCGCAGAGCGGAGCCCCCGAAGGAGCCCGACAAGGCCAAACACAACAAGTCCCGTGAGGACAGATAGGAGGACGCTATGAACGAAAAAGACAACCACCTGCTGACAGTCGAGCTCTCCGAGGAACAGAACAGCAATATGCTGGACGGCATTTTGAACAACCTACCGCTCTCGCCGCTCCCCAAGGGGCCGGAGAAAAAGGAGCTGGACAGAGTGAAGGAGCCGCCCGCCCACAAGCGGAGCCGGGAACGGGAGGAACGCTGACGGCCCGGCGCAAGCGTGACAGGCACCTTCATGTGATGGTCACGGCGGACGAGTTGACCCAGATACAGCGGCGCATGGCCGAGGCGGGTATTACCAACGCCGGGGCCTATATGCGGAAGATGGCCCTAAACGGCTATATTCTCCATGTAGACCTTGCCCCGGTCAAGGAGTTGGTATCTTTACAGCGGCGGTGCGCCAATAATCTCAATCAGGTGGCCGTCCATGCCAACACCTTCGGCGTGTACCCGGAGGAGATTGCTGGGCTCCAGAGGGACTATGAAAAGCTCTGGGGCCGGGTGTCCGATGTGCTCACGGAGCTGTCTGTTATCGTCGCAAAGTAATAAATAGGGGCAACAACTAATTAGCTGTTGCCCCTACTTTTATGATTTTAGCTGTTCGATATAATCATACCCACTTTTTGAAACAACGAAGATCTCACCTTTGCTCCCTCGTGTTTCTATAAAACCTGCGCTCACCAATTCCTCCAACACGCTTTCCCATTGGGCTATTTCTCGTCGTTCCTGTGAGGTAATGAAGTTCTGACTATTTGTTTCTATATATGTACCAGATAAATCGGTGGTTTTCAAAATAGTTCCATCATTAGCTTCACAAGCAGCAAGTAAAAGTTTTAACGCATTATCACTGATTGTTTGTTTGGGCTCTCTGTATTTAGATATTGCGGAAATAAATGTATCACGCTTACGCTCCCAACGGACATCTGGAATAGATGCTAGTCCAAATTCTTGTGCCAATGCGTCTTTAAGTTGTCCCAATTTTTCCTTGACCTCGGTTAAATCGCCATCCAGCTTTAGCCCAATTTTTCTCGGATTGATGGCGCCTTTTATCTCCTTAAATTCAAAGCCTGGAAGTAAAATCGTTGTGTACTTATTTTGCAGTATCCATGCCGCACCCATTTCATTCATGCAAGCAACACTTTGGTAATAATTATCTGAAAGGACGAGGATAACATGGAGGTTATGTTCTTGAAATTGTTGTTTCAAATAATCATAAATATCTTCATCTAACGGAATACCATATCCCGGAATTGATGAACAAAACAGTTGCTCTTGTGTTAGACCTATATCTTCTAAAAAGTCCACAATGCAAGAAACATAATCTTTGTCTTGACTTGAATGGCTTATAAAGACCTTCGGGCTTTTTTGTGGCATCTCTTGTTCCTCCTTGTCATTATCATTCTGAGTACGGTTAATTTCTGCCGGATAATATTTGTCAATATTTTTCCGAATGGCTAAAAGGCTTCCGCTCAACTCATTGTACGACTGTTCATCCTTCCAACCACTAAACCCCTGCTTTAGAAGTGTTAATGTGCTCCAAATAAATTTATCATGTGTGCGGTCATGGATGCCCTCCAACTCCAACTGCAATTCCTGTTTCCATGCAGAAAATTCGGCCTTGTCATAAATCACATTTAGCTGTGGGATACCAGTTCCGCCAACAATATGGAAAAAGGACTTAATATAATCTATTTGCTCAATCAAACATAATAAATCGTTTTTCACAAATTTCACCCCTCAATCTGCAATCATTTACAAATAGTATACCAAAGCAAACTTTGTTTATAAAGAGGGAAATAAGCAGAAACACAATTACTTCGGGCCAAGTTGGCCCGAGGTGCGCCGTGGACAAGATTTACTAACCGTCTGCAACATTGTTGCCCCTGCGCCCGCATGGTAAAATATAGGTAGAAAGATAGAAAGGGGCTAAAGATATGAGACTTATATTAAAACTGATTGCTGCACCGTTTATAGTTTTGCTGACTATCCTTGTTACCGTTCTGTTGTTCCTGTTCTCTGTGTCCTCCTTCCTCCTGACTACGGCCTCGATTATTATGGCACTGTTGGGCGTGGGGCTATTCTTCATCAGTTACCCGGTGGGCGGCGTCATTTATCTGGGGATTGCGTTCCTGCTTTCGCCCTTCGGCTTGCAGGCGGTGGCGGGCGCTGTTATTACGGGACTGAACAGCTTAAACCTGTCTCTGCGGCAATTCATCACAAGCTGATCGCTTCGGGCCAAGTTGTCCCGAAGTAATATGGACGGCTGCCTTGCATGGCCGCCGTTTTCTATGAAGGGAGGGATTTTCTCTGGCAACAACTGCCTTGCTGCAACGCCACGCCAACGAAGGAGAAAGTATAGCCGAGGCTATTCGTGATTGTCTGGACTATGGGAAAAATCCTGAAAAGACGGAGGACGGGAAATACATATCTTCCTATGAGTGCGACCCGGCCACGGTAGCCGCTGAGTTTCTTTTGGCAAAGGCCAGCTACAAGGCCATGACAGGCCGGGAACAAAAGAAGGGTTCTGATGTGCTATGCTATCAGATTCGTCAATCCTTCTATCCCGGAGAGATTACGCCAGAAGAAGCAAATCGGATAAGCTATGAGCTGGCTATGCGCTGGACGAAGGGCCGACACGCTTTCATTGTTACGACCCACACGGACAAGCAGCATATCCACTCACACATTTACTACAATTCTACTACCCTTGACTGTACCCGGAAGTTTCGCAACTTCTGGGGCTCGTCCTTCGCCTTGCGGCGGCTCTCTGACCGTCTGTGTCTGGAAAACGGGCTCTCCATCGTGGAAAATCCCAAGCCCCGAAGCAAGGGCAAGTTTCGCAATTATGGGGAGTGGCAGGCCGGACAGAAAAAGCCGTTGACCTATCAGGACAGACTGCGGGCCGCCATTGATACCGTTCTTGCCAAGAGGCCTGCCGACTTCCCGGCGTTCCTCTCCCTGATGGAGCAGGCGGGTTATGAGGTCAAACAACGGCGGGGTGCAATCAGCTTTCGGGCTCCCGGTCAGGAGCGGTTTACCCGCTTGCGCTCTGATACTCTCGGGGAAGGTTACAGCGAAGCGGACATACGGGCCGCCTTGTCAGGCTCCCGCCAACGGCCCGGTCAGCCTCGCCCAAAAATCAGTCTGGCTATTGACATTCAATCCCGGCTCCAAGGAAAAGGCCCCGGTTATGAGCGATGGGCCAAGGTGTTCAATCTCAAACAAATGGCCGCCGCCCTTGCTTATTTGCAAGACAACGGCTTGACAGATTATGAGCAGTTGGAGCAGAAGGCCACAGCAGCCACGGAGCGTTTTCACAAGCTGTCTGACGAAATCAAAAGCACCGAAGCGGCCCTCCATACCAACATGGAATTGAAGGCGGCAACGGTGCAGTATGCCAAGACCCGGCCTGTCTTTGAGAAGTACAAGGCCAGCAAATACAGTAAGAAGTTTCTTGCGGAGCATGAGGCGGATATTGAACTTTACCGGGCGGCCTGTGCCGACTTCAAAGCCATCCTCGGCGGGGCCAAGCTCCCCAAGATGGACACGCTCAAAGAGGAAGGCCGCAAGCTCTCGGAACAGAAAAAGAAGCTCTACGCCGAGTACCGCAAAACCAAGGCGGATATGCAGGAGGTCACGACCATCAAGGCCAACATTGACTATCTGCTGGGCTACTCGGAGCCGGGCAGAAAGAAGGAGCAGGAGCGTTAGGGACTGTGACGCATAAGGAGCAAAGCGACGCTAACACTTCGGGCCAACTTGGCCCGAAGCGCCGGGTTTGGGGAGGCTCCCCAACAAGCAAATTTTCACAGACGGGCCGCAAGGCCGGGCTTGTGAAAATAGCTTCTGTGGCCACAGAAGCATTGCTTGCCATTTAGCGTCACCCCGGAAAAGCCCCCTAAAAATGAGAAAAACGAAGGCCCTTTTACTTGACCTCCGTTTCTCTGGCTTTTTGTAGTCCCTCTGCTGTGGCCTCCATGACCGT
>OCHH01000542.1_pt1 | contig 18306 bp, 17 predicted proteins | sample 1538781 | NCBI WGS metagenome assembly OCHH01 (sample SAMN04571726, study PRJEB22368) | human gut metagenome | biome: human gut; material: stool | host: Homo sapiens | place: Luxembourg | collected 2012-12-05
GGCTTACTTTTGGGAAAAACAGACCCGAAGTCCAGTTTTAAAGGACTTCGGGCAGGTTTTTTATGCTCTTTGGAGTTTTAGCGGACAGCAATAAAAATTTTTTGTAACTTTGGTGCACACCAACACTACACGCGCTCTCTTCCGTTGCATCTCTCACAGAAAGAGCTTTGTTCTTGCAACGAATATGCCGACTTCGAACTTACGCTTCGTCCCACCTACGACTTCATAATGGAGTTGCAAAGATATGGGACGATGATAGAAGTGATGGAACCACAGTCGCTAAGGCAGACCATGAAATGTTGTATAAGCGATCTGGGTGAATTGTATAAAAACGATTAATTGTCAAACTAAATAATATTTATCTCTCTATTTAAGATCTTATCTATGGATAGATAAATCTCTTCTTCGGTTTCGTAAGGAATAATTGTAAAATATGCATTACCATTCAGCATAGCAGATATGTTTGATTTTCTTTTATCGTAGAAAATGTAAACGGGTATGTTATGCGCTTCGGCATAGGCCAACTCGTAACCCACGCCATGGGATGGGCAGGTGCATTCTGCTATTACGAGGTCGCAGCTTTTCAACCACTCGGTATCTCTCTCGTAGATATGTACATCAATTTCTTTTGTTTGAGCCTTCAAACTCATATTCGATTTTCCAATGTGTTCAGTGAGCACTATATCCGTCTTCTTTATATAATTGATAATCTTCTGATACAAAGCTGCATCAACCCGACCACCTCGGATTGAACCTGCAAAATATACTTTCTTGTTCATGTTGTTTGTTATTTGTTTAATTTTTATGGATAACTATTATTCTGATATGTTTTAAGGAGGTAAAATTGTAATGTTACTGATTACCTGTGGTCTACCTTTTACGAATGTAAAGTTAATAAAAGTCTTGATTTTTTACGTCATAAACTTGACTTTTATATTGTTCTTTAACCCTTTTCGTGCTATAATCCATTTGTATAGTTGTGATTGGTTTTGCCAATGCACGACTACTTATTCGTTATTATCGTTATAAGATAGATTTCCCTCAAAATTAAGTGTCTCGTGCGGTACGCTGTTAGGCTTGTTAGCCTGCGTAGTTCAGTCACTATTGTTGTCGCTGAAACATCGCCGATGATGATCCGCCACATATGCCAAAATGTTTTGGCTCCAGACTTGCGGTTTCGAAAATTTTGCGTATATTTGCGGTATAACCAATTAAATAATTAGATTATGCTTATCGAATTTACAATATTTGGAGCCTTGTTCTTTGTTTGCGTAGCCATTCGTTTTTTAGGCGAGAGTATACGTGATGAAACGAAACGTAGTAGCGTTGCCCGTAGAATTGAGCGAGAGGCAAAGAGGCGCGAATTGGAGTTAAAACGTGCAAAATTAAAAGCAAAAAAAGAAGAAAATGCTCGCAAATGGAAAGAATTTAATAAAGCTTACAAGGAAATATTAAAGGGCAATTACTAAAATTCATATTTTTTCAGGGCTTATATAAACAACATTCTTATTATGAAAAGATTAGAAATGAACGAATTGAAAGCAAAGATAAAGTCTCTTGCTGAGCGTAACCGTTTAGCAAGAACCGACGAAGAGCGTGCCGCCGTAGCTGCAGAGATGAGCACTCTAAAAAGTGAGAACGAACAGGCTTTCACCGAAGCTTTGGAAGCTCTTATTAAAACTACAGCAGATGACATCCAGGAGCTGCACAGCTGACACATTTAAAATACTAACAGAATGTCCGGAGTACCGTCCGAGTCTCCGCAACGCCCATAAACGAATTATGGTCGAAGTTCCTTTGTGTAAAGGAATTTCGACCATTTGTAGTTGCGGAGGCAGGACTCGAACATGCGACCTCCAGGTTATGAGCCTGGCGAGCTACCAACTGCTCCACTCCGCGATATTAACCATCGCAATCAGATTAACAATAGAAGTATTTCTGAATTGCGAGTGCAAAGGTATGACTTTTTATTGAAACCTCCAAATGTTTTTGCGATTATTTTTCAAAAATGATGCAAAAAGGCTAAAAAACAATGCAGGAAAGGCTAAAAAGCGATACATGAAAGGCTAAAAAACAATACTGAAAGGCTAAAAAACAATTCTGAAAAGCTAAAAAGCGATGCAGGAAAGGCTAAAAAGCGATGCGGAAAGCCTTGAAAATTATATTTCGAGAATCTTCTTGTGGCGCAGTTCGTTCAGTTGATGCAGCAGTTTTAGGCGTTCTTCGGTGAGCTGTCCTGCCTTGAATAGCTTTTTGTTATATTTCCACCAGTTGAGCAATGCGCGGTTTTCTGTACGTTTCTTGTCGGGGAGTTGGTGGTGCTCCTCGAGATAAATACGGAGTTCATTGTAATGAGCTAACCATTTTACATCGTGTTTTGTTCTCATAAAAAGCAGTGTTTGATGTCAAAACTCAGAGATTGGAAGTTTAGACAGGTTTAGTTTTTTATTTAATAATGTGAAAGACTGACTGAAACAGTCAGGGTGCAAACAGAGAATAAGTGGTCGTAAAAGTACAAAAAAGGTGTGAATAATGCAAAACAATTACATAAAAATAATCGTGATGTAAGTAATTTCGAGTAACTTTGCATAGAATTGGTGGGGTAAAACTACACCATGCCAATTAAAAGCACAAGAAACTTGCAATAATTCGATAAACCACAATGACAAATCAATATAAAGACAAACCATACAACGACTATGGACAGTGGATACGTCAGCGTTTTCCGTTCCGTGTGCAGAAGATCTCGGTGGACGCCGGCTTCTCCTGCCCGAACAGAGACGGCACGATATCGCACGGCGGTTGCATCTTCTGCGACAACCGCACGTTCAATCCGTCGTACTGCCAGCCGTCGAAGTCGATTGCGCAGCAAATGGAGGAGGGGAAGGCGTTCTTCCGTCACAAGTATCCCGACATGAAATACCTTGCCTATTTCCAGGCGTACAGCAACACCTACGCACCTCTCGACGTGCTGAAGCGCCGCTACGAGGAGGCATTGGCTGTTGAGGATGTCGTGGGATTGGTGATTGGCACGCGTCCCGACTGCATCAGCCCTGAGTTGCTCGACTATCTGGAGGAGCTGAATCGCCGCACGTTCCTCATCGTGGAGTACGGCATCGAGTCGGTGAACGACGACACGCTGCGCCACATCAACCGTGGGCACGACTTCGAGTGCAGCCGACGAGCCATTGAACTGACGCACGACCGCGGCATACTCACCGGTGGACATATCATCCTCGGACTGCCCGGCGAGGACCGTGAGGAGAACATACGCCAAGCCTCGATAGTGTCTGATCTGAAGCTCGACATACTGAAGATACACCAGTTGCAGATTATCCGTGGCACGCAACTTGCCGACGAATACATGCAGCAGCCTTTCAAACTCTTCACGCCCGACGAGTATATCGACACCTGCATAGCCTACCTCGAGCGTCTGCGCAGCGACATCATCGTGGAGCGCTTCGTGAGCCAGTCGCCAGCCGACATGCTTATAGCGCCGAAGTGGGGTATAAAGAACCACGAGTTCACTAACCGCCTCGTGAACAGAATGAAAGAACTCGACACGTGGCAGGGAGCTTTTAAGAGTAAAAAAGTAAAAGAGTAAAAAGGTATTGTCGTAGGACAACACATCGGCGAAGAAAGAAAAAATGCAGAGTAAAATATTTGTCGTTACAACATAAAATAAGTACATTTGCAACAATTATATAATAATAAAAACGCATAATAATTAATACACACATGAGATCAATCCTTTCAACACTCGCATTCGCTGTCATCACCCTGACAGCCTGCGCACAGTCAACCCCCAGTACTGAGTACAGCATCAAGGGCACATGCCCCGAAGGCGTCAGTAAAGTATATGTAATGGACGTTAACGGCAGTCGCCCGGCGCCCATAGACAGCGCCACCGTGAAAGGCGGCAAGTTTGCGCTGAAGGGCAACGCTGAGAAGGACGCTCTGCTCGGACTCACCATCACCAAGCAAGACTACTGCGCCTTCATCAACGACGGCACACCCCTCGTAGCCGACCTTGCTAAGAAACTGCTCACCGGTTCTGAGCAGAACACGAAGCTCAACGCCTACGACCGCGAGATAGACGCCATCAGCAACGAGGCTCAGGCGCTCTACGCCCAGTTTACGAAGGCACAGCAGAGCGGCATGAGCGAAGCCGAGTTGCAGAAGCTCGCCGACGAGCTTGGTCCGAAGCTGAACGACATCTCTGAGCGCGCATCGCTCCGTTGTCTCGAGATTATCAAGGAGAACAAGGACAACCTCATCCCCGTAGCGTTCGTCGGCAACGTGATGTACTACGTAGAGTATCCCGAACTGAAGGAGATACTCAACGACAAGTACGCCTACACCAAGCATCCGGCGCTTGCCCCCGCACGCCAGTATCTCGCCATGCTCGCCAAGAAGGCAGCCATCATCGGCAAGCCCTTCACCGACCTCACCGAGAACGATGTGAACGGCAATCCGCACAAGCTCTCAGAGTATTGCGGCAAGGGCAACTACGTGCTCATCGACTTCTGGGCTTCATGGTGCGGTCCGTGCCGAGCTGAGATGCCGCACGTGAAGGCAGCCTACGAGAAGTACAAGTCGAAGGGCTTCAACGTCGTTGGTCTTTCGTTCGACAACAAGCTCGAGAACTGGAAGAAGGCAATCGCCGACATGCAGCTCGACTGGGTACACCTCTCCGACCTTAAGGGCTGGCAGAGCGAGGCAGGTCAGGTATACGGCATACGCTCCATCCCTGCGAGCTACCTCGTCGACCCTACGGGCAAGATCATCGCAGCCGACCTCAGAGGCGAACAGCTTGAGGCTAAGCTGAAGGAGATTTACGGAGAGTAAGAAAAGAGTAGTGAACAAACAGAAATACCCCACACATCACAATAGTTTTTTATGGATAACAGCAAACAGGCTACTCTTGAGCTGGGCACAAAGCCCGTGGGCAAACTGCTGATACAGTACGCTCTGCCCGCCATCGCTGCCATGACTGCAGCGTCGCTCTACAATATGACAGACAGTATATTCATCGGACAAGGCTGCGGTGCACTCGCCATCAGCGGCCTTGCCGTTACATTCCCCCTGCAGAATCTCGCGGCGGCGTTCGGAGCCGGTGTGGGCCTAGGTGCCTCTACGAGCATATCGGTGAAGCTGGGACAGAAAGACTACACCACAGCCGAGCGTGTGTTCGGCAATGCGTTCACGCTTAACGTCGTCATCGGCGTTGCGTTCAGCATCATATCGCTCCTCTTCCTCGACCCTATCTTGCGCTTCTTCGGCGCCAGCGACGCCACGTTGCCCTACGCACGCGAGTATATGGTCATCACACTCGCCGGCAATGCCATCTCTCACATATTCTTCGGTATGAACTCCATGCTGCGTGCGGCGTCCAAGCCACGCTCCGCTATGATGGCATCGATAATGACGGTGGTGCTCAACGCCATCCTATCACCGATATTCATCTGGCCGCTGCACATGGGCATAGGCGGAGCCGCCCTTGCCACAATCATTGCGCAAGCTATGGTGCTCTGCTGGCAGCTTAGGATATTCAGCAATCCGCAGTGCATCGTCCACTTCAAGCGCGGCATCTACCGCCCCGTGTCGCACATCATCAAGAACATTATAGCCATAGGCATATCGCCGTTCGCCATGAACGCCTGCTCGTGCATCGTCATCATCTTCATCAACAAGGCACTCACCTTCCACGGTGGCGACCTCGCTGTAGGAGCGTTCGGCATCACGAACAAGATAGCGTTCATCTTCATAATGATAAACATGGGCATCAACCAGGGCATGTTCCCTATAGCCGGCTACAACTACGGCGCGCGCAACTACGACCGTCTGCTGCGCGTACTGAAGTACACCATGACCGGCGCCGTGCTCATCACCACCGTGGGCTGGATAATAGCCCAGTCGATGACCTACGAATGCGTACGTCTGTTCACTTCCGACCAGACGCTCATCAGCATCTCCGAGCGCGCCATCACCCTCACCATGATCACCTTCCCATTGGTAGGCGCACAGATGGCGAGCACGGGCTTCTTCCAGAGCATTGGCAAGGTGAAGATAAGCATGCTGCTCTCGCTCTCGCGCCAGCTTCTGTTCTTCCTGCCGGCGCTGCTCGTGCTGCCCAGCTTCTACCAGACCGACGGCGTGTGGCTCGCTCAGCCTATCAGCGACGTCATCTCGTTCGTTGTGGCGATAGTGCTGCTCACGAAGTACATAAAGAAGTTCAAGGCGGCGCAGTCCGACGAGTGTACCATTTAACCTAAAGCCACATTCATCAACTAAAGACATAAAGATATGAACAACGATAAACTGATAATCAGCGTCGGTCGCCAGCTTGGCAGCGGCGGCAGAACGATAGCGAAGATGCTCGCCGACGAGTTCGGCTGCAAGTTCTACGACCGCGAGGTGCTCAGCCTTGCAGCCAGAGAGAGCGGCTTCAGCCCCGAGTTCTTCGAGAAGAACGACGAGCGCAAAGGCTTCCTCGACCAGATATTCCACATGCACATGCCGTTCATCTCCGACTCGTCGTTCTACGACAACGGACTCTCGCAGGAGAATCTGTTCCGCATACAGAGCGACGCCATACGCAAGGCAGCCGACGAGTCGTCGTGCGTGTTCGTGGGCCGCTGCGCCGACTATGTGCTACGCGACAATCCGAACATGGTGACGGTGTTCATCACCGCCGACCTCAACGAGCGCATCAGCAACGTCTGCAAACGCCGCAACTGCTCGGCTGAGGAGGCGCGCAAGCTGATAGAGGACAAGGAGAGCACGCGCTCTTCCTACTACAACTACTACTCGGGCAAGACATGGGGCGCCAGCGCCAGCTACGACCTCTGCGTCAATGCGTCGCGCCTCGGAGCCGAAGGCACGAAGGAGTTCATAGCCGACTTCATAAGAAGGAGAATGAAACGATGAAGAAGATAGGTATAATCAGCGACACCCACTCTTACTGGGACGACCGCTATCTGAAGTATTTCGAGCCGTGCGACGAGATATGGCATTGTGGCGACATCTGCTCTACGGTGCTTGCGGAGCGCTTGGCAGAGTTCCGTCCGCTGCGTGCCGTCTGCGGCAACTGCGACGGCGGCGATTTGCGCCTTATGTATCCCGAGGTGCTGCGCTTCAAGTGCGAGGAGGTGGAGGTGCTGATGAAGCACATCGGCGGCTATCCAGGCAAGTACGACCCGAGCATACGCCGGCAGATTATGGAGCGCCCGCCGAAACTCTTCATCAGCGGACACTCGCACATACTGAAGATAAAGAACGACCCGCTGCTCGGACTGCTGCATATCAACCCCGGAGCCGCCGGACTGCAAGGATGGCAGACCGAACGCACCCTCGTCCGACTCACCATCGACGGCGCCACAATGAAAGATTGCGAAGTGATTACGCTGGCTACGCCGGGAAGGCACAGCGCTTTATAATATAAGGTATAAATACAGAAAATCGCCCACAAGCTCAATCGAGCTTGTGGGCGATTTTTTTCAGGGGGTGCAGTTGTCTCAACTGCACCAACAAAGTAGAATGCACAATTATATCAATTGCAACAAAGTAGAATGCACAATTATATCAATTGCAACAAGGTAGAATGCACAATTATATCAATTGGTGCAGTTGAGACAACTGCACCCCCTGATATTAGCTAACCTTGTTCAGCTTCTTGATGATAGAGAAGATGAAGAGGGCAGAGACGAGGCAGATGCCAGCGAGAACACCCCAGATAGTAATGAGGTTGAAGTTCTTGCCCCACATGATGCCCGGCACCATAACGAGCTGGTTGCCGATAGCTGTAGCGCCGAACCAGAGACCCATCATAAGACCTGCATACTTCGGAGGAGCCACCTTAGTTACGAACGAGATGCCGATCGGCGAGAGCAGAAGTTCTGCGAAGGTGAGGATGAGGTATGTAGAGATGAGGAGGTTTGCGCTCACGCGTGTGCCTTCAGTAGCCGGGTCGCCCTGTGTGAGCGGCAACTCAAGACCCATAGAGCCTACAGCCATCCATACGAAGCCGAGAGCTGCAACGAGCATACCCAGACCGATCTTCTCGGGCGATGTCGGCTCCTTGCCGATCTTGTTGAGCCAAGAGAAGAGAGCTACGCTCACCGGTGTCAGCGCTACAACGTAGCACGGGTTGAACTGCTGGAAGATAGGAGCCTCTACCGCTACAGCGCCCTCAAGGTTGTTGTACTTGTAGAAGAGGAACGCGATGGCTGCAACGATTACGCCGAACGAGATGCCCTTGCCCTTGCCGGTCTTGCTCTGAGCGAGACCGAAGCTGCCGTACACCACGAATATGCAAGCCACGAGGTTCGTCACGTCGAACGCCATCGACTGCAGACCCTCAGAAGTCTTCTGCGTGAAGTCGCGGGCGAAGAGTGTCAGCGTATTGCCGTTCTGGTGGAACGCCATCCAGAAGAAGATAACCACGGCGAACACGAGGCAGAGGCACACGATGCGCTCCTTTGTCTCAGCCGGCGAAAGCTCGTTCACTTCCTTAGCCGGAGTCTTGTCATCATTCTTCTTTGTCTCAGAAGCCAGAACGTGCTTGTATGTGAAGCTGAAGATATAGTAGATGGCGATACTAACGATGAGCGATACGCAAGCCACGGCGAACGCGAAGTGGTAAGAGTCTTCCACAGATACGTGCATAGTATCCTGCGCCCACTTCATAATCTTGATGGCTGCTGTAGGAGCGAACATGGCGCCGATGTTGATAGCCATGTAGAAGAGCGAGAAGCCCGAGTCGCGGTTCTGCGAATACTTCGGCTCGTCGTACAGACGGCCTACCATAACCTGCAGGTTGCCCTTGAACAGACCGGTTCCGAGAGCGATGAGGATGAGCGAAGCGCCCATTGCAGCGATGGCAACGGTGTCCTTGCCAAGAGGCAGCGAGAGCACGAGATAGCCGATGAACATGATGAAGATACCGGTGGTAACCATACGTCCAAAGCCAAACTTGTCGGCTGCGATACCGCCGATGATGGGGAGGAAGTAAACCATCATCAGGAAGGTTGAATAGATAGTACTTGCCAATCCGGTTTGGAAACCGAAGTTAGCCTGCAAATAGAGTAAGAACACAGCAAGCATGGTGTAGTAGCCGAAGCGCTCACCAGTGTTTGCCAAGGCTAATGCCCACAGACCTTTTGGTTGATTTTCAAACATAAATAATTGAGTTTTTATTGATTAAGTTATTATTTCATAGCATTGGTATCACAACTTACAAATTTAAGAAGAATAATTCTATCAACCAAATGTATGTAACATTTTCGTAACAAAATATGGCAATTATTCAGTTGCGGCGGCTTTCTTGGGGCTATATGGAAGGCTTTCGGGCGATATGTAGCCGTCGTTGTTCGTCGGACGGCGGACGGAATCTGATCGGACGGCGGACGGAATCCGATTGGACGGCGGACGGAATCCGATCGGACGGCGGACGGAATCCGATTGGACGGCGGACGCGAACGGTGAGAAAAGTTGAAGAATCATAACAAATAGGGATTGCACAAACAAGACTTTCTTCTTAACTTTGCATATCAAAACGGAAACACTTGCTTAGGGGGTGCAGTTGTCTCAACTGCACCAACAATGTAGAATGCACAATTATATCAATTGGTGCAGTTCTTGCTTTGGCAAGCGGCAAAGCCGAGCGGAGACAACTGCACCCCCTAGCAGCACCCCCTGCACATCACATCATAAAGACAAAACAATATGAACAAACGAAAACTCATACAACACCACAAATGGCTGGGGCTCGTGCTCAGCTTCTTCCTGCTGATGTTCTGCGTCTCGGGCATCCTGCTCAACCACCGCCAGCTCATCAGCGACATCAACGTGTCGCGCACGCTGCTGCCACAGCGCTACGAGTACAGCCAATGGAACGGCGGACTGCTGCGCGGCACGCTGCCCGTTGACTCACACATATTAATATATGGCGCGTCGGGCATCTTCCTTACCGATTCGACCGCTGCGCATATAGCCGACTTCAACGAAGGACTGCCCACGGGTGCCGACTACCGTCAGATACGCAACGTGGTGAGCGTGGGCAACTCGGCAAAACAACTCTTCGCCGTGTCGCAGTTGGCGCTCTACCGCTTCGGAACGCACGGCAAGTGGCACACCGAAGCGCTGCCCTTAGCCGACTCCGACGAATTGCTCACCGACATCGCTGCCCACGGCGACACGCTCGTCGTGCTGAGCCGTTCGCACGCCTACATCGCCGTGTCGCCCTACACGCAGTTTCGCCGCATCGACCTGCCTGCGCCGCCCGACTATAAAGACCGCACTACGGCGTTCCGCACGGTGTGGCTGCTGCACAGCGGCGAGCTGTTCGGCTTCGCAGGGCGCCTTCTGGTCGATGCTGTTGCCTTAGTGCTCATCGTGCTTATCGTTACGGGCTTCGCCTTCTTCTGTCTGCGCAAGACGAAACGCCGCTGGCAGAGCAAGGGCAGCACAATGAAGCACACGCTGCGCTGGCATAACCTTGTGGGGCGCAAGACTATCGTCGCCACAATATTAATATGTGCTACGGGCTGGTGTCTGCGTCCGCCGGTGATGGTGGCACTCGCCCTGACGAAGGTGCCGACGCTGCCGTTCACAACGCTGAAAAGTAAGAACCCGTGGCACGACAAACTACGCCTCGTGCGCTACGACAGTAGGGTAGGCGACTGGCTGCTGTCCGCCTCAGAGGGCTATTTCTCGTTGGGCAGCGACATCAGTAAGCCGCGTCCGACGCGCATCATGGACGCTCCGCCGCAGAACGTGATGGGGCTGAACGTGTGGCAGCAGCGCGAGGATGGCATGTGGCTCTGCGGTTCGTTCGGCGGAATGCACGTCTGGAACCGCCGCACTGGCATGGCTACCGACTATTTTACTGGTAGACCGGTGCCTAAGAAACCGGGTCCGCCGCTCGGCAAGAAGGCGATAAGCGGCTACAGCGCCGACTTCCGTGTCTGCGCCGCCGGCAAGAAAGGTACGAATGATACGGATACAAAAAAATCAGTCACGGAGGTTGTGACTGATTACTATGATGGAACCACGAAGATTGTGCAGCCCGAAAGTCTGCGCCGCCTGCCCATGTCGCTGTGGAACGTGGCGCTCGAAGTGCACACCTGCAGAATATACATGCACAACACCGCAACATACGTCTTCATCTTCTTCTTCGGAATAGCGGTTGTGTGGTGTTTGTGGACGGGATTGAAGTTAAAGAAGTAACTTCAGGGGGTGCACTTGTCCCAAGTGCACCAACGTTTTATCGGTGCATTCTATTAGGTTGGTGCACTTGAGACAAGTGCACCCCCTGAAGAATGTCTTGAGACAAGTGCTACCTCTAACGTATATCAAACAGCCACGCGAGCTTCACCACGATGTTCGAGTGGTTAGAACGTGCGAAGTAGTCGCGCTTCGAGTCGCCGTAGATATTGCCCAAGCCGTAGTAGTAGCGGCCCTCGAGCAACAGACTGCCCGCATGCGGTATGCGCCACTCAACGCCCAAGCCCGCTGCGATGCCGTAGTCGAACTTGTTCTCTACAGCCATTGTGTCCTGCGCGCAAGTCTGGTTGGCGCGGTCTGTGGTGTTGCGGTCGGCTAACGTGAAGTTGGTCTTTGTCGACTCGTTTATCATATAGCCGAACTGCGGACCAGCCTGGAAGAAGAACTGCAAGCCCTTGCGTTCCTTTCCCCACGCCAGGTGAGCGAACACCGGCAACTGTATGTAGTTGATGTCGCGCTGATACGCCTCAGCCACGCCCGTAGTAGGATTAATCACGGGCTTGTCGTTGACGTCGAGAATACTCTCCTTCCAACCGATACGCGCATAGTTCAGCTCGGCATACACAGAGCAGTAGGTCTTGAAGTATTTCTCGCAGGTGTACTTGAACGAGAGACCGGCGGTGAAGCCCGGGTGCTGCGTCTGCGTCACCTTTGGCACGAAGCTCACGCTGCTCATCACGAAGCCGCCGTTGAAGCCGAGCGCAAGGTCGTTGCGGTAGTCGCCCACCTGCGCCTTTGCGCACACGGCTGCCGTCAGCAGCAGAGCGAGGAGTGCTTTTCTTATTGTCTTTATCATTTGTTCTTTTTCTCTTTAAGCCTTTCTGTTTCTAAGCCTTTCTAAGCCTTTCTAAGCCTTGTAAGCCGAAGAAGAGCAGCCAAGCCCTCCCCGACGGGGAGGGTTGGGAGGGGCTTTAATATGTAATTGTTTCTATCGTGCGTGTCGGCTTGTAGTGGAGCAGCACGAAGCAGTTGTTCTGCATGCCGCCGTTCGTCACGCGCTTGAACTTCAGCGGAGTCTGTAGCGGCTTGTACGTGTTCTGCTGCGGAGTGCCGTTGAACTGCTTGCCGTACTTGTTTATGCCGCGGATGAAGAACTGCGCCTGGTCGTAGCCCGTGATGGCGAAGCGCGGCAGAGCCAAACGCATATCCGACTTGAACCACTGGCGATAGTGGCGCTCCAGACTTGCTGTAGCCGGCGCCGACTCGTTGTAGACGTATGCCGTCGGGATGTATGCCTCGTACTTGTAATAATAGTCCTGGTATACGCGCTTGTACATCAGCCATTCGTTGTAGCCGTACATCGCAATCTGTATGTTCGGGTAAGAAGCACGCAGCGTGTTCAGCTTTGCAAGCGTAGAGTTAAGCTGCGGCGAACGACCCGTGTTCAGAATCACCACGTTGCGCTTCTTTGCGCTGAACGCCTTGGCGAACATTGGCTCCGACGACTTCAGGTTTGTTATGTTGTACGCAATGCCCTCAGCCTCAAGACGGCGGCGTAGGGCGGCTGTGAACACACCCTTGTCGCTTGTCGTGTCGTTGCAGTCGACAAACACCGGATGCGCATCCTTGAAGCGGTCCATGAATGCGTTCACAGACAGTTCGGCAGTGAGCACACGACTCTGATAGACCTGGAAGATATGGTCGTTGGTCTCCACGTCGCCACCGTTGATAGAGAACGGGATGACGAGACGTATGCCGTTCTTGCGGCAGAAGTCGCCTATCGGCTTCACCTGCTTGGTGTAGAGCGGACCGAAGATAAGGTCGCAGTTCTTGGCGTTTGCGTCGGCAAGCACCTGCGCCACGCTGGCATCCTTATGCAGGTTCCAAGCGAAGATGTTGGTGTTGATGCCCTGACTGCGCAGACTATCGCACGCCATGAGCACGCCACGGTAGTATTCTATCATGCGCTGTCCGTCGCCGTCCACGTTGTGCAGCGGCAGCATCACGCCCACGTTCACCGTGTTAGCCGCGCGCTGATGTGTTGCAGAAGACTTCGGCGCCGTTGTCGCAGGGACGGTCTGCACCTGCTTCGGGAACGGTATGAGCAACTGCTCGCCCTTCTTCAGCACATAGTCGGTCTTCTGCATGTCGGGATTTGCCTGCATCAGCTCGTTGATGGTGATGCCGAACTTCTGGGCGATGCCATATATCGTGTCTTTCTTCTTTACCTTATACAAGTCCTGCCACTTCGGCGTCTGCGCCGCCACCGACGATGCCAGCAGCATGGCGCAAAACAAGAAAAGAATTCTAATGCTACGTCTCATTTCTATCATTCTATTAAAATTAACATTGCAAAAGTACACAAAATATATTGTTTGCAAAAATCTTTGTTCATAAATAACGTTATAAATAGGTAGCAGCGTTTTGCTGTGTGCGAGATAATAACTAACTTTGCATTACAAGTAAACGAGTAGACAAGTAAACAATACGATAAGTAAACGAGTAGACAATGAGATACATCAGAACACTTTTATTGTTGGTTCTCTGCACCACGCTGCAGGCATACGCCGACGAGGTGCCGACAATCGACCCGCAAGCTACGTTCACCACCGACGAAGGCGAGGAGACCGGCACGAGCTATTCCGGTTCGGCTCCGCTCACCGTGGTGTTCCACGCCAATGCCGAGAACGTAGGCATGTACACGCCCCATTACGAGTGGCGTTTCACCAAGGAGGGAGAGACACAGCCCTACCTCGTGCGCTACGAGGAAGAGACCGAGTACACGTTCACCGAGGCGGGTTCGCACCGCATCGTGCTCTACGCTACGTTCATCAACGGCACCGACACCGTAGCCTACACCAAGGACTACTGGCAGGATGCACAGCCGATAACCATACAGATATCCGAGAGCAAGCTCGAGATGCCCAATGCCTTCTCGCCCAACGGCGACGGCATCAACGACATCTACCGCGCCAAGAACAACTACCAGAGCATCGTGGAGTTCGACGCCTACATCTTCAACCGTTGGGGACAGAAGATATACGAATGGCACGACCCTGCGGGCGGATGGGACGGCAAGTTCAACGGCAAGGATGTGAAGCAGGGCGTCTACTTCGTGCTCGTGAAGGCGAAGGGAGCCGACGGAAGAAAGTATAACATCAAGAAGGATGTGAACCTGCTGCGTGGCTATACCGAAAGCAATGGGGTGAATCCAACGGAATAACGTTATGGGAGAAAAGATAAACGTTTGGGGCGCACGCGTCCACAACCTGAAGAACATTGACGTGGAGATACCACGCGACTCGCTAACGGTAATCACCGGACTGAGCGGATCGGGCAAGTCGTCGCTTGCCTTCGACACGATATACGCCGAAGGTCAGCGCCGATACATCGACACGTTCTCGGCATACGCACGCAACTTCCTTGGCGGAATGGAGCGCCCCGATGTCGACAACATAACCGGTCTGAGTCCGGTTATATCCATCGAACAGAAGACAACAAACAAGAACCCACGCTCTACCGTGGGCACTACAACTGAGATATACGACTATCTGCGTCTGCTCTATGCTCGCGCCGGAACGGCTTACTGCTACGTTACGGGCGAGAAGATGGTGAAGTATACCGAGGAGCGCATCATCGAGATGATCAACTCCGACTATGCCGGCAAGCGCATATACATACTCGCGGCACTCGTAAGGCAGCGCAAGGGTCACTACCGCGAACTCTTCGAGACGCTTCGTCGCAAGGGTTATCTCTACGTGCGCATCGATGGCGAGATTACGGAGATAAGAAGCGGCATGAAGACCGACCGCTACAAGAACCATAACATTGAGGTGGTGATAGACAAGATGCAGATGCGCGACGGCTTCGACGACCGTCTGCGCAAGACTGTCGCTACGGCAATGCGCGAGGGCGACGGACAGATTATGATTCTCGACAAGGACACGGGCGTGGCAAAGAATTTCTCCAAGCGACTGATGTGCCCTACGTCGGGCATCTCTTACCGCGACCCTGCACCAAACATGTTCTCGTTCAACTCGCCCGAGGGCGCCTGCAGCAAGTGCAAGGGCTTGGGCTATGTCAACGAGATTGACATGAAGAAGGTCATCCCCGACGACTCGCTGTCTATATATGAGGGCGCCATTGTTCCGCTGGGCAAGTATAAGAACCAGATGATATTCTGGCAGATTGGCGCCATTCTCGAAGCGGCTGAATGTACGCTGAAGACGCCGGTGAGCGAGATACCTGAGGACACGCTCAACGAGGTGTTGTATGGTTCGCTCGAAACGATACGCATCAGCAAGGACGTGGTGCGCACGTCGAGCGACTACTTCTGCACGTTCGACGGCGTCATCAAGTATCTGCGCACCGTCATGGAGAACGACGACTCGCAGGCAGGACAGAAATGGGCAGACCAGTTCCTCGCTATGGCTGAGTGTCCTGAGTGTCACGGCGCACGCCTTAACCGCGAAGCGCTGTCGTATCGCATCTGGGACAAGAACATTGCGGAGCTGTCTGCGATGGACATTCAGCAGCTCAAGCAGTGGATAGACGAGGCTGAAGCCCACCTCGACTCTCGTCAGAAGGCTATCGCTACGGAGATATTGAAGGAGATAAAGACACGTATCAACTTCCTGCTCGACGTGGGTCTCGACTATCTGTCGCTCTCGCGCCAGTCGGCAACGCTTTCCGGCGGCGAGAGCCAGCGCATTCGCCTTGCCACTCAGATCGGTTCGCAGCTCGTCAACGTGCTCTACATCCTCGACGAGCCGAGCATCGGTCTGCATCAGCGCGACAACGACCGTCTTATCCACTCGCTGAAGGAACTTCGCGACATGGGCAATACCGTGGTTGTGGTAGAACACGACCGCGACATGATGCTCAATGCCGACTATATCGTAGACATTGGTCCGAAGGCGGGCATCCGTGGTGGCGAGGTGGTGTTCCAGGGTACGCCCGCTCAGATGCTGAAGGAGCACACCATCACCGCCGACTACCTTAACGGAGTGCGTAAGATAGAGATACCTGCCAAGCGACGCGAGGGCAACGGCAAGAGCATCGTGATACGCGGTGCGAAGGGCAACAACCTGAAGAATGTTGACGTAGAGTTTCCGCTTGGCAAGCTCATCGTGGTGACGGGCGTGAGCGGATCGGGCAAGTCGACGCTTATCAACGAGACGTTGCAGCCTATTCTCTCGCAGCACTTCTACCGCTCGCTGAAGAAGCCGATGCCATACGACAGCATCGAAGGCATAGATAATATAGACAAGGTGGTGAATGTAGACCAGTCGCCGATTGGTCGCACGCCGCGCTCCAATCCGGCTACATATACCGGCGTGTTCAACGACATACGCGCCATGTTCGTCAATCTGCCCGAGGCGAAGATACGCGGCTACAAGCCGGGGCGCTTCTCGTTCAACGTGAAGGGCGGACGCTGCGAGACATGCAAGGGCGGCGGCTACCGCACTATCGAGATGAACTTTCTGCCGGATGTGCTCGTGCCGTGCGAGGAGTGTCACGGCAAGCGCTACAATCGTGAGACGCTTGAGGTGCGCTACAAGGGAAAGAGCATCGCCGACGTACTCGATATGACGTTCAATCAGGCTGTAGAGTTCTTCGAGAACGTGCCTAACATTCTGCAGAAATTAAAAACCGTGAAGGAGGTGGGCTTGGGTTACATCAAGTTGGGTCAGCCTTCGACGACACTCTCGGGTGGCGAGTGTCAGCGTGTGAAGCTGTCTACCGAACTCAGCAAGCGCGACACCGGCAAGACGCTCTATATTCTCGACGAACCGACAACGGGTCTGCACTTCGAGGACATAAAGATTCTGATGGAGGTGATAGAGAAACTGGTCGACCGTGGCAACACGGTGATTATCATCGAGCATAACCTCGACGTGATAAAGCTCGCCGACTACATCATCGACATGGGACCTGAAGGTGGACGCGGTGGCGGACGCTTGCTCGCAAAGGGAACGCCGGAGGAAGTAGCTGAATGCAAAGAAAGCTACACGGCGAAGTTCCTGAAGCAAGAGTTAGAATGTAAATAATTAGAAGTTTATGAAAATAGAACTCAGTAATCTTGAGAAACACTTCGGCACGAACACTGCCGTGGACATTGAAAGTTTCACCATCAACAACGGTGATATTCTTGGTCTTGTGGGCAATAACGGTGCCGGCAAGACTACGCTTTTCCGCCTTATGCTCGACCTTCTGAAGGCAGACAAGGGCGTTGTTACTATGCATCCGTCTGCGGATGACGTTGAACTTGTTCCAAGCAGCCTCAAGCTCTCCCCCGACGGGGGAGTTGGAGGGGGCTCTCCAATCAATCCGGCGCTGAGCGAGGACTGGAAGGCGTACACCGGTGCGTACATCGACGATGGTTTCCTCATCGACTTCCTCACGGCGGAGGAGTATTTCGACTTCATCGGTCGTGTGTCGGGCATGACGAAGGAGCAGATTGCCGAACGCCTTGTCTACTTCGAGCCGTTGATGGGCGGCGAGATACTCAACCAGAAGAAGTACATACGCGACTTCTCTGCGGGCAATCGCCACAAGGTGGGCATCATCGCGGCGCTGCTCAACCGTCCCGAACTGGTTATTCTCGACGAACCGTTCAACTTCCTCGATCCGCGCAGCCAGAATATGCTGAAGAAGATTCTTGTTGAATACAATAAGGAGACGGGTGCAACGGTTATTGTGTCGAGCCACAACCTGCAGCACACCACGGAGATATCTACACGCATTGCGCTGCTTGAGCACGGCGGGATAATAAAAGACCTCGACAACCACGATGCAGAGGCTGTTGTCGAGTTGCAGGATTATTTTAAGGTTTAGACCTTAGGAGTCTAATATAGGGGTTGTCGTTTAATTCTAAGAATTCAATATCTATAGACGAGGGTATGCCTTCCGAGGTTGCCCTCGTCTGCTTATTTCCGGAGTTTTATCGTAATTTTAGTCGATTCTTGTCTTGTCAGGGCATAGTTATCCCTTGCATGGAGGATAATGCTATACGAGGTTAAGCAGCCTGATGGAGTTCCGCTTTTGCAATTCTTCTTGCCAGTTGTACTGCATTAGCCG